>Ga0307511_10000227_pt1 | contig 57255 bp, 48 predicted proteins | sample 13_EM_MG_FD_200266 | JGI IMG/M metagenome (GOLD analysis project Ga0307511, IMG submission 200266) | Populus trichocarpa ectomycorrhiza microbial communities from riparian zone in the Pacific Northwest, United States - 13_EM | ecosystem: Host-associated > Plants > Roots > Unclassified | place... | reverse complement strand
GCACTGTGCTGATTGGCGGCGATGAGCACGGCGGTAATCCGGTGATCCAGAATGCCGGGTTTACGTACGTGGGACCCACGACCCAGGTCAAAGCCGATGCCCTGCAATCCGGTAACGGCGGCAAGGTAGTCGTTTGGTCGGACCAGCAGACCCAGATGTACGGTAACGTCTCGGCTCGTGGCGCGGATCGGGGCGGCAACGGTGGTTTCGTCGAAACCTCCAGCAAAGGCAACCTTGACTTCCAGGGGGTCGTGGACTTGCGCGCGCCGTCGGGTGCCGCAGGAACACTGTTGCTCGATCCAAGTGACATCAACATCCAGGCGGGCCCATCGAGTGCAGATGTGATCCTGCCGGGGTCCGCGCCGTTTACCGTCACGGCTGCAAATCCGACCTCGACACTGTCGACAGCCGATCTGCAGAATGAATTGGGTCTTGGGAATGTAACCGTCTCTACGTCTTCGGGCGCTACGGCGCCGTCCGGCGGCACCATTACGGTGGCGGCGCCTGTCTCCTGGAGCAATTCAAATACTCTGACGCTCGCGGCGGATCAGGATATTGCTATCAACGCGCCGATAACGGCCGCGACGGGCACATTGAGGCTGACGGCCGCAAACGGTGGCATCATTCAAAGCAGCGGTCCAATCACTGCCGCCGCTGTCGTAGCTGTTGCGTCGAACGGCACTGTGGAGTTGACCGATCCGGGCAATGCGATTGCTGTCATTGCGGGCAGCTCCAACGGGGGCCTGGGATTCTCTTTGGTCAATAGCGGCAGTTTCGCCGTCGGAACGGTACCTGGCTCCGGGCAAGCTGCTGCAGTGAGCGGGATTACTTCAGCAAACGCGCTGGGGTACGGTGTTGTCCTGCAAACGCCAGCCGCGGGGGATATTACGATTGCGGCGCCGGTTAATGCCGGTAGCTCGGGTGTTTTGGTGGGGGCCGCGGGAGCGGTGGTACAGGGGGCAGGCGGCCTGATTTCCGCCGGTTCTCTCATTGTCAACGCGGGGAGCTCTGCCGGTGTCGGGAGCAGCGGCGCGCCGCTGCAGACGGCTGTCAGTACGTTGCAAAGCGCCAATTCTCCAGGGCCCGTGTATATCAGCAACAGTGGCGACCTGACGATCGATTTCATATCTGCTCTGGGCGCTGTGAGCGTCAATGCCGGCGGGTCGCTAACTACTCCCACCGCAGCAGCGTGCGATTGCACGCGCAGCATTACTGGTTCATCCGTTGAATTAGCAGCTAATGGTCCGATGCTCTTGAGCGCGGGAGCGCTCATTACGGCCACGAACGAAGTCGCTCTGTATGCCGGCTACGATGCGGCAAGCCAGACCTATACGAATTCCGGTAACACGCTGACTGTCGATGGGGACGTATCCGGTACTACGATTGGATTGTTCGCAGGCGGTACGATTACGACCTCCGGGACCCTCACAGGTGTCGTGACGCAGACGCCTTCGCTCTACAAGGGGCCACTGTCCCTGGCGCAGTGCATTGTCACGCCTAGCCTGCCGGGATGCAGCGCCTTGTTGCCGACATTGGCGCAGTGTACGGTGGCGCCGTCAACGCCTGGTTGTAGCGCGGTGTTGCCGACGTTGGCGGCGTGTACGACGGATCCAACTGCTGCGGGTTGCAGTGTGGTGCTACCGACGTTGGCTGCGTGTACGGCGAATCCAGCTACTGCGGGTTGTAGCGCGGTGCTTCCGACTTTGGCTGCGTGTACGACGAATCCAACTGCTGCGGGTTGCAGCGTGGTGCTACCGACGTTGGCTGCGTGTACGGCGAATCCAGCTACTGCGGGTTGTAGCGCGGTGCTCCCGACAATGGCTGTGTGTACGGCGAATCCAGCTGCTGCAGGTTGCAGCGTGGTGCTGCCGACGTTGGCTGCGTGTACGGCGGCACCGACGCTTCCTGGCTGTGGTTCTGTCCTCCCGACCGTCGCGGACTGTGCCTCACTTCCGTCATCGGCCGGATGCGCCGTGGTGTTGCCGCCGGTACAGGCCGCCTCCGTTAGGGTGATTAACACGGTTGTCTCTGTCTCTGTGGTCACGCAGGCCAGTACTGGGTCCCCGGGCATCCCGGTTGGAGCGGTCAGCAATGGAGTGGCCAGCAATGACAGCAAGACAACCGATAAGACAGCTGACAAGGCAGCCGACAAGGCGAGCGATAAGACAACTACTGGGGTGAAACCGGATGACGCCGCAAAGAAAATGTACTGCAATTGAGGTGAGTGTGTCGCTGGCGCTGCTGTTCTTCGCAACGGCTGCCGGCGCTGCGTCGATCGGTACCGTCACCGATCTCGACGGCACCCTGTTGGTCACTCGCGCGGACGGCTCGGTGAAGGTGCTCGGCGTGGATTCTGCGATTGAGCAGGGCGATATCCTCGCGAGCAGAAAACAGACCTATGCGACGGTGACGCTGATAGACAACAGCTTGGTCACGCTCGGCCCCAATACGGACTTGAAGGTCGAGCGATACGTCTTTTTCAAGCACACCCCCGACAACGACGGGGCCCAGCTTGCCCTCGCGAGTGGCAGTGTGCGCATTGCCACCGGTCTTCTGGGTACGCGCAGTGGCGACACTTTCACGCTTGCGACGCCCACGGCGACCATTGATATCCGTGGGGCGAGCCTGGTCGCAGAATTCGTGGCGCCTGATCGGAGCAAGCTCGGCTGGCGCGACACCTTGCAGCCTAACCCCGGGGTCGCAAACATGGTTGCAGTCAGCTATACGCCAGCTGCCGACCTCAGCTTCGTACGGACGGCAAGTCACTCGAACACTCTGCAACTTGCGCAGAATGTACCCCTCATGCCTGGCAGTGGTGTCCGATCTCCAGGACTCTACGTTCAAGTACTCGATGGTGCGATTCACCTGAGCAACGGAGGCGGCACGCAGACCTTCGCTGCCGGGCAGTTCGGTTACACGGCGAATTTCCAGCAGCCACCCGTGATTGTGCCGACCAATCCTGGACTGCAATTCAGCCCGCCCCCGGCGTTTTCCCACACGACTACTTCCGCGGCGCCTACGAGCGGCTCGAAAACGGGCACCGTTGATTGCGAGGTGCGCTGAGCGGCGGAATTTCGTCGCCAGAACGACGCGGGACTGCCGGGTGACTGTGGAGCGCACAGCCGCCTCGCTGCCTTGACGACGATCAATTTCGTGCCATACGATCGTCAACGATGGATCCTGAGGAAGCCGAGCGATTGTGTGACGACCTTGCGGAGCTCGCCAGCAAAGGTCCGTCCAAAGATCCTCGCGCGCTCATGGAGGCGCGTGCGATTCTGCGGAAGATTACGCAGTCTCCACAAGTAACGACGCAAGTTCGAGAGCGCGCCACCAACGTGGATCGTGCCCTGAGCGGATGGTTCGACAGCGAAGAAAGATTTCAACGGCTCCTCAAGAGCCATAGCAGCGAGATTTATGCGCTGATCGACCGGCTGCACAGCGCCTTGCGGGAGGCGGCTCGGTTCGGACCGCGCTAAAGACCGCAGTTGCGCACGGAGATGGATTTATGAAGTGGCGCCGGATTCCTGATCTCCTGCGGTTGCTGGCGCTCAATTCACTGACGATCCCTGCGTTCGCCGCGCAGCCGGCGAAACAGATATTCATCCACACCGAACCGTCCGCCGCGATCTACCACAACGGGTGGATAGATCTGAACAAGAGCGGAGCGAAAGATCCTTATGAAGATCCTTCTGTTCCGGTGGAGAAACGCATTGACGATCTCCTCGCGCGCATGACGGTAGCGGAAAAGACGGCGCAGATGGTGACGCTCTACGGATTTCCGCGCGTGCTGAAAGATGAGCTCCCGACCGAAAAGTGGAGCGAGTCCTTTTGGAAGGATGGCATCGGGAATATCGACGAGCACATGAACGGCAACACCGGCCCGAAGAATGAGCTGGAGCCGCCGAAATATGACCTGCCGTATTCCCAGCACCCGCGCGCGCTGAATGAGGTGCAGCGCTTTTTTATCGAGAAGACACGACTTGGCATTCCAGCTGATTTCACCAATGAAGGCATCCGCGGGCTGCTGCACTCGAAGGCAACGAGTTTCCCAGCGCAACTTGCGGTGGCAGCGGCATTCGATCGCGATCTGGTACGCGAGATCGGGCGGATCACGGGCCGCGAAGCACGGGCGCTTGGCTACACTAATGTCTACTCACCGATCCTCGATGTGGCGCGTGACCCGCGATGGGGCCGCACCACGGAGACATACGGTGAAGATCCGTTCCTTGTCGGCGAGCTGGGCGTGGAGCAGGTCCGCGGGATCCAGGAGCAGCGAGTTGTCTCTACCCTCAAACATTTTGCCGTGTACAGCGTGCCAAAGGGCGGTCGCGACGGAGAGGCTCGTACAGATCCGCAAGTGACGTGGCGCGAAGTGCAGATGGTTTATCTGGAGCCGTTCCGCCGAGCAATTCGCGATGCCGGTGCGCTCGGCGTGATGTCTTCGTATAACGACTATGACGGCATTCCCGTCCAGGGCAGCTCGCTTTTCCTGACGCACATTCTCCGCGAGGAGTATGGGTTCAAAGGCTATGTTGTTTCAGACAGCGGCGCCGTGGAATTCATCCACGAGAAGCATCGCGTTGCGCCGACACCCGAGGACGCGATCCGGCAGGCCGTGGAGGCCGGGCTGAACATTCGCACTAACTTTACTGCGCCTGAAGCCTACGGGCGTCCGCTGCGTGAGCTCGTGGAATCAGGTCAGCTTTCAATGGCGACGATCGACGCGCGCGTCCGCGATGTTCTACGGGTCAAGTTCTGGTTGGGTCTCTTCGATCAGCCGTACGTCGCGAATCCATCCACTGCCGATCGCGTGGTTCGTGCTTCTGGCCATGTTGCGACCGCCGAACGAGCCGCGCATGAGTCGATCGTTTTGCTCAAGAACGAGGACGGCTTGCTGCCTCTGAAGAAGAACCTCAAGCGTGTTCTCGTCACAGGACCGCTGGCCGACAATCCGCATGGCTGGTGGTCTCGCTACGGCCCGCAGAAGCTCGACTTCGTGACGCCGTTAGCCGGTATCCGCCACAAGCTCGGGCCAGGTGTCGAGGTGGTGTTTCGCGAAGGCTGTCCGGTGATTGACGAGCGTTTTCCGGAGAGCGACGTCTATCGTGAGCCGCCGACTGAGACAACGCGCACCAGTATTGCTGAGGCCGTTGCCGCGGCCCGCGATGTCGATGTGATCGTGGCGGTTCTCGGCGAAGTCGAGGAGATCTCACAGGAATCGGCGAGCCGGATCAGCCTGGACCTGCCCGGTAACCAGCAGGACCTGCTGGAGGCGCTGCACGCGACCGGAAAGCCGCTCGTTCTCGTGCTTTCAAACGGACGGCCGCTGAGCGTCAATTGGGCGGCGAAGCATGTGCGCGCAATCGCCGAAATGTGGTTTCCAGGCGAATCGGGTGGCACGGCGTTGGCCGACGTGCTGTTCGGAGACTACAACCCGAGCGGCCGGCTTCCGATCACGTTCCCGAAATCCGTTGGACAAATTCCTCTCAACTTTCCAGCGCATCCCGGCTCGCAGGGACGCGACGGGGGGCAGGTTCACGGCCCGCTGTTTCCCTTCGGTCATGGTCTGAGCTACACGACGTTCAAATATAGCAACGTGAGTGTGGCGCCCGAGCGGGCCACGGCAGGAGCTTCTTTCGCCATAAGCTGCGACATCACCAACACGGGAGGACGCGCTGGTGAAGAGGTGGTGCAACTATATGTGCGCGACGATTACACGAGCGTCGTGACGTTCGATCAGCAGCTTCGTGGGTTCACCCACGTGAGCTTGGCTCCCGGCGAAACGAAACGCGTTCAGTTCGAAGTCAAGCCCGAGCACCTCATGCTTTACGATCGCGACGGGAAGTGGACGATTGAGCCGGGAAGATTCACGGTAAGTATTGGTGCGTCTTCAGAGGATGTGCGACTCCGGACGGCGTTCACTGTGACACGGTCGGATGGCACTGCGCCGACGGAAGCGCCGGTGCGCGAATCGAGGAAGGATCCACGGTGACCTGACTCCGACATGGCAATGCACACGTGGCCTGCGCTCCCGGGGCTACGGCCGAATTCTCATGGTCACTCCAATGATCGGACCCAGTGGCACGTGCTCGTCGGTGCGGCCAAGACTTCGGACGTACAGGCTGGAGACGTTGCCGTCCAGGTACAGCGCATCGGCGCAGTGGAGGCGGTCGCGGAACAGTGCAGCGAAGTCATAAAAGTTCACCGGTTCCTCGCTGATTGCGAATACAACCTCATCGGCGCTGACGACGCCGACACCGTTGCGGATCAGCCGTGACGTCCCCTCGGGGTTGATGTGGGAGTTGAGTTGCCCGCCGTGCAGCATAAGGGGGCCGGATTGTGTGGCGAGCGCGGGAGGGGACTGCAGCGCTCGGTACTCGGAGCTTTCAAGGATCTGCGCACCCGAATCCGAGACAATGAACACTCCATTGGGCTTCATATAGAAATTGCCAAAGCCGGTTGCCATGTTCAGGCGATGCACCTGGCGCCCATCGATTACCATCAGGCCAACAGGGGTGTAGTCCTCCCGATACATGCCTGCGTTCATGGCGAACACGAGCTGCTCGTTGCGCGCGCTCACTGACTCGGCAAGCTTCCGGAATGAATTGAATGGCCGGCCGGACGGGTCGGCGAGAAAGAGTTGCAGGCGGTCCGTCCGGATGTTCACCCGGCAAACGGTCGACCGGGTGTCTCGAAACACGACTGCGGCGCATTCCAGCGCGCCCGCGATGGCTGGCGGCAGGCAAAGCAGGGTTATCAGCAAGCCGCAGCGCGCATAGCGGGAAATCGGCGAAAGTGTTCTGACTCGCATGATGCACGGAATGGTACCGCTCAAGGCCGGTCGGGAAAACTGGCTTCGGCTCCGTGATTTCTCAGGTGGGATGGTCGAGCTCCACCAAACGGGTCTGCAGTCCTGATTCGGAGGCGGGCACCAGGGACCGTAAACACCTCCTCGCGGGTGCATCGGACCCGTGGAAAAATCCGCCTTTCGGGATCCCGATCCCGCCAAGCGCGCGTCCACCGACCGTCTCGTGCTCACCGGAGTCGTGGGTCACATCCACGGTGAACGGTGTGCCCGCATCAAGCGCGTCGAAGAGCTTTTCGGCATAGGCCGCCGGGAAATCCCCGACGACTCCGTTGTCCGCGTTCGGCACGCCGGATATGTGTGCAGATGCCGGTTCCGGCACTCCGTCGAGGTGGATAGCGAGCCCCGTGATTGGACGGCGAGGGACTATGGCCTTCGCGTGCGCAGGCAGCGTGAACGAGCCCGCAGCGATGCTGGCGAGCCGATTCGTGCCATCGGTAAATACACTCACCTTGAGGTCCCACTGCAGTGTTCCCCCACCGGGTCCCGGTGTCTGTGCTACGACATGCATGCCACAGAGGTTGTACTTAGTGTCGCTATCGCTCGGAGGCAATCGGGCATTGAAGCGGTCCATGATTCGGGGTTTGTTGCTCTGAAGGTGATAGACGGGGCCATTAGGGCGGTAAATGTCGTAAACGATGACCTTGTCAGCCTTGAAGCGCATGTTGTCCGCCTGCATGCCAGGAGCCGCTGTGTTCTCGAAATCGATGTTCACGGGTTCCTTCGGCAGAACAGTGGCTGCAGTTGCGGGTGAGGTGACCGGGACCTCAGCCGTAACCTTCTCCAGTCTGAAGTTGTCGCCCCAGACCTTACCGCCTCGCGTCAGAAGAAAGCCAAAAGCGATATCCACGCTTTCTGGGGGTACATCCAGCACGATTTCGTAGCGCTTCCAGCCGGCCGTGCCAGTGATGGGCCTGGCATCCATGTTGTCGAATGACACGACTTTTCGGTCCGGTCCGTCGACACGCATCCACATCTGGGCGCGAGTGGCGTCGCTGGTTTTCAAATAGCCGGTGAGTCTCCAGCGCCCGCCCCGGTAGTTCTCGGCATCGATCGTTTGCATCAGCGTGCCGAAGCCGCTGGGGATCACGCCGGGCTTAGCCGCAATCAGTGCGCTGTTGTGGCCGCTCGAGGCCGTGTTCGAATCCTGGGAGAAGACATAGTCTTTGGGAGAGCTCCCGGCGACCATCCAGCCGGCCGGGACATCTGCAAGAGCGGCAAGGATACTGAGGCAGGGCAGGCAGAACGCGACGATTGTCGGGTTAAATTTGAACAGTGTCATGGTATCCCCTCAGTGAGTCCGGGTCCTGAGTATTGGGTTGTCCCAACTTGCAGCAGATAGGGGCGGGTGAGGCCCTCGATCGCGCCGTAGTGGGTGACGGTGGGAATGGAACGTTCGGTGTTCGATTGGTGGGTGTGCCAACTGAGGCCAATGCTGACAATTGCGACGGCGGTCACGAGGAATGCTCCCCCTGCACGGCGCACGAATCGACGCTTGGCCGCTTGACGCCCGGCGGCTGCCATAATTGCCTGGTCAAGGGTGGGTGTCGCCACATCCTCGACCGATGCGCGATAACGCTTCACGAACAGCGTGTCGTCGTCATTCGTCATGCCCAAGCCTCCAATGCGGTACGCAGTCGGTTCAGCGCGAATCTGAGCCGGCTTTTGGCTGTTTCTCGATTTGTGCCGGTTACCGCGGCGATCTCGTCGATGCCCAGGCCGCCCTCCGCCCGCAGCAAAAACGCCTCGCGCTGCAGAATCGGAAGTGCCTCGATCGCCAACAGCAGGTCGGCGCGCAGCGCCGCGTTGTTTGCCTGACTTTCCGGCTCGTATCGAGTTGGTCCCGCAAGACAGTCCGGTTCCGCGGCCTCGGACTCCAGCTCCGGTGATCTGCCGCGCCGCCGCCATCGGTCCATGGTGCGTCGCCGGGCAATCGAAAACAGGTAGGTAACAAACCGTGCCTGGGGCAGGTAACGCTCCCGTCCCTGGATCACCGCTATCCAGGTCTCCTGGGCGATCTCTTCAGTTTCGCCCGCATCGGGCGCCAGGCGCTTCACGAATCGCAATAGGGATGACCGATAACGCTCGTAGAGCTGCTGGAACGCTTGGCTATTGCCGCGCTGATAGCGTTGCATCAGCACTTCGTCGGAGTCAGCCGCACTGTCAGCGCGATTAGAAGGGAATGGGCCTTCCCAGGAGGCAATGGGTCTCTGTCTGCATTCCGGTCCCGCGCTCGACGTCAGCGGCGGCAGCCCGAGCGTGAGATCCCAATTTGACGCGACAATATCCACTGCAGCAGCGCGCTCCATGGCGGTCCAAAATGCGTCCCCAGCTACTTTATCGCTCGCCAGCGTGAAATGGGGTAAAGAGCCCGACCTTGTGAGTCGGGCTCCCGGTTCCCTTTCATCGTTCGAAACTCAGTTCGCGGGCACCTGAATTCGCACGACATCCTTGAGCACACCTTCGAGGCCGCCGAAGACGGTCAGCTTGTCGACCTTCTCCGTCACCTTTTCCAGCGTCTCCAGTTCCTTCAGACGCAGCAGCGTCGGGTTCTCTTCCATGAGCCGTGCAGTGTTCAGCAGCGACCGCGTTGCCGCGGTCTCTTCCCGACGCTTGATCAGGTTCGCCTGAGCGACCTTCTCCGCTTCCACCACTCGGTTGAGGATCTCCTTCATCTCGCCAGGCAGGATCACGTCCTTCACACCCACGCTCGTGAGCCGGAGGCCGTGCTGCTCGATCTTGCTGCGTGCGGAAGTTTGGATCTCGCGATCCAGGTCACCCTTCGCACCCAGCAGCTCGTCCAGCGTTCGGCTGCCGATTGACTCGCGCAGTGCGAACTGCAGTTCCTTATAGATGAACTCCATGAAGTTCTGCAGCGCCGCACGCGCCTGCACGACGTCTTCCACCTGCCACAGCGCAGTCAGGTTGACTCGCAGGCTGACCTTGTCGCGGGTCAGGATGTCCTGGCCCGAAACTTCCATGGTCTGTACACGTCGCTCCACGAGCTCGATCTTGATCGTGCGCTGGAACTTCCAGAACACGTGCAGACCAGACTCGAGCAGCCTCATGAACTTGCCGTCCACGATCAGCAATGCCATGGAGGTGTCAGGTACTTCGACCATGCTAACCGCCTCCGCCGCCTGAGACGCCAGTGGCTGCTTCGCACGGGCCAGCAGCTTGGCGACGCGTGCCGGCACTACCAGATCCTGCGAAATATCGAACTTCTCGACCTTCACTGCGATCGGGCCCTTCCAGTAGAGCTGGCGCTTGCCAGGGGCCAGAACGCTGGTTAGCTTGCCGTTCTTGTAAACCAGGCCGGCTTCGGTTTCCGTCAGCTCAACGATGTCGAAGTACTTGTCCATGACGAGCCGTGCTTCCTTCACGAGGAAGTCGATGCGCGCATGTTCAAACTCCGGCACCGTCAGATCGTAAACCTGGGTTTCGATCTGGCCGAACGGCTGGACGAGCCAGTGCTTGCCGGGCTCCAGCACACCTGCAAAGGTCTTGTTCTTCCATACCAGTGCACGCTCATGCTGGGCGACGGTCACTCGCTTGATAGTCATCATTCTCTCCTTTCTTCCAATCGCCCACTGCAGCGGGATGCTGCAATTCGTGAATAGGACCGAAGCTAACCCCGCACCTACCGCGCGGTCGCCGTGCTCGTTGTGCCTTCGCCAACGATGGACCGACTGTCATCGCCCGCGCCCCCCTGGCACGAGTGAGTATTCAGTTCGGTCTCTTCGTCGAACCAGGTACACATCGAGCGTCGACGCTCAAGGCTCGGTACGCACTGCGGCTCCATCGCACGTTCACTTGCGTGAATGTTTTGATGGACGCTGCTGGGGCGCCTCGGTTGCGAGGCTTTCGCCCCGCGTTGGTGATGCAACTGGCATCCGCAGGGGGAGTCGAACCCCGGCCTTTCGGGCTTACCGGTAACGACTTAACAGGTCGTTGCAGCAATAGAGGGAGTTGAACCCTCGACACGGCAGTTACAAGCTGCCTGCTCTACCCACTGAGCTACATTGCTTGGTGGTGAAGGTTACGTTCGTGCGGTACACACAACAGCAGTGCTGAAGCGCGCCAGCGTGGTTGAAACCACGGCCGCGGACACGAAACGCCAGCCTCAACCTCGGGACCGATGAACGCTCATCGCGCTCATCAGAATTCTTGCGGCAAGCGGAGGGCTACCTCCGCCTGCCGACTTCATGCGCCCAAGCGCAGCCGCGAGTTCCTCGGCACTCCGAGGAGCAGATACTCCATCTGATCGCCAAGAATCTTGCGGTTGCGCAAGATGAACGCTTCATGCCGGTTCGGGATGTACGGCACGTAGTGCAGCTTCATGCCCGCGCCCTCCGGCGTACGGTTCGCCTTGCGACGGTTGCACGCCTTGCAGGCGGCCACGAGGTTCATCCATGAGTCGGGACCGCCCTTCGAGCTCGGCACGATGTGCTCCATATCGAGCTCATCAAACCGGAACCGCTGCGCGCAGTACGCGCAGATGTAACGGTCTCGGGCCAGCAGCATCTCCTTCGTGAGTGTTGGTATGTGATCGAAGTGACGGACGATGAAGTCCTTTCCCTTGATCGCGATGATCGAGCTCGCGCGGATCACCGACCGCATGCCCGTCGATCGCTGCGTGCCGCCTCGAAGCACGAATTCGCTCGAGCCGATCGCCCACGCGACTGTGTCGGTCGCGTAGTAGTGAGCGGCGTCGCGCACGTTGATCCAACGGTGCGGAGCGCCGGCAATGTCTAGCGCGAGAATGTGCGGACTCATCGTACTCCTCCTTTTACGCAGGCATTTGCCTGCTCACCGTTGAGGTATGGATCACTTTGACGAGTACGGCCTGTGCCGCCATACCGCCAAACTACATGTGCGAATCGGGTAGGATGCGCGGTCCGCTCAACTCGCACGAGGAGCTGGAGCGTGCATCGAAATGGGGGCAGATCAAACCCACAACTGCAGGTTTGGAAGACTTGCCGTCGGTCGGCTTAAGCTACGTCCGCGATTTTCGGAGCGAGTGAGATCCTCACGCTTGCGCGTGCTTCAAAGTTTCACCGGCTCCGGGCTCTCACCCTTCACTCGCAAACAACTCACAGCACGTGTTGGACGCGCATGCGTGCCGCGCGTGCAGACGAACGCCAGCGCGCAATTGCGATGCAAGGGTGAGAGCCCCTTGCTCAATTCCTCGTTGTCAAACAGCGTCCTGGCCGAACTAGCGGCGCAGGGGACCTGGGCGCGCGAGCGCACGGGTCCGGTCGAGGGCTTTACCTCGCGGTCGAGACACTGTCTGGGTGGTTTTTCACCGACTCTGAGACAGATCTCAGGTGGCTAGGCTCCCTTGGGTGCCCCGTCCGGCTTGCGCCTTCGGGGCAGAGAGCCCTAGAGGCGGTTACCGATTGGGTTCGGTCCTGAACTCGCGATGATTTTTCGCGAGCAGCGGCCAGCTACCCCGAATCGACGGGCAGCCGAGCGCATAGCGACTCAGGTCGCGTAGCTTGCTTTGCATGACTGTTCCGTGGATTGAGAGCATTTCAGTAATGTTTCAGTGACGGCGGCGTTGGCCGCGGTATTTTTTGCGGCGCGAAGAATAGCACGAGATATTGACTATGCAACTACTATCGATCGCAGGGTGTTCGAAGTTGTCTTAACGCTGACTCGAGTCGGCCGTGCTTAGTCTTTGGGTTTGGGCTTAGGATAACCAGTCACTCAAGAGGGACGCAGGATGACCGTAGAAGACTTGCAGCAGGTGCGCATGCGATTCGCGAAGGATATCCAACAGCAGGGTCGCATCAAGTCAACTGGGCTCATTGAGGGTCTTGCGACAGTCCCGCGCGAGAATTTCGTGGGGCCGGGACCCTGGAAGACCATGCGAGCCGCGGAAATGGCGAAGGGCTATCGGCTCACACCGGACGGTAATCCCCGGCATCTCTACGAGAACGTCCTAGTCGCGCTGGACGAGCGACGCATGTTGAACAACGGCGAGCCACTGGGATTGCTCCTTTTTCTGGATAGCTTGATGCTGTCCTCGGGCGACAGATTCCTCCACATCGGCTGTGGTGTGGGCTACTACACCGCAATTGCCGCCCACGCGGTTGGGCCGCATGGCAGCGTTGTCGCCGTTGAGATCGATCCGTCATTGGCCGCACGAGCGCAGCTGAATCTGGAGTCGTATAGAACGGTCAAGGTCGTTGCCGACAACGGGACAGTCAATCAATTCGGGACCTTCGATGCGATATTCGTCAATGCCGGGTGCACACGACCACAGTCAGTCTGGCTCGATCAGTTGGCCATCCGGGGACGGCTGCTGGTTCCGCTCACTGTCGGGCTTCCCACGATGCCCGGCATTGGTGCCGGCTCAATGCTGCTGGTGACCAGAGGCGAGACGGAATTGCGCGCCAGGTTGCTATCCCCAGTCGGCATCTTTCATTGTGAGGGCGCTCGATTGGCGCAGGAGGAAGCTCTGCTGGGTGCAGCCTTCGCTGGGGGAAATCGGCAGTCAGTGTGTCGACTACGGCGTGATGCGCATGCATTGGGTCCTGATTGCTGGCTTCATGCGAGTGACTATTGCCTGGAATCGGATCCTGCACTGCGGCGCGCATTCGTACACATAGAGTTCGATGTTCTCGCTAACTATGTCGGCCGGTATCAGTTTGCTCCGAATTTCGTCCTGACTGTCACGCAGCGGGATGTCGGTCTCTTCGCTCAGTTACCAAGGGCGCCGGAGCTTCCGATCCATCCGGAATCAGAGAGGAAATTCTTTTGTGAGGCCGCGGACGCGCAAATCACGTTTGTGACGGACGGAACAGGACGTGCGACTGGCCTGCTGTTCCAGCATGATGGTCGTGACCTGCGCGCCCAACGCGTCGAGTAACTTTGAAACTGACGTACCCAGCACGGAGTATATCGACCGCGGTTGTTGGGGCGATTGCAGCTCACGTTTTGGGTGCGTTCCCGATTCGGGAATGGCCCCTTCGGAGGAAGTCGTCTCAATTAGATCGCTGGCAGCTGCTGGCCGGTCAGAGACTCGAAGAGCGGTGGGATCTAACATGTCGTGCCGCACCATGATCGCTAGTCGACCCGTGGCAGACACTCCGTTTCGCCAGTACCGGTCAGCCGCCGCTCAGGCGGTAGTCATTGCCTCATCCCGGGCTTCGTGAGCCAGGGTCCATAGGCGAACGTCTCATAGGAGCCGCTGCTCATGGCGGCGTCCGTCGGCGGATAGAACAGAACCTGAGCCTCACAGCGACGCAGTAGGGCCGCGATATTGCTCACAGCCCGCGGCAACCTGCGGCTCCGAGAACCCGCGGACATGCTGAGGTCGCGGACGCTGAAATCCACGTCGGTGTTTCCGTCGGCCCAATCCCTTGGGGTCGCGCGCCTTCTTGGCACACTTGGCGAATCAGCGCGCCAATCTGCGTGGCATGTCCGCGGATGTTCATAACGGTGCTCGCGACGTTGTAAACCGCGCGCCATCCAAGTTTGTTCTGAACGGCCTGTTGCACGTGTGTTGGTATACGCAGAGATAGCTCTAAACATGAACGTAATGACAAACAAACATATTGCTTTCAGATCGATTTCACATTGGAATATCCGACTTCGATGCGGCCTCATGAAGAACCCGCGGGATACCATGGCAGCGAGCCACGACAGTTACTACAAGCTACTATTTTCTCACCCGGAGTTGGTTCACGACCTGCTGGTGGAATTCGTATCCGTTGTTCGATCCGACACTTTGAATTTGGACACCCTGCAACGCGTGAACGGGAGCTACACTTCGGAGACCGGAGATGCCCGCTACGAGGATATGGTCTGGAAGGTCCGTTTGGCCGACCGGTGGCTGTATGTGTACTTGCTGTTGGAATTCCAGTCGCGATCCGATGACTGGATGGCGCTGCGCATGCACGTATATGTGAGCTTGCTATTGCACGATCTGCAGCGACAAAACCAGCTCTCCCCGGAAGACAAGCTTCCGCCTGTTTTGCCGATTGTCCTCTACAATGGCGCAAAGCCATGGCGCGCTGCGACCGATCTCGCGGATCTGCTCGCCAGCGCACCTGAGGGGTTACGGGCTCTTCAGCCCGCGCAACGATACCTCCTGATAGCAGAGGGAGAGTATCCGCCCGAAAGTTTGGACAGCAAAACCAACCTGGTCGCGGCGTTGTTTCGTCTGGAGCACTCGCGCACCGCTCCAGACATGGAGCGGGTCCTTCTGAGTCTCAGCGAATGGCTCGCCGATCCGAAATATGCATCATTGCGGCGCGATTTCTCGCAATTCGCCAGCTGGCAGTTGCGACGCAAGGTCAAAGATCCTACGATTCCCGAAACGGCAGATCTGCTGGAGATCCGAAGCATGCTGGAAGATCGGCGACTGGAGTGGTGGGAGGAGTGGAAGCTCGAGGGGGTGCTAGAGGGCAGGCGCGAGGGGAAACTCGAGGGGATTCTCGAGGGCGAACGCAAGGGAATCCTCGTGGGTGAGGCTCGGCTGTTGCACCGGCTTCTCGAACGCCGATTTGGGTCTCTGCCGACGTGGGTCGAAGCGCGCCTGGTAAAGGCGGTGGAAGAAGACCTCGTTCGCTGGGGTGAGCGAGTGCTGGATCCTATGGTGTCGCTCGAGCAGCTTTTGACGGCTGACGCATCCACGTAGTGCCCGCGCCACGTTTCTGCCATCACCCCACAGCTCCCATCACGTATCGTCGGCGAGCCGCCTGAACTTCAGCACTGTGGAGATGCTGGCTGCGCAATGGCCACAAGGAACACACGAACGTCCGCTTGCTGGAAGACTACATGGAAGCATTCCAGTCAAAGCTAAAGCAACGTGGACTATTCGCACTCGAAGTCGCCAGTCCCCGTTCGGCTAATGCCATTCCACCGAACGGTTGAAGCGCTATTCCGACATGGCGGCGAAGATTGAGCGTCTCTTAGTGCTATGTTTTGGGGGTTTGGGCCGCAACGGTCTTGTCAAAATCTGCTTGTGCTGCGTTGACAGCGTCTGTGTACCCCTTTGGGTCGATGAAGGCAGTCTCTCCCTCGGTTTGCATTCGTTTCACCTTTGGAAGTAGATCGAAGTAGATCCCATGGGCTCCAAGAAATATGTCGCAAGGCAGTGTGTGCAGAGTAGCGAATGTTTTGTAGAAATCCTCTTTGATTCCTGGGTAGGAGGCTGGGTACCCCGGTGTATCGAAGAGACGGTACTGCGAAAGCGCTCGCCAACCGCCAACGATGACAACATTACGAAAGCGGCCTGCGGGATCGCTTGATATGTGGGTGCGGAATGTCCAGGCAGTACAGCCACGAGTATGACCGCCCGTGTGATGCGCCGTCAGAGTTACGCCGCCGAGGACTACGGTATCCCCGTCATGGAGAACTCGGTCTACACGAGCGGGTGGATAGGTTTCCATTCCGTCGGTTCCGAAGGCAAAGTCTTTGCGCCCGCCGCTGCGCACAACATCGGCATCGCCGTCCATAACCATGTCACGCGCATGGGTTTCCCTGAGCACCTGCGCTGCGCCTCCCATGTGATCAGAGTGTGCCTGACCATTGAGGAGAAGCTTTGTATCTTTCCATGAAAATCCGAGCTTCTCAACGCTTGCGCGGATCAAAGGCGGCGAGCTTGCAAGATTCGCGTTGATCAGGATGTTTCCCGCGGGAGTCGTAATCAGATAGGCCCCCAAGTCGAGACTCCCAACGTAATAGAGGTTGTCGGCAATTTGGAATGGGGGCAGCGGAGTTGTCCAGTCAGGATGGTCTTTTGCTTTCGCAGGCAGGCAGGCGAAACAGAGGCAAAGGGAGGGGATTAGCGTGCGCAAATAACGAGGCATAGTCATTCCTTGAGAGTATTGCCATCACACCTTTCGATGTTATCCATAACGCCGGCGCTACGCAGCACCACAGTTGCGTTCCGATCGTTGCTGACTACGGGAGCCGGGAAACCGCGGGGCGTCCGCAGCCTCTGCCAAGGCGACTTCGAGCGCTCCAGGGTCGCCTGTCCGCATCCAGTTGAGCTCCACCCGGTTTCAGGTCCTGGCCAGTCCTCCGTCCAGAAGCAGGGCTCCGGCTCAGCCACCTGGCGCGCCGGTGTTTTCCGCGCCCATGCCGGAAAAGCCGATGCAGTAGCCGCCGTCCACGGGCAACAAGACGCCAGTGACGTAGGCGGCTTCGTCGCTCGCGAGATACAGCGCAGCGTACGCAATGTCTGTTGCCAGGCCCCAGCGGTTCATCGGAATGCCGGGCAACTTGAAGACACCCGGCGGTGGTTCCGGAAACTCCTGGGACATTTTCACCAACCCAGTCCACATCGTGCCGGGGAGCACTGCGTTCACGCGGATGTTGTTGCCCGCGTAGTCGAGTGCGGCTGTCTTGGTCAGTTGGTTCACACCGGCCTTCGCGGCACCATAGATGCTGTGATGCTTCCAGCCTACAAAGCCCGAGGCCGAAGAGATATTCACAATGGCGCCGCCGCCTGTCTTCAACATCGAAGTGATGCCGTACTTCATGCCGAAGAATACCCCCTTGAGGTTGACCGAATGCACCTGGTCCCAGCGTTCAGCCGTTTGATCGTGGAGCGGCGCCATGGGACCGCCGAAACCGGCATTGTTGATGAGGATGTCGAGCCGGCCGAACTTGTTCTCGGCAGTGGCGATCATCTTGCGGATGTCGTCTTCACTGGAGACATCGGCATGCACGGGAACCGCCGCTTCCCCGATTTCCGCGGCGACGGCGTCTTGCTTCCCGCTGATGTCGGCGCAAATGACCTTGGCCCCTTGGGCCGCGAATAGTTTCGCCGTGGCCCTGCCCATGCCCGAGCCGGCCCCCGTGATGACAGCAATCTTGCTTTTCAGGCGCACTGATGGTCTCCCGCTCGTTTGCTAGCCGCCTATGGATACCGTAGCTCACTCATGTTCGTCTCCTCTTGACAGGGGCAGTCGATTTGCGCGCGACTCGCGTCGGCGCCGTCGCAATTCCTTGCTGAAGCAATCCCGTCACCTGAAACGCCAGGTCTGCCGCCGAGAAGTTTTCTTTCGAATCGCGATCGACCTGACCGCCAACGATCAGCAGCGCGAGCCCGTGCACCTGTGCCCACGAAGCGAGCGAGACAATGTGCTCGCTCGGGCCGCTCACCTGACCTGCCTGCATTGCCAAGCGCACTGAAGAGGCCAGCAACTCGTACGCCTCCTGCCCGGCACTCTTCAGGTCAGGATAGTCATCGTGACGACCGATCAAACCGCTGAACATGATCTGCAGATGATCGGGGTTGCGCACTCCAAATTCGACGTAAGCCACGCCGCTCGCGCGCAGCATTGCCAGCGGATCGCCGGGATGCTGTTGAATCGCGACTCGCATCATGGCGCTCAATCGGTGAAACCCTTGTTCCGCGATCGCCGCAAGCAGGCTTTCCTTGCTGCGAAAGTGCCGGTAGGACGCTGTGTGGCTCACGCCGGCGCTGCGTGCTACTTCGCGAAGACTGAGCGCACGCGCGCCCTCACGCGCGATATGCGCCAACGCCGCTTCGATCAAGGCGTTCTTCAGATCGCCATGGTGGTAGGTGGGCTTCTTATTCGACGTCTTCATCGAAGGATTTTCGCACCGTTATTGTTGACAGTGGAAACATTTTCCACTATGTTTCCAGTGGAAACATGGTGAAAAAGGGGAGCGTCCGCGATGAACCTGCGATCCATGCTGATATTGACCTTGCCATGCGTAATCCTGGCTGGCTGCGGCTACATTGCAGTGACCACCGCACCTGAAAAAAAGCCTACTACGGCTCGCAGCGAAGCTGCGCTGAAGGCGGACGGTCTGTTCTGGGACACGCTGCATGGCGCGAAATACGATCAAATCCCTTCCGCTCTCGAAGCGATCACGGGTGCGTATCTCGCCAATCCCTCGGACCCAGTCACTGCGGCGCATGTCGGCTGGCTGCACATTTGGCGGCTGGCGGAAAGTGCTCGGCTCGACACGGTACCGCCTACCATCACCGATGACGCAATATTGGCGCGCAGGTACTTCGATGAAGCGGTGAAACTGCACCCGGGAGAGGCGCGTTATCTGGGATTCCTGGCGAGCGCGACCCTCGCGGAGGGCAACATTCACAAGGATGAAAAGCTGACACGCAAGGGCTACTACCAAATGCTCGATGCAGTTGACGCATGGCCTGAGTTCAACCTGTTCACCGCGGGCTACACGATGAGCCGTCAGCCCGCAGACTCAGAGCGCTACCAGCAGGCACTGCAATGGCAATGGGAAACGCTGGATGTATGTGTCGGTGAAAAAGTACAACGAGCCGATCCCGGCTTCGCGAAGTACATGTCGCTCGCGACGACCGAAGGCAAGAAGCGCGTCTGCTGGAACTCCTGGATCGCGCCGCACAATTTCGAGGGATTCTTCTTGAACATGGGTGACATGCTCGTGAAAGCCGGCGACTGGCAGATCGCACAGAAGATCTACGCCAACGCCAAACTCTCGCCAACTTACGCTCAGTGGAAGTTCCGCGACGTGCTCGAGCAAAGAATCAGCGACGCGCAAACGAACGCGATCGTGTTCAAAGCCGCGGATCTGGCAGAGGACAAAATGCACAAGCGCATCATGGTGGTCTCAACTTTCGCTTGCACGGGATGCCATCAGAACTGACAGCCGGGCGCGTGTCGCCTGCACCCTGGAGAGAATGCAGACGACCCTGCCGCAGTGGGTGGCGATGTCCCACCGAACCCGCCTAGCGTGACGCTACGCGCTCGTCAGCGACCTGCAGCTTCAGGAGCACGGCCCGCATGAGCTCGGTCTCCTGTTTCAATTCGGCCACGGCTTTGCGCATGTCGGCCATTTGCTCGTTCTGTCGCTTCAGCTCATTCAGCAGCATCGGAGCGAGCTCGTCGTAGCGCACGCCCTCGATCCGGCCCGCCGCGTCACGGATGACGAGTTCGGGATAAACCTTCGCGACTTCCTCCGCAATCAGACCGTACTGTAGGCTGCCGCGAGGATCGGCCTTCAGACGGAATGTGACGGGACGCAGCTGTTGCAACCCGTCCGTGCCACTTCCCATCGGTGCGATTTGTGTCTTGTAGCGTTCGGAGGAAGCAAGGACGCCCAATTGCCCCGATGAGGTCACATAGACAGCGCTACCGGTCACCTGGCTGCCCAATATTCCTGCGACGAAAGCAGCCGACTGGATACCGGGAGTTCCGATGCGGATCGTGCTCTTGTCGCCCGCAGCGCCACGGCTGCCGATATCGATGTTGTTCGAGCCTGTTGTGAGGTTTTCACCGGCGGAGGCTCCCACAGCGATGTTGTTCGAGCCTGTCGTATTCGAGTGCAGCGCACGCTGCCCGATTGCGGTGTTGCTGCCACCTGTAGTATTGCCGTAGAGCGCGCTCGCGCCGGACGCCGTGTTCTCCTGTCCAGTGTTGGCATGAAGCGCCGACGCTCCCAGGGCGGTATTGCCGCTGCCGGTCACGTTGGATAGCAAGGCGTTCGCCCCGATCGCGGTATTGTAGTTCCCGGAGCCGTTCATCAGGAGAGTTTCCTCTCCAAAGGCACTGTTGTAATAGCCGGTGCCATTGTTGCTCATTGCAGTGAAGCCCATGGCGGTATTGTGAGATCCGGTACTGGAATAGAGTGTCGCATAGCCGACGGCCGTGCTGCCGTCGCTCTCCGTATTGTACGAGAGGGAAGAGGCGCCGATCGCCGTATTGTAGTTGCCGGTGGTGTTTGCAGTCAGCGAGCCGATTCCGATCCCGGTATTGGCAGCTCCCGTAAGGTTTGAAAACAGGGCGGACTGCCCGACGGCGGTGTTGTACTGGCTGTTGGGAGTGGAAAAAAGGGCATTCATGCCGACGGCCGTATTACCGCTGGTGCCGTTCGGCCCGTTGCCGAGAGTGTTCAGGGCACCGGTGCCCATTGCCGTGTTGCCGCTCGGGTCGCTTTGCACGATATCGGGTGGTCGCGCGCCCGCCATCGCGGTGAGCAGGATCGTCGAGTACAGCAGTGTGGCCGCAGCATTCGATCGGTTCATGGAGTTCCCCTTGTATTAATCTTCAGGCAACCAGCTCTTGATTCTTGTGTCGGACTCGCTGCCTCGGTGACAATATCCGACCGCGACGAAATGCGAAACTGTTCTCGCCTTTGTGCGAGTACGCAGTCATCAACACGGGGGCCGCAGCGTCTGCTGCGCTACGCTAACGTCCAAGCTACGTATTCACGGGAAAGCTCTCTTTGGTCTGGTTTGCCTCGCAATGCGGAACCAACGCGCCTGGCATTGGCAACCAACGGTGGTGTTAGAAAATGAACAAACGTACGGCGGGCGCGCTTGTATGGGTATCGTCCGCCCAATTCTTCATCGCGCAAGTTTGGGTTGCCCTCGCTTGGACAACCCCATTCAGTCTGTTTCGGAATTTCATCAGCGATCTCGGAAACACGGGCTGCGGACTGTACAAGAGCGAGATGCAGTTGTACGTGTGCTCACCGCGACACGCCTTGATGAACGTGTCCTTCGTCGTCCTCGGTCTCAGCATCGTAGTGGGTGGTGTGCTTACGCATGAGTCGAGGCGCCCGGGTATCACTCGACAGTTTGCGCGTGTGTGCATGGTAGTTGCGGGAATCGGCGGAATAGCGGTCGGGTGCTTTCCTGAGAATGAGAACCTGCTCCTTCATTCTGTGGGAGCATTGGCCTACTTCCTCTTTGCAAACGTAGGGCTGGTGGCGCTCGGAGGCAGTGCAGCTGGCGCTGCCGTACGAGCCAAGGGTTTGACGATGACATTGGGAGTAGTCGGGATTGCGGCTACCATCCTTTTCTTCTCGGGGAACTACTACTTTGGGTTGGGTATTGGGGGGACCGAACGACTCCTTGTCTATCCCCTGCCACTCGCGCTGATACTCAACGGCGGCCTGCTGCTGCGGCGGCCAAAAGGGTCTTGACCTTGGCCACGGCGTGTCTCAGATTGAGATTGAACACGATTGAGTCCCGAGGTCTCATGCCGTTGATCTCCCGCATTGCGATTCTGGCCTGCATGGGTGCAGGCGCCCTTTTTTGTGGCACATCGTATGCCGCGGCTCGGCCCGGTCCGGTGGGCGAAGACGGTGAATGGAGGATGCCGGCAAAGGACTTCGCCGGTACCCGCTTCAGCACTCTCACCGATATCACGCCGCAGAAGGCGCCTTCACTGCATCCTGTGTGGACATTCTCCACCGGCGTTCTCGGGGGACATGAGGGGCAGCCACTCGTGGTGGGCGGCGTCATGTACGTCGTCACCCCATGGCCGAATGTGCTGTATGCGTTCGATCTGTCCAAGGAAGGATATCCGCTAAAGTGGAAATACCGGCCGGACGTGAGCCCGAATGCGATCGGCGTGTCCTGCTGCGACACCGTCAATCGCGGTGCCTTCTACGCGGACGGCAAGCTCTTCTATAACCTGCTCGACGGTCACACGGTCGCGGTTGACGCTGCCACGGGTCGAGAGGTTTGGAATACGCAAATTGCCGAGGTCGGTAATGGCGAGGCCGTCAGCATGGCGCCGATGGTGGTCAAGGACCGCGTGATCGTCGGTGCATCCGGAGGCGAGTTCGGCATCTATGGATGGATCAAGGGTCTCGATGCGAAGACCGGCAAGGTGGCGTGGACGGCGCGGAATATAGGTCCCGACGCGGATATGTTGATTCGCCAGGATACGTTCAAGCCGCCGTATGACAGTGGTGCTGACTTGGGTTCACACAGCTGGGACGGCGAGACCTGGAAGACCGGCGGCGCGCCTGTCTGGGGTTGGGTGTCCTACGACCCCGAGCTCGATCTGATTTACTACGGCACCGGAAACCCGTCGCCGTATAACCCGGAGCAGCGTGTCGGTGACAACAAGTGGACCGCCAGTGTGCTTGCACGCAGGCCGGCGGACGGGGCTCTCGTCTGGGCGTACCAGTTTACCCCTCACGACAATTGGGACTACGACGCGACGGGCGCCATGATTCTGGCCGACCTCAAGGTCGGCGGGAAGAACACGAAGGTCCTCGTGCATTTCGACAAGAATGGGTTTGCCTACACCCTTGATCGGGCGACGGGACGGCTGATCTCGGCTGAGGCGTTTGCGCACGTCACCTGGGCTAGGTCCGTTGACCTCGCCACGGGGCGACCCGTGTTGGATCCCGACAAGCAGACCGGCGTGTCCAGGGGGAATGTCCACGGCGTCTGTCCGAGTCTCGAGGGGGGTGTGAGCCCGGCATCACCGGCGGCGTTTTCGCCGCGGACCCAGCTTTTCTATACGTCCACCAACAACCTTTGCATGGATTACGCCGCGGCGAGGTCCACCCATCTCAAGGGTACGCCGTTCATCGGCGCCAACAGTCCGTACATGGCGGGCCCCGGTGGAAATCTCGGCGCCTTCGTAGCCTGGGATGCCGTGACCGGCAAAAAGGTGTGGGAGAACAAGGAGGAATTTCCGAGTTGGAGCGGCGCCTTGGTTACCGCGGGCGATGTCGTGTTTTACGGTACGCTCGATGGGTGGTTCAAATCGGCTGACGCGAAGACGGGCAAGGTGTTGTCGAAATTCAAGGTCGGCTCGGGCGTGGTGGGTAATCCGATGACCTACAGAGGACCCGACGGCCGCCAGTATGTCGCCGTGTATGCGGGAATTGGCGGCGATTGGGCATTACTTTCAGGCGACGTCCGCTCGGATGATCCGGCTGACGTGAGACCCCCGGCGGATTTCATGAAGAACATCGCGCGGCATACGAGTCAGGGCGGCATGATCTGGATTTTCGGTTTATGAGCCGCTGGATTGCATTCCTGTCGTGTCTGGCGGTGGTGTCCTGCGGACGTCAGGTGGCTCCCCCGGCGCCATCTGATTCCAATTTACCGGCGGCCCGTTACGAGGCGCACATTGTCGCCGGGACCGTTGCGCCGTCAGGGGCTGAACTAGCCAACCCGCACAACGCCGATCCGGCCGTTGCAAAAAGGGGGGCACTGTTGTTTGCCGCCATGAACTGCGACGGCTGCCATGGAGGTGACGCATCCGGATGGGTCGGGCCGAGCCTTACCGATGGACGCTGGCGTTACGGTGGTGCGGATTCCGAGGTCTTCAACTCCATCTACTACGGGCGACCAAAGGGTATGCCAGCGTTCGGCGGCACATTGGGCGTCGACGGTGTCTGGACGCTCGTCACGTACCTCCGCTCACTTCCTGTGCCTTCCAACGTACCGACCGAGTCATGGCAGGAACCCTGATCTGCCCGCGTCGTTACTTCGGGAGCAGGGCGCGCGTATGACCGTACGATGGACGCATTGGCTCACAGCGCGCGGCTAACCTGATCCCGCAACCACATATGTGCGGGGTCAAGGTGCGAGCGCTCGTGCCAGATCATTGCCATCTCGTACGACGGAATCGGCACCGGTGGTGCGACGACCTGAATGTGATTGGAGCGATCCTTCAGGAGTCGGGAGGGAAGCATGGCCACCAGGTCCGTTCGCATCACAACCTCGGGAACGAAAAGGAAGTGCGGCACAGAAAGGACGACTCGCCGCTTGCGTCCCATGCCTTCCAGAACGGCGTCGGTAACACCTCTGAATCCGCCGCCGTCCGTTGATACGACCACGTACTCGAGCTGACAGAGCGTGTCGACAGTGAGTTTGCCCTTCAGCGCCGGGTGGCGCTTACGTGCCACCAGGGCATAGTGTTCCTTGAACAGAACGCGGTGGTACAGGCGTTCGGGCGCGGCTTCCATGGCGAGTAATCCGAGATCGATCGCGCCGCTCTCGAGTTGTTTGATCATCTTGGAGTGATCGGCCTCGCGGACCGCTATGCGTACGCCCGGTGCAGCCTTCCTCAGGTGACCGAGCAAAGGCAGCAAGATCGCATACTCTGCGTAATCAGCCGCTGCGACCTGCCACGTCAATTGCGCCGTCGCGGGATCAAACGAACGGCGCGGTTCCAGGACATGTCTCATCTCGGCAAGCGCTGCTCGCAGGGGCTGCAGTAATGCCTGCGCACGCGTCGTCGGATGCATGCCGCCTGACGCGGGAGACAACAAGGGATCCGCGAAAATCTGGCGCAGTTTGCGAAGCTGAACGCTGACCGAGGGCTGACTCAGGTGCAGGCGCCTGGCCGCCCGCGTGACATTTTGCTCGGTCAGCAGTGCTTCCAGGGTCACGAGCAGATTGAGATCGATATTGCGGAGATTGTTCATCGCTATAGCGTATATAAAAACCATTCATTTCCACAATACCAGCGCGGTCAGTACGCTGTGATCCATTGCAGCTGTTGCGAGCCATGCCATGAATGTGTTGATTGTGTACGCCCACCCGGAGCCGAAATCTCTCAACGGCGCGCTTAGAGACTTCTGCGTTGAGCGGTTGCGGCGCACGGGTCATGACGTGCAGGTTTCTGATCTATATGCCATGCGCTGGAAGGCATCTGTGGATGCCGCGGATTTCCTGGACCGGGACGCAAATGAGCCGCTGGACGTCAGCGCGGCATCAAAGCATGCGTACGAGACATCAACTCAGGCGGCGGAAGTCGCTGCCGAGCAGAAGAAACTGCTGCAGGCGGATGCGCTGATCCTGCAGTTTCCCCTGTGGTGGTTCTCCATGCCCGCGATCCTGAAAGGGTGGGTAGACCGTGTTTACGCCTACGGACTTGCCTACGGTGTAGGGGAGCATTCCCGCCAAAAATGGGGCGACCGCTACGGCGAAGGCAGCTTCAAGGGAAAGCGCGCAATGTTGGCAGTGACCGCCGGCGGGTGGGCGGAGCACTACTCCGGACGCGGCATCAACGGGCGAATGGAAGATCTACTGTTTCCAATCAATCACGGGATTCTTCACTATCCGGGGTTTGACGTGCTGCCCGCGTATGTGACTTATCAAACAGGATGGCTGGACGAAGCCCGATATCAACAGACGTTGCTGGAGCTCGGCGCGCGGCTGGATGCGCTCTGGGAAACCGATCCGATCCCGTACCGCGTGCAAAACGGCGGTGACTACGACATTCCGTCGTGCGAGCTGAAACCGGGATTGAGCCCGAAGCGATATGGCTTGGACATCCATCTGGCTCGTGACTGATGCGCCGCCTATGACTACGACGCAGTCGGCAATCTCAACTAAGCCACTTTTCTGCCGGCCGTTCTGGGGTCCTCGTGCTTATTCATGAGGCGCGTCCACATGCACTTCAGATGCGCGGGCGACAGGCCGGCTTCCGGCAGCGAAAGTCTCACCGTCGCCTCATCTATGACGGAGTTGGTATGCAGCACGGCGAGCGCACCCGCGCAACGGCCGAAATGCAGCGAGCGGCCGAGCGGTGTAGTCGGCTCGGATGAGGGCACCATCTGTTCCTCGAGCGCAGCGAGCATCAGCTCCGAAAGCTCCCAATCGGCACCGAGTCGCCAGGCGAAGGTGGCGGCCTGAGAGCTCAGAAGGGAGGTAATCACCGTAGGGTCAGGTTGACCTTGCCGTGACGAGGCCGTCCAGTGATCCATCGCTGCACGGAACAGGACGATCTCGGCCAGCCCGCTGATCAAGCACAGTAGCTCAGCTGCGAAGGGGTCCGCTCTTTCAACCAGGGCCGCATGGGGAATGGCCGCATGGGCCGAACGCAGAGCGTGTTCCCAGACGATTTCCGGGAAACGGGCAAATGTCCCCGTGCTGGACACCTTGAAGATCGGCTGCATCAAGGCAGCGGCAACCAACGAGCGAAGACCGTCGCTTCCCATGAGGACGATGGCTCGTTCGATGGTTTCGACCTGTCGGGAACTGACACGATAGAAGGCGCTGTTAGCCATTTTCAACAGGCTGCCTACTAGCGCTGGATCGCGCGCGATGATGGCGGACAACTCACGTCGCGACACGTCCTCGTCGTTGATTGCGCGCATCAACTGAGGTAACAGGTTCGGGCGCCTCGGGGAGTACCGTCGTTGTGTGGCCGCATCGCCGATTGCGGCGAGCGCAGCTGCCACGATCTGATCGTGCTCCGGCAGCGGCTGCCCGAGCTCTGAAACACCTAACTCGAGCTCCCGCAATTGCCTGAAGACTTCGGTACGGTCGAGAATCTGTATCGGGGAGACGGGTAGTACGGGGGGCTCTGGCAAGTGCTGCAGATCGGGCGGCAGCTCGAGCATAACCTCAGCCGGCCGTCCAGCGACTGCCACACCGAATCCAAGGGTCCGGCGCAAAACCGGAGCCATGGCTATTCCAAAGGCCGCAATCAGCAGCAACGGTAGCAAGTAAATCAGCATAGGGCCCATCGACCTCCGGATCGAACGATGGCTTCCGGATCGTCTTGGGTTATCGGCCGGCCGGCGCGGAAACCTTACCGGCTGTTCAATCCTGTGACCTGCTGCGCGTTTTGCGGAAGCCGGCGAGTCGCCAGTCTTGATTCCCAGGCACCGGCTGCAGACCGGATGCAGGTCTTCGACCGCCATGGTCCGGAATTCCCGCCGCAGCTGTGTGTATGGGCTGCCGCGCCAGATCTCACGAAAGCCTTGGCGCGGAGCGGCCGGCCACGACGCATTCCAGGCTCCCTGCGGCCGCGCTAGTATTCCCGACTGCAATCTGCCTGTGGGTCTGGCGCCATGATGATTACGCTCTTCGGCATTAAAAACTGCGACACCATGAAGAAGGCGCGCGACTGGCTCGCCCGTCATGGGGTGCAGTACGTGTTTCATGATTACAAGACGGCTGGGATCGATGCGGCTGTGTTGGCACGTTGGTGCGCCGAGGTTGGTTGGGAGACATTGCTGAATCGCGCGGGCACGACGTTTCGCAAGCTGCCGGAGGCACAGAGGCAGGATTTGAATGAGCGCAAGGCTGTGAGCCTGATGCTTGCGCAACCCTCGATGATCAAGCGGCCGGTTCTGGAATACGGCAAGCGGCTGTTGGTTGGTTTCAAGCCCGAGATCTACGAGCAGGTTGTGCGCGGGCGCGTTTAGCGCCCCAAACGCCGGGACGGTTGACTACCGCGCGCCGGAGGTATACGAGAAGCTCTGAGCCACCGGCCCGCACGCCGCGCCATATGACGACAACGAGGATTTCTGGCATGAGCACAGCATTCGATACAGTCCTGGAGAGCTACCGGCGTCGCCTGGCCGACGAGGCGGTGGTGTTGAGCGAGCTGCCTCGAGAGCAACTCGGGGCGCGCCGGGACGAGTTTCTGCTGGCTGTCGGCGAGGACACAGCGCGTTTTCTGCAGGCCACGGTCATCGGACTCGGCGCAAAGCGGATCGTCGAGGTGGGTACGTCCTACGGCTACTCGACGTTGTTTCTCGCGGAGGCGGCCCAGCGCACCGGCGGAAAGGTCACGACTTATGACATGAGCGCGCAGAAGCAGGCGTATGCCCGCGAGCAACTGGCGAAAGCAGGGCTTGCCGCCCACGTGGAATGGAAAACCGGCGACGCGGTGAAGCTACTCGAGCAGGAATCCACGGGCGTGGATTTTGCGCTGATCGATCTGTGGAAGGACCTCTACATTCCGTGTTTCGAGCGGCTCTACCCCTTGTTGTCACCCAACGCGGTCGTCGTGGCGGACAACATGATTTACCCCGAACATACGCGTGCGCAAGCCTTGGCGTATCGGACGTATGTTCGGGCCAAACCGGGTATTGAAGCGGTGCTTCTGCCCATCGGATCTGGTATCGATGTTTGCAGGAAGATCGACGGGCCGTGAGGGGCAGTCTGCCATGATCCGGTGCAGGTGGCGTTATGGCCAGATGTCCTGGAGCAGTTGCGCCAATCGGGCCCCGCCGCGCGTCAACTGCACTTTCTTGATGGATTTCATTTTGGTGCTGTAACCCGTCGGCAGAACAACGCTCCAATGAGTTCCCGTCAAGGGTCCGAAGGCGAGGCCGGACATGGCCAGGTTCGCTTGCGCCACGGACTCGGACGCCCACTTCTTGGGCCAGTTGAAATCAGATCCGGCGGTTGATGGAATCGCACGCGCTGAGGTGACCCATGCCGCTTTAACGTGAGAGGGCGTCAGCACGCTGGGTACAGCATCCCAAGTTGCATGCAAATTCTTTTTCGTTGACCGCACGATGATGCTATTGCCGCCTCGCGTGGCCGTGTTTGGATCGAACGTGCCCGTATCGGGGTTGACCTCGTTGCCTTGTGCATCGAGATACACCGCGCCTACGTGCAGGGGTTGATGGATATCACCAACGTAGTGCACCAGCAGCCGCAGCGCCTCTGCCTTGTCCTTGATGTTGAACGGAGCGGGGGCCGGATCTCCCTTGAGCACGTGGGTGGCTGCGATCACCGCCGCAACGATGTCATCGTCGCGCGTACCCACGAATCCCAGCAGATAGGTTTGATGCTGAATCGCAACGTCCGTGTAGTGGTATTGCTTGTGGCAGGTCTCCTCGCCCGGTTTGATCGGGCAATTGGTCGCGTTGCGGCGTACGAAATCTTCCATTGCCGCTTCGCCTGAGGGAGTTTCAAAGATCTTGCATTCCGGAAACGCACCCGCGTGCTCGTATTTGAACGTTGACGGATTTACGCCCTTGGCGCAGTCCGCCCACACGGCGGCGTCGGGCAGGCTCACATTCCCCAGTAGAACCTGGACCTGCGTTGCCGCGTTGGACCCTGCAATCAGCTTCTGTGCTAACGTCGCTACGCTTCGATGCCCATCCGGACCCCAGGCGAACGTCGGCTGGATGAAGGTCATCGCGATGGCAACGAGTGACCAGGGTCGAAGAGAGTGCATACGAGCTTCCTTTCAAAGTCGTTGAATGTGCGAGCTCCCGTTGGAACTCTCGTTGAGACTCTGTCTGCAGCCAGGCGTTTATCCCATGGGGCGCCAGGGTATACCCTCCCCGGACCTAAGTCTTGGTCTGTTGAGTCGCTCAGTGTGCGATGTTAGGGTGCGTGGCGATCCAAGGAGGGCGACGTCGTGCTACGCATGCGCAATGTTACCAAGATCTACCGCACGGACGTGATCGAGACCCACGCGCTGCGTGAGGTATCCCTGGAGGTTTCCGCTGGCGAGTTCGTCGCCGTCATGGGGCCGTCCGGCTCCGGCAAAACGACCTTCCTCAACGTTGCGGGCCTGCTGGAGCCATTCGAATCTGGCACTTATGAGCTGGAAGGCGCCGATGTCAGCCGCCTTTCGGACCGCACGCGTGCCCGCCTGCGCAACGAGAAGATCGGGTTCATCTTCCAGAGCTTCAATCTCATTCCGGATCTCAACGTCTACGACAACATCGACGTTCCGTTGCGCTACAGGCGTATGCCGGCGGCCCAGCGTAATCAGCGTATTACCATCGCATTGGATCTCGTCGGGATCAGCTCCCGCATGAAGCACATTCCTGCGCAGCTATCCGGTGGGCAACAACAGCGCGTGGCCATTGCGCGCGCGATCGCCGGCGAGCCGTCCTTCCTGCTGGCGGACGAGCCGACCGGAAACCTGGATTCCGCGACGGCGGGGCAAGTGATGGATCTGCTCGAGCGGATCAACAAGATGGGCACGACCATTATCATGGTCACGCACGACCCGGAACTCGCGCGGCGCGCCCACCGCAGCGTGCACCTGATCGACGGGCAGCTCAGCGATGCCGCGAGTCCCGCGTCACGGCTGAAGGCATCCGAGGAGCTAGGGGCCGCGACTGTCCGAGCGTCCCCGGGAGTCTGACCACCCAACCGAAGGACCTGCCACGATGCTCGGTTACTACCTGCGACTGGCCCTCAAATCCTTCAAGCGTGATCCGGGCGCGACTGCGCTGATGGTGTTCGCCATCGGGCTCGGCATCGCCGTATGCGTCATGACGCTTACGGTCTATCACGCGATGGCCGGCAATCCTATCTGGTGGAAAAACGATCGGCTGTACGCCGTGACAATGGATTCCTGGGCGGCGGAGCGGCCTGCGATCAGAGATCAGCCGCAGCTGCCGCCCTGGCAATTGACCTACACAGATGCCACGTACCTCTTCAACTCGACCATTCCAAAGCGCAAGGTGCTCATGTACCCGGTCGCGGCCGTCGTCGCAACCGGCAACCAGGATAAGCCGTTGAAGGTCACCTCGCGCGTTACGAGCGCCGACTTCTTCCCGATGTTCGATGTGCCCTTCCGCTATGGAAATGGGTGGAACGCGAGCGCGGATGTCGGGGCGGAGCCAGTGATCGTCCTCAGTCACGACTTCAACGAAAGGCTCTTCGGTGGGGTGAACAGCGTCGGCCGTACTCTCCGTTGGAACAATCACGACTTCCGCATCATCGGTGTGCTGGAGCAGTGGCAGCCGCAGCCACGCTTCTACGATCTGACCAGGGGCCATTTCGACGAGCCGGAGGCGGCGTATGTTCCCTGGGGCTGGGGTAAGGCCCTCCAATTGCGCACAGTCGGACAGGCCAGTTATTGGAAGTTCGAGAAGTTCGACACGTTCGAGCAGTTGCTGGGCTCCGAAGTGGTGTGGATACAGATGTGGGTCGAGTTGCCCGACGCGCAGTCGCGCACGCAAATGCAGACACTCCTCGATACGTACTGGGCCGAACAACGCAAGGCGGGGCGATTTGCACGGCCGCGAAACAACCGCCTCACGACCGTAGACCAGTGGCTCGAGGACAATCAAGTACTGCAGGACGACAACCGCCTGCTCGTCGTGTTGGCGTTTGTCTTTCTTGGCGTATGTCTGCTGAACACCGTCGGCCTGTTGCTCGCGAAATTTCTCAGCGGAGCGGCTGTGACGGGAGTGCGGCGTGCTCTCGGGGCAAGCCGGCTGCAGATATTCATTCAACACCTCGTCCACGCTGGCGTGCTCGCCGTCGCGGGCTCGTTGCTTGGGGTGGCTGTGAGCGCACTGTTTCTGTGGGGGGTCCGCGGCATGTATGGTGGTGATCCTGACGCCAGCCAAGGTGGATTCCAGGCTCTGGCTCATTTCAACCTCATCAGCCTGGTGTGGGCCACGGCGCTTGCGGTCGCAGCCGCTCTAATTGCCGGCCTGTATCCGGCCTGGCGCATCGGCCGGGTGCCACCGGCCCTCTATCTCAAGAGCCAATGAGGCCGCGCGTGCCACCAGGAAGGTCCCTCCCATGAGCTTGAATATCCGACCGATCCTTTCAGCTCTGCTGCGCAACTGGACCGGACCGTTGCTGGTCGCGTCGCAGGTGGCCATCACACTCGCGGTGCTCGTCAATTCCGTCTACATCGTGGAACAACGAATCGAAAAGATGGGTCGACCGAGTGGCATGGACATCCAGAACATCTTTGTTGTCCGTAACGCGGGTGTTACTGAGAAGTACGCCCACGAAGCCACGGTGCGTGCAGATCTTGCGTATCTGCGTGGCAAGCCGGGAGTGTTGGCCGTCACCACGATGGACTACGTCCCTCTGAGTGGCCACGGTAACGTAGTGGGTGTCATGTTGCAGCCGGATGACCAGCGACACGCCGTCGGGACGCACTACTACGAGGTTGACGATCAGGCGATTGCCGCGCTCGGCCTGCACCTCACGGGTGGTCGTACTTTCAGCCCGAACGAGGTCCTGCCACCGCGCACGGGTGCGGCAGTTAGCATGACGGAGGGCCAAGTCATAATCACACAGGCTCTCGCGGACGATCTCTATCCGGATGGCCACGCGCTGGGCAAAACCCTCTACGATTCTGCGAGTTTTCTCTCCAGTCCCGCCACCATCGTCGGCATCATCGATCACATGCAAGGATATCGAGTGGGCTGGAACAGGGTGGATCGTGTATTGCTCGCGCCGCGCCTGCCGTTTCCAGATGATCTGCCGATAGCCCATTACATCGTCAGAGTTGCGCCCGGGCAGGTAGATACGGTCATGCGCTCGGTCGAGCAGGAACTGCAGAGCGCCAACGGCGACCGACTGATCGAGTGGGTTCGGCCGCTCGAGTTCTTCAAGAATCGCAGCTATGTCGCTGATCGCAACATGGGCATTTTTCTGATCGCGGTCATTGTGATGCTGCTGGCTATCACCTCTATCGGGGTGTTCGGCCTGGTGACATTCAACGTGGGCACGCGCACAAAGCAGATCGGCACCCGCCGCGCATTGGGCGCTCAGCGGCTCGACATCATCAGTTACTTTCTCGTGGAGAACTGGCTCGTCACGACGGTTGGACTGATCTTCGGTTGCGCGCTCGCATTGTGGTCTGGCTCCTGGCTGTCCAAGCACTACGAGCTGCCGCGTCTGGATCTTTACTATCTCGTGTGCGGGGTCCCGGTGCTGTGGCTCATTGGCCTCCTCGCGGCGTGGTACCCCGCGCTACGTGCGTCTGGGGTGCCACCGGCTATCGCGACACGCACGATCTAGCGAAGGAATTCGCGCGCCGCTCCGTATATCACCACGTGACCGGACTTCATCCGGTGATGGAGCTAACACGTGATGAGAACTTTGATTGCCACGCTCGCCGTGGTCACTGTGGCGCTCGGCATGGCCGTGGCTGCAGAAGCCCTCGCTGACACGCTGTACATCCGAACAGATCTGGGACTCGTCCACGGCATTAACGCCGGTAGCGTCGATGAGTTTCTGGGATTGCCCTACGCGTCGCCTCCGACTGGCGACCTTCGCTGGAAGGCTCCGATATCGGCGGTGCCTTGGCGGGGTGTTCGCGATGCGACCGTGCAACGGAGCGCCTGCACCCAAGTCATCACCCCGGGAGGCGACATTTCCGCATCGAGTGAGGACTGTCTTTACCTGAACATCTACCGTCCGGCGAGGTCTGTTCCCGGCCGGCTGCACCCGGTAGTCGTCTTCATCCACGGCGGGAGCAATAAAACCGGCTCCGGGAATGAATACGATCCCAGTGAAATGGTGTCCGGCACGGACATCATGGTGGTGACAATCGATTATCGACTGGGTGTGTTCGGCTTTCTTGCGCTGCCTTCTTTGGATGCCGAGACCGATGAGCTTTCGTCCGGCAATTATGGCCTCATGGACCAGCAGGCGGCCCTGCGTTGGGTCGGCGCCAATATCCGGGAATTCGGTGGTGATCCGTCGCGCGTGACAGTCGACGGGGAGTCTGCCGGCGGCATCGACATTTGTGCGAGTCTCGCGTCCCCGACCGCGCGTGGGTTGTTCTCCAAAGCGATCATGGAAAGCCTCTACTGTCCGACCCTGACACACGCGCAGGCCGATGAGGCCGGCGTTGGGCTGGCGACTTCGATTGGATGCGCAGACCCCTCTACTGCCGCGTCGTGCATGCGTAGCAAGACCGCTTCCGAGCTGCTTCAGGCCAGCCAGTCATTCAATGCCAGCCCGAACATCGGCGGACGGGTATTGCCACTGGACCCTCTGGAGGCGTTCCACGCCGGTCAATGGAACCGCTCGGCGATCCTGTTGGGCTCAAATCACGACGAAGCGACCGGCGGGGTTGCGCTTGCACTGCACAGTGCCGGCGTGCCGCTGCCCTTGACTGCACCTGAATATGTCAAGGTTGTCGGTGTTGCTTTCAAATCGGTGGCGCCGGCCGTGCTCAACGAATATTCAGCTCTCGACTATCCGAGTCCGTTCTATGCGTTTGCAGCCGAAGAAACCGATTCACAGGAGTCGTGCAGACTATCGCAGCTGGCGCATCTGTTCTCGACGATGACCGCAACCTATCAATATGAGTTCGCAGATCCCAGCCCGCCCATTCCCACGGGGTGGCCGGTCGTACCCCCGCCGGGTTTCGGTGCTTATCACGGCAGTGAGCTGCAGTACCTGTTTCGTGTCGGTAGCCAGGCAGATGCGAAGTCGCCTGCTCAGCGGGAACTGTCGTTGCGAATGATGCGTTACTGGGCTGATTTCGCGCGCACGGGTAATCCCAACGGCCGTGAGCTCACCTTCTGGCCCCGCCAGGACTTGGGCGCCAACCGGGTGTTGTCGTTCAAGCCCACCGGCGATGCCGTCATCCAGGAGTTTGACGCGAACCATCACTGTGAATTCTGGTGGTCGGTGCGCGGGTATGGAACGGCAGACCGATGAGCAGTTGATGCAGCGGGTCGCGAAGGGCGATCACAGAGCGTTCAGCGTATTGGTTGATCGCCATATGCGCCGTGTCGTGTCAGTTGCACAAAGTATCGCAAGGACCAGGGCAGACGCCGATGACATCGCCCAGGAAACATTTCTGCGAGTTTGGGAGCGGCCACGGCTCTACGACGCGTCCCAGGCCCGTTTCACAACATGGTTGCACCGGGTGACTGTGAACCTCTGCATCGACCGCCAGCGTGTGCGTACTCCTGAGCCTCTCGATGACGTGCCGGAGCAGCCTCTGGACGGAGCGTCGCTCGTCGATCTGTTGTACGCGGCTGAGCGCCGTTCCGCGGTCAGTGCCGCCTTGCGAGAGCTGCCAGTGCAGCAGCGGACTGCGATTGCTCTTTTCCATATGCAGGGGTTTTCACAGCGTGAGGCGGCCGCGATCATGGAGCTGTCCGAGGGCGCTTTCGAATCTCTGCTCCAACGCGGCCGTCGTGCTTTGGCATTGGTCCTCGGATCAGCCGAGGGGAACGGGGGAGAGTACGGCACATGAACCGGCAGGAATTCCAGGGGCTGGCGCTCATCTACGGTGCAACCATTGGCAGGTGGCCTGAGGAGCATCAGGGTGCGGCGCGCCGGCTCTTGGAACAGGAGCCTGAGCTGACGCGCGTACTCGAGCGCGCAAACGAGCTCGATTCTGCGCTGAATGCGCAGCGGGAGCCGATTTCGGATCTGCGGTTGTCGCAACTCAAGGCGAGGACACTTGCGCTGACCAGGCCGGCTGCCTCGAGCTTGCCCCAGGCCTGGCAGAGACTCATCGCCCGCGATCTCAGCCCGATTGCAGTCGGTGTCGTGATTGCGTTGTGTATCGCGTGGGCCGTGCATAGCCAACGGCCGCCACCGGACGCGGCGGCTAGAGCAACTGGTGCTCAGCAGTCCTTGCTTACGGCAATTCTTGAATTTGATTCGATGAGTCTTGCGGAGGTCGCGGATGAGCGCTGACAGACCTCGGTTGTCGTGGACCTTCAAAGCGGTTCTCGTTGCTTCACTCGTGCTGAACGCGGCTCTCGCCGTGCAGTTGCTGTTGCCGTTCGGTGCAAGCGGCCGACACTCGAACCGTGCTATTCCCGCGCCCCTGGATCAGGCGATGCGGTGCCTGCCGGCGACCGATTCCGCACTGCTCCGGGCGGCAATACTGCGACACACGCCGGCGCTCGTCGCAGCAAAGGGGCGCGCCACTATGACGGCGGCCCGGAGCCTGCGACTGCTCCAGACCCAACCACTCGATCTGCCAGCGCTGCAGCAGGCGATTGCCGATACTCGACAGGCTCGGCAGGGTGAGGTTGACCAACTTCTGGGCGCGGTGTACGAGGCATTTCCGCAAATGTCCGCGGACGGCCGCAAGCAATTCGCGCAGAACTGGACCACGCCGCAGGCCTGTCCACGACATTAGCCTCCACGGCAATGTTGTGAGCTGGATGCGCTTTGCATGGAAGGCCGCATGCAACTGGCAATGGCGGGACACCGCCGGCACCCGGGCGATTGTGTACAAAAACGGGGCATACTGCGTACAACTTTGGTGCGTCGCAACGGCGCATCAGTGACGGCGGCACGCCGGGCAGCACTCCACAGGCTCGCAGCCGTGACATAAACGTACGCCGCTTCCGCTTCGCACAATGAACAAAAAATTACATTTGCATTAGTCACATACGATCATTTTGCGAACGCCGCCGGCGCGCCTTTCCCTCAAGTTGAGCCAGGCGGAAGTTACGCGCGCCCTCTGTCCCACTGTGGCGCGCATGATTCTTGCACTCCGCTGCCTCCAAGGTTGTGATCGATGGAGGCGGTCCGACCCATACAACTTCTGTCGCACCATTTGGGAATCGGGGAGGATAAGAATGAAGCGCTCATGGGCCGCTCTGGGTCGTCGTACGTTGTGCTTTTTGATACTGGGTGCGGCAGGCGGCATGCCGCAATTTCTGTTTGCAGCTGAGGGTCCCGCGGCGGCAGATGCGTCAGCTGACGCAACCGACTCTTTGGAAACCGTGCAAATAACGGCAGACAAGCTCCACGTTCTGCCGACGCAACCGAACGAGTCCGTGTTCGGGTTTGGCAAGAGCATTATCGAGACACCGCGTTCGCTGACTTCCATCAGCAGCGAGATGCTGGATCGAGTGAACATTACCGCCATCGATGACCTCGTGGCATTGACGCCCGGTTCATTTACGCAGTCGTTCTTCGGCGTCGCGGGGTCCCTCGACATCCGCGGTACCGCGGGTGAGAACTATTTTCGCGGCGTCAGGCGAATCGAGAATCCCGGCAACTATCCGCAGGCGATCGCGGCCAGCGACCGCATCGACGTGGTGCGTGGGCCGGCGTCGCCGATATTCGGGCCATCCAAGGTCGGTGGCTACCTCAACTTCGAGCCCAAATCGGCGCGCGCTGAATCCGGTGCGTACATGAAGGAAGCGAAGGGCGAGATCGGTGTCACTCTGGGCAGCTGGGATGAGAAGACACTGCACGCGGAAGTCGGTGGGCCCGCAACGATGTTCGGCAAGCCATCCGGTTATTACGTGTACAGCCAGTTCGAGAATTCGGGTAGCTATTACGAGAATAGCGCCACGCGGCAAAGCATCTTCCAGGCCTCGTACAACATCGACTTCACCGATCATTTCCGCACCGAGGCGGGCGGTATGTACCAGGATTTCAATGGCAACCAGGTTGCCGGCTGGAACCGGCTCACCCAGGCGCTGATTGACCACGGTACCTACATTACGGGCAGCCCGCCCTCGGTGGACACCAACGGCAACGGCCGGGTGGACCTGCAAGAGGCGGGCGATGCCCATTTGGGCACGGGCGACAACTTCATCTTCAACCCCGCCGGCTCGACCCCGGCGAAGATTCAAGCGGCGCTGTCGAACCCGAACCTGCACTTGTTGAATTCCGGCACCGCCCACCTCAGCGGCAACCAGGTGCTCGTGGCGCCGGGCGACAAGCTCACCGACGGCGTCACCACGCTTTATTTCGATATGATCTACGAGCCCGCCGAGGGCACGAAGCTCGTGAACAAGAGCTTCTACGAGAACCTGAACAATCTGAACGAGAATGCCTATGGGTTCTCTCAGCTTGCCCATACGTGGGCCTTCGAGGACCAGCTCACCCTGACGTACGGCACGACATTCGGCGAGAACGTCAAAGCGAACTTCCAGGTCGGGCCGCAGATCCGTCATCAGGATTTCGATACCGGCGACGATTTCTTCGGAGAGTTCTTCGACCGTCGCGACCTCACTCAGCCGAGCTCATCCATCGACTTGAGATCGCTGGCCACACGGGGACAGGACCCCTATTCGGATCACGCCAAGGGCTCTTATACGGACTCGTCGCTCGCGTATCTGATGGACGTGACGTTCTTTGACAAACTGAATTTCATCGGTGGTGGCCGTTACGACTACATCCACATCTCCTCGTACTCGAGGCCGGACGCACTCACGGACACGGGGCTTCAGGCCCGTGATAACACGTCCAAGGGCTCATGGTCGGCCAGTCTGTCCTATCAACTGCCCTTGGGCTTGCGGCCGTATGTAACGATTGCCCGAGAGGCAACACTGACTACCGGGGAGGGTGGACAAGTCGAGCCGAGCCTGGTGAAAAGCCGGACGTACGTTGCCCCCTCGAGGCTGAACGAGTATGGCGTGAAGGGCAGCTTCCTGGATGGACATCTGTACGCCGCGTTCGATTATTTCGATCAGCAGCGCGTGGACTTCAATGCCCAGGACGAGGTGAGCAACAACAGCACCAAATCCACAGGCTACGAGTTCGAAGCCCGCTGGGTAGTGAATCCAACCATCACGCTGACCAGCGCCTATACCAACCTCAAGGTCGTCAATGTGACTGCCGAACAGGGCGGCCAGTTTGCGTTTGTGGGCGCAGGTGACTTGCAGGGGGTCGATCCGTCCCTGATGTACGGCGGCTCGGTGGGCAGTATCGTTCTCGCCCCCAACGATGTCGCGGCACGCAAAGCCGGCATTCCTGAAAACGTGTACAGTGTCTACGGCATCTTCAGCCTGGACGATGTCGTTGGCGGTTGGATGAATGGGGCGCTCAATGGAATCACCGGCAGTGTCGGCGTGACTCACGTGGACTCCGCGTGGTCCGGATTCTCCAAGGTGGTCAAACTGCCTGCGTACACGCTTCTGAATGCGGGCTTTCACTACGAAAACGACCATTGGAAAGTCGGCATCGAAGGCAAGAACCTGACCAACGAGCGCTACTTCCGTTCCAACTTCCCCGACCTGTTCGGATCGTCGGTCGTGCTGCCGGAGCTGCCGCGCAACTTCCTGATCCAGCTGGGGCATAAATTCTGAGTATGAGTGACATCCGTAGGTTCTTGACTGCAGTCGCGGGGATCTGGTTCGCCGCTGCCGGTTTTGCCGGCGGCGGCGCCTGGGCCGCGGCGCCCACGAAGTCCCTCGAAGTCAAAGTCGTCGTGGTGACGATGTTCGAAATCGGCGCGGATGCCGGCGACAAGGCCGGCGAATTTCAACTCTGGAAGGCACGCCAGAAGTTGGACACGCGCCTGCCGTTTGCGCACCACCACGACTTGTTCTTCAATGACAAGACCGGCGTGCTGGGCATGGTGACGGGGGAGGGGACCGCGAACTCGGCGACTGCGGTGATGGAGCTTGGAATGGACCCGCGTTTCGACCTCTCGCACGCGTACTGGTTGGTAGCGGGCATCGCCGGGGTGGATCCGCAGGACGCTTCGATCGGTTCAGCGGCGTGGGCCGAGTATGTGGTGGATGGGGACCTTGCGCACGAGATCGATGCACGGGAGATACCTTCGGATTGGCCGACGGGATACTTCCCTCTGGATTCCAAGGGTCCCTATGATCCGGAGGCCAAGCCGCCCGAAGGGCAGGTGTTCCGTCTCAAACCGGCGCTCGTCGACTGGGCTTACCAGTTAACGCGCAACATCGATCTGGGGGACAGTGCGCAGCTACAGCGCTCCCGCGCCCGTTACACAGGTTTTCCCAATGCTCAGAAGCCGCCATTCGTTCTGAAAGGCGACAATCTCGCCTCCATGACTTTCTGGCACGGCAAGCTGCTCAACGAGTGGGCGAATCGCTGGGTGAGCTACTGGACTCACGGTGAAGGCAATTTCGTCACGACTGCCATGGAGGACACCGGCACACTGTTGGCGCTGACTTACCTGGGCGCCGCCGGCAAGGTCAACAAGGATCGGGTCCTGGTGCTGCGCACCGCGAGCAACTATTCCATGCCGCCTCCAGGAGTGACTGCCGCCCAGAACATGCAGAAGGAGAACGAGGGCTATTCAGGGCTCGATGCCTCCGTTGAGTCCGCCTACCGCGTGGGCTCGGCCGTGGTAGAGGAGCTCCTGAAGAAATGGCCGGCTTACCGCGAACAGACGCCACCGCTGCCGAAGTGACCGATTCCGGGCGCGCGCGCGTCGAAGGGGCGAGTCCGGATCTCATCTATGGCCTCGATGACCGGCCGCCTCTACGCGAGACCCTGCTGGTTGCGCTCCAGCACGTTCTCGCGGTCTTCGTAGGGATCATCACACCGCCGCTGATCGTGGCCGGTGCGCTCAAGCTCGGCGCGGGCGATACGGCCTATCTGGTCAGCATGTCGCTGTTTGTCTCCGGCGCGGCGACGATCCTGCAAACCAGCCGCTGGGGCCCGGTCGGCTCAGGGCTGCTGAGTATCCAGGGGACCAGCTTTACCTTCATTGCGCCGATCATCACGACCGCTGGCGTCGTAATGGCGGGTGGGGCAACCGCCCAGCAGGCGCTGGGCAGCGTCTTCGGACTCTGTTTTGTCGGTGCTTTTGTTGTAATCGCAGCCAGCCGTTGCATTCGCCGTGCGAGTGCCATTATCACGCCTATCGTTACCGGCGTTGTGGTTACGCTGATAGGGCTCACGCTGCTGCAGGTGGGCGCCACGAATGTGGGTGGCGGCTTCGGTGCAAAGGCCGGCGGCACTTTCGGCAGTCTGCAGAATCTCGGACTGGCGTTCCTGGTCATCGCCGCGGTTGTGATATTCAACAACTGCGCGTCGCGGTACCTGCGGATGCTTTCGATCGTGTTGGGCCTGTCCGTGGGCTATGGCGCAGGCGCGCTGCTGGGGCTCATCGACCTGGATGCCATCCACAGACTCCCGTTGATGACCGTGCCGATACCCTTCCGCTACGGATTTCGATTCGAGTATTCGGCCTGTGTGCCGTTCGCCATCATGTACGTCATCACAGTGATGGAATCGATCGGCGATCTCACGGCAACTTCAACCCTGACCGGCCAGCCGATCTCGGGCCCCAGCTACTTCAGGCGGCTCGAGGGCGGCCTGCTCGCTGACGGTATCAATTCTGCCGTAGGCGCGTGTCTGAGCTCGTTTCCGAGCACAACCTTTGCACAGAACAATGGTGTCATCCAGCTCACCGGTGTCGCGAGCCGACACGTGGGCATATTCATCGGCGCCATGCTCATGGTGCTGGGATTGGTGCCGGCAGTGGGCATCGTCGTTCAGGCGCTGCCGCCGGCCGCGTTGGGCGGTGCTACCCTGATCATGTTTGGAATGGTGGCCGCATCCGGGGTCCGTATTCTGGCGCAAGTGCCGATGAATCGCCGCAACTCCATCATCCTCGCGCTTTCTGTGGGCCTGGGGCTGGGCGTGACCTTCGTTCCAGAGTTGCTGCAGGCACTTCCGCCGCTCCTCAGGAATACATTGTCCTCAGGCATCGCGACCGGCGGCCTGTGTGCCTTGCTCCTCAACATGATGTTACCGGGCGAGCGGTCGTGACCACGCTGCTGCTGAAGAACATTCACACCCTGGTCACGATGAATGGTGCGCGCGAGGAGCTGCGGGATGCGGGAGTTCTGATACGCGATCACGTCATCGAGCGAGTGGGTAGGACGGTTGACTTGCCGGCCAGCGCCGACCAGGTACTCGATCTGCAAGGCAGGCACGTGGTGCTGCCTGGCCTCGTGAACACCCATCATCACTTCTATCAGACGCTCACGCGCGCGATCCCGGCCGCACAGAACGTCGATCTGTTCAGTTGGCTGAAGACGCTATATCCGATCTGGTCGCGGCTGACGTCTGAAGGGGTCTACGCGAGTGCGCAGCTATGCGCCGCCGAGCTGATGCTCTCCGGGTGCACCACGGCAAGCGATCACCTGTACATTTTTCCCAATGACGTGACTCTCGATGAGGAGATCCGCGCCGTGCGGGATGTTGGGCTGCGATTTCATGCGAGCCGGGGCAGTATGAGTGTCGGAGAGAGTTTGGGTGGTCTGCCTCCGGACTGTCTCGTAGAGAACGAGGCTGACATCCTGCAAGACAGCCGGCGCGTGATCGAGGCTTTCCACGACAATTCGCGGCATGCGATGACTCGCATTACTCTTGCGCCGTGCTCCCCGTTCTCGGTGTCGCGCGATCTCATGCGCGTATCCGCGGAGTTGGCGCGCAGTTATCCAGGCGTGCGCCTGCATACCCATCTCGCCGAGAACAAGGCCGACGTTGAATATAGCCTGGCGAAGTTTGGCCTGGCTCCGGGCGACTATGCTGAGTCGTTGGGTTGGCTCGGAAAGGATGTCTGGCACGCGCACTGCGTGTGGCTCAGCGATCCGTCGATCGAAAAGTTCGCCAGCACGGGTACCGGCGTCGCGCATTGTCCGTGCAGCAATATGCGGTTGGCGAGCGGCATTGCGCCGGTGCGCAAGCTGCGCAAAGCCCGGGTGCTAGTCGGGCTTGGAACAGACGGAGCTGCTTCGAACGACGCTACGAATCTGTTTCATGAAGCGCGGCAGGCCTTCCTGCTCGCGCGCGTGCTGGCGCTGGATGCGACCGCAATGACCGCACGGGAGGCTTTGGAAATCGCGACGCTCGGTGGCGCAGAGGTACTCGGACGGGATGATATCGGCAGCATAGCTCCCGGCATGTCTGCCGACCTGATCGCGATCAGCCTCGACCGGCCGGCGCTTGCCGGAGCCGAGCACGATCCGGTGGCGGCGCTGATTCTGTGCCAGCTCGATGCGGTGGACTATAGCTTCATCAATGGTCGCAGAGTCGTCGATCGGGGTGTTCTGACAACGGTTGAGTTGCCACGAGTGTTGCGGCAGGCGCAGCGCCTCGCAGCCGAACTGGTGCGGGGGACGGACCGGTAAAACGGCCAGGTCACTTGCGAAACAGGTAGGCCGCGAGCTGTGCGCCCATGCCGCTGGCTACGAACGAGAGCTTTTGATTGGAGGTGAGCTTGTGCAGCCAGTCGAAGGCGCCACCATCGATCAGCGGAATGGCCTCGTTCGCGGTCCCACCGACGTCGATTCGGAATCGCAATCCACCGTAGTAGCCATGTTTCAGCGGGCCGGTCGAGACGGGCACGTTGCTGACCGCACCCGCGATGCGGGAGCCGATCGCTTCGTTCTCGGGGGTGGCGAGGATGTGCAGGCGCCGTTCGCGAAAGTGGTAACCGTGTTTTTCGAGCCGGTCCAACGCACTCAAGTGCGTTTGAATGTGCTCGACCAGACTCGCAACGAGAAACGCGCGATCTTTGCTCTCGCGCCCCGCGGTGGTCATGCAGAAGATGCGGAAATGTGCGGCAAAACCGGGCACCTTGGGAAACGGCTGCGCCCGCACGCAGCGATGGCAAGTGGCCAGTCGGACTACTTGTCGCGAGTTCCGGCGCAGACGGCGCGCGCTCTCGAGCGCCAGGACGTTGGTGGGATCGGATACGACCTCGGTTCCCCTGACAGTGGAGACTGTCCGGTTCTGACTCGTGAGTGCAACGCCTGAACAGGCCGCGAGTGGCGCCAGGGGAGACAGCTCCAATGCCTCGAAGCCCTGAGCTGCCGCCAGCAGATGGCTGTCGAGATCCACGAACGTGCGTTGATCGATCGGAGCGGGAACTACGAAGCGATCAGTTTCCCACTGTTGCAGCAGTGTCGCCGGCGTGCGGCCCATTGCCCTGCGCTCGATCACATTGAGCAGCAATGACCAGACTTCGGAGGCGGGCATCCCTTGCGCGAGCGCGGTAAATCCCTGTTCGCCCAGGCCGTCGATGGCCCAGGGCTCGATGTCTTTCATTGGAGGCAAATCTGATAGTGATGGCACATGAACAGGTAACTCACCGGCTTGACGTCGTGCAGTGACGACCAGCGGTCTTTCTGGAAGTGCTGGGCGAATGATTGCACGCGTTTCTCGTAGGCAGCCAGCAGGCGTTGCTTGGTTGGCTCGTCCACGAACGAGAATTTGAGCGAGTTGCGGCCCAGCTGCACCAGTTCCTCCCAGGACAGATTGAATTCGTGCACGGCCACGAAATATTCATCGGTCAGGTTCGAGTCCCACATACCCCGGTCATCGGTCGACAGGGCGACGGGAATGCCGACGCGCAGGTATTCCGGAAACGGGTGCTTGGAGAAGTCCTCGACGTATTCCAGCACCAGGTTGCTGATGAGGTTGATCTCGACCATGTACGGTCCGTTGCGCATGAGCACCATGGTGTCGGGATCGGAGATGAGGTTCACTCCGTGTCCGATCCGTTTTGCACCGAGCAGCAGGGTATCCCTGACGTGGAAGTCGGGCTCATCCATTTCGCCGGCGTGAATCGACAGGCTGATATCCGGATACTTTTTGCGCAGCTCGCGCAGCACTGGCAGAAACCGTAGCGGATAGCCCTTGGCGTTGTCCTCCCGGCCGACCATGTTGACGCCGACGTACAGATCCCGGTACTGATCGACGAGGGCGTACAGGTCTCGCAGGCGCTGCTCCGCATGCGGGCCAAAGCGCAGCAATGCATATTGGAATCGCACCTCCACGCCGGTCGCTTTTGCGCGAGGGCTGGCGAGCTCCTGCCTGAAGATCGTGGCCACTTCAGCGGGGGTGAACGCAGAGCCGTCGGGCTTGCGAAGCCCGTCGAGCTCCACCTGTGTCTCGAGGTAAGCGAGGCCTTCCTTGCTGAAGGCTTCCATGTTGCGATAGAGGATCTCGCAGACCAGGTAGGGGTTCTGCAGAAGGGCGTCGATGCGCCGCCATTGCGCCTCGAAGAACTCGTCGCGGCCTTCGTGCGGGGCGTCGAGTCGCAGGCTGCTCAGCCAGGCCGCGCGCTCCAGCTCGTTCAGATCCTGCAGGCGCTTGTATTCGGACTTCTGACACGAGTCCAGGGTCTGGTAGTCGGACACCTGCAGGTTCTTGAACAGCAGCAGATACGGATTGCGGCCGAACTCATCGGTTCCGTAGCCGGCGCAATTCTCGATGCGCACCTTGGTGTAGTAGGTATAGCCCTTGTCCTGCTGCGCCAGGGCGGCCGCCCAGAGCCATTCGGACCGGGCTGCGCCCCCCAGATGATTGTGGAGATCGCCGCCCTTCGGTAGTGCATACAGGAACGTGTAGAGCTGTGCGGGGCTGGCGGTTGCCTTCAACTCCTCGAACCAGCGCTCGGCCGCGGGTGAGCTGCCGATCAAGAGTGGGGTCAGTAACAAGCCGATAATCCATGGGCGGATTCGCATGTGTAAGAGTCTCGGATAGGGGGCACGACGAGAATAACCGCGAATTGGCGTGGTTGGGTATGATCGTTACCGTCATGCCCTATACGCCAATTCTCGCGACGCTCGGGTACGTGCTCTCGCCCGATCGTCAACGCGTTCTGATGATCCACCGCAACGCGCGCGACGACGACCAGCACCTCGGAAAGTACAACGGACTTGGCGGAAAGCTTGAAGCGAATGAGGACGCGGCCGGGGGTACGATGAGGCCGCAGCGCGAGCCGTGACCTCGAATCTGGCGAGGTCACGCCGCCGGTCGGCTGGCTCGCCACTCCTCACCGTCTGGAAACAGGTGCCGCTGGATCGACTGAGGGTGCATCTGGGCGGAAAAGCCAGGCAATGACGGGGGAAGATAGCGTCCGTCGCGAACCCGTATTGGATCAACGAAGTGCTCGTGAAGATGATCGACGAACTCGATCGCACGATCTTCCATCGAGCCGCTGATGGCCACGTAGTCGGCCATGGCCAGGTGCTGCACCAGCTCGCACAGGCCAACGCCGCCAGCGTGCGGATACACGCGCACACCAAACTTTGCAGCCATCAACAGAATCGCGAGATTTTCGTTGACGCCACCTACCCGCGCGGCATCGATCTGGATCAGATCCACTGCCTTTGCCTGAAAGAGCTGCTTGAACATCACGCGATTGTGCGTGTGCTCGCCCGTAGAAATGGGCATGGGCGAAACTTTGCTGCGAATTGTGGCGTGCGCCAGCACATCATCAGGACTGGTAGGCTCCTCGACCCACGCAATGTTGAACGACTCGAGTTGATGCAGCCAGGTGACCGCGGTTCCGACATCCCAGCGCTGGTTCGCATCGACTGCAAGTGCAATGTCGGGTCCAATCGTCTCGCGCGCGATCCGGCAGCGCCGTATGTCGTCTTCCACACTCAGACCCACTTTGATCTTGATCGCGCGAAAGCCATCCGCGACCGCTTGGCTTGCAAGCCGCGCGAGCTTGTCATCGGAATACCCGAGCCAGCCGGGCGAAGTGGTATAGGCGGGATAACCGCGCGTCTTGAGGGTCGCCATCCGCTCAGCGCGGCCCGGTGCGGCGTTCCTGAGTAGTGTCAACGCCTCGTCGCGTGTCAGTGCATCAGTGATGTAGCGGAAGTCAACCAGGTCGACTAACTGTTCCGGAGTCATGTCCGCAATCAGTTGCCAGACCGGCTTGCCGGCGCGGCGAGCCGCCATGTCCCAGGCGGCATTGATCACGGCTCCGATGGCCATGTGCATGACGCCCTTCTCGGGTCCAAGCCAGCGCAATTGCGAGTCGTAAGTCAGGCTGCGCGCAAACGCGCCGAGATCCGACGTTATCGCATCGACATCTGCGCCAACCACGAGATACCGAAGTGCCGCCAGAGCCGCCGTTTGCACGTCATTGCCGCGGCCTATGGTGAAAACGAAACCATGGCCGCACAGCCCCGGGAGATCGGTTTTCAGCAGGACATACGCGGCCGAATAGTCGGGATCGGGATTCATCGCATCGGAGCCGTCGAGCTGCCGCGAGGTTGGAAAACGAATGTCGTACGTCTCCAACGCAGTAATCACAGGCATCAGGAGCTGCCTCGCGCCGCAACCGTTACCTGGCGCTGACGTCCCAGTCCCTCGATTTCCAGCTCCATCACTGACCCTGGCCGCAGGTACACGGGTGGCTTCTGTCCGAGGCCGACGCCAGGCGGAGTACCCGTGCTGATGATGTCCCCGGGCATCAGAGTCATGAAGCGGCTGATGTAGCTCACGACGGTCGCCACGCCAAACACCATCGTGCGTGTGTTGCCGTTCTGATAACGGTGTCCGTCGACTTCGAGCCACATGGCCAGGTTCTGTGGGTCCGGGACCGCGTCGCGCGTAACGAGCCACGGCCCGATCGGCGCAAAGGTATCGTAACTCTTGCCCTTGGCCCATTGGCCCCCGCGCTCGAGTTGAAATTCGCGCTCGGAGACGTCGTTGACCACGAGGTATCCCGCAACGTGACTGAGCGCGGCCTCGACGGTCACGTCACGCGCGATGTCACCGATGACGACTCCAAGCTCGACTTCCCAGTCCGTCTTCACGGAGCCACGCGGTATCACGACAGGGTCATTGGGTCCGCTGATCGCGGTTGTGGCTTTCATGAACAGCACCGGCTCCTTGGGCACAGGCATGCCGGACTCGGCAGCATGATCCGCATAGTTGAGTCCAACGCCGATCACTTTGCCGACGCGGGCGACCGCGGGCCCGTAGCGCGGTACATCCGCGACCAGCGGGAGCCGCTCGATGTCGAGCGCGGCAATCCTGCTCAGGCTCGCTGCATTGAGCACGTCGCCGGCAATGTCATCGACGATATGTTCGAGACTGCGCAGCACGCCGCCGGCCCCCAGCAAGCCCGGCTTCTCACGGCCCGGCTGTCCAAAACGCACCAGTTTCATATCGCTATCCCCTTGCACACATCAATTCATCCACCCACCGTCAATGACGTGCACGCTTCCGGTGGTAAAGGTCGACTCGTCGGAGGCAAGGTAGACGGCAAGGGCTGCGATTTCTGCCGGCGTCCCGAGGCGCCCCATGGGCTGTCGCTCCGTAAAGCTTTTCCATGCGGCATCCGGATCGCCGCCCAGTGCGGCCACGCGGCCGGCAAGCGACGGTGTCTTCACGGTTCCGGGACAGATGGCATTGCATCGCACTCCCACCCCCACATAGTCAGCCGCAATTGCCTTGGAAAGGCCGATGACCGCCGCCTTGGTCGTACCGTACGCGAACCGGTTGGCCACTCCTTTCAGGCTTGAAGCCACGGAGGACATGTTGATGATGCTGCCGCGCCTGCGCTCGATCATCGAGGGGAGCACGGCTCTGCACAGGTAGTACATCGCATCGACGTTGATGGCGAAGGAGCGCCGCCAACTGGCGAGGTCGGTGTCCAGAAGGGTTCCGGCATGTACATAGCCTGCACAGTTGAACAGGACATCGAACGGCGCATTGCCCGCGACCAGGGCATCGATTGCAACACTGTCGGTTACGTCCAGCACATGCGAACGGATCGAAGCGTTCTCCAGTACGAGGGACTCGAGTGCGCGGGCATCTATGTCCACCGCGAGTACGGCAGCGCCTTCGCGTGCGAAGGCGAGCGCGCTTTCGCGGCCGATACCGGCTCCGGCAGCTGTGATCAAGCAGCGTTTGCCGTCCAGGCGACTACTCATGGCGTGGGAACTCCTGCCGCAAAGGGTCTTCCGGCGCGCGGCTATTCGTATATAAATATGCAGTTTGTATTTGATCTTAGCAAGCGTTCGAGCTGTGGCCGGACCGCTCGTGTGCTGCCCCGAAAGGGGGCGACTTTCGCGCGATTGCCACACATTGTCATGCTGCACCCGCGGCGGCGGCGATGTGCTAGCTCCGCACTTTTACCGCCGCGCGTGTGGCGCCGGCCTTCAGAGTCACTGGCGAAGCCGCTTTCGTCAAGTCACCGCCGTCCACGATGATGTTCGCGTTTCCGTCACCCTCCAGCTGCAAGAATGCAGCCGCCGGGGTCAGCACGCGCGATGCATTGAGCAACGCATCCTTCACCTTAGTGAAGCGCAGTACGGATTCAGCCGCTGGATTGCCTTGCACGCTCAAGGCGTGAATCGCGGCATCCTGCACATTGTCCAGGACGACAGCCGGGCGCAGGTCCGGATTGGCAACGGTGAAGCGCACGTTGTTCAGCGTCAGTCCTTTCACATTGCGTGCGAATAGGCCGTAAGCCGGCGGCCCGAATGGCTCTTCACCCCAAACACCGAAGTACTCACGGCTCGTCTGAGGAATATTCCGCTTGGCCGCGAGTTCTGCCGTACCGCCACCCGCATACGTCACATGTACATCATCAAGCGTGACATTTTCGATCCAAGCGTCGCCCATCCCGTTCAACGTAATGCACGAGTGCTGCTCGCCCGCAAACGGGTGCACGGCGGGGCCCATGTCTTTCCAGCTCATCGTGGGCTCGGCGACCACGCTCGCGCGGATGTTGCTGAACGATAGATTGCGGACGAACGCCGCCGGCGCGGGATCGGCGCCCCCATCGTCGTTGCGGTTATGGCCACTGAAATTGACGCCGATAGGGCCGGTGACGTCTTGCAGAATCAAGTTCGAGAACGACAGATTTTCGAGCGTCATCCGCCCGGCACCGACTTTGATCGGGCAGCCATATGTTTCGTAGATGATGCAGTTGGACACCGCGATGTTTTTCACGTCTCCACCGCCGAACCGGAAGACGGACCAGCGTGTGCTGAAGACGCAGTTGGTCACCGTGACGAACTGACAGCTGCCGAACAACGCGCAGGCATCATCCTGGACGAGAAGCACGCAATTACTGACAGTGACGTATTTCGCACTGATGAAGTGGAAACCATCATTGTTGCTGTTGACACGGTTGTGGATGTACAGCCCTTCCATCCGCACCCGCTCGCTCTGAATCACCCGAATGCTGTGGAACGCGCAGCGCAGCAGCTCGAGGTCGCGTACCACAATGTTCCGGCAGCGATGAAACAGCAGGTGATACGGCCGCTGCGCTCCTGAGATCCCCGCCGGCGGCGGCTTTCCGTCCGGGGTGTGGTTGTTGAACAAGTGGCCCTGGCCGTCGATCGTGCCGGAGCCTCCGACCGTGACGTTGTTCGCCTCAACGGCGAACAGTAGCGCCCAGTTGCCATCCCCCAGGGTCGAATCGCCGCTCAACGGGATTGCGGCGACCGCGTGATAGTCCTTGCCGTCGCCACTTCCGAGCAATGTTGAGGAAGCCGCGAGGTGTAACGTCACGTTGCTCTTCAGCTCGGTTGTGCCGATCACGAATGTGCCCGACGGCACGAGCACCGTACCGCCGCCGTCGCGCGTGCAGGCATCAATCGCTGCCTGTAGGGCTGCGGTATCGAGCGTCTTGCCGTCGCCCTTCGCACCGAAATCACGGATGTTGTAAGTGCGCGTGCCCATGCTTTGTGTTGCAGGGCTCGCAGGTTGGGCCGCCGATGCGCTCAGCGGCGCAAGTGCCGCTGCTATGGCCGGAGTGGATACGGCAGCGAGCCATTTGCGGCGTGTCAAGTTTGAGCGGCTGTCATCATTCATGGTGAGGGGTGATCCTTCACTTCGGGACAATGTTTACGTTCGCAAGGCATCCGAGAGAGAAAAGATACGGCGCATCGGCACCCACTTCTCACCCGGTCGTGCCCACGGAAGGGCTTTTTGGTATTTCCACATCAAAGTTTCCCACGCCTGGACCCGCTCATCTGCCGCGTCAGCCGCGGCCTTGGCGGCGGGATCGAAGTCGGGGGGAACATCCATGACGAGCACGAGGCGGTTGCCGGTGCGAAAGATCTCTGCATCCTCGATGCCGGTTGCGCGCAGAGATCTCAGGATGTCGGGCCAGACCCGGTCGGCCTGGTGCCAGCGATCGTACTCTTCGATCAGCACCGGGTCGTCGTGCAGATCGAGGGCATAAAACAAGCGTGTCATCGCTCATGCCTCCTTAGGCGGTGCGGCGCGCCTGCGCGGCGCTCAGCGTCGCGAAAGCAAACACGACAGCGAAGCACACCAGCGGAAGACCCATGGCCACATGGATGCCGCCGAAGTCGGATGTTGCGCCCATGACCGCGGGTAGAAAGGCTCCGCCGATGATCGCCATCACGATGAGCGCCGAACCCAGCTTGCGCTCGTCATCACCCAGACCATCGATCCCGAGCGCAAAGATGGTCGGGAACATCACTGACATGAAAAAGCTGCTGGCCACCAGGGCATAGGCGCCGGTGTGCCCTGGCATCCCAACCGCAACAGCACATAAGGTTACGTTGACGATCGCAAACAAGGCCAACAAGCGCGTCGGCGAGAAGCGGCGCATCAGGGCAACACCGGCGAATCGGCCCGCCATGAAGGCCACGAGGGAAGCTGTAAGGAAATTCGCTGCAATCTTTTCAGGCGTGCCGGGCATCGTTGCCTGCACGTAACGGATGAGGAAACTCCAGATGCCGACCTGCGCCCCGACATAAAAGAATTGCGCCACCACTGCGAGCACGAAGCGACGATTGCGTCGCAGGTTGCCCAGATGGGCCGCACCCGTGCCGGCGTCGGCGGCCTGGTGCGCTGATTCAGGAAACCGGGTGGCGAGGATCAGCAGGGCCCAACACAGGACGATGCTGCCGATGATCAGATAGGGGAGCTGCACGGCAGCTGACTCGCCCGCGAAGTAGGCAGTACGGGTTGCATCCGTCATGGCTGCAATTTCACCCGGCGTGTGCTCGACTCCGGAGAAGATGAAGCGTTGCCCAACCAGGATGCCGGTGATCGAGCCGAGTGGATTGAAGGCTTGGGCGAGATTCAGTCTTCGTGCCGCGGTCGAAGCCGGACCCAGGACGGTCACGAAGGGATTTGCGGACGTCTCGAGGAAGGCGAGTCCGCTCGCGATCACGAACAGCGCCAGCAGAAACAGGCCATAGGTGTGCTGCTGCGCTGCCGGCCAGAACAGGAACGCACCGCATGCGTACAGGACGAGGCCCAGCACGACGGCGCCCTTGTAGCCGCGGTGGCGCATGACTACGGCTGCCGGAAGCGCGAGCAGGAAGTAGCCGAGATAGAACGCGCTCTGCACGAGTCCGGCTTGAAAGTCGGAGAGTGTGAAGGCCTTCTTGAACTGCGTGATCAGGATGTCGTTGAGATTGTTTGCCAGCCCCCACAGGAAAAAGAGGGTGACGATCAATGCGAACGGAATGATCGTGCTACGAGAGGCAATCTGGGCGGCGGAAGCCGCGGCTGCGCCGCTGGACTGCATGGGACCCCCTCTAGCCAAGCGTATGGCGGTATGCCGAAGAGTAACGTCGGCGAGGTCACCTGTGCAAATATGAATGTAGTGTTCATCTGTGAGGAACGGGTCGCCCAGGCGGGTCACTGTACAATCGCGGACCGTCGCATCCCCTTACAGGTCGAAAATGGCTACCTCCGCTCCCAAGTACCGGGCGCCCGCGCTGGACAAAGGGCTGGACATCCTGGAGCTCCTGGCGCCAACGACAACACCCGTCAGCATCAATTCGATCGCCGAAGGAGTGGGACGCTCCCGCAGCGAGATCTTCCGAATGCTTCAGGTGCTCGAGGAGCGTGGGTACATCGCTCGCGCCGAGGGCGACCTGGGATACACGCTTACGAATCGACTCTTCCGGATGGGCATGGAGCAGCCGCCTGTGAAGAGTGCAGTGGAAACGGCACTGCCCATCATGCACAGGCTCGCAGAGGCGATCGAGCAGCCCTGCCATCTGGTCGTGCCGTCGCGGGAGCAGATAGTTGTCATCGCTCGAGTTGATCCGCCAAGTGAGATCAGTATTGTGGTGCGCGTCGGTCACAGGCGGCCGCTTGCGCATTCAACCTCGGGGCAGGTGTTGTTCGCGTATCAGGGCGATGAGATCCGCGAGCGCTGGCTGACCTTCCTCGCCGAGGATGACCGGGAGTTCGATCGCAAGAAGTTTCTCAAGCTCGCAAACCAGATCCGCGCGAGGGGCTATGCCTCGGCGCGCAGCCCGGTGGTCGATGGCGTGGTCGACTATTCCGCCGCAGTCCTGCAACACGGCCACGCGATTTGTGCGCTGACCGTGCCGTTCATCGCCCGACGTGCATCGAAAATGACGGCGGCCACCGCCGTACAGCAGCTCTGCCGCGCGGCTGCGGACATCTCCAGTTCGTTGCAGTACGGGGTTTCCCGGCCGAGGGGTGGACGAGCGTCAGCCCCTCCGCGTGTCAGTTCCGGTCCAAAACGATTGCCCGCTCCGAGCGCGAAGTTTCCCTGAGGTTGAAGTAACGCTCCAAGGCGATGGCTTCTGTTTCAACGTCACCGATGCGAAACACGCCGCTGACGCGCCGGGATTGCAGGGCGGGCCCGGGGATGACGATCTGCATGACCGAATAGCGATTCATCGCTGTCAACGCCTCCGGAAGCGGCATGTCGTCGAGGATGATCGTGCCCCTTTGCCATGCGGTGACGTTCTCGATCTTCACAACCCGCTTGTCCAGGAATTGCCCGTCGCTCGCGATACCCAGCTGTTGACCCGGCACGAGAGCTTCAACTTTGGGTTCCATCTGCGCAGTACCGGAGAGGGTGCGCACGTTCACGCGACCTTCGATGAGTGTCACAGTGGTGCGCGCCGGAACCGTGGCCACATCGAACATAGTCCCAACCGCCACGACTTCGGCTGAGCCGGTCCGCACGCGAAACGGCCTGTGAGTGTCCTTGGCGACCTCAAAGTGGGCCTGGCCGTCAAGCAGTTCGACGTCGCGGGCCGCGGGGGTAAAGGCAACTCGCAACCGAGACCGCCTGTCCAGCACGATCCGGGAACCATCTTCCAGGGCTACTACACGAGTTTCCTCAATACCCGTCTCGATCAGGTTCTTCGCAGCACGATTGATCGCCATACCGGGTGGCCCAAAGCCGCTCGCAAAGACGATGTAGGCGGTTGCGCAGACTGCGGCTATTGCTCCCACTGGACCGAACACGGCACTGCGTAAGGAAGCTGCCCGCGCTCGTGTCCGTGCCCACCTGCGTGCGTAGTCGCGGCTTTCAGTCACAATGGGGCGATCGCGTAATGCCTCCAGTGCAGTCGACAACTCGTCCCGCGTTGTTTTCAAGGTGCGCAACCTCCGTTGTTGGCCGCCTCAATGTTCAACTCATCCAGCCGCCTCTCGCAATGAGCCACGGCTTGTTTGACATACTTCTCCACCATAGAGACGGAAATGCGCAGCCGATCCGCAATGTCCCGCTGCGACAGTCCATCAAAATGAAACAATACGAAGACCGCCCGGCACTTGGGGCTCAGTTCGCTCAATGCCGCTTCCACCACGCGCATGCGCTGCTCGCCATCGAGCACGCGCTCGGCCTGGGGTGCAGGGCAGATCAGCTGCGTCTCTTCGACAGGAACCGTCAATGCCGCATGCCGCGCCTGCGCGGAGCGTGCATGATCACGCAACAGGTTCAACGCAGTCGTGAACAAGAAGGACTCGGGTTTGTTGATCTGGCGAAAATCCGTTGATGAAAGGCGGGCGAATGTGTCCTGGGCAAGATCGGCCGCATCCTCCACGGAGCGACTGCGACGCTTGAGGAAGCGGACCAGACGATCGTAGTGCCGGATGGCCATGCGTTCCAGCTCGGCTCCGCGCCGATGCACGCAGCTCTCGCCCGGGTCGCATCCACAGATGGCCGCCGCCAGGTTATCAGCACTCGACACGCAGTTACCCCTATGACTCGCACGGGATCCCTTATCGATCCCTATCATGAACCTTTGGTGACAGCATTGTGGATCGATCGCGGCATCTCGTCCTTAAGGGTTCGACGAACCTCTTTGGGACTGAATGCGATGATAAATGTAGAAGCTGGCCGAGTGAAATGGCGTGGCGCCTTTGCAACTGCAGTGCTGTTGGGCCTCGGGTGCGTGGCTGGCGGGCCAGCGTTGGGCCAGGCGGGGACGGCTGCGAGCGATGCGCAGGCGCGCACTTACAATATTCCTGCGCAGACGCTGGGCACGGCGCTGCAGGAATTCGCAGCCCAGGCGGGTTTACAGCTGTTGTTCTCCGAGTCCGATGTCGCAGGCATGCGGACGGGTGGACTGCAGGGCAGTTTCACCAAGGATCAGGCACTCGAGCGACTCCTGGCAGGAAGCGGGCTCGCATTTGAATTTCCGAAGGCCGATGCCGTCATCATCCGCCGGCCGGGAAACTCGGCCGACTCGACCTCGGCCAGGGCGGCGGGGGTGGCAGGGGCGGCACCGACCACTCAGGGCTCAGGGGCTGCGGGAAACCCAACAGTTGCACCCGCCTCCAGAGGCGCGGCATCGCCGAGCTCGGATTCGCAGAGCACGGCGGATTTCCAGGAAGTCATTGTGACCGGTCGCGCCGGCGTCGATCAGCGTACGAAAGAAGAAACGAGCTACTCGGTCACGACCATCGACCAGAAGAAGCTGCGGCTGCAGGGCCCGACGAGCGTCACCGAGTCGCTCAAGTCGGTCCCGGGTTTCTGGGTCGAAGCTTCCGGCGGCGAAGCGAGCGGCAACGTCCGCGCACGTGGCGTCCCGGTGGATGGCTTTGGCTCGATCACGCTGCTCGAAGACGGGATGCCCGTACAACATGATCCGGCGCTCGGCTATTTGAATGGCGACCAGGCTTTCCGCCTGGATGAGACCATCGACCGGATTGAAGTGGTCCGGGGCGGGCCGTCCACGGTGTTCTATTCAAACGCGCCTGCCGGCGCGGTCAACTACATTCCTCGCCGCGTGAGCGATCATGCCGAAGGCGTCCTCAAGTACACGGTGGGCGATTACGGTTTGAATCGTGTCGATGCGTGGTATGGGGCTCCCGTCGGTGACTGGAAACTCTCCCTGGGTGGGTTCTATCGCTACGACGACGGTGTTCGCGATCCGGGTTTTCATGGGGATAACGGCGGCCAGTTCCGGGTATCACTGGCCCGCGATTTTGAGGGGGGCAAGGTTTCCTTCGACCTCAAGCGCCTGGACGACTCCGTGGCGCTGGATCTGGGCATTCCGATGCGCACCTATTCGGACGGGAAGATCCGGGCGGTGCCAGGATTTGACGGTAACTATGGGACGATCGCGGGACCTGAGACCGAACTCGTCCGGATGAAGACGGCCTCTGGAAGCGATTTCCTCTTCGACAACACACTTGGGACGCAGGTGAAGCGCACGCAGGCGACGTTGAATCTCGAGTTCGAGCTCGCCGATCACTACACGCTGAGCGACCGCCTGCGCTATGACGATACCGGAACCGTGCGCAACGGCGTCTACCCAAACCAGCTGCAGAGCGCGGCCAGCTTTCTGCAACAATCGAGCGGATTGTCCAAAACCTTTCCAGGCACGGCGGCACTGCAACTGCGTTACACGGACTCACCAGGTACCGTGTACGACGTGCTCAACCAGAACGGCAACGGTCTGATCACCATCGGTGGCCTGCGAAGCGTGACCGCCCCGGTGCGGGAATTCATGAATGATGCGCGCCTGATGCACAAATTCGAGGTGGGTGAGCAGTCCCACGATGCCACTCTCGGCTTCTATGTTGCCGATGTCTCGATGGACTTCAGCCGCTATTCGTCGACCGCCCTGCTGGATGTACAGGACAATTCCCGGTTGCTCGATCTGGTCGCCGTGGACGCGGCGGGTAAGGTGTTGGGCAATCTGACCGATCACGGCATCTATCACTACGGCTACGAATGGGCAAACGACAAGGGACAGTCGACCACCACCGCCGTCTACCTCTCGGACGAGTGGCAGGTCACGCACAGCCTGCGAATCGATGCAGGCGCGCGCTGGGAGAAGGAGCATCTCACGGCCAACGCGGAGGTGAGGCAGACTGTCACCTCGCCAACACCGGTTCTCTCGCAGATATTGGCGGGTACGGGTCAGTTCGAATATTTCGACGAGACATTCAGCAAGGTGGGTTGGACCCTCGGCGCAAATTGGCAGTTTACCGAGCGCTCGGGCCTGTTCGCCCGCTATAGCCCGGCCTTTCGCCTGCCGAGCCTCAGTTCCTACACGACGGCCACGCCTTCGATCACGAATCCCGTCGTGACGAAGCCCGTCACTCAGACAATGGATCTGGGCGAGCTCGGCTACAAGTATGCGAACCAGTGGACCAGTCTGTACGCGACCGCGTTCTGGACGAAGTACAACAACGTCAGCTACAGCAACACCGTATTCGATCTGAATGTCAGCGAGAAGCCCTTCCAGGAAACACGCTACACCGACTCGCGGACGTACGGCCTGGAGCTCGAGGGCGGCTTCTACCCGGTGGAATGGTTCGATCTCAGCTTCAATGCGACACTGGAGCAGCCCCAATACCACGGGCTGCAATTCACGGATAGCAGCGGCGTATATCATGACTATGACGGCAACCAGCTGATCCGCGTGCCGAAGGCGAGTGTGCGCGTCGTCCCGGGTGTCAATCTGTTCGACCAGCGGCTGCGGCTGCAGGTGGCCTGGGAGTACGAGGG
>Ga0307511_10000226_pt1 | contig 57300 bp, 83 predicted proteins | sample 13_EM_MG_FD_200266 | JGI IMG/M metagenome (GOLD analysis project Ga0307511, IMG submission 200266) | Populus trichocarpa ectomycorrhiza microbial communities from riparian zone in the Pacific Northwest, United States - 13_EM | ecosystem: Host-associated > Plants > Roots > Unclassified | place... | reverse complement strand
CGGCCGAACTCGAACGCCTTGTCGATATCCTTGCTGTCCCGGTATTTTTCAAGGCCTTCCTTGTAACCCGACGCCGACTTATCAATAGCGTCGACCAGTTGATTACGAAAGTCCTTGAGTTGCCGGCCCAGCCGCGCGTTACTCTTGTCCGGCGACATCATCAGTTCGTCGGAATAGCGCCTGAGATCCGACTGCACCTCGTGCAACCGGTTGGCGTCAGTAAGGACCGAACCGTCCTTCATCAGTTCGCCGCGCCATTCCTCCAGTTCCCCCTGCAATTTAGTCCGGAACGGTACGCCGGGTGATGCTACCGATTGCACACCGGGCTTGAGCACTTTGTCGATGTTTTCGATGACCTTGGAAGTGTCTACCGGTCCGGCCGCGTCGAGCGGGGGTTGGATCTTGGTGCGGCCAATTTCCTTAGACTGGTTCTGTAATCGCTGGTATTCCTTGAACAGATCCGGGGGCGCGGCGCCGAGGCTGGCGTCGTAGGTTCCACGCACCGCGTCCTTGGCCGTGGCCGCGCTGTTGCGCATGGTGGAAGTAACAGCCTCCTGCGCTGCAGGGTTTGAGGTGTCCTTGGCGATGCCAACCGCGAGGTTCTGAACCCCGGGGCTAACGTCCATCGGCAACAGGCGCGGGTTGTTGCGCATGCGGTCCAAAGCTTCCGGCGTCATTCGTTCGGCCACCAGGTTCAACGCCTTGGTCGACGGCGCCACGGCCTTCGCGGCAGCACCCGCAGCCGGTGCGCCGACCTTCATCGGAAACATCAGCGCAGCCTTGTCTGCGAAATCCGGGTTGCCGGTAATGCCAGCTAGCGCGTTTTCACCAGACTTTACTGCACCAGTCACCGGGGAAGTCACGATGCCCAGGCTACCCATAGCAGTGTTACCAGCACCCGTCGCAGGTTGCCCGGCATATTTACCTTGTTCGTCGGTGGCGAAGATCTGCCCCATACCGCGCGAAAATTGCCCGGCGCCACTCCTTGCGTAGTCCGCGATGTTCGAGCCCACGTCCGACACCACGGCCGGAATCGCAGTCGACGGGTCTATCGCTTCGTGCACTTTCTGCAGCCGCGTCTGTGACGGTGCGTTGACTATCTTGCGTTCCGGGTCACCCAGATTGTAAGGGTCGACGCTGGCCGGGTGTTCATCGGCTTCGGGCTTCAACCCAAGCTTGCTCAAGGCCTCAACGTTGGCCGGGTGTTCGTCGGTCTCCGGTTCAATGCCCAGCGCCTTTAATACGTCGCTCATGGCTTGATCCACTTCTTACCCAGAGCATATTCAGCATCGGCTTCGAACTGACGCCGGTCATCCGAAGGCATTGCCTTGTACCAGGACTGGCGATCAGCCTTCGGCACGTACTGAAACTGGAATACGCGCGGGTTGAAATGGTCATTGAACTGATCGGAGAAGTCGGAATAACTGTCTTCGCCGTGGGCGGCCTTCCATTTGTTCCACTCGCGGGCCTTGACCTTGAGGGCGTCGTTGTTGCCCCGCAGCAGCGATATGATGTTCTTGTTGCCGACCGTCGACAGAAACTCGCTGGGTGAAGTCGAGCGCGCCGAATCAAGCTTGGCGTCGGTGCCGGTACCCCCCAGCGCCTGGAACTGGTTCTGCGCCAGTTGATAGCCCAGCTTGTTGAATTCTTCCTGCGACGCAATGCCCTTGGGGTCGAAGCCCAAACTACTCTTCAGGGATTCCGGAATGATGGTATTAGCGAACGCCTTACCGATGCGGCGATAATCGGCTCCCGGCCCCGGCGTGAAGTCAGCCAGGGTGCGGTCGAGATTGTCAAGGATAGCCCGGGTCTGCGGCACTTCGTTGGCCGCCGTGACCAGACGGTTGCCGAGTTCGGCGCTGGTCTCGGCAGTTTTGGTGGCCGCCGCAGCCACGCCGGGCTTGAGGCCGGCAGCCGGCGCTCCCGCGATCCGCGACTTGTAAAGCTCGTCGAAAGACGCGGGAGCGCCAGTCTGGGCGTTGGTAGTTGGCCCTACCTGCACCCCGGTCACGACGCCCCCGAAGTTAGCGCTAGGACCCTCGACCGTGTTGCTGCCGGGGTTGATATAAGAAGGCGGCACCGGCCGTTGCGACGGCGTCAGTACTTGCTGGCGATAGGTCGGTGAACTGGGGTCGGTATCAGTCTGCGGCGTACCTGTTGGGATACGCTTGGTGACCACCGGGTATTTCGGGTTGATCTGGTTGCCCTTCGGTATCAGCGAGATATTGGTGCCGTCATCCACCGCCTCGTAGCCCGGGTGCATGCTGGACAGTTGCTCTCCAGTCGAGGCCGTCATGGTCTGGATTTCAAGCGCACGTTGCTTGATCTGGGCCGACGACAACGGGCGCCCGTCCGGACCACGGAAATTCTTGAGCGCGTTCATCACTACCGGGAAAGTCAGGCCATACTTGCCGGCTTGTAGCGCGGGGTCAAGGACGCGAGCGGCCACGCTGTTAACGTCCTGTATGGTGGGATTGTCCTTGGCCGCGAGTTGCCCGAACAGGTGATTGACCACGGTCATACGCTTCTGAAAATTGTCAAGCCCGGCTTCGTCGGCGACGTGGCCTGCCTGGCGCAGCCTTTCGAACGCGTCGAGCGTCGGTATAGCCTTCATGCTGCCGGCGACGGACCCTTTAAGTGACTGTGCCAGTGCATCACGGTCGATAGTACCGTCATCCTGTATGGCGCCTTGCACTGCCTGCCCAGCCGCCACGTTGCCCATGACATCGGCGGCCTGGCCAAACTTAGTGATTGTGTCTAGAGGGTTAACTGGAGGTTGCGGCTTGGGGTAACTGGAGGTGTCGACGCCGATGTCAGCCATGTTTCCCTACCCGAACAAATGTTCATACTGAGAGGCTTGCGCGTCAGTCATGCCGGATATCTGCGCGTTGGTCGGGCCGTTTTCCAGTGCGTTGCCGCTGTAAATACCCCCTCCACCCGCGCCACCGGTCAATTGTTGCAGCAACGCGGCCGTGGTCGCTGAATTACCCAGCCCCCCTACTGCGGCCCCCGTCGCGTTGGCGCCGGCCGCCTGCGCGTTGCCGATGCCAGTAAGCGAACCTGAGATTGAATTGGCCGTGCTGGTGCCAACACCCGCCAGCGCGCTGCCGGCGTCACGGCCGGAGTTGACCAGGTTTTGTAGCGACCCGCCTTCAGTCCCGAAAGTGCTAAGCAGGTTCTTGACCACGCTGTCCCAAGTGTTGCTGGCGAGGCCGGTAACGTAACCCCCGACGCCCTTAGCAATGGCCCCCGGCGAGCCCCCAAGGCCCCGCGCGGCCAGCGCGTTCTGTGCGGCGCGCGTCCCTTGACCCACCTCGAACTGGTAACCGGGCGTCTGTTCCAGTGTCTTGGACATATCGGCGCCCGGCGTCACCAGTTTGATCAGTTGCGACAATGGGTTGTTACCGCCAGCACCGCCCGAGGGATTCAACCAGTCTTGAAGCTGTGGGATAGCACCAGCGCCCGCGTTGATGAACGGCGACAGCACATTGCTGTTCTTGGCGTACATGTCCTTCTGGTTGGCGATGGCCGCGTTACCCATGTTGGTCTGCGCGTCGGCGGCCTTGCTGGAACCCCAGATCGAGGCTCCCGCCGACAACGCACCAGCACCTAGGACCGCTGCGGCTACCATTTTATTTCACCTCTCCGATCCACCGCACCCAATACTGGTCGGCCGGAATGAAGCCCAGCAGTTCATGCAGCTTGGGCATTCCGAGCGGGTTGTGTAGTTTGTTGCCGGAATACCACACCTTGACGCCCCTCCGCTGCAGTTCACGTTCCGTGGTCCTGAACAGGGGGAGAGCCGCGCCCCGGTTTCGGAAATCGGGAACGACGTAGGCGATGTCCATGGTCCCAGTAAGGGTACTCTTGTAGTGGAATCCGGGAAACACGTTCGCCACGTAATAGGCGACTATGGAACCATTTTGACGCCCCGTTGTCAAGAACAGCTTGCCGTCGCGTTCGCGCCGCACGTATTCCGCATAATCGGGATCGAGCGGCATCCGGTCCTTGAACAGGGCCAGTTCAGCGTGGTGCACCGGGAACAGGTCGCGGAGTTCCGGAATGCTGGCCTCGAAGCTATCGACCTGGAACGTCAACATTCAATCAATCCTCACGTCAATCAGCATGTGCACCCGGTCGTCCGCCGAATTATTAATGACCGAGTGCTCAGCTGCGGCGTCGAACCACCACAACTCGCCAGTACGCATATTGACGGTCTCGTCGCCGCAGTTGAACAGCGAACCCGGCAAACCCTGTAGCACCAGATGATACCGGGTGTAATACTTGGAATATTCCCCCTTGACGTCACTGTGCGGCAGGATCTTCTTGCCGGATTCCAGTTTGGTAATGATGACGCGACCTAGACGCACGCCTCCGACCAGGTGCATAATAGTCAGAACTTGCGCCTTGACGCCCGGCAGCGACCCCATTACGGAACGATCGGCGGCCTCCAGTTCGTTGCCGTCCGTCGACCCAAACCGCAATAGTACGTCGCTGGTCGCGGCGTGAGGCGTGTTTTCAAATTCGCGCCGACAATTGTCCGCGTCCCACAGCGCGGGTTGCCGGGCCAGCGACACCATCAGCGGCAACACCTGGACGCCTTCAGCCAATCGATAAAAATAGCGCATATTCTACGGTCCCAATATTGTTGACAGCCACTGCGTGGGGCTGATTTGACTGAAGGTTTGCTGCTTAGCATTGCCCAAGGAGTAGGCCGCATTAGGCCCCAAAGCATCGATTTGCCCGCCTGTGGGTGGATAGATTTTCTTGGTGGTGCCACTCTGGTTAAACACCGTCGACATCGTACCCTGCCCGAACGCTCGCAGTAGCACGCCGGTATTGATCGCGCCCACAGTTATCACTGACCACTCGGCAGCCAGCACGGTAGCGGTGCCCTGCGCGGCGCCGGCCGCAGTCACCGCGTTGTTGGAGGTGAACCCCAACACGCCTCCGATCAAGTTTTGCAGCACCGACGATACTGACACAAAAAATTTGTACCATTCCGGCTTGACTACCGTAGGTACGCTGGCGCTGCCGAAAGTGGAGATCGGCTCAAGGCTAGATGGAACCTGGTTTAACTGGTTGACCATACCACCTCGCAACCACGTTGCATTGCTTCCTGTTCAACTTCCTGCCTGGAATTAAGTCGCATCACGGGCCGGTAGCTGCCAGACCCGACGTCCGGAAACACTGACAAAATAAACTCGTCGGTGCCTTCGATTTGTTCGGCGTACAGCTTGCGACGCTTGTTCTGGGCGGACATGATGATCACGTCTCCGCCTCCTCACCGTCGACATAGACCCCATTCAACGCAGTCTGTAGCTTGTCCGACCACTGTAGTTCGTATACCCGATTGCGGGCCATACCCAGCCGGGTCCACTGCGCCACGGTGTCGTATTCCCCCTGCGCGCCCAGTGGCGCTTCAATCGGGTTATACCACGAATGCCCCCCGTCGTCACTGATGTTCAGCGACACTTGCGGCGGATCTGCGTTGGGGTCGGGTTCAGTGCCAGTGTCCATATAGGCGCGCAATGCATTGTGCGTGATACGATTAAGCTCCTTCTGTAGCACCGGAAATCCCCGGATCTTTACGATGGGTTGACCGTCGTCATCGACCAAATCTCCGCTCACCTGATAGATCACTCCAGTCTGCCAATCCTGTGCCAAGTTCATGCCGTAAGCCGACGCATAAAAACAGGCCCGGTCGCGATGTAGCACTCCGTCGTTGTCTGTATAACCCCACTGCGCCCATTGCTCAGTGGCCTGGTCATAGACCAGCGTCACATCAGCAGTGGGAAAATGCCACAAAATGAACGTGTGACCCTCTATCTGAAACGCTTGCCCGATGGCGTCGGTAATGGTGCCGAAGCCCTGCACCAGTTTTTCAATGGCGTAGGTCGAGATGCGCTTGGGGACGTAACCCTCGGTCTTGATGAAGACCGCGCGGCCCTGGTCGTTGGTCGAGATCCAGTACAGTGCTACGTCGGCGAACACCAGCGAGTATTTGGCTGCATTGCCGTACGGAATAAACGTGGATGGCATCGCCTCGAACGGGAAGTCAAGCGCGCCGGACAAGATCCACGGTTCGGTGGAATTGTTGTTGCCCAATAGCCACAATTCCTTGGACCGTATACCTAGCGTGATCAGGTCATCCGCATAGGCAGCCTTGGCTGCGACGTCAAGCGCATTGAACGTCAACGAATTGGGCTGGGAAATTATAAAATTCTGGGTATTGGGCACCGTGTTGAAAATAAAGAACGTCTCCAGGTACTTGGCGACATCAGCCCCGGTGAACAATCCTGACGCGTCAACTATAGGGCCGAACGCGTAGGTGTTCATGTTGATGGAATAACCCGTTGTGGTGCCATCCACCAGCGCCAGTTCAGCACCCCCCGTGGCGCCATTGTCCGCCATCGATACCGGATTGCTGCCAGCAACGATATTACCCAGTACGTTAAAGCCAAATACCTGATTGATAAAATATACGGTGTCATTGACCACGGCAAACAGATTGCCGTTAGAGGCCTTGTACATGCCCCGACCGGCCCCCAGCCCGGGGGGCGTGAATTTGGCCACTCTACCTGGACGCTGGTAATGCGTCGTAGGCATCGGGGCCTTGACGTTGGCCGGGTTGTTTTCGAGGTATAGATTGATACACCGCTGCGCAGACGCGATCACCGACTTCGCTTGATACGCGCCTGACAGCAGCGGTATGCCTTCCACGTCGCCCTCAATTCATCGCGTTGACTTCGAAGAACGCCAGCAAAATGTCCGTTACCGCTGTGGTTGCGTTGCCGGTGACGGCGATCAGGATGGCCCCGCTCTCGGTCGCGGTTACTTCCTGGCACAGGTTGGTGGCGCCGATGTGCGAGCCGGACAGAACGACGCCGCCCGGGACGGCTACCTGGGTATTTGAACCCAGAATACCGCGCTTGAACAACGAACCCATCAGCACCCAGGCGCCGCTGTTCTGAGTGACGGCCGCAGTATCAGCAATAGTGATACCGCCCGCGCCCACCGTCGCACCAATCACGGCACTGGCCGGATTGACGATTAGCTTACATTGCTTGGTGTTGCCGTTGGCGGCAAAGTTGCCGGCAGCAGTGAAGGTCAGACCACGCCCCACTTGATCAAACGCATTGGCCGGCAGCGAATATGCTGCGATGACGTTATCGGCGCCGGTGGCGCCGGGCTTCAATGCGCCAGTAACGCCGGGTACCTGGCGATTGACGTTACCCTCTTCCAGAAAAGTAGCTAGACTATTGCCGAACTGCGTATTGATGGTCGAGGGTAGCGTATTGACGCCCGACATCACGGCAGCTAGCCAGGACTGGTCGATCATCGAGAACCGGCGCAACGGGTTCGGAGGGGTACCTACTTGATTGACAGCCATTTTTCAGTCTCCTTGTCTAGGGGGTAGTGTTCAATTCCCGAACTGGTCCGAGTAGATATTATAACCCGAGCCTCGTTGTAGTAACGACGGAGGCATTCCGGCCTCCGGTATTTGCGTGTTAGCGCTCATGATGGTGTCGAGCGCGTTATTAGCCAGCAAATTTAGTTCGCGATCCGGCTTCATGCCTTTACCGTAGCCTTGTCGCAACCGCCGCGCCAAATTGAACTTCATCGCCGCGTTATAACCCTTGGGTAGCGCGCTCATGTCGGTCGCCAGGGTTATTACCGGAATTACGTCCTTAACCGTCAGGTACACTGCGTACTGACCGGCCGGCGACGGCCACGGGTAGACGTAAAGCTGCCCCAGCGGCAACTTAGTGTCCAGAAACACGGCCTCGGGGAACGACGCCAGCGACTTGGTGTTGATGCGGTCGTACTCCTCGCGAGCATCGATTATCCGAAGCGGAGTGTCGACCGTAAGATTGCCAGTGTTCTGAAGCTGGCGCACGAAAGCTGAATAAACACGGTTGGGGACCGATGTAAAGTTGTAATCACCCCCCGGTCCCACCGTATAGGGCGTGATCCTACCATCACTGACAAACCCCATGTTGAGTTCGTGCCACACCAGGTAACGGTCGGTCGACCACTGGTCAAGCATGTCGTTCAGGTCCGCCAGAGCGTCCTGGGTGTCAGCATTGCTGGGCGTAATACCCCGCCCGGTAATACCGGCCTTGAACAACGACTGACTGACAATGCTTAGACCAGTGGTGGCCATCTGTTACTGCTTCGCCTTTTTCAGCGGGTTGGATCTCGGGAGGCTGGTCGTCTGGGCCTTGTCGGCCGCCGCGCGGACTTGCTCCTTGAGGCCGGGTTCGTCGTCCGCGTCGTTGGCTCGCACAATAGTGGCCAGACCCCCGCCGCGCTTCGGCTCGTCCGGCTCGATGCCCGCCTCGATCAGCTTGCGCTTCAGCTTCTCGACTTCGCCTTCGAGTTCGGCGTAACGCTCCGACATTTGCTTAACCGGCGCGTTGCGGTCGATCTCATCGGCGACTTCCGGGTTCATGTCCTTGAACTCGACTTCGTCGGCCGCGTCATAGAACACCAGCACGCCCCCAGATTCGTCAATCACGATCGGCTTGTTGCCGTCGAGCAGCGGCATCTTGGGATATTCACGGAAGATGTACGGCGGAAACTTGGCCGGGTTGGTATAGTCAACCAGCGGGATCACGCCCCGGATATCGTGGGGCTTCGCCTGGCGCTGCTGGTTGTTGCTCTCCTCGTGGCGCGCACGACTGCGCGCCGACAGTTTGACGTCAGAAACTTGAACCATAGGAGGTCTACCTTATGCTGACGGCGTAGGAATTACGCCGTGTGGTGATCGGTGAGCTTGGCTTCGGCTTCCGCCAGTTCGGCCGGCTTTTCCTCGGCCGGGGGCGGGTTCATTTTGGCGTGGTACGCCTCTTCCTCGGCCGCGTCGTTGACCACGACGGCCGCGCTACCTTCGCCGACCCACTTCGGGAACTCATGTCCCTCGTGGATCGCAATGTCGTGTTGCTGCAGGGCGTGGGCCACCCGGTGGAGGTTTTCCGGGTTGGTATGATCGATGCCGAGTTCGCCACAGACGCCCTGCAGGAACCGCATCTGGTGCGCTTCCTCGGGCGGCAACACGGCCGCGTCGACGGTCGACCGGATGGCTTCAGCGGCTTCCTTGACTCCCAGGTTCTTCATGTCGGTCTCTCCTGTTTAAAATTTCCTAATAAAAAGCCCCACCGGGTGTGGTCCGGTGGGGAAGTTTAAGGGAGGATGCGTAAATGCATCAGACCTTGTCAGGTACGACACACCCCCATTCCGGACGCGTCGTCAGCGACCCGAACAGTACGTCGAGACGCGACGCCCGCTGGTCGGTCCCAATGATGTAGTCCGCGACGTAACGCATCGAGACGTTGTCGTAGCGGTGCCGCGCCGTGATCTTGTTTTCGGGCATCGGCAGGTCGCCGGTCGCCATCGTAATGGCTTCGGGCACGTAGCGGAAGTTCTTGCGGTAAGTGACGCCAGGGTTGGTGTAGAGCGAGATCGCCGCACCGTTGGCCGGCGAAGCGACGACGGTCTGATACTGGACGTCGTTGCCGCCTGCAGACGGGATAATCGACGGGTAAACGTTGAGCGAAGTCGCCGCGTTGGCCGCGTTGGTCAGGATCACGAGTTGACGGAGTTCGCCCGTGGTACTCTTGGCGACGCGGTTCACCGCGATGGTGCCGGCGACGGTGACGATATCCCCGACCAGTAGCGTTCCGGTGATGGCGTTGACGACCAGGGTAGGCCCGGTCTGGCCAGCGCCGTTGACGGTGCCCGCAGTAAACGACCCCGCCACGTGCTTGATGGTGAGCGCGTCCGAGAACCACAGCGCGTTGAGCGCCCGGTACATCACGCCCTCGTAGTACTGGTCCGAGATCGCGGTGGACGGGTTGAGCAGACCGGTAAGTGAACTGACGACGCGTGCCTCGGTGCGGGGGTCGTTGATGATCTTGTGTCGGACCGGGGGCGCCGAGTTGATGTCCAGCGTGGCCTTGGCGTCCAGGTAAGTGGCGTCGGTCGGCGTCAGGACGTTGTTGGCGCCGTCCAGGTTGGCCGAGATGTTGCACAGGGCCTCGGCGTTGGCCGCCATGATGCTGGCCGACACTTTGCCGGACAGGTTGTTCATCATCGGAAGCAGGATACGCTCCGAGAAGTCGTCGAGCGACAGCAGCATGTCGACCGAATTGAACGAAACGTCGACGTGCTTCTGGAACGACATCGTGAGCACGGTCTGCTGTTCGGCGGTGTCCTGAACCGATAGCGCCGGACCGTCCGTGACGGTGTAGTCATTCGGCAGACGGATTCGGAGTTGCGAACCGATCTTCTCGCCGTTCTTGCCGAACTCGTTGTCATACTGCCGGTTGAGGTTCTTCAGGAAAGCGTTAGAGTTGACGAAGAGTGGAATTGCCTCCCTCGTGATCATGCTTATAGTCAGCAACTGATTTGCCATTTGAGGTACCTTTTCCAAGTCGAATGCCCGGCCTTTTCACCCGCTGGGCGTTCTGGTTCGGAGAGGGCCTCAGTCTCTCCTCAGACTTGGAAGGCGACCACGGGTACATGTCTCGCGCCCGGACGCGGTCTTCATGCTCTTCATCATGTAGGATCAAATGACAATTGGCACACAGCACGACGCACTTTGCCATTTCTTCCCGAATGAATGCGTAACTCTTACTAGTATTACACACTAATTTGGTAACGCCGTCGATTTTGTCTCCCAAATGATGAAACTGCAGAGCAGCCGGATGTTTATCAAAACCACATTCGGCGCAACTTAATTTAGATTTTATTTCGCGGAGCCAAGCCTTACGCTTCTGCCGCCAGTTGCGCATCTTTTCAGCGGCCAAGGCTTTATATGTGGCAGTCTTCCTCCACTTCTTGTCGCTTTCAGCCTTTAAAGCTTTGCCCCTAGCTGATTTGTCCCACGCGGCTTTCATGACCTTACGTCGGGCACGACCCTTCACGCTTTCGCGATACCGCTTCTGCGCTCTCTTCTTAACTTCTGGGTCTTTACTCGGCAAGTTCCGCTATCCTTATTGGACGTTAGTAAACTTCTTCCTTCGCGTCTCATTCCGCTGCTTGTACCACGCGTCGTCGTCGGCCTTGTCGTCGTAGATGTCGACCCGTACCTGCGAGGCCTGGCGCCGTCCGCCCTGCAACGGCCGCACCGGGGGCGGATTATCCCCGGGGCGCTTGGATTCAGGTTCTTCGCTGACGGCCCTCGGTGGTGCCTTGAGCCCCAGCTTGACGAACGCCGCCGTACGCCGGGCCGGGGGCAGCCGCATCACGCGTTCATATTCGTCGGGGTCGCTGGCCAGTGAATAGAGCACCACGGCCGGTTCGTCGGTGGCCAGGATCGCAACCATGTCGTCAACCGTGACGCCGCCCATCTTGGCCAGCTTGCCAGTGGCCGACGACCACTTGTCGCCGTAGTACTTCTTGCCCTTGCTGTCGGTCTCGGTGCAGCCATCGTCGTACGCGGTCTGCGCGTTCTTGACCTGTGCGCGACGCTCGACCTCTTCTTCGGTGTATAGTTGCTGTTCGCCCTGGGCTGCTGGCTTCTTGGCCGGCTGGCGCTCCACGATGGTGCGCGCGGCGTCGACGTCCTGTTCGGCGGAACGCCTCTTGGCATGAAGACGGTCGATTTGACGGTCGCGCCAGCCGATTTCCTTGGCCAGGCGCTTCTCGACCTTGGCGCGCAGTTCGGGGGTCAGGCCGGCTAGTTCGTCGTCCTCGCCTTCGGCGCCTGTATCGTCGCCACCCTCGCCTTCCGAACCACCTTCGCCGCCCTCGGCTTGGCCCTCCGGTTCGCCTTCGCCTTCACCCGCGCCGTCAGCACCCCCGGTGTCGTCGTTATTGTCTCCATCCGTCCCCTTGTCGTCGGCTGCCTTTTTGTCATCGGGGGGCGCCATAAGGAACGCTGCAGTGTTCAGGAAACGGTTGCGTAGCAGACGGTCGATCATTTCTTAGCTCCCACTGACGACAGTGCTTTGATTTGGGCCTTGGCTTCGGTCGTAGCCGCTTTCATCAGGGCCTTGTTACCGCGAATCTCTTCCGCCCGCTGCAAGGTGCGGAGGGCATCCTGCACCTCCCACTTGTCCATGCCGCCAGGCTTGGACAAGTGGGATGCAGTTTCCTTGTCATACACGATCTTGACCGGAATCGGCTTCTGGGCCTTGGCGCCCTTGCCGCGCACGATCTTGTTGTGAAGTTTAGCTGCCAAAGGAAACTCCATTGTTCAATCGGCGCTGTAACACTTCCTGCGCAGCGGGGGACGTCGACTTTTCGTGTTCTTCAAGAAGCGAAGCATAAATAGCTTCCTTGAGATGGGGTGTCAAGTTCGGGTCCTGCAGCATCTGCACGAGGCGCGCTCTTGCGAGACTAATAAAATAAATCCACCCTGGTTGGTCGATCTTGATCTTGCCGTTGGGCAGGACTTGATAGCCTTTTAAATAATGTTCCAGAGTGGGATAAGTGGCACGGTATCGCGCCGAACGATCCCGGTCTTCTGGGGCGTCCCCAAACAAGCATCCGGCACTCTGCGTATAAAACTCGCTGGCCAACTTACGAGCTACTGCGCGCACGGTTCTTTCTGTCACGCAGCCCTCCGTAAATACCGCCTGAGCCCTTGCGCCTTGGCTTCCGTCCGGCTTATGATCGCGTGTTCGGTCATGGCCGCAATAAACCACACCTTCAGTTCCTAGAAAAGTTACTTCTTGTTGAACCCCTTGAGTTCCTCAGCCAGCCGGGCTCGGGCCGCCATCTTCTTGTTCTTCGAGTGTTCCGCCTTCTTCAGTTTCTTTTCCGGGATCTTTTCCCCCTTCTTAACCCCCAGCGCTTTGTGGAGCGCCCCAGGCTTCTTGATTGCGCCCTTAATCCAATTCTTGGCCACGACTATGCCTCCTGTCTAAAGCAGTTTCAGTGAACGGCGCCGGCCTACTTGCCGGTGTTGCGCTTCTCGTGCGCCTCTTCTTCATGCTGGATCTTGAACCGACCCTCGGCATGGCGTTGGCCGTCCGAGCAGTGATGTTCGCGGTGTTCCTCGCGGGACATCTCGCCCTTTTCGGTCATGTGGCCCATCTTGGTGCGGGACGGAATGTGCATCTTCTTACTCACTGTATTTCTTCCTTTCAGTTTTGCGCTGGGCCTGACGTTTGATTGAATAAGACACCGCCAGCGCCTGAGCCGGTGTCTTGACGTGTTCCGACGTGCCGGCCTTGGCTTCCTTCATCAAGGTTTCCACATTCTTTTTGAAGGCCTTCTTGGTCGGCTTCTTGTCGAGCGGCATGGGCCTATTTCCTCATGCCGAGTTTCATGTCCTTGCCGTGGCCGTAGGGCCGGGCCGCTGACGGCTCGCCGGAGGCTTTCTTGCCCAGCTTGCCGGGTGTCTTGGCGTTGAGGGCGGATTTCTTCTTGGGCTTCTTCAGGCTGCGCATGACATGGCTCCTTGCACATAGTCGGATATCGCGGAATAATCAGGAGGACCGAAAAGCTGTTGATAGGCCCTATGCCAGGCTTCTGCAGCTTGCTCTTTCTTATCAAAAACACCTAAATAAATTGTCGTGCCGTCTTTGTCATAAATGCCAGCAGTGAAGCGCTTTTTGTGAATACGAACCCCACGGTGTCCAGACGCTCCAATTTTATACGAACGGTTCCTGGCGTTCTGTAGATTAGTCAAATCCCGCAAATTACCCCATCGATCGTCGTTATTAATTCGGTTCTCGTGGTCCACTTGGTGCTTGGGCCATTTGCCCGTCATATAGAACCAAGCCAGACGGCCTGATCGATAATTAACTCCATTGACTTTAACGACGTTATACCCCTTAGGCCCTTTAGCCCCGGCCCTGGCACCAGCAGGCTGGTTAGACCGCTTGACCACACGGTACCAATGCCCAGTCTCGGGTTCGTACCGCAGGATAGACCTAAGAAAAGCCCTGGTGAGTTTCATTTTTTCTTTTCAAACGGGTTGTAATTCACAGGTGTCAACGGAAATGGAATAGACCCTACATATAAAGGGAATCCCTTGCGTAGGGCCTGGTCCTTAAGCGACTGCGGCAGATCAAAATAATGGACGGGAGCTTGGTCGTCAGGATGCTGCACGTCTTCCGTCTTAATTTTGGTTGTCTTCACTTTCACCCCGTGGCTCTTCCCTATCTTCTCGACCATCTTGGGCAGCATCTTGTCGTAGAACTCGCGCATGCCCTCGCCGCCGACCTTGAGATCAACACCACTATATTCTTTCTTATCTTCCGTCTGTTGAGATATTTTTTCGGCCAAATCCTTGCCAACGACGTCAGGCAATTTTTCCGGGGCCACATGCATCGATAGCTGCTGAGCCGCAGCGTTAGGACTGGTTTTGCCCCAGACGCTAAAATCACCTTCCTTGTGCTTGTACACTTGTAAAGCGTCATAATGTTTGCTCAGGTCGTACCTCGCCGCCTGCGCTTCGCCCGGCGTCCACGAGATCCGGTCGTAGCCGTTCTCGGCGGCGTGGCGGATCATGCGCTTCAAAGCGAGTTCGGGCCAGGTGGTCTTGAAAGGAGCGTCGGGGACACCAGAAGTTCTAGCCATTGCCTCCCGATTGGGGAAGTCCCGCACTACGTCCCACAGACTACGATGAGTTTGTCTTTCCTCCGGGGTCATTTCGGTAGTCCAATCGTCGTCCCCATATTTCTGTCTCAGCCCTTCGGTGTAGTCCTCCGCCGATTTGTTTGCTTGGCGTAGTTCATTGGCTGATTTAGTAGGTTCGACTTTATATCCCTGTTTCCTTCCTTGCTGGTGCCAGTCGCTCTGGATTTCCTCCAGGTGCAACGACTTCACCGGCCGGGGCTCGTCGGTCGCCGGCAACGTGGCGGTCTTGTCGCCGGCCATGTTCTTCCTGGCCAGCGTTTCCCAGTCTTTGGTGAGCCCCATGTACTTGTCGTCGGCGTACATCCGCTTGGTGTCGTTACCAAGTTCCTGGGCTCGCGCGTCACGCGCAGTAATCACGTCGTCCAAAGTGCGGGGCTTGCCGGTTGACGGCAGGGTCTCGCCGGGAAAGACGCGGTCGTTGGTGCGCACGTGGGCCAGCACGTTGGGCTCGTCCCAATGGGAAGAACGGTAAGACGGCGCAGCGTCTTCCGCGCCATAGAATGCCCGGCTCTTAGCGACCAGTTCATCGTCCCTAGTCTGCTGTTCCGGTGTTAATTCACGTCCCCTTCGCCGCTGCTCCGCGTAATGAGCAATCTCACCAGCTTCGTCCCCCGTGGGCTTCGGATTGCTATTCTTTTTCGGCATCGTTATCAGGTGCTCGCGGTAGTTCTCGCCGCCCGGAAGCTGATACGAAGAATACTTGGTAGACGCCTCGTCTTCCTTAATCCCAAATTCTTCAGGGTTTTCCCTAACTGTGTCTTCCGCGCTCTGCCGAATTTGAGCGCGTTCAGCCACGGTAGCAGGTCGTCCCTCCTCTTCTTCGTGGTCTCGTAGCATCTCCTCCACATGATCGTCCACGGCTGCGCGCAGAGCCCGGTCGTCATAACCAAGCCCACCTTTCGTCACGTCCTTCAGTTCGGTCTTGTGCGCGTCCAGGTACTGCTGCACGTCGGCTTTCTTTACTTTCCCCTTCTGCTCGCCCAGCCAGCCTTCCAACCCGGTCCAATCCAGTTCTTCCTTCTTGACGCCCGGCTGGTTCTTCAGGTAGCCCAGCCACTGCTGCGGCGACATGGTGTCCTGCGCAGCGTTGGTGGTCGCGTGCTCAAGCGCCGAATAGAAGGCGGGCGCATTCTCGGCCGCAGCCAAAGCGGCGCCGGGCTCAGAAGTATCGGAACGAAGCGTCACCGGGTTGAAATTGCCCTTCTCAAGTTCCTTGTGGTGGGCCATGGCCTCCTGGCGCGTGGGGAAGGTCTTGCCGTCAGCGGTGCGGAAGACGTCCCTGGCTTGACTAGCAAAACGAGTCTCGCCAACGGCAGGCATCTCAGTGGTCTTTACTGGCTTCGGAATTTCGAACTGGGTGCCGGGGTCGTAACGATGGCCGAGGTCCATCTCCAAATCGTCGCCCATCTCCGTGCGCAGTTGCTTATGTCGATTAGAGAACTCCGTATACCTATCACTAGGGACTGGGCCTTCCGGCAAGCCCATTTCTTTGTGGACACGTTCGGAAACTATCTCGTCCGGGTTCCTGACTTGATCCTCCCACAATTCCGGAGCGTGCTGCTCCATCATAAAGCCTGGCTCTTCCTTCCACATCCGGCGCGCTTCGGTAACCGCTTCTTTCGGCGTGTAGTCGCCATTTTCATTCATCATGTCGGCCGCGTACCGCAGCAATTCCTTTTCATGTTCCGGCGACATCCCGTACTTTATTGCCGCTGACGGATTGACCAGCTTGACCTTCGGCCCTGCCACCGCCTCCGCGACTTGCGCGGGCTGCGCTTCCAATGCCTTACCCACGAACTTCAAGATCCTGGGCGCATTCGCTACCGTGCTAACCAGCCCGCGCACGAACGAGCGCCGGTCCATGCTGGTGTCAATCGGCGCCGCGCCCTTTTCCGGTACTGCCTGCACCTTCTTCAGGAAGTCTGCCACATCCTTGCCGGTCGCCTTGCCGTTGGCGTCCAGCGTGTTCTTAAACTCGGGCAGCATCAGGGCGTTCTTGATCTCAGGCAGTTCCTGAAAATGACTGGCCCACTCTTCCGGCGTACCGGGCACCTTTTCGGCCATCTCAAGCGTCGGCATCGCCTTGTTGAGGCCCTGAATCGGTTCAAGCTTCAAAGCGTTCTTGGGGGCAGGCATCAGTGCTCCTATGTCAGGTCGGCGTATCGGTCCCGATCCTAACGTAGCAACTCCCGGCTTTTCTGTCAAGGCACCCCCGCCCGCGAGGCCCGCCATGTCCTGTGCGCGCTGTATCACGGGCTCCGCGACGTGACCCGTCTCGGGGTCAAATACCGGCTGCGCGCCGCTTGCGACGTCGCCGGCCAGTGTAGTACCGGATACGACGGACTGCATCAGCCCTTCCGGCATACCCATCAACACGTCAGTTAAGCGATTGACCCCGGACGTAGCGACGTCGACCCCCGTGTTCAAAGCACTGCCGGCGCCACGTATCATTCGTTCCGGCCACACCTGATAGCGCGGCGCCGACACCACGGGCAAGGTCCCGCTGTCGTCATCGCTTGGCGCCGTCAGCATGTCAAGCGGGTTCGGCAATTGGATCTCCAACTTCCAACATAACAGGAGGATGACTATTGCCCAAAATCACTAAGTGTACACAAGCTCCTTTGTTCAACCGTTCCAGTTCGTCCGGGGTTGGTTCCCAAGCCGTCAACATCACGGGGGTCTGTTCACCATTAACGGTGCAGTTGCGCATTTCATCCCGCAACGGCAACCCCAAATAGCCTTGAGACTTGCCTATCGTGCGGGTAGCATTAGGGATGCGCGCTATGATCATTGTGCCCCTAACATTGCCTGCGTGTCTACCTTGTAGTGCTGGCCGCCGTGTTTGATGTAGTGGTGCCCGTCGTCGGCCAGGCGCGGCTCGTGGAAATCCGCATCGTTATCGCTGCGATCGTCGTCCGTCTCCAGGGCTTCCGGCTCATCCTCGTGCTCGTCGAGTTTGGGCTCCTTCAGGGTGTCCTTGACGATCTTGTTGATCAATTCGACAAGCTGGTCGTGCTCGCCGGCCCGGTCGAGATCAAGTTCAGCATTGGACACCGCCGTGATGCGCTTGGTGTGACTGTCATAAGCCTGCAGGTTGGTCTTGCGAATGTTGTCGGCCGCGCTGACCTTCTTGATCTTGATGTCCTCGGTCTGGTCCTTGAGCTTGCGGTCCTTCTCGGCCACTTGCTGCAACAGTTCCGCGATCTGCTGGCCGGCTTCCTGAAGCTGCTGTTGCAATTGCTGCTGTACTGGATTGACGGCGTTCTCATCGAGCAGCCACGGCGCCATCTGCTTGATCTTGCGGCGCATGCGTTCGGCAATCTTGTCGGCCATCGGGAAGTCAGCGGCCAGAAACATCAGATCGCCGATCTCGTTGATAAGTTCAGGTGCCCCGGTCACAATCTGCACGAACGCGTTCCAGGCTTCCTGGCGCTGAGTGGCGTACGCCGGCCCCGCTTGCGCCTGCACCTTGTACTGACCGATCTTGGGATTGAGGACGGCCTGGACCTGGTCCTTGAGTTTCTGTTCCTCATAGGGCGACCGGGCGTCGGGGTCGATCAGGATGAGCCGTTCGGTATTGTCCTCGTCAAGGATTTGGACCACCTGCTTGGTCTTGTAGCAATGCGGTATCCAGTCGAGCAGGATCATGCCGACGTACTGAATACCCAACGACGCGTTGTCGATAAAGTCAAACGTCAGGATTTCGCCCTGGCGCTGGGTCTCGCCGATGGCCTTGCCGGAACGCTCCTTGGTGGGTTTGCCAAACTGTGCAGGTCCCTGGCCAGACGCCATCTCCAGTTCGCGCGAGGCGATCTCCATGCCTGCAAGGTAAGCCTCGGCAGTCTTAGCCGGATCAATACGTTGAGGCGGAGGAATTGGATCGCCATCACGATCCTTGTGTCGCCACGGCAGGTACGGCTTGTTGTCGACATTGGCGCGTTCCCAAATGTTGTTGTTGCCGGCAATGGCCTCCAGCGCCACCAGCCAGTTGGTCTTGGTAGCGAGAGCCGCAGCTTCCGCCTCCGCGCTGGAATTGTAGTTGTACATGCGCTGAGCGTCTTTCATCCCGCGCACCAGGCCCTTGCGCTCCAGCTTGCCGTCGATGACGCGCTCGCGACCGACGAACCTGAATATCGGGACGTACTGAGTGGGATATTCCTCGCGATCGATGATGCGGTGTGCGCCGATCTTGTACCACTGCAACGACTTGATCTCGGTCGGCCGGGTGATGATCTCGGTGTCGTTACCCAGCATACCACGCTTGGCCTGGGATTCATGCATTCGCAACTGCTTACGCATGCTGCGTGGCACTTCGGAACGCAGGAAAATCGATTCCTCGCTGCCGTGGCGATAATAGATCAGTTCGTCCGGCTTGAAATTAATGCGGTAGTACTCACAGACGCGGACGTGGTCGGGCCGCACCCAGTCGCTGCCGAGACCCATCGTGAACGGCGCCGAACCGGTAGGGGCCGGCTCGTTGTTTTGCCGTTCGTACTCGTCGCGCGTCAAATCCTCGAAGATGAAACCAAACTTGGCGTCCGAACCGTTTTTCTGCTTGATGTCGGGGTCTAAATACACGCCCAGATGGTCTTGTACCGGATTGATGCGCAATTCCTGGCTGAAAGCGCGGGGATCGGGGAAGATCGAGACCACGCGGCCGTAGCCGATGCCGCCCTCGGTGGCCGATTCCAGACAGTCGTCGTACACCGTAGTGGCATTCGATTGGTACTCGATGTTGCGAATGATGCCTTCGATGCCCTTCGCTGCCAGGAACGAGCTTTCCTTGCCGGTGGGCGAAATCTTGATCTGCGCCTTGTTCTGCTTGCCGTCGTTGACCACCAGGTTGACGTGGTTCTTGACCTTGTTGATGGTCAGCGCGGGGCGCCGGTTAAGCATGCGGTCACGGCGCAGATCGTCCGGCCACTGCCAGCCGTTGTCTGGGTCCGCGTTGGCAAACTTGACGTCGTGGATGTACTGGTCACGGAACATGTTCTCCCATTCCGTGCAATAGGCGAAGCGCTCGTAGGCCTCCAGCAGGATCTCGACGTCCTCTTCGGTTACTTCGCCGTCGCTGTTGTCCCCCATGCCGCCGCCCATCTGGCGCAGCATGTCGGAACGCTCAATCCGAGTGTAAGTGGGCTTGACGCGATCGCGCGGGTCGTCCTGGCGACTGGCGCTGGAAGCGCGACGAAGGGCCATCAACCTGTCCTAACCCACAATTGTTCGTTTGATTTGGCCAATTCCAAAGGCTCCTTGCCGTCATGTACCAGTTTGGAAGCCAGCAATCCCAAGAACACTTTACGGTCGTAATGACCCGGTTCGAACGATATGTTGCAGCAATCCGACCACTCAGGAGTTGTGGTAACGGTTTGGACCCTCAGATGTTTCAGTTTGTGTAGCACACGGGCTTCTTCTGCCATCCTAAGATTAAGTTTCATGATCATCGGGTTGGTTACCGCAGCATGGTAAGCTGCAAACGGTCCGCCGTTTTTGCTGGGTCTGCTCATCGCATCCATCCTGTCGGTTGTTCATGACTGGTCGTCCCATGCGGATTGTCAAAGTCCTCATCGGTGGGTTCGTCATCGCGCTCGTAAATGCCGGGCTGTAAGCTGAGTGAGTAGTGTTCCAGCGAGTTCGCCGGGTGTGACGCCCAGTTATGTAACGGTTCGGCCGTGCGCTGGCCCTTGTCGCTCACCCCAAACTGGTAATGCGTGAGACCCTGAACTCCGGCCTGGGTTGGTCCCTCAGCGAAGTAGAGCCTGGGAAATAAGGACCGCAAAGCATTGATACGGGTTGATGCAGGTGTTGGGGGTAAGGGCCTTGGGACTCGCTCGTCTCCCCATTCGTCTCGTGCCTGTTGCAGTACAGAGAACCTGGCTGATATGACTTTGTGTCGAGCGTCATGGGGCAGAATCACCTTAGCGATACGGTACTTCTTTTCACGGATTTCTTCGATGTAGTGCGTGAAGTCAAACCCGGTGTTACCGTAATAATCAATGACGGCGTGGTCCATTCCGATTTGCTGAACGAACCACAAGGCGCATGTATCGGCCCGACCAAGGTCAAAAATGACGATGACGCCTCGCTTGGGGTCGTGACGAATATGTGGCGATATGCGAGGCGGGTCGTCGGTAAGGGCAGCTTGGAGTTCCTTGGCATAAACTGCTCCCGCGAGCGTCTTGCGCGGCTTGCCGCACCAAACCGTGAGGTAGTTGTCATAGTCCTTCTCCTTCATACGCTCCATCTGGCGACGCAGGATCTCGGGAAACCACGGATTGTCCCAGTAGTTCAACTCCACCACGATCGAGCCGGGGGGCGGGTCAAGCACATACCGCTTGTAAGTGGCGTCGGTCGCCAGTTCAGGGTTGAACTCCAACCAGATCTCCGACCCCTCGCCGAATGGCCCGTACGGGGGGTCGCGACGAATGGTAGGTTCAAGCGTTTCCCATACCGGGTCGGCGATGTTGTTAGCTTCGAACACCGCGCAAATGTCGACGCCCTCGTACGATTTTATCTTCCTGAATTGGTTCTTGAGCCCGGCGAACACGAATCGGGTGCCGTTGTTGCCCCGGATTTCGGTGTCATACGGAGTGTAGAAACCCTCAAGCCCCATCGCCATGATCTGGTCACACAGCAACTTGTACACAGACTCGTCAATCGAGTTCTGCACCTCGCGGGAGCACAGGATAAACAATTCCTTGGTTGTGCCGATCGACAGTAGCGCACGCACAAAGTCCCAGGACTTCGAGCCCCCGCGTCCCCCATGAAAAATCTTGTACGGTGCCGGCTGAAACAGACACATCGCCTTGGCCGGAAATTGAATCCTCGGCCGCGTAAGGCTGGATGTATTCAGGCCGTTCATCAACCCTCGACGGCGTTGCACATGACGTTAGTAACAGAAGCCGTACCTGTGGAATCAGTGTTCATGGGAGTATCGAACCAATACGTAGTGCCTGGGACCAGGCCAGTGACGACGGCATCAGTGCTAAAACCATGCAACTCGGAACTTGCGCCAATAGAACCTCTTGGCCCAGCTAGTACGGTACCGGTCACAGCGGCGCCATTAACCGGCGCCGCACCAGTCCCAAACGCCAATTCCACTCTAGTGGTCATGCCATTGGTGGCGTTCAACATGTTGCCGCCGATGGTGAAATGCACCCTGCCATTGCTAGTTGGGGTGATTTTACAAGTAGTTCCTAACCCCATCATGACAAAGGTTGTGCTAGCCGTCCCAACAGGTTGCAGCCCGTTGCCGGAAATGGACGATTGAAAAGTGGCTCCTGCTGGGGCTACAGTCGGGTTAGTAACGTCGGCTGCGTGCGCTTTCAGTATTAGCAGTGCCACGACTGCTAACGCCGCCAGCAATACCGGGCTTAGGACCTTAATAGAGCGTTTCAATTTTCATCCCCATAGATCGGTTGTCCAGCAGTACAAATTACGGTGACGGCGTTACGTGGCGGAATCTTTGGGGTGTACGCGCCTAGCGCAGACAACGTTAAAGTACCAGCGCCCCCGATCGCCGCCGTGCCCCCGGTCGGGTTAATGCCGCAGTTGGCGTTGCCGGTGTTCACGATGTTCAGCGAATGACGCTGCAGATTAGCGGCAAAGAACGCTTGCGACGCGCCGGTCGCCGAGGTGATGGTCCGGTCACGCACCAGGCCGTTGAAATAAGGATTGCGCGCAGTGTCCGCAACCACGGCCTGATTGACGGTGACGGTCGCGGAAGAAGTCGGCGTGTTGCCTATTGCCGCATAGCCAACGGGCAAGGCGTTGTTGCCCGGTCCCGGGGCGCCGTTGTAAGTCTGGGCTACGATGTTGTCTTCGCCGTCGATGGCCCAAAAGATGCGGTCGCCCTTGGGAAACTTGGTGTACGCGTGAACACTGGCGTCCTGAGGCTGGGCTACTTGGCCCACCAGATTAGGCGCACATTGCCCGGCGAAGGTGTAAAGACCTGAATTGGTGCCGGTCGCGTTGTTACTGAGCGTGACGCCGGTCGGGCTCACCGCAGTAACAGTGGTGGCGTACGGAACGGAAGGGCCCGTGACGAGTTGAAATGGGAACACGTTGTTGGCGAAAGACGACCCGGCCGTCGACAACGTGTTCGTGCCGCTCGCCACTGATCCCGTCAACGTGACGGTGGCCGGGCAAGGCAACGACAGGTCGTTTATGACTAGGCGCGTTCCGGCTGCTACGCTGTCCGCGCTGGCCGCCGTCACTGCACGCAAGTGCCCGTCCAGCCCAACCTCGAAGCCCTCGGCGTCAGTGTAAGGCGCGGCCGTAGTAGGCGTCGTCGGAAACGTGGCGAAACCCCAGAACCGCACCGCGTTCAACAACACCGGAAATTCGATGTTTATTTGTCCCCGGAAGTATAACCAGCCGGGGTTCTTGCCGGCGAACGACTCCTGGCTTTGCAACACCGAAAACCCGGTGCCGGTGCCTGAACCCAGCGTGGTCGCGCCGAACTGATTGTTGGCGGCCAGCGGCGTACCCGTGCCACCCGTAACCGGCGTCTTCCAATTAAACACCGTGTCCAGCACGCCGGTACCGACCGGGCCTCCACCGCCTCGGAAGTCGTCCCATAACAATTGCAGAGGGTCGCCACCCGTGACGCGGGAATTGTTACCGGCCGGCGAGACGCCTTGCAAGAATCCTGAAGGGCCGGCCGCCGAAGTTGGCATCGGATTGGCGACGCCCACGTCCTGATAGCTGGTTTGCGTGTTGCCGGACCGGGTGACAACGCTCGGGGTCTGAACCTTGACGGGTGCTTGCGCATGGGCGTGTTGCGCCAAGGTCAGCATGACCGAAATCAGAACAAGCTTCCAAGCCCTAAGAATCAGGTCCGTCATGTGACCCCCAAGTTCTGCCCGATCGACGGGTCGAGTTCAATCATAGCCTTGAGCATGGCCGCACAGCCGATCTGCGTGTCCCACACGTTGGCGCTAAACTGGCCGTCGCCCGTGTACTTGCCCGATTGTTCAATGTTGGTCGCACCCCAGTCGTAGGGCGACGGTTCGTGGTGATACTGTTCGTAGCCGACGCCGTTGTAAAGGATGAACAACGTCAGCACGCCCCCAATCGACCAGTCCTTCCATTTCGCGGCGTAGGGCGCAGAGTTGATCAGCACGTCGACGCAACAACGCGTCCAGGCATCATGGCCCGGCGTAGTATCGCCGGGGTGATCGAGGTAAGGTCCCATGCCGCGCGGAATGTGACGCGACACCTTGTCGAGGTCGTCGCCCTGCCCAAGCTGCTTGTCCCAGTGCGGCGGGCCGCCGTACTCGCGCTCACTGGTGATCGCAATAAACCACCACGGCACCGCGACGATCTTATCACTGTGTGCCGCGAACTCGGCCAGACGATCAGTAACGCCCTGATAACGCGCCTTGGAACTGGGTAGACACAAACGCTGTACCGTCCTGAGGACTTCGGATTTGCGCGCGGGTAGAATTTCGCAACGACCCCACCGCTCCAAATTGGCGGCCTTGAGCAGGTCAAGATCCATCGCGCGCTCCCGCCAGTTTGCGAACGTCAATCTCGCCGGCCGGTGCGACCTGCTCCACTGCCTGATTGAACCTCAGTTCGTGCTTGAACTGGCCGTCCGGCAAGCGCTCGTCGGTGCGCATGACACCCATCAGGTTGACCTTCAACCAAATCTCGGTGCCATCGTCCAGCAGCCACTTCAACATCGGATTGTTGAGTTCGGTGAAATCGACGCGCTGGTTGGCCATCGAACGTCTCCTTGTAATACGGCGCCCCCTCCGCTGTGGTGCGGAGGGGACTAGGCGTAATCGGCCCAATTTGGTGGGTCGTAAAGCGCCGTTATCCTACGGCTCCGAACTCGCCACGATGATGCCGGTCGCGGAAGCCGTGCCGAGCGTCGTAAGCTGATTCGCCGTACCGGCTGCGGGAAGCGTGCCGGCCGTGCAGTTGATCAGGACGCCGAAGCTGGACGGCACCGTCACGTAGGACGCTGACGCCGCCAAGGTCGTACAAGCGCCGACCGCCGTGTAGCCGGTCGTCGTGAAGCCCTGGAAACCGGTCGTGTACTTGACTACCGGGGCCAGACGCTGTTGCACCGGAAACTGCAGGAAGCAGTTCATGATGGTGGTTGACGTGTTGGCGCAGGAAGCTACCGTCGAGATCAGCGTCTGGCTCTCAAAGTTGTAGTACCAGTAGTACTGGCTGAGGGCCTGTTCGATCTGTGCCGGTCGGCGTTCCAACGTGGTCGGCGAGATCACGCCTGAAGGCATCGAAACCGTGGCGGTCGACGGCTTGGCTTCAAGCTGCAGACCTTCAAGTTCGATCCAGTCGGTCGTAATCGCGGTCGTCACGGTTGGGGTAAAGCACACCGAAACACTGACCGAGGTAACCAGCGTGGTGGTGCCGGGAATGGTCAACGGGATCGGCGCGTAAACGCTGTAGCGCGCCCACGTGGTCGAGCCCGCGATGGTCGCCACACCCGCCGTCACCGAAGCGGTGGTGCCGACCGACGCGCCGGCAATGGCGCGGGTCATGTTGGTAGGGCCGGCCGACAGCAGACCGACGTCACCCAGCGCGAACAGCGAACCGTTGGCGCCCGCGAAACCAAGCGTGGCCTGGGTGGCTGCAGCGTCGGCGGCCGAAGTGTAATCGACGTTGACCGTGAAGTTACCGTTGGTGGCCGATTGACCAGCGCCGTTGGACTCCCAGAACGAGAACACGGCGTTGTTGCCGATCAGCGGTTGCGATGCCGCCGCGTCGAGCGTCTGGCCCAGGCACATGATGCCCGCCGCACCGGACGTGGTGCGAGCGAGACGGAGCGCCTTGGTGTTGTTGAGCCCGGGGACCACGGCAGTTGCCGCCGTCGAGTCCATCGTGACGGTGACGCCGGCTGCCGGGGCGATCACCCACCAACGGTCAGCCGTGATGACGGCTGCGGTCGGGGACAGCGTGGCAAGCGACGCGATGCCCTTGGTGGTTGAGAGGCGCTGCGCCAGGTTGGTAGTAAACTCACCGCCGATCAGGCGGTTGACCGACTGGCCAAGGATGGACGTCGGAACCAGCACGGTCTGGGGCTGCACCCCACCCGGCAAGTTGGTGTCTGCCGCGATCAGTTCCGAACCGGTTACAGCCGCTGGCCCGACGTTCACGCCGAGATTACACGGGTTGGCGAACGTGCCAGCCTGACCCACGGCGCCCTGTCCAAACTGCGCGCCGGGCGTAGTCGAGGCGAAGGTTGACGAGCCGGTGCCCGCACCGACGCCGGCCGAGGACTGGCAATACGCGAGGCCGCCCACGACCGGGAAGCCCGGAAAATAACCAGCGGCGTACGCCGCTACAGAAATAACAGCCAGAGCGCCAAGCCCCACTGCCGCAGAACGAAACAGCTTCATTTTACCCCTCCATCATGCAGCGGGATTGCTGCGGCAGTAACGCGTCTTACGATAGCTTTGTTCATCGGTAGATCAACGACCGTACGCAACGGGTCATCCTTAATCGCCCAAATCGACGGATAAAGGAACAGGATCGTGTGCCCAATCCCCGCCTTGCTGGTCGTAACAAATTGACGCAGACGCGTCATTGAGCAATCGGCTGTGCGATTCCACATTTTCACGTTGTCAATTTCGATGACTATCCCAACTGGAAGATCTTCATGGAGCGGATCAACGACTAGCGCATTGCCACTCTGGTACGACGCATTGACACGGGTCAAAGGCTGCGCTTCATACACCGGCCCTGATACGACGTCGTCTATGCTGACGGCTGCCCCAGGTTTGTACTCCGTAATTTCACGCATGCTGATATTTTGGATCAGGTCGTGTCCTGTTGCTTCCTTGTGCTGCAAACACATAGGGCAAGTGCAAACCCCTGCGGGTTTTACGATCGTCATCGTAACGCGTTCGGATCGCTTCTTCTCTTCCAGGTGCGTGCTGAGCGCGTTGTCGGTTCTCATCTGGCCCAGAACCTCCGCGTCACTGGCTGTTCAAGCACCTTCTGCACCACGACGGGAGCGGCGACAGCAACAACGGCCGCCGCAGCCAACTGATCCGACATCGAAACCAAACCGGTTGATTGGTTCATCATTGCAAATATGTAGCGCTCGCTCGGTTCCTGTATCGACAAGCCCGGCCCGTCGCTCACGGTGTAATCGTTCGGTAGCCGAATGCGAAGCACTTGACCAATTTCAGTGCCGCTGGCCCACCACTGGTCGCCGTGTGCAAACGCTAAGTCTTCCGCGTACTGTTTGTCGATTTCCTGCATGAATTTGTTGCAATCTGCGAACCGTCGCACAGCTTCGCGTGTGATCTGGTCGACCGTCAAATAGTTGTAGTTCGGCGCCCTGATGATTTCGGTCGGCGTCACTTTCATCAGCGACGCAGCCTTCACGATCGCGGGCGCCGCGAACAGCGCGCCCAAACCGACGAGAATGCTGCGACGTTCAATCATTTGCCTTGCTCCAGCGCGTCCACCAACCCGCGCAGCGCCTCGATCAGGTCTTGCCGATTGGCGCCAGCGCCCCACGCCCCATCGACACCGACCTGTGGAATTTTCAACTGGCGTAATCGTACGGATGTGAACACGGCATTATGCCAATGTTCCTCGTCCACTTTGACGTCCAAGCGCGTCAAAATCGTGTCAGTCTGGATGTGATAGTCCGACACGATACGAAAATCGACGACGTCTCCAACTTCACCAAACCGGGCTTCGTAATCTGCTTGTGGGCCTTTAGTGATCTTAATCATTTCTTGCCCTTCGCGTCGATGAACTCGATTTGCAAATTGTGCTGGATCGCCCCGCCGTCCTTGCCGGTATGCTCGTGGCGTTCGGTATTATAAACACCTGGTCGCTTGCCTCTCATGACGAGACCTGCCAACGTGTCGGAATACTCAGTGACCGAGCCGACGAGAATGCCGCCTTGATACACTGGCTTCTCAACCCCCTCGACCGCTCGGCGAATGACTTCGTCCTCGATCCGATCGACGCCGGTCTCGTACGCCCCGACCCAGCGGACGCAGAAATCGTCGGCGTAAGTGCCATCCTCACGGCGTGACGCAAGGGACTTGTTCTTCCATTCGTAAGCTGTCGTAGGAGTAATGCCAATAGCCTGAGCCGACTTTGAAACCGACCATGCTCTACGCAACCCGGCGAGGAAAAATTCTTCCAACTCACGAGATCGCTTCCGCATGCCACTTTGCCACAATATCGGCTGCGTGGCTGCTTTGGAAGCTGCAAGTTTTGCGGTTGCCTCGGCATTGGGCGGGGGCTTCGCTTTCTTGGGTTTGGGCTTTTTCACACGCGCAAGTACCCTTAGTGCTGGTTCAGGCTACGCTGAATAGAGCACGCCGGACGGCGCTTCGCAAGCCCCCTGCCCCGCGAACTGGAACCTGAACCTCAAAGACCGCGTCGCTTGGAACTAAACCATCTCTACTAGTCTCTTACTCTTAAAATTCCACCTACCATAAATAAACAACAAACGGCAAAGAACGGACTAAAAAGGATCTCCCCCTTCTCTTACCCTTGATTTTCTTTCTTTCTTCTTCTAAAAGAAAAGGCCACCTCTCTTACTCTTTCTCTGTCTTCGCGTACGTGGGCGCGCGTGAAGAGACCACGGGTAAGAGAGGGGAGAGATTGTTTGAACGCCGTTCTCGGCGTTGTTTGGCCCCGTTATGGTCTGGGCCTGCCTTCGGGTGGAGATATTATCTCTACCCTTACCTTAGGAACTACCAAAGTTCCCAGCGGGCCTGTCGGGGGCTTGACGCCACGCCCGACAGGTGCTCTACTTTGGGAGTGATCGAGGAGACTGATTTTTGCGGTCCGCCTCCCCGAACAGTACATAGCTTAGCACAGTCTGGTGCTCGGCGCAACCTACTGGGAGGGTAGGACATGACTAGTTCTGGTCCACACACTGTCGTACAACAATGGGCGCACGACACGCAGTCCACTACTGACGATGTTGGACTAAACGCCATCCTGTCCCACGTTCGCAGGCGTGGGGACGCTCCTAACAAATTCCCCAACGCCACACAAATGAAAAAATTCCTAGTTAAGACGGGGTGTACCAATTTAGTCTCGATCTTGGCCGCGTGGGAATCGTACTACGGTTATTATTGTCGCGCCGCCCGCCCTAGCCAGCACGCGGAAGAAGTGGCCACTAGTCGTGCCGAGGCGCGACGCCTAAAGAGGCCCACCTACCACGGCTTGCCATGCGATCAGGGCCACGGTACTCTGAAACATACAGGCAACGGGCAGTGCGTGGAATGCAAACGCCTATACCGTATCAAGTGGAAGCGTGAATACCGTAATGGGATTGAATTAGAACCCCTGACGCCGGAAGAGCAAGCAATATACGCTGCCGCTCTCACCAAGACCAGCAGGAGGGCCTGAGCCGTGCAGTACGCCCATCGCATCGAACTTTCCACCTGCGGCTCCCCCAACTGCGGCGTCCACCTCGTGATGTACGATGAGTACGATCGCCCGTTCGCTCAGGCCATCTTGCCCGACGATACTGCGCGCGGCGCGATCAAATCGATGCAGGACTACCTGTATGAAAAGGCGACGCTGAAGGACTGAAACCATGAATTGGAACGTCATAAAGATTTACGCCTATTGTAACGTCGTTTGCTTGGTGTCGTTCGCCGTGGTCCTGTTGTTGTTTGACCCGGCGTTTTATCAAGTCCCACTTGGGCCCTACGCTGCCTTTTTGCGCGGCCTGATCTGGTGGGTCTGGGGCGCAGGTCCACCACCGGTATAAGGTCATGCCAAACTATTCCTTGCTGTTCGCCGCCTCGCTGCAGGACGCCCAGGATTCAGCACTTGTAGACTGGAAGTGGGAGATCTCGGATCACCTGCATTCCGAGTTTCGGCGCCCCGACAACAACGAGCGCGTGCGTTTTGTGTTTGATCGTCCCGACGGCCTCAGTAATCTGCGCTGGAATACCAAGGTATATCTCGGCCGCAACTGGCGCAGCCGCGCCGACATCACCAACATCGAGACCCTGATCCGTGAACGGTTCTTCACCATCGAGGACCCCGACCTGCCTCCGCCGCGTCGACGGCGCAAGGACCGTCTTGAAACATTAAAGAGCGAACTGCGCGGATTTCTGGAGGAAAAGCAGTAAATGCCCACCTACCCCCGCGAAGCCCTCGTCCTTACCGACGAGAAGTCCAAGAACTTGATGTTTGAACTGATCCACGACCCCGGCGAGTTTGAATTTATACTGTCCGCCTGGTTTGAAAGCAGTCCCAACATGTTGGCGGGCTTCCTGGGCCGGCTCGACAGAAACGGACTTGAAATAAGGAAAAAGAAAATTGGCTAGGCAGGTCGTCAAGTTCCCATCATCAGACGCCGTGATCCAGACGGTGGCCTGGTTGCGTAAAAATTCCTTCAAGCCAGTGCCTCTACACCCGCAATCCAAGGCTGCCATATTCAAAACCTACGTGTCCTCGGGTTACAAACCACCCGGCGACGAACTGTGGAGGGACAACAATTATGGCGTGGGCATCGTTACTGGGCCCCGCTCTGACGGTCCTGTCGATATTGACTGTGATTGTAATGAAGCCATTTACTTTGCAGCACGTTTCTTACCTCCAACTACGGCGGTGTTTGGACGGAAGTCTAAACCTCGATCGCATTATCTTTACAAGGTTGATACTCCGGATTTCGACAAGCAAGCGTTTATTGATCCAGTACGAACGGCCGATTCCACTATCGTCGAGGCGCGAGGCGATGGGGGTCATCAGACCGTCATGCCGGGTTCCGTACACGAAACGTCCGGCGAAGCCATTGAATGGTCGGACCTTGCCTTCCCCGAAGTGACCAGCGTCACCACGGCCATATTGTCCCGCGCCGTGCGCAAGGTCGCCATCGCTACTCTCATCGTACGCCACATCTGGGCGGACGGCTATCACAACGAGCCGGCCAAGCACCTGGCCGGCATGCTGTTCTATCTCGACTGGACGGCCGACGAGGCGGAAGATCTCATCAACGCCGTGATGGATTATACCGACGATGACGACAAATCAAGATTACCGACGGTTCGTGCTACTTACCGACGCGGTGAGGCGGGAAAGAAAATTAGCGGCGCTGGTGTTCTTCGTAAACAACTACACAACGACGTCATTGTGGACCGACTGCTTGAATGGGCCGGCTCTCCTACGATTAACTTGTTGCAAGAGTACAATGATCGTTTTGCCTGCGTCCTGGTTGGAGGCAAGTTTCGCATTGCCTCGGTCGATGCCGGTCCCGGCGAATCCCCCGTCTTCATGATGAAGGATGATTTCCTCAACAAGATGGGGACCGACTACACCACGGTGGAGATTGACGGCAAGGAAAAGACCATTCCCAAGGCGGCGTTATGGCTGAAATCGCCTAGGCGCCGGTCTTACGACAACGTCGACTTCAGGCCCGGCGAAGAGGACGACGGCAAGATTCTCAACCTGTGGGGTGGGTGGGCCATCAGGCCCGACGAAGGGGACGACTACGACACACGCTGCGAGGCGTATCTGGACCTGGTGTTCGACGTCATTTGCGGCGGCGACGAGGAGATGGCGTTTTGGCTGATCAACTGGATGGCGAACATCGTACGCGAGCCGATGAAGAAATCTATGACCGCACCCGTTATTATCGGACCGGAGGGGGCCGGCAAATCGCTGATGGTGGCTTATTTTGGTGTGATCCTCGGACCTGCCTATACGGTTGTGACGCAGGACAAACACTTGACTGGGTCGTTCAATCGGCATCTGGCCGGGACGTTGTTGCTGCATTCCGAAGAAGCACTATACGGCGGCGATCGAAAGCACGCCTCAATCATCCGGTCTTTGATCACTGATGAGTTCCGGATGGCCGAGCCCAAGGGCATTGACGCCACCAGAGTGCGCAACTTTCTGCGTCTGATCATGCTGTGCAACCCAAACCATCTTGCCGCTCCCGTGATGCCCGGCGACCGTCGTTACACCGTGATCGACATGGACCAGCGCAAGGCCCCGGACGACCTGATCGACAAGGTAGTGGCCGAGAAGGACGCAGGTGGTCCGGCCGCACTGTTCAGGTACCTGCTGGAGTTCGACTACGACGCCAAGCTGGCACGATCAAACGTCAAGAACAAGTCACTGTCGGATCTTAAGGCGCAGAACCTGCCCCCGATCGACGCCTGGTGGATGGAAACGCTGCTATCGGGGCTGTTGCTGCCGGATAGACTTAACTGGGCGCAGGACAGCAAGAAGGACTGGCCGCGCGTCGTCGGTTCACCCGCGCTGTACGCCGCAATGGAAGTGTCCTTGCGTAATCGCGGCGTGCGCAACATCCCTAACCCCGCCGCGTTTAACCAGACCCTTGAAAAGATGATTGGGCGCTCAATCCAGCGCTACCAGCGCGACTATTCCAACGAACTGGTTGGAGAACTTGGCATCCCGCAGTCGTGGACGTTGTTAAGTAATCGTCAACTGTCGTGGATCGACTTCCCGCCGCTCGACCAGTGCCGCAAGGGGTTTGACAAGTATGTGGGTCAGGTGATAAACTGGCCTGAACAGACGGAGAGCGGGACGCCAGCGAGGGAAACTAATGCGCCAGACTTTTAGCAAGCTCGACTTTAACTGGAAGCGCGAAGGCGCCATCGACCGGTTGAAGGAATTATACAAGGCCGGCACGTCCGACGCCCAGATCGCCGTGACCTTGAACGAAGAGTTCAACACCACGGGGATTACTCGCAACGCCGTGATCGGCGCGCGGCACCGGCACGTGAACGGCAAATACGACCCCGCCACGTGTAAGTATCGGCCGGCCCGCAAGCCAAAGCCGCCCAGGCCTGTGGCGGTTGCGGACTTCCTGTTCACGCCGAAGAAGCCCAGGCCCGTGGCGGTAGAAGCGTTGCCTCCCGACGAGAAGGCCTCGTTAAATTTCGGCCCGTCGCGTCTGTCCAAGTCGGTGCCGCCCCGCACTGATTTCAGCCTGAACGTCGATTTGAAGCTTAGGTGCGACCCGGTGGCGTTCGCGGACCTGGAAGACGGCGACTGTCGCTGGCCGCTCGACGGTGGGATGTACTGCGGACGGCCGGCGCTACTAAGGAAATCGTACTGTAGCGTCCACGCCCGGGTCAGCAGCAAGAATGCCGTCGCTGGTTGACCCACTCGCAGAAAGGGAGACTGAAACATGACACTTGAACACACTGGTAAGACCACTATGGAACTCGCCAACGCCCAGCAGGCGGCGATCCGTAAGATCATGGCGGACCAGAAGATACCGTTCGAGAAGGCGGTCGACGTCTACATCGCCGAGAAGCGGACGGGGCCGACCATCGTACTGAGCAAGTGACTGAACTCTACCAGCGTATCCTGCTGTGGCACAAGCTGGTGGCCTCGACCACCGGCGGCCTGGCGCTGTGTTCGGCCAGGCATCGCCTCAACCGCGACGAGGCGAAGTCGTGGGCCGACACGCTGCGTAACGTCAGCGACGAAATACGGGAAGTGGTCGAGGGTCGGCCGTTCATCCTTGACGACAAGGGCCGGCGCGTGGTAGAGTCCGGCATTGGGCTATCACCAAGGGTGAAAAGCTCTGGCCCGGAGGTTGAACATGACCCGGTAACCCACGATTTGGAAAATACCAGCAAGAGTGGGATTGACAGCGGGGCCGTCGTTCGCAAGAAGGGCGGTCCACGCGTATTGAGGAAACGGCAATGAAGGAATTACGGCACTACGACGAACCGCGCAGGAACAAGGATGGGCGTACACGGCTGATCAAGCATCGGCCGTTCTTGGGTAAAATCAACGTCCCTCCTAGTAACAGTGATCGCGAAACCTACCGGCGTCGCTATCAGATCGAGCGTGGCCAGTTGACCAAGGCCAACGGTCTCCAGTGAGTGTCTGGTCCGATCGCCGCAAGCAGCGCCAGCAACAATCGGCGCCCCCGGACCCGAAGGAAGAATTGACGCGCCGCGTGGCGTGGCGGATCTGCTCGGTGATGTACGGTGAGGGCGGTTGCGGCTGCAAGCAACGCGACCGCGATCAGGTCTGTGACCACATGCAGATGGTGGCGCAACAAGTATTGCAGGAAATCATAGGACAATGACATGCCGATAGCCTCCTGACGCCCAGCAGAGGTTTGAACAGGAAGGGGACTATGAAGACTGAGCGCATCCGCAACACCAAAGGCACGTTGGCCGACAAGGCCGTACTTTCCGTCATGAAAGACTGGGACTTAAAGCCCGGCCAGATGTTGCTGCTCGGCCCCAGGTCGGTCAAGATGCTGGGCACGCGCGGGGCCTACGACCCGCGCAAGCTTACCGACCTGATGGTACTTGACAAATCGGAATGGGCGTGCTAAAGATATAGCTTCACATAGGAGCACGAACCCATGGCTGACATCGCTAAAGTATCCTCCCTAATCAATAAGTTGCTGACCCTGTCCAGGGACGGCGGGGCTACCGAAGCCGAGGCCGCGCTGGCGGCCGAGAAGGCCCAGGCGCTGATGATGGAACACAACCTGTCGATGGCCAACGTAGAGGCGGCCGGGGGCCAGTCGGGCGACGACGGCAAGCGCGTCCAAGACGGCATTTCGCATCGTCAGGTCTACAAGTGGCAACGGTCGCTGATGACATCGATCGCCGATTTGAACTTCTGCTTCTGCAAGGAAAAATACGAAGTCGGTAGGGGGTTCCACCGTATATTTGACGGCTATCAGTTGATTGGCCGCGCGGCGAATGTGGCTACGACCCGTGTCATGTTCGATTATCTGCTGCAGACCATCGAGCGCCTCGCTCGTGCCGATATTCAAGACCCGACCCAGTATTTCACCCGTTACGCGCATTCCTTCAAGGAGGGTTGTTCCGACCGCATCGTCGACCGGCTCAGGAAACGTCGTGACGAAGATGTGGAACGGCAGGAACAAGTCCGGCGCGAACAGGAAGTCCGCAATCAGCACCCGGCCTCCGCCAGTTCTAACGCGTTGGTCGTAGTGCTGGGCGACTACGTGCAGGACGAGATGGACCTGAACGAAGATTTCCGAAAGGGTCTACCGCCCGGCACCACCAGACAAAAGCGGCTCGACGCGGAACGCGAATACGAATGGTACAAGGCGCAGAGGCAGGCCAAGGAAGACCAACGCAAGGCCGACCTGCGCCGGACCCGGCCCGACATCGACCCCGATGGGGAACTGTTCGAATGGATGGTTAGTGGCCTGAGCGAAGAGTCCTATTACGCCAAGGCCCAGCCCAGGCCGGTCAAGGCCGAGACTGAAATTCAACGCAACAAGCGGCTGGCCAAGGAAGAGCGCGAACGCCGGCGTTGGCAGGAGCAGCAGTGGCGGCTGGGCGCCAAGCGCGACTGGACCGGTTACGACAAGGGCCGACAGGCCGGCGATCGCGTCGGGCTCGACCAGCAGATCGACAAGGACGATACCCGCAAGATCACTTGACACGCGCTACGGAACGTGCTTTACTGCGGGCTCACATAGGACTTGCTAATGTTAACACGTTCCCAACAATGGATGGTCCAGGACGGCCTACCGGCCGACTTGATCCTGACCCGCGAGGAGCGCGCCGCGTTGTGGCGCGCCAACCCGCCCCGCGCGATGCCGCTGTTCAACATGCAGCCCCCTGTTCAGGACGAGCAGACCGCCGCGTTCGTCGCCAAACTGGCTGAGAACAAGCGGCTAAAGTCGCTGAACCAGATCGCGAAGATGAAGAACCGATTCGCGTCCAAGGCGATCGACCATTCCAAATTCCGCTGGGACGCCCGGCGCAACAAGTTCGTGGAGGACATCCTCCATGGAGGGGCAAAGACACTAGCCCCGCGAGCCATAACATCGGTGCTCCCTCGCGACGAAGGCCAAGTCGCGAAATGTGATGATGGTTTGCATGACGTTAAGGCGTACAACGCCCGCCAGATCGCCGAACTAAACGGCGTCTGGAAGCCTGAATATGGCAAACTGACCGGCGGGCTGCTCGTGATGACGATCAAAAACAAATTAAAAAATTTAGTGAAGAAAGGTCTACAGGTAAAATGGCTCGACTAATAACCAGAGCCAAGGCGCGAGATCTAGGCAACATAGGATGGACTGAAATGGACCAGATAACCGAGCGCGAGATCTGGCGCGGCGTCATGATCGACTGGACCTGCTCGTGCGTCATCACGGCGGCCGGGACGGCGTGGCTGGTGTGGTTGCTGTCATGACCACGCTGCTCGACCTACCGCCCAGGAGGCACGATACGGCGTTCCGCGCCTACGCGTCCAAGATACGTGAACGCGCCGGCATTTGCGCCGCAGCCGTTGCCGACGAACTCGGGATCACTGAACGCACGGTGGTCAAGATCCAGCGCCGGCTCGGCTTACGACCCTGCAGGAATCCTCGCGATGACGATTGATTGGCGCTGGTTCAAGTTGTTCAACATCATGCTGTACAGCACCGGCGACGTGGCCGAGGCCAAGGGCCGCGCGGCCAGATTGTTGCGGGCTAAGATCAGGATCGACAAATGCGCATAGCAGTGCTGTTTGACGGCGCCGGACTGGCGCGTCTTGGCCTTGAACAGGCCGGGCATGAATGCGTCGGCGTCGAGCTTCACCCGGTCAAGCACCATTTGTCGAAACTGACAGGTAGCGGTAATTCCGTGCTGGGGGACGCCACCAAGTTTGACCTGCGTGGTTTCGACGCGGTGTGGGCGTCACCGCCTTGCGCCCAGCGTTCGACCGCGATCAAGGACCTGACCCGCAAGGGGGGTTATCGAAACCTTGAATACCAGAGGGACTACCTGCCGTGGTGCCTCGATAACCTGGACGGCAAGTGTCCGGTGGTGTGGGTTGAGAACGTCACCATACAGGGCAGCAAGGGCAACGAGTGGGGTTTCACCTACAATGCTGCCCAGTTCCTCAAGACCCCGATACAGAATCGCAACCGTGTTGTGGGGGGCAACTATCGGTTCCCCAAGATATTCCGCGACTACCGGCGCTGGGTACCGGACATTTGCCCGTGCATTTCAGCTACCGAGTACAAGGGTTGTGCGTCGGACCGGCTGCGGGCGTCTCGGTTCTATGGCCGTAAGTTGACGGTCGAGGAATGCGCGTATCATCAGGGATTCAAGATTCCGAGGGCGTGGTACAAGATACCCGACTGGTTCGACCCCGGCCCAAACAGGGACCGAAAGGTACACTGGCAGCGTGCCTTGTATGAAGCTATCGGCGACGGCGTGCCGGTCTACATGGCAAGGGCCTTCGGCGCCGCGTATAAAATCACAGGTTCGTGATTTGTACGGAAATACTTGTGCGACGTTTCGGAATGTGCTAGGGTATATCTGTCAATTCGACATAGGAACACGTAATGACCCACCCCCTGATCGCCGCCGCGCTCGCAATGCCCAAGACCCACAGGATCGTCACTACCTACGCTGACGGACGCACGCGTGAATTTGAGACACGTAACTTGCAGACGGCGGAGAACCACGCGGTACTGGATCGTCGCAACATCGGCCGCGACTTTATCGAACGCGAAACGGGCAAGACCGTCCGCATTATCAGTGTTGAAGTGGTGACGCTGTGAACGTCCCCACAACATTACCACTCTTGAGCGAAGGTGCGACCTATCGCCTTGAAATCGTCAGCGAAGAGCGCGTCCGCAAGGCCGTCTTCTCGCACACTGTCGACGATGCACCACTGGGGCGAGGCTTTTCTTTCCTGATCGGCAAGCGTCGCCAATTTATCTACGAACGTGACTTGCGCCCCGGCCCGGCCGGTATGTTAATCGCCCACATTTAAACCCACCTCACATAGGAGCACTACCAAATGGCACGCATCCACCACGCGACTCTCGCCAAGGCCAAGAAGTTCAACGTTACCCTCACCCTGGAAGACGGCGACGTCGTCGCCACCGACAAGTCCGGCAAGCGGCTGGCCTCGGGCCTGCAGGGCAACAAGGTGCTCGAAGAGGCCCTCACCAAGATGACCGGGCACCCGGACAAGAAGTCGGTCGCGCAGAAGAACACTATTATTGATCCTAAGAACCCTCCAAAGAGTTTTGTCCGCAAGGTGGTTAAGCGCGCCAAGGAGTTGGAACTTGAGGACGACGAGGAGACCGGCGAGGAGTCCGAGGCGCTGGCCACCGAGAGCGACGAGGACAGCGACGCCGACCTGCGCCGTTCCGGCGTCAAGCACAAATACAAGGAACTGTACAAGCCGCACGGCGGTAAGTGCGGTGACGACCTGTCGCTACGGGTGTCAGAGCATGTGACCGGCGACGACGGCAAGGTCAGCAAGACCGCGCTGCGCCGCTTCGCCGAGGCCAACGGCGCCTGGAAGCCGCTGTATGGCACTCTAACCACCAAGTCGGGCGCCTGGAATGCCGGAATGGCCCGAATGAACGTGTCAAACATCTTGCGCGCCAAGCTGCGCCGTGCTCAAAATGGTGGGGACAAGTTCGAGATCCAGTGGGTTTGAGTTCCTCCCTGACTGGCCCGGCGCCAATGCCGGGCCGCCACTTTCGACAGGAGATACCGACGTGAGTAAGAAGCCGAAGAAGTCCGAGACCGCCTCCGTGATTGGCGACCGCGTCTACGAGTCCACCCGCATCCGTGACAAGTCTGGCAAGCTGCGTACCTCGCGCGGCAACGGCGACGCCGTTGCTCGGGCGATGCTGCTCCACAAGAGCAAGGGCGGCGAACTCGACGCGATCATCAACGCCAACAAGCTGCAGGAGCGGATGAAGAAGCACGCCAAGATGCAGGACGGTCTGCGCCGGATGACGCTTGGCGTGATGCTGCGCGCCCTGGTCCGCAACGGCACCCCGGTCAAGATCGGCGGCGTCACGGTCGAGAAGCTGACGCAAAAGGTCGAACTGCCGAAAGTGGAGATTGCCGCGCGGTCAGTGCGTTCCACGCCAAAGGGCAAGAAGGCCCGCAAATCGCGCAAGTCCGAGGTTGAGCGGAGCGAGGGTGACGCCGCCTGATATTCCCACACCGGCCGCGTGATGCCCCAACCCCCAGCGCGGCCGGTCAAGACCCCTCCCCCGCTAGTCGCGCCAGTGGGGGAGGGGCGCCCCACTCAATCGCAAACGCGACGAGGACATAGGAGAACTGAATGACCGTCTTTGTCGTCCATCCTGTCCGCGACGACATTTCCCAGGCCCTGCGCTTCGGCGAATTGCGCTACGTCACCAAGGGCTACGTGTACGGGGATGAACTGGATAACACCTACGAAGAATCCCCAAATATCGGAGACTGGTGTCTACCCGCTGACGACCGCCAAGCATTGTACGCTGCGGCTGCGGGGTTCAATCCCAGTGTGGACTACTTGCTGATTGCCGGCGATCACTTGCAACTCGTTGCGTTCGTGGCGATGCTGGCCGCGCGGGGGTCATTCCGCGTCCTGCGCTTCGACCGCAAGATTTCCGATTACATTCCGGTTCTGATCAGCTACCATCTTGTGCCGACCCCGCGACCCGTGCTACCTTCGACAAACATAGGAGACACTGATGGCCAAGAACTCGCAGTCGAAACCGTCACAATCGAAGACCTCACCCGAGGTCTCGAAGACATCGCAAACGTCGAATACCTCACCGACCCCGCCAAGCGCAAGCCTCCCTGCTAGCATCGTCGCCGCGCTACCAGCCGGCGCGCAGATCATCAAGCACGTGCAGGCTATCGAGGCGTTGTACGTTGACCTGGAGCGGCAACTGGCGTTTGCTGGCAAGTCCGGCGCCATTCAACTGGCCCGTGCCTTCGTGGTGTTGCACCGCCTCAATGAGCGGATGCTGTCGGAAGATAAAGCGTTCAAGCAGTTTAAAAGCCTATGGAAAGTTACCAAGGAACTTACCGTTCCGGCCGCGTTTGAGGCGGCGATGGTCGACAGCATGCCGCTATCTGAGGGCTTCCGGGTCGGACTATCGGTACGGGTCGTAGCCTCGATCATGCCGGGCCAGAAAGAAGACGCTTACAACTGGCTGATCGATAACAAGGCCGGCGACCTGATCCAGCCCACCGTCAACGCCTCGACGCTGTCGGCCTACGCCAAGGGCCTCAGGGAAAAGAACATCGACCTGCCGGAAGCCCTGTTCACGGTCTCGGACCTGAATAACACGACGGTGGCCAAGACCTAAACAACTAAGGCAGGAGCAGACCGCAGTGGGAAGCGGGAACAGCACGAACCGAGGGTCCCGAGCTTAGCGGCAAAGGTAGTAGGGGAGTGGATTGTTAAACGGAGTAGCGGGAAGGCTTAGCGGCCCGAGGTGTCTACACCGGCCTGATGGAAGTAATTGCAACCGCCACACATAGGAGAAACGTGATGGCTAAGACCGCGACGAAGACCACCCAGCCCAAGCAACCCGAGAAGCCGGCTACCAGGCCAGTCAACCGGGCCGGCGCTGCTACCGGGCGTACCACGTCCGACAAGCCGACGCACGAGGAAATCGACAAGCGCGACATCAAGAAGCTGAACAATGCCCCTGCCGTCCGCACCGCTGCGCCGGCCCCCTCCACGACTTCGGCCAACCTTCCGGCCCACATGCGCGACGACGTCGACATGGGTAAGGAGAACATCGGCCAGAACGACATGGAGATGCCCCGGCTCAAGTTGATGCAGGGCCTGTCCAAGGAACTGACGCTGTACGACGAACTGCGGCCGGGTCACTTCCTGCACACCGCGTCGGAGATGATGTTCGACGAGCCGTTCAAGGTGGTGCCGGTCTACATGGACCGCCAGTTCATCCTGTGGCGGCCGAGGGGCGACGGTGGCGGCATCATTGCCCGAGCGCCTGACGGCGTGCACTGGTCGCCGCCCTCCGGTGAGTTCGAAGTGAAGCTCGACCCCAAGGACGGCGGGGCCAAGGTCAAATGGAAACTGATGCCTACGGTCGAACAGTCCGGTCTCGCCAACTGGGGAACGATGGACCCCGGCAACAGCAACTCGCCCCCGGCCGCAACGCTGATGTACAATTTCGTGATGATGTTCCCGGACTTCCCGGATCTGATGCCGGCCGTGATGACGTTCCAGCGTTCCAGTATCAAGATTGGGCGCAAGTTCATGACCAAGCTGAAGACCGTCCGGACGCCGTTGTTCGGTTCGGTGTTCATGCTGTCATCATTCGACGACCACAACGCGGCCAGCCAGGACTACAAGAACATCCAATTGACTGGCGCCGGCATCGTCACCGACCCCGAGCAGTACGCCTTGTACAAGGACATGCACATGGCGCTGAAGTCGTCCGGGCTCAACATCAAGGACGTCGACAGCTTGCAGGAGGACCCGGAGGCTGCCGGGGCCAACGAGCCGGAAGGGTCGCCGAACTACTGAATCCTCGGGTGTTCACCGCCGAGGTAACAAGGACGTCGTGTTGACACGATGTCGGGTGCGAGTTTAAACGAGGGTGGCCTAACCCATCAGCCCTCGCACCCTTTTTATTTTGGAGTTTTGTCATGTCTGAGCATGTTAAGATTGACTTAACCCGGCGACAGCGGGAAATCTGCCTGATGATGTTTCAGGGCCGCGCCTCCAAGGACATGGCGAAGTTACTGCACATCTCCCCACGCACGGTGGACGACCATCGCCAGGGGGTATTGCGCAAGTATCACGTCGCCAGTACTGCGGAACTGGTCCATTTGCTGTGGGGCGATGATGTGCAACGACCCGAACAACCTGTTTCGTAAGCCCGATCGCGTCAGGCTGTCCCCCCGGGGCGTTAGACATTACGTCCGTACCCCGCCCGACCGGCTGGGCACGGTTGAGGACAATCCCCGTAAGTGTTTCGTCAACATACGTTGGGACGGCTGCACTGCGGTCCAATACTACGATTACCGGTTTTTGGAGAAAGTCGATGCCCGCACTTAATGAACAGGATTACGCCCGGTTCCACCAGATGTTGGAGGAACTGGCGGACGAAGTCGGCGGCATGAAGGAAACGCCGCGCAATTTCCTGACCGACATGATCGCCAAGGATAAGGAATATGGCGAACGAGTGTTCGTGTCGCCGAAGCAACTGGCCTGGATTCAAAAGTTGCACGAGGAGTTCGTCGGCGACACCGACTTCGCGATGGACGATGACGACGAGCCGAAGAGCGACCCGCGCGACCGGGACGGGTGGTGAAATGAAACAAATCACCAGCAAATTGCAAGTCGTAATGAACCGCCTCGATAGTCACAAGGGAGACATAGTCTATGACGCTGAAACTTCTGGTCTCTTGTGGCAACGGTGCCATGTGGTCGGGCATGTCATTACTTTTAGCCCCAAACCACAAGATTCTTTCTATCTTCCTGTTCGTCACGTCGGCAACGGTAACATTGGTGGCGTTAATGGCCCTGTCGACGCCCACGGGTGGGACGGGAAGATGGCCGCGTGGGAAAAGGCCCTTCTAGGCAAGTTGTTCAGGCAAGGGCGGGTAATCGGAGGTCATAATATCGGCGGGTTTGACCTTAAGTTTGTTTACCGCCTGATCGGTACACAGGCTTTCGCGCCTCAGTTCTGGGACACGCAAATAAACGAACCGCTTATCGATGAGTTCGGAGGTAAATTTAGTCTAGAGGCCTGCTGTCTGCGTCGGGGGGTTCAACCCAAATTAGCGGCCCAGATGTATGCGTACTTGCGGTCAAAATTTCCCGAGATCAAAAGCGATCGCGAGTCCATGGGGTGGTTCTACAAGTTGCGTGGTGATGACGCCATGGCCACTGATTATGCGGAAGGTGACGGCACCTCCACCTGGCAGCTGCGCGACGCGCAAATGGTTAAGATCAACGAGCAGGTGGAGTTCAAACGCGTCAACGGCGAGCCGGTCTATACTTCGCTCGCCAAGGTACACGACATCGAGAGTCGGTTGATCCGGGTGCTGGCGCGGATGACATGCCGGGGCATCAAGGTGGACCGGAGCTATTTCGAACAACTGCAACAGGACCTTAACCGCCAGATTTCAGAACTGATGCGCGAGTTCCCGGACCCCGAGAACGCATCGGTACAGGCAGGGTCGGACGTCAAGTGGTACATGGAAAAGCACGGCGTGACCGACTGGCCGATGACGCCGAAGACCAGGAAGCCGTCGTTCCCCGAAAGCTGGTTGGAAAAGTCGGCGCCGGGACGCGAGATCATCAAGATTCGTCGTATCGTACATATGCGTAATTCCTTCATCACGCCGCTGCTGGAACAGCATATCTGGAACGGACGCGTGCACGCCAATTTCAACCAGATGCGCGGCGACGAATACGGTACCATCATCGGCCGGCTGTCGTGCGATTCCCCCAACCTGCAGCAGGCCCACAAGCGCGACGAAGTACGAGGCCGGATGCTGCGTGGTGGGTTTGTTCCGGACGACGGCATGGTGTTTGCCGAGGCCGACTACCGCCAATGTGAACCCACGTTGCTGGCTTATTATTCACGTTGCAAGGTGCTGCTAGACGGCTACCGCAATGACCCCAAGTTCGACGCCCATACCGGCGTCACCAGGGCCATGAACCTCAGCAAGGGCTATGACGACTGGGACGCTAAGCAAAAGAAAGCAGCTAGGGAATTTGGAAAAAGGATAAATCAAACTCTATTGACTGGTGGTGGTAAAGGCGTTATCGTTGAAAAATACAAAGTCGACCCTAGAGAAGTGGATGAACAATATCGCGCGTACTTCCGGGCCATGCCAGAAATTCGCACTGCGCAACAGAATATGTCACGTGTTTTCGTTAAGCGAGGCTTTATGGTGACATTGCTTGGTCGCCGACTCCATTTGCCGCGCCACGATTTGTCGTATGTAGCATTGAACCGTATCCTGTCTGGAGGTAATGCGGACGTTTTGAAAAGCAAGCTCGTCGAAATCGACGATTATTTGGAAAGTGTGGGACGTCCCGTAGATTTGCTCAATAACGTACATGACTCGATCAATTTCCAGTTTGACGAGGCGCATCGAGTAGTGTATAATGAGTGTTTAGACATCATGACACGGTTTGGACCCAATGATATGATACCCCTAGACGTACCAATGCGGATTGACGCGGGGGAAGGTACGACTTGGGCAGAGTCAACTTTCGGCGCAGAACAATGACAACGTTAGAAGAGCAACGCGCCCAACACCGGCGTATTGCAGAATGGATGGAGGAGTTCCAGAAATGACCAAGGACCCAGACGCCAAGTATTTCGCACACATTGACGCGTCGGAAATCCGCGAAGAATTGCGCGACGGTCCTGCCAAGTGCCCAGAACATCCCGACCTCGAACCGGAAGTCGGGTTTGGCCTGGCCGGGGGCGGATACGGGCCGTACACCTACTGCGGCGAGTGCGGCAGGATGCTAAGCAAAACAATGGACGGCCAGTATGACTGAAGACGAAGCCAAGACCAAGTGGTGCCCGATGGTGCGCACCGGGTTGACGGTCGGGATGGCTGTAAATCACCACGTCGACATGAACCCTGGCGGACAAGGGGTTCACGACGAGACCCGTTGCATAGCGTCCGGCTGCATGATGTGGCGTGAATACCGGGGCAACGGCTGGTGTGGGCTGGCGGGACACGACTACGACAACGGGCGTAGGGGCAAATAATCATGGCCATGCTCGAAACCGCTATGCAGCAACTCATCATCGACGCCGTCAAGGACGTCGGAGGCGCCGGTATCAAGCTTAACAATCGCTTCCTGGTCGGCGTCGTCGATCTCCTCATCAAGCTGCCCAATTGCCGCCCGATGTGGCTGGAGGCCAAGCAGATTGCATTGTCCGACAGAACCAAGAACCATGTCTGGGAACTTGACGTTACGACCCCTCAGAGAAAATTCCTGAAGGAGTGGCACGGGGCCGGAATGCTGACCGGCGTGGTGTCGTTCATCCAGACCAAGGGCGCCCGTGAGCCGATCAAGACATTGCGAATGGCGTTGTACACGTACGAAGTCATGGAACATACGTCATGGCAAGTTATGCAGCGGTCACATGTCCCACTAGGGGACAAGGACGGGCGGTTGGGCAAGATCAGGGCGATGCTGGGTCTTTTCGCGGAGTACAAAAATGTTGGCCAAGTGTGATTGCGGCGCTGGCACGGGGCAAGTGCACCGGGAGACGTGCGCAATAGTGCAGGGGTTACCGAAGGGGCATCAGTATCAGACTTGGCCCAATGAACCGCCCCCCGAGCAGGTTCGCGGCGTGACCCACGGTGACTACACGATCATGGCTACCACGATCGGAGCTATCAAAGCTGTCGTACGGGGCAGCCCGAATTGGGGTCAGTTGTCGTTCGTACAACAAGAATCTCTAGACCTGATTGCTACCAAAATCGGCAGAATTGTCTGTGGTGACCCTAACCACAGGGACCATTGGCAAGACATAGTCGGCTATGCTACACTGGTACTTGATAGAATTGGGCACAAAAAGGGCTGAACATGATCGATTTCTTTTCCAAGCCGGGCAAGGCCTCGTTCCTTCTCGGTGGCCAGTGGGGTTCCGAGGGCAAGGGTGCGGCGGCGGCGTGGCTAGCGACCAAGGCCCCGATGCTACGGCCCTTCGACATTGCAACAACAAATGCCGGGGCTCAGGCCGGTCACACCTCGACCCACGACGGTGTGACCAAGGTGGTGTTTCACCTGCCGACTTATTCACTATACCGGCCGTGTATTACCTATCTAAACGCAGGGAGCGTGATTGATCCCGAAATCCTACTCAGAGAATTAGATGAAAATCCCCAAGTCCTGCACAATGGACTGGCCATTCACCCCAACGCCGCGATCATCACGCCGGACTGCAAGACCGCCGAAATGCGCGACGACAGCGCGCAGACTAAGATAGCCTCGACCCGGAAAGGCGTCGGCGAGGCGCTGTCGCGCAAGGTGTTGCGATCGGGGTTCCTGGCCAAGGACCTGGTCAACCCGGTGCACTGGTACGGTCCTGAAATACACAAACTGCAGCAATTCGTTCATCGCATCGACTTGAACGCCGAGATGCTTACCGGCAAGTCCGTGCTGGTCGAGGTGCCGCAGGGTCATTCGCTGTCCGTGGACGGCCCCTTCTATCCTTACACTACGTCGCGCAACTGCACCGTGGGTCAGGCGATGAGCGACGCCGGGATACACCCGCACTTCTATCACCGGTCGATGCTGGTCATTCGCACTTTTCCGATCAAAGTCGGCAGTCTCAACGAAGCACGTAACATGCACGAAAATGGTTATTCCGGTGGTTGTTTTCCCGACCAGCACGAGATCACCTGGGACGAACTTGGCGTCGCGGCCGAGATCACTACCGTCACCAAGCGTATCCGTAGGGTGTTTACGTTCTCAGAACAGCAGGTCTACGAGGCGATCGCGCAGACCCGGCCGAACGTCGTCTACGTCTCGTTCATGGACTACTTGCCGAACAAGGAACTGGCCAAGACGGTAGTCGCCAAGGTGCGCGAACTCTGCAACAAGTATGGCCGGCGCAACGAGTGCACCCAGGTCGTCACGGCCTGGGGGCCGACGACGGACGACATCATCGACGGAGACAAACTATGACTATCGAACACGACATGATCACCGACAAGGTTTGTTTCATTAGTCTCGATGACCGGTCTACACACGTAATTCGGCGTGAAGTCGCCGAATTTGCCTTGGCCATGGAGACCAAGCTTCGCAAGAACGATCACAAGACCGGCTGGCATGACCAGCCGATCGAGGCGCACATCAAACTGCTCAAGATCGAACTGATGGAGTTCGACGTGGCTTACGAGTTCCTAGGCGAGGCCGAGGCAGCCAAGGAATGCATTGATATCGCAAATTTTGCGCTGATCATCCGCGACAAGCTGCTGGCGAGGGTCAAGGCCCGGAACCGCATTATTACGTCGGCCGAGATTATGAGCGAGGAACCATGAACACCCTTTTCCCCCCCGAACTTCGCACCGCCTCTGTGGTCCAGCGCTGGTCCATCGTACGTACTTTCAACAAGGACAGCGTCGCCGAGCACTCGTTCTATGTTTCTTACTACGCGCTGCAGGTCGCGCGGCTGATCGAGTGGCCGGGGCCATACGCCGACCTGACCTTCGCGGCGCTGATGCACGACATCGAGGAGACCTTTACCGGCGACGTCATCTCACCGGTAAAGAAGCAGATCGTCGACCCCGGCGCACTGTCCAACTTCGTGACCGAACAGATGAAGGAACGACTGCCGGGGGTCGAAGCCCAACTCGACGCGATCTACGAAAGCATGTGGGGTGACAGCATCGCCAAGATCGTCAGGGTCGCCGACAAGGTCGACGCCTGCATATTTCTGATCCTGGAACAACGTATGGGCAACACCGTGTTGGCGCCGCTGCATCAGGACGCGATGGAAAACCTGGTCGTGGCCTGGCACGAATTGGGAGAGTTAATTCACGAGGGCGGCGACCTGACCGCTCACCGCGCGCAATGGAATGACCAGATCTACCCGGCGCTGCAAGCGCACTGGAAATACGGATCGACAGGAATAACATGACCATTACACACTTCGTACGGTGGTGTTCGGACAACGACAAGGCGCCTGCGGAAACGGTAGTTGACCTGATGCAAAGTATGTTGGTGGAAAAAGCAGTACACTGCAAATTGGGTCCCCCCACGGCGGAGCGGCAGTACTGGTTTGAATCCACCAGAGTCAGTGGACACGGTTTTGATACTAAAGCCTGGTATTTTGAAATCTGCCGAGATTATGATGACCGTCCCCTGGCACCTTAAGCACGCCGTATTTGGCAACAAGCCCTGGGCGGTGCAGGCCGAGGCCATGCGTCGCTCGCACGGCAAGCCTAAGTTTGGGCAGTGGTTAGAGCAAGGCCTGGGCAAGACCGCGTTGACGCTTAACGAATTCATCGAATCCGACGATACCGACATCAATTTAGTGGTGGTACCGAACTCGTTCAAGCAGGACTGGGCGCTGGCGCCGGAAGAATGGGGCGTGCCGTGGGTACCCACTGGCTACTGGCCGAAATATCCATTACCGTTCGATGCGGAGTATTGTCAGTATGCGATCAACTACGAAGCCGTGCGCGAGAAGGACACGCTTAAGCAACTGATTAAACTGTTCGATCAACGCCGTTGCATGTTGACCATCGACGAGTCTACCGCCGTCAAGAATCCGGCGACGTCCACGTTCAAGGCGGTGCTTGAACTAGCCAAGCGCGCCAAAATGGTGCGGGAATTAAATGGCACACCTTTGACGCAGGACGTGCGAGACTACTTTGGTCAATTACGCTGTCTTGGTCAGTTCAACGGTATGGAACCCGTGGTGTTCCGCAATCGCTTCGCCGAGATGGGAGGCTTCCTCGGCAAGCAGGTGGTCGGCGTTCGCAACGAGGAGGAACTGGCACGGGTCCTCGACACCTGTACCTTCCGCGCGCTGAAGAAGGACTGGCGCAAGGACCTGCCACCCAAGATCTACACTTCGGTGCACCTGGAGATGAGCCGGCGCCAGATCGAGCACTATACAACGATGATGCAGGAATTTTACGCCATCGTCGATGGCGACGAGATCTCGGTGGAAATCATCCTGGCGCAGATGAACAAACTGCGTCAGATTTCAAGCTGCGTATTGCTCGACCAGGGCAAATATTACTTCTTCGAGACGCCTAAGGACAACCCCAAGCTTAAGGCGACGCTTGACATCATCGGCACCTCCCCCGGCAAGGTAATAGTCAGCTATTACTACAAGGCCTGCGGCGAAATGTTGTACACGGCACTATCAGAGGCGGGATGTAACCCGGCGTGGATCAAGGGCGGAATGTCGCCTACGGCGATTACCGAACAAAAGAGAATGTTTAACGACGAATCCAAGTGCCGGGTCTGCCTCGGGCAACAGGACGCCACGGCGCGCGGCCACACCTTGATCGGGCAAGCGGGGCGCGACCGCTGTAGTACAATGATTTTTTTCGAATCTGATTATTCGTATTACTGGCGCGCACAGATGGAAGACCGAAACCACCGGGGGGCGCAGGATACTGATTGTAATATTTATGACTTGGTGTCCAGCCCCATGGATGCTCTGGTCATCAAAGCCTTGACTCGGAAAAAAGACGTTGCTAGTATCATGGACGAGCTAGTGGCGGAAGTCAGGAAACGCAAACGTGTCTAAGCTATCGGATAAGCAACACAAGTATTACGTCACCAACAAGGCGGCGATCAACGATCGCAATAACCGGTACTACGCGGCAAACAAGAAACGGGCTAACGCACGGGGCAAAGAATGGCGAACTAACAACCCTAACCGGATGCGGGACTTGCAACGAGCATGGAAGAACACACTGCGCGGATACTTAAAAGCTAAGCTACACCGGTTAAGGACGCGCACTGCGGGGGTCACGCCGTGCAATCTAACTTTCGAACAATTAGAGGCGTTGTACTACAGGCAAAACGGCCTGTGCGTTCTGACTGGCCGCCAATTGTGTCTAAAGGGTAAACATTCCTTGGACTCATTGTCGATAGACCGTAAGAACCAACGTAAAGGTTACACGATCCGAAATATACGATTGGTGACTTGGCAAGCCAACAGTGCTAGGAACTCAGGGACGGACGCCCAACTCTTAGCCTTTTGCCGGGACGTTATCAAATGGCACGATATTACTTGACACGCCTTCCCCGGTGTGCTAGGGTGGAACTTGCCCGATACAGGGCATATAGGAGCACGACATGACTAAGACCCTTTCCCCCCAGCAGGAAGTCGTCCGCAATTTCCCCCACACCCACCGGGGCTCGGGCTTCGGCGAGGCAGTGGCCGGCGCCGGCAAGACCACTACCGCGATGTTCATGATTGCCGAGACCGAAGGTTCCGTCGCCGTGATGGCCTACAACAAGTCGGCAGCCCTTGAGTTCGAGACCAAGGCGCGGGAACTTAAGCTGAACTTCGGCAACCGAGTTCGGTTCGGCACCTGCCACTCGTTCGGGTTCGGCGCCTGGCGCTACGCCTACAAGAACGTCAAGGCCGGCCCCGAGGCCGCCCGCGAGAAGTCCGACATGATGCACGTCGCGCTTCAGGTTCCCAAGTCGTTGCAGACATTCACGTCCAAGCTGATCTCGCTGGCCAAGCAGCGCGCGGTAGGACTACACGGCGCGATGACTGACGAAAAGTTATACTACGACATTATTGATCATTTCGACCTTGCCTACGAGATCGAGGACGAGGGCCTGATCAAAGCCGGCGTCGAATACACCGTCAAGGGCCTGCAATGGCACAAGGACATGGGTTCTGAAATCATCGACTTCGACGACATGATCTGGCTGCCGGTGGTGACCGGGGTGCGAATGTTCGGCAATGATTGGGTGATCGGCGACGAGTGGCAGGATGCCAATCCAGCCCGTCGCGCGCTGGCCCGCAAGATGCTTAAGTCCAACGGCCGCGCCTTCTTCATCGGTGACCGTCATCAGGCGATCTACGGCTTCACCGGGGCCGATAACGACAGCATCGGGCAGACCATCAAGCAGTTCAACTGCGTCGAACTCCCGATGACCGTAACGTTCCGTTGCCCCCAGGCCGTCGTCGCCAAGGCGCGGGAAGTCGTGAGCCACATCGAGGCGCACGAGACGGCGCCGGAAGGGACCGTGGTAAATACTGACGAGCAAGTGTTCTGGCAGCGTATCGATGGTTACCGTATGGCCGGACAGACTGAAGAGGCGTTCGACCAGATTAACGACGCCATCCTTTGCCGCAACACCAAGCCCCTGGTCGAAACTGCATTTCAGCTAATCAAGCGCGGCATTCCGTGCCACGTCGAGGGTCGCGACATCGGCGCCGGCCTGATCAAGCTGATAGACCGTTTCTCGTCCGCCAAGAGCCTTCCGGCGCTGCGCGACCGCATGACGGCCTACTGTGAGCAACAGGTGCAGAAACTCAACGCGAAAGGCCGGGAGACCCAGGCGCAGGCTATTCAGGACCGGGTCGACACCGTGCTGGTCATCGCCGACGCCGTCAAGACCGTCGACGAACTCAAGGACAAGATCACCGACATGTTCCAGGACGCGGACGGCGAGCGGCGCAAGACGCTGACGCTGTCGACCGTCCACAAGTCCAAGGGCCGCGAGTGGCAGCGCGTGTTCCTGATGGGTGAGAATCTCTACATGCCGTCGTCATATGCCCGTCAAGACTGGCAGCTTGAGCAGGAGCGCAACCTGCAGTACGTGGCGTACACCCGCGCCAAGAGCGAACTGGTACTGGTCAATATGGAGCGCAAGTAAATGACCACTCCGTTGCCCCCGTCCCCCTTCATGGGGGACCTTCCGCCCGAGTTGCCCGGCCTACAGGTCGGGCGACTCGCCGGTCAATATCTCGACGAAGTCAGGTTTATGACGGAGATCGAACCGGCGCCGGCATTCCTCAACAACCCCAGTTGGGGATACATGGACATGCTGCGGGAACTGAACCGGCGCTAGCGTCCGCGCAAGATTGAAACGAACCGTCGTAACGGCTCCATGTACACGCCAAACAGGACATGGCTATATGAAGCGCGGCCCTGCGTCGGGTCGCGCGACTTCATCGACACCGAACTGACTGCTAATATCCACCCGGCCCCCGCGATGAACCCAGTCACTACAAACCCCGTGGCCACGATGGACGGGTGGATCAGCCAGTAATTTTGAAAGATTATGCTTAGGACCAGATACCCGGCCGCCGAGTAAAACGAGTTCTTGCGCGAAGACTTGACGGCTGTGGAATCGTGCCTCCTTAAGTGTAGGTCCTTGGTGGCCTGCGTGATGACGAACATCAGCAGGACCACGACCGCGAACGCTGCCAGGTTGAACATGGTCACGGCGAAGATGGCTAGGTTACTCATTTTCCGTTTTCCCAAATAGTCCGTTGAAGGCCAGTTCCATCACGTAACACAGTAATTTTCCACTCAGGCCGATACCGAAGGCCACAAAGTATACCAGCGATACGTGTAGAAACACCAGAACCCCCAGCACTTGCGGCGCAATGAAGTTCGCCGCTACCCCTCCAGTTATGATTAACTTGACGATCTGCCATGGTGTAGCGTCCTCGTCTCGGAATGCACGGACCATGCCGCCCAGGAACCCACAGGCCGTGATCTGGGCATTAATGAAACCTAAAAATACAAAATCATCCATTTCAGCCCCTGTGGGCTATCGAGATAACGTTCGGGACGGCCAGCGGTTCCACTACTACCCTCCTAATGCGGTATTTCCACGTGAGTAGACAGAATCATCATGAGGTCCCGGGGGTCGACCAGGTGCGCTGGAACTGTAATCGGCCAGCGGAAAAATGCGATTTCACGCAGGATCAGGAACATCTTCATCGAGCACATCGAGTGGTATTTCTTGTGGTGGTGTCCCGGGAATAGGAACCCCCACGGCGCCGACCAGTCATAGGGTTCGCCGATGGCCTTGCGCGCCGAAGCGTAGAACTGGTCCGCCTGAGCCTGCGTTACGGGCAGGTCGACCATGACGGCGCAAGGACCATAGTTCGACCGGCGATCGATATATATTTCTTTCGCATCATACCCCACCGGCCGCTCTTGCATTCCGCCGTGCCCGAACTGCCCAATGCAGGTCAATTCGGGCGTTACACATTCCGCATGGGTTGGGATGAAAGGCATTCCTACCATCCCCGAGCGCCACACAATAGCGTTACAGGCGAACCCCTTGTGTCTGACGAACCGAAGGCGTACTACCGAGGTCATTTAATCTCGTCCTCCATTTCGTCAAAACGTATTTGTGTCCTGCGGTCGCTCCAGACCGTACAGACCCATGACCCCATGGCTGCGACGAACCCGCCAAAACTGGATAGCGCCATGACGGCATAGGCATGAACGTCGAGCCATGCGATTATCAATGTCATTTCGGTATTAGTAGTGCGGCGCCAGCTATCGTGGCAATCCCGGCGACGCCGGCTGCAGCGGTAAGTTGGGTCGGCTGATTGATCCAGTTTTGGCACGCGGTCAGACCGCCTGACAGCGTAAACTCGCGATACTTCTGAAATAGCGTGACGAGTCCCGGTTCCTTGGATTCCACGGCTGGCACTTCCGGGGTCTTGACCGTACCGTCCGGGTTCATGACGGCAGGCACGGCCGGAACGTAAGGCGTGAACGCCGCAGCCTGGACAATGGCGTAGGCCGGCTGCAGGCACGCCATGCCGTCCTTGTCCCCCGCGTTGTTGTTGAACGCGACGGCCGAATCCAGCGCCCCTTTGACGTCGGTGATGAGCTTGCCATTGGCCGTGGCCACGCAGTTCTTGACGGTCTGTTCCAGGTTGTCTGGTGTCAGATGCACGAACATCTTGAACCCACACGCCACGGGAGCAGTAGGATCAGCCGGTTTGCCCGTCACGGCTTCCTTGGTCTGGTCAAAGGCTCGTCTGGTGTCGGCGACGGGATCGCCGGTAAAAACTGGCTTCTTCGTCTGTGCTCCCGCAGGAGCGACCGGAAACAGAGACACCAGGAAGGCGACTTTCAGAAGGCGAATGGCCCACTTCATGTCAGGCCCCCTTCGCGACGGCTTGTAGCGTCGAGCGAACGTCCGGAGACGCGGCGCCGACATTCGGCAATTTCGGGTCCACAGCCATTGCTGCTAAGTCCGGCGCAGCGTTGGCGTTGACATTAACCCTGACGGCAGGTCTGCCGTCGTTGCCTTGAATAGCCGCTACCCCGGCAATAGTGTTGAACTGAGTGGAAAGATTTGAATTGACGGCGCTCACGACGATCTGGCAGATGCCGAGAACGGAAATGATCATGAGGGAGTTTGATTGTCCGACCAGCGGGTTGAACAGCGCCGCCCCCGTGATCAGGCCGCCGTTGATGCTGGAAAGGATGTTCAGAATTAGCTTGATGTTCATTTTTGTCGTCTCCATATGGATTGTTACGCACTCAGTACCTGTATCGCACCTTTAGGTTGGCCGCGCGCACGCCGTTGGTGATGGTCACGACACTGCCGTTCGAGCCATTATTGTTGCGCTCGATACAGGTCACGGACTGCAACCCAGCGAACGCCGGTAGCGTCACCTCGGCGCGTTCCGTCAAACCATGGACGCTTCCTGTGTTATCAAAATTGGTGCTGATTTGCGTGCCTGAAAACGAATTAGTTACGGCTGTGCTGGACCCAATGTTGACCCCAAGACCGTACTCGTAGGACGCCGCGCCGCCTATGCTGTTCAGCACCACGTTGCGGAGCGCCGACACGTCGACCGGCTCGACCGCCATCCCAGTAAACACTTGTAGACCAAAAGTACTGGACCCCTCACATGCCGCCCACCCTGGTGACGTCACCGTGTAGTTTTTCGCCGTATCGTAGATACCCGCCTGCAGCGTAATCCATCGTTGCGTGCTTGGGTACGCGTTCCAGATGCCGCAAGTTCGCGACGCGCCGAACGACTGAACATGGCAAGTGATCTGACCAGTACTCGCGGTATCGATGTGAATCGAACCTAGGTAGGTCCCTTGATACTGTGGTATGCTGGTCGTAGAGGACGAACTAATCCGGGCAGTTCCCATCGTTGCGTCGTTGACCAGCCCTACGCCCGTGTAGCGTACCAAGCGCCGCGTAGATGCTGCGGTGACATTGTAATATTGAATCTGCGCGATGAACAGGCTCCGGGTGGTGTCCCCCATGCCGTCAAAACAAGTGCGGATGAACCGCCACGGACCCACCCCCGTCGTGTTCAACGGTAGTGTGTAGGAATTGCCGAAGGCGGTGTCGTTGATCCAGTTTACGTTGGTCAGGAACCAGTTCGTGCCGTCAGAGGAGACCGATGTCTGAAAATCAATGAACCCGAAATTACCATAGATGAAATGATCCGTGGGGGCGGTGACGACTAGCTGTGTGACGGTGTTGGTATTGCCGACGCCGTAGTCTTGACCCAGACAGTTAGCGGCGTTGGCATTGACCGAACCGGACGGAATGGTCGCCGACGACGTGCCGACCTTAACCGTAGTGCCGTCAAACGCTGCATTTGGCCGGGTCCACGCTGTCGGCGTAGTGCCGGTCACTACCGCCGTCGCGATCGGTGTAATCAGCGCGGGCGCCGAGGGCAGCATCGAGGCGTCCCACGCTCGGGTCGCCAGTGCGCAGGCTGAACCTGTCCAATAGGCAAACACGTCATGAATACTATCGGCTGCCCAATTCGCCGAGCCGCCGAGCGCGAGCAACAGGCCGACCTGATCGGTAGCGGAACTGGTGAAACTGCAGACTGCCACACTGGTGCCGTTGAAATAGTTAAGGCTGCCCCCTACGTCGGGGGCGTACCACAGATTTTGAACACCGACTGCATCGGCGACCATTTCGGCCTGGCCCGAGGCCAGCGTAAGCCGCCCTTGGGGGGTGGAAACGCCACAAGGGGCATTACTGAGAGTGGCCCCCACGGTCAGACAATAGCCCGAAGTGGCAGTAGACACGGTGGTGGTGCCTACGCCGATCGACGACGCCACCGCCCCTATGGCAGTACACACACCCGCTACGCAGGTGATAGTAGTAGTGTCCCCCTCCATCGCACCTTTTGCGGCGTTAGTAGCCAGGGGCAGCCTTGCTGGAGTCAAAACCCCAGATGTGATATTGTTAGCGTTGGTGGCGTCCGTAGTAGCGCTAGGCGCGAAAGCTACGTTGTTGGTCTTGGTGCACGTGATCGCTCCGGCATTGGTGATGACGCAATCCTGCGACATGGTCGCCATCTGTGGCGGCGAACCCGTGACCCCCAGGAACAATTGCCCGTCTAGACCAGCCGCCGTGACCCCCGGGGACCCCGCATTGTTGTACAACACGCCGTCAGTGACGCCGGTCAAGCCTGAACCTCCCGTGTCAGGTAGAGCCTTGATGATGTGGTCGGCGGTCAATGTTGGTTGCACAGAAGGGTGAGGGGAACCCGACGTATTGGTGGAAGCCACGTTAATTATTTGAGTATTGGTAGAAGTAACAGCCCCCACCACCACTGGTGACCCACCGGAACTTGGGCCTAAAATGCCGGTGGCACTTCCGCTAGTGGGCAAGGAAGCGGTCGGTATAGCGTTAGTCGGAATGCCGTTGACCGTAGACGTAACCGTCAGATTGTTGCTGCCGGACGAATTGATCCCAGTCGGTAGTTGCGCTAGAGTAGTTACCCAGGACTGACTGCCGCCTACAGCGTTTAGTGCGTCAGGGTTCACCCCGACACCTCCAGGCGTCAAATAATAAGTGCTGCTCAACACCCCGGCGATGGACCCGTTCATGTTGTCACGCCCCGCCAGGACGCGGCCCCGTATATCAGGTACGTTAAAAGTACTGGAACCGTCCCCGTTACCCCACGGGAACACGGTAATGCCAGTGGAAACACTGCTGGTGGCATTAGTGCTAAGCGTCAGGATGCCGGAAGCCTTGGAACTTACAATAGTCCCAGGGGCAAAACACGACGCTTCGATGGGCGCACCGATAGGAGTGCCGTCGCTCACCGTAGTAGTCACTGATACGGTAGCCACTCCATTCTGACACAGTATCGTTTGTTGATAAGTGACCGCCGTAAGAAGCTGGGCATAGGTGGTTCTAGACACCGCTTGACCTGCCGTATACAAGTAGTTGGTCGGTAGTGCAGTACTGGCCCATGGCAAGATAGTGCCCACTGGCACCCCTGCCGAAAACACCGACCCTCCGCTCGAACTACCGCTGCCTGTAGACGTGGTGACGGAGTCCCAAATTTGAACGCCGTTGGAGTCCTTGACTATTTGTCGGTATGACCCGTCGCCGTAAGTCTGCCCTGCCGGCTGGGGCTTGCCTCCGGCGTCTAGCAGTACCGGATTAGTCTGCGCCGTGACTTTGCCCGAATCTTGCCAAATGGTCTTCTTAGTCAGCGTGTTCGGGATGTAATACCCCACAGTTCCATTGGCTACCGGCTGGCCTGTATCATTCAGATACCGCTGATTGGCATCCGGTAACAGAGTAGCCTGACCAAACGCCAGACTAGGGATGATCACCCCCAGCATCGCCCCGAACAGGATGGACTTAAGCGCCTTCAGCATGGTTTCATCCTACTATGTTCGTACCGGTTCCACTACTCGGCCACATTCTGGTCTATTTCGTCAAGCCCATTACCGACTACGTCGGAATGCGTTTCGCACTATGGCGGCGCGATCAGGTTACTAAGTTTGTTGCGGCGGCCAAGGCGGGCCATCGCCGCCGCGAGTTTGGACACCGTCTCCGGATCGTTGCGCGAGATGATTTGCGCCAGTGAAGTGTTGCGGGATACGTCGGCCTGGCGCCCCAGCCAGTCGTAACCGGCCTTAGCTGCCCTGGCCCCCAATAGCCCCCCGCCGACCGCCGCACCCACGGACGGATTGGTGAGGGCTCCCGCCCCGGCTCCCATGGCCAGCGCCCATCCCGGCAAATTGGAGTGCGGCGCGGCGATCTCACGTGGCTTGATCAGTGCTTGTGCGGCCTGGGCCTCCGCCGTGGTGGAATTGCTGAGGCCCCTAGAGTTCCTGACTGCGATGTCGCGCTCGTCCTGCAGGTGGGTAAACATCCGCTTGGTGTTTTCCTCGCCGAACAGGTGCTCAAACTTCTGCTTGTTGAAGTCGATCTGCGGAATGTCGGTACCGGAGCGCGCCGGGTCCAGCGCCGACGACTTGATGCTGCCCATCTTGCTCTCGACCGCTTGGCGAGCGCCGAGCTTGGCCGCAGCCAGTTCTTCCGGCGAACGGTCCTTGTGGTTCACCCAGTGGTCCCAATAGCTAGGGTCGGTCTTGATGTCGTCAGTGTTCTTGCCGATGCTGCGGCCGAACTCGAACGCCTTGTCGATATCCTTGCTGTCCCGGTATTTTTCAAGGCCTTCCTTGTAACCCGACGCCGACTTATCAATAGCGTCGACCAGTTGATTACGAAAGTCCTTGAGTTGCCGGC
>Ga0307511_10000225_pt1 | contig 57380 bp, 65 predicted proteins | sample 13_EM_MG_FD_200266 | JGI IMG/M metagenome (GOLD analysis project Ga0307511, IMG submission 200266) | Populus trichocarpa ectomycorrhiza microbial communities from riparian zone in the Pacific Northwest, United States - 13_EM | ecosystem: Host-associated > Plants > Roots > Unclassified | place... | reverse complement strand
CCTGGGCCAGATCAGAGTGGGTGGGGCGAAGGGGACAGGCGGGACGGATGCGATGTCGTTTGTGAAAAGTACTAGAAACAATACTACGGCCTCCAAGCTCTCGCAATAGACAGCGCGAGACGGCTCATAGCTTACGTAGGACCGTAACCCGTCACACAAAGATAATTTTGAGTCTGGCCCGTTCTTCTTCTGCTTCGGGATCGGGTCGGGGACTCCGTAATCCCGGGGGAAATGACGATCGGCTCTACGTCACTTGTTCCCCGGACGCTGACCAAAATAATACTGACCGTGCGCCCTTGCTTACTTTCCTCACTGCGCACACCCCTTTCTCCCACCAACCAACCCAATCTGCCATCTTGTGCACATTACCTTACTAACTTCCGTTCCTCAGCGTTCCGCGCTCAGAAGTGCAACCTCGTTTACGAATCAGTATATAAGCGACCCCATCTGCACGCCAGACGCTTCAGCACAGACAGAAAAAGTACAGCCATGAGCGAAACAGTTATCCGAGAGGTCGCAAAGGACGTCTGGATCTTCTCCAAGTAAGTCGTGGCCACTCTCTTGTGCCCTGTTCGAGGTCAGGGATCACTTGAACTTACCGTTCGCTCTGCCCTGCAGGCCATTTAGTAGGTTTGGGGTCATCCCCTTCGGTGGTCGTTCGACCGCCATTAAACTCCGCGACGGCGGTGTCTGGGTCTTAGCCTCCACTCCTCTCGAAGCGGAGACGAAGGCCAAGATCGACGAGTTGGGACCCGTAAAGTAAGTGCCCCTATCCTGAAGAATGGGGCGAAATGTCATTTCTGAACGACGCCAGGTTCATCGTCGGGCCCGACCAAGGGCACCACCTGTACTTAGGTGATTGTAAAGTCAACCCGCACGCCCTGCCTCATGCTGACAGCGTACATCCCGGCTAGGGGAGTTCAAGAAAGCGTATCCAGACGCTAAATTGATCGCTGTCGAAGAAGCGATCCAGAAGCATAAGGGGGAAGACATCAAATTCGACGGCTGTATGTTTTCTCCCTTACCGAGTGCCAGAGACCGACTCTTAACCTCGTAATTCCACAGCTTGGGGTAAAGATGCCCCTGACACTAAGTACGGATTTGAGGACGACGTGAGTCTATCAGCACGAATGTTCCTGCCGCAAAGCTGACGCTAAGTATACGTCGATAGGTTAAGTGGTGGTACGTACCGTGGCTATAGCGTACCTCTCAGGGACCAATCCTTACCCATGCCCCAGTTTCTTCCCGGGTTTCTTGACGAAGGAGGTCGCCTTCTTCCACAAGGACTCCAAGTCCCTCATCGAGGCCGACTTGCTACTCAACTTGCCTCCCAAAGAACAGGTAGGATATCTCCCCTCTTGCCAGCCGTCGATTAGGGACTTACTGGAGCAGTACTCGAAATCCAACAAGACAACCTTCTCCCTTCTCACCGGGACCGTCAATCCATGGTCGTATGCGCACAAACGCCTTGCGTGGTCTGCCGGAAGCGACAGAGAGTAAGAAATATCCCCGTAATGTTCGTTGCTCCTAACCCATTTACCCTCCTTCCAGGGCAATGAAGAGGGACGTCAAGACCGTCGCAGAATGGGACTTTGACCGGCTCATCCCTTGTCATGGTGTTCGTGCGATCCTCGTCCCGCTTCCGATCACCCGCTCTAACCGCCTCTCCCACAGGACGTCATCGAGAAGGATGGAAACAAAGCGTGGAGGGAAGCATTCAAGTGGTTCCTCGACTGAACGCTCCCTTCGTTCCCCCTTAGCGACAACGATATGTATAATATGTAAAATGCAATTGCGAGGGAACAACTTATATAGTCTCCTATATCTGTCTGAAAGGTGGAGAGGTAGCGCACACGGTAGTATGTACTTGGCAGGCCAGGAAAAGCACGAAATGAGAACAGAAACAATTAGCACAGAGGGCACAGGGTCAGGATGTTTACTCTTCGTCATCCTCTTCGATGGGCTCAGCAACCTGCTTCTTGGACGAGGAGGGCTTACTCCTCTTAGTCCTCGAAGCGGGCTTTGAGGATTTGGAAGCAGGGGCACGCTGAAATGGGGGGCATAGGGATGAGTAATACTCGGAAACAACGGCTGGCGAGGTACAAACCTTGCGCTTCTGCCCAGAGGTTTCCTCGGCGGGCTCCTCCTCTTCATCGTCGACAACCTTGTCGACCTCGTCACCCAAATCTTCACCAGACTCCTCATCCTAACCGAAAGTTAGTCTGAGGCTCAGAACGTGAGGGGGTTAAACGGACCTTCTTTGCGGCCTTCTTCTTCGGGGCGGCCTTGGCTTTGGGCTTAGCTTCTGCTTTCGCCTTTGGTTGAGCCTTCGCCTTCGACTCGGGCTTAGGCTTAGGCTCAGGCTTCGCTTTAGATTCAGGCTTCTTGCGGGCAGCTGGCTTCTTTTTAGGCTTCTCCTCTGCTTCGGCCTCCTCTTCCTCTGCATCCTCAACGTCCGAGACGGGTTTCTTTGGAGCCACGTGAGCTTATCAGGCGTGAAACAGTCACAGCGTTCGTACCTTGGGCTTACGAGCACGAGAGGCCTTGGGTTTTTCAGCAGGTTCCTCGGCACTATCCTCGGCAGCCTGCAAAAGTCAGTTGGTGGGTGTCTGGTGGAAACAGTGAATATGCCTGACCTTGGGTTTCCTTCCCCGAGCCTTCTTGGGTTTCTCCTCCTCTTCCTCATCGTCTTCAGCTTCTTTCTTCTTTTTAGAGGCGCGTTTCTTTGGCTTTTCTTCCTCCTCCTCGTCACCGGCGCCCTCCTTCCTGGCAGTGGGAGGAATATCATCGTCAGCTACATGGCCGGCCTCCCAGGCAGCCTTGACTTTCTCCTGGTCCTCTTCCTTGAGGTCCTCAAAACCGTCCAGGCCGTCGGCGTCCGCAATGGATTTCTTGACGTTCTCTATGATCTTGGGAGTGACGCAACCCCAATGACGCCACGAGCTGTAGTTGGGAACGTCAGATCATTCAACCGATACGGGACGGTATACGCGAGAGACGCATACAACGAGGTTTTGCCTCTGATATCAACCAGAGTTCTATAGTGAACGTATATCAGACACGGACGGTGGGTAGAAGAGCAGGAATCAACATACCCGAACCGAAGTTCACCCTTGACGAGAGTGGTACCTGGTGGACGCGAGATGCGCGGTGAGCGAAAATGGGGGAAAATTAGAGACACTGTGGCGAATACCTGCACACGGTTTGGGACCTGAAAAACGCGTTCGACGATGAGCCAACTGTGATGGGGCGGACCGAGTGGAATTGTGACAGTGACATGCCTTTGCACTTCGCCCTTGCAGAAGTGGCGTATTCGACGCGATAGCCAGTTTTCTTGGGACCTTCGGTGTCAGACATGGTGGTGGTGGAAGAAAGAGAGAGGGAGTGGGGAAAGAAACGGGGGGAGGAAGAAGTGATGAGTTTAGTTTTGGTGTGTTTTACATTCCGCCTGAATTGGTTTGGAACCACCAACAAGTTGCGCACGCACGGACCTCGCTCGCCCACCCGCACCCCGTGGCTCCCCATGGCTTCATCGTTTCACGGTTACTTTTGAAAAGCCTTTTGATTGCGACTTTGGAAGCGTGGTACAAATATCGTGCAATAAGAAAACAACGGGCGTGGACTACAGCTAGGCGGTCGCGGCCGCCTTTACGGCTGCCTTGGCTTCCTCAGCAGCGGCAACTGCGGGGTTCACCTTCTTGCCGTCCTTCCATCGAACCCTGGGTGGCGGAGCGCGGTTCCTTCGTCCAGTGGTGGATCGTACACGAACAACTGAGACCAAAAATTCCATGAGCTTCTCTATCAAGCATGTGCACCGTTTTAAAAAAACGCACCGTGCGAGTGGATGGCACACGAGACACAGTAGGCGATTTTGAGATACAGTTTTGGTACAACGTAGTCTGTCACAACGAATCAGAAGTAGTTCACACACACATCGCTGCCAATACACACCGACGTAGACACTGGCCTCGCCGATATCACGGACAGCAGCACTCTCAACCATGTTCCTCACAGTGAATCTCTTGATGGCCTTATCCTTGGGTACACAACGCGAGCAGTTCGAGCAACGAACTGGGTTGACATGGCCACGCCCTTTCTTGTTGCGGCCGTTATTTCTTCGTTTTTTCGTCTGTGGACATAGGTTCAGTCGGCGGGAGATGATTAGGCTCATCCATCCGCAATCGTTGCATCCATCGTCAAAATCGCCCGCAGTCGACCGTCACGGCGCGAAGTGTACAACGAGACGATGCCATGAACAGACTGCGGAAGGTAGAATGCTCACCATTGTCAGTGGTGTGGAGGATGGCTGTCGGGATGACCGAGGGTTGTGTTGATCCCGATGAGGCCGTGTGCTGGGTGCGGCCGATAACAAAATTTTGTAATGGGATAACAAACCATCGTAGTCTGCGTGCCTGCCCTAAATCCCGCCATTGTAGTCTCAATTTGGCTTGGAAGACGTGACCACGACCATCAAGTGATCGGTGTCTTTGGTGACGCTCCTTGGATAATTCTGGCCATTATTCGCCTTGCCTGGGCCCAATTGTTCTTTGTACGCTGAAGGAATATATACGGGAACCGACGAATCGATGGCACGATACCCTTTCACGTTCCTCTTTCAAGCTGGTGCTGCTGCAGGACGGCATATTCTTGTGGACGACGATAACGATGATTGCTCACGTTTTCCTCTTCGCCCTTTTCGCAACGGTTCTCTCTGCGCCAGCCGCTTTAGACCAGGATACGCTCCTTAAGAATGCTCAATCTGCCCAGGCGTTGAACGCCCGATTCCAGAACATGTCCCGTACAGACAAGTGCAATGGTGAGTTCGGAACGGATCCCGTTTTACTTGAGGGCTGACCATAAGTTATCTGCTAGACGGAGAGTCTGCCTGTATCGACAATCAACGTGCTGTCTGTGCCAACTCCGCATGGGAGTTAACACGATGCCCAGGAACCCGTAAATGTTTTGCGCTTCCGTCAATCCGAAGTCCGGGGACGGTTAGTTCCAGTCGCTTTCGCACCGACGCTAAAACTAACCGCCAGCTTAGTTTGTCGGGTGTACCTCCGAGGCTAATGCTCTCTCGATTATCAAGGGAGCGGGTGGAACGGGTGGGATAGTTTCAACAGACGGGAACTCCGGCATCCCGCTTCCAATTTTAAACTCGACAGACACGACCCCACCGCCAACCCCATCAACGACGCCGGTAACAATCACAATAGCCTTCGGAGGGCCACACGATACTGCGACCCTCCCAACTGTTACCTCTACTTTGACCCCCGAGGAGGCGTACAGCCGACTAATGAGTCTCTTATCCGCAGGAGGATCACTAGTCAGGACATCCAGCATGCCCAAGCCGACGTCTGCGTCGCCGCCCTGCTCTACCCTTGTAACGACACCGCCATCTACACCATTTTCGACCGTTATTCCTTCATCCACCAGCATCAGCTCTCCCAGCATTTCCACTGAACCGACCGGCTCTTATGGCGGTTATTGACCTTTCATCGAGACCCGGAGTCGGTTCTACAAACCCACTCATTACCACTGTAGCATTACTCATTCGAACGCAGTAGCCATATTATCTTTATTGTAATTATAGACATACGCACAGGAGTACAGAGATTTGCGTAGACTTCGGACGAAATCGCACGAACTGATATGTGGCTTGCGCTACTATCTAGAAGACCATCATCGCTTTGAAGAGCATAGTGCTGCTAGCGAAAACGAAGCGCTCTTTCATCTCAGTTCTCGCTGGTGTAGTCCTTCTCTGTCCGCAAGGGAATTTGGGAGGAACTGGAAAATGACCAAGACGAACTTTTACGCTCACGTGACGGCCACTCCCGGGTTCAGGGAAGTGGTCGGGTGTTGCCGACGATCAACATGTGGCCGTGCCTCCGCAATGTGATAAGTACCCTAAGACCAGGCGGCTCAGCGACCTCACACTTGCCTCGCAGCACCCATGAAGTTGAATACGCCGCTACCCCAGCCTCTGCCCAAGGAATGTGCAAAGGCAGCCAGAATATGTGAGTGACGCCCCTCTCACACCTTGATAATCCAAGGAGAATCTGAACTCTTTGCGCGCAGTCAAGTCCTTCGTGAACCACGGAAACAACGGTCTCGATGGGGTAGATTCTTTCACCTACGAGTATCCGCTCTTCTCAACGTCGTCTCTCAGGTTATCCCCCGGAACATCCTTGAGAATGCCAGAGGATTCGCTGTTTTCACCGTGTTCAAAGCCGGATTCCTCTTCTCTGCCCGAGCAGGGAGTGGAATTGTGATCGCCAAGCTGCCCGACGGATGTACGTCTACGTCCCTACCCTGGACCGCCTTTGTCAGTCGGATGCTTACGATCCGCAGCATGGTCGGCCCCCAGCGCCATCGGTACTGCGGGCCTCGGTGTCGGTACTCAGGCCGGTGCAGAAATGACTGATTTCTTGATTGTCCTCAACACCCAATCTGTAAGCGCCCCACGTCCATCGAATATCCCGCGTATCTATCGTGAGGCTGACACATAATTCATTCGCAGGCAATTGTAGGGATCCTCACTTTGTGGTCTCGTGACCTTGGCTGATCTCATTTTAGAAATCGTTTATGGCTGCTGGATCCCTCACGCTAGGTGGGAATCTCAGCATTGCCTTGGGACCGCTGGGTCGCAACGGCGAAGCCCTTGGATCACTTAACACGAGTGGAAAACTTGCCGCGATGTTAGATTTATCCACCTTCAGGCCCTCACACATTCGCTGATTCACATCACTCTCCGATCAACAGGTATAGTTATAGTAAGACGAAAGGTCTCTTCGGAGGTTCGCCGCAACATGTTTTTCCCGGGTGGCGACGCTGATAACCGTACTAGGTATCTCCGTCGAGGGTTCCGTCATCGCGGAGCGCCAGGATGCCAATTCCCTTGCGTATAATTCTGAGGTCTCCGTCAAGAGCCTTCTTAGTGGTGCAGTTCCCCGACCTGAATGGGCTCAACCTCTGTACCAAACTCTCGATTCTTGCACCAAGTTCCGCGGAGGTCAACGCGAATGGATCGACGATCCACCGACGCCGGAGCGGGAGTACTCGTTCACAGGCATCTCTGGTTCAGGTGAAGAACAACATCCGGGGAAATTGCAAAAGAAGAAGAAATCCGGTCCTCCGCCCTTCCCTCCCTCGAATTGGGGCGAACAAAAGTCTGGTGGCGCGTATTTCAGCGACCCCGGGAAATCCCCCACGTCGCACGATCTCTCAAAGCCCGCGTGGGAGTTCGCCAATCAAGATTCCAACTACGCCACTTCTTCGTTCGAGACACATTTCGACTCCGATTTCGACCCGCAGGGTGATCGGTTCAGGCAAACGCACAATCGCGGATTCAGCACCAGCGCTGTTCCAACCCCAAAGCCGCGAGGTAGCTTTGGTTCTAATAACAACAGTTTGTATGCCTCCGATGATGATTCACCTGGCGCGAGTTTCTCCCGGGCGAACACCTACAGCACTCCGTACTCGTCGTACAATCGACCAGGAAACATCTCCCGTGGTCCTAGCATGCCGGTCCCGTACGCTGACCCAACGTCAATTTCGAGGAGTCCGTTCGATAACGAGCTTGACGGGCGACTCTTTGACGAACCTTCGCCGATATTGGACCGACCCATTATCGCACCCAAGGCGGAGCTGACCGTTCCCTTGGCCCCTGGAGAAGGTGTTGGAAGGGCAATCGCGCTGTTTGATTTCAGCGCAGTCGAGGTTCGTAGAATCACCCACTCGGATTGTGATCCTCTGCTTACGTGGTTCGTCCTGTAGCCTGGCGATATCTCGTTCTCGAAGGGAGAGGTCATCACGATCACCGAGAAGACAGGAACTGCGGATACATGGTACGTACTCGAATCACTCTGAATTAGTACCAACAAACCTACTGGGTTGCCTCCTAGGTGGACTGGGAAAGTTAACGGTAGATCTGGAACCTTCCCCGCAAATTTTGTCGAGGTTGTTTGAACGTTGATGGAACGCTGGCGCGTTCACTTGGACTTTGAACCTTATGTATCATTTTGGCCCTTTACGACCTCCCCCTCTTCTCTCTGTCTCGATTAGCACACACGGTATCCGGAGTGTATTTCATTGTGGTGTGCAATGCAGATGCGTAATATTATACAACGGGCCTGCGGTATCAGCGGCGCTCCACAGGCCCTCTAAAGCCCGAAAGCCATCAATCCCAATCCAGGTCTAACGGCGCGACGTTCCTCGTCACTTCGTTGTTATGAACGAATTTCGCGGATCGGTGCCTCTCCAGATCGACTTCGCGTTTAAAGAACCGGCCACAGCAGCTGAAAACCGCGTGGTAGCGGACGTTACTCAGGTGGTATCTCAAGTCATTCATGCTGTTCAGTTGGCTGTTGCAATACCCGCAAGTGAGGTTCGTGATCATCTCGCGGGTGAATGGGTGGGTGAGGCTCGCAACTCCTGGTTGATTGAGGTCAAATGAGGATCGCAAAGGCGGTCACAAATTGTGCACACGTACTTGGGTTATCAATCCAGTCGAAATCTCCACCGTCATTGAAGCCGAAATTTTGAGCAGCGGGGCGGGGGGGTTCCCAGCGAGGCGGTTCAGGACGAGGTGGTTCAGGGCGGGGCTGTACTGGGCGAGGCGGTTCGGGGGGAGGCGGTTCAGGGAGATCCAGTTCGCGGAGAAGTGGTTGGTGTACTGCGGGTACGAATCTCCCACCTCTCCCAAACAATGGTTGGAGAAATGCATCCGCTCTCTCAAAGCCAGGGAAACGCCGGGGGACCCTCGCCGCTGGGGCAGGTCCGGGTGCAGGTCCGGGTGCAGGTTGAGCCGCACGATTGGCAATAGCTTCCCTCTCCCTTTCGCGTGTATTCAGAAGCATCATTTCGTCCCATAGTTCACAGGCGGGATTGCTCGTGCATTTCTGTAGTTTGGTGTCCCACAAAGCTATGAGGGGGGGAAGTGAGTAATTTGCCGAAGTCGGAGGCCGATGAGCGCGACCTACAGCCACACTTGAAGCAGAACTCCTTTTTACACAGACATCGAATATGGTTGCACCCTTGGGTCAGCTCAACGATCGCGTGGCATCCAGGACATCTACGCCATTGTTTAGACTGGAATGCCTGCGTTCAGCCTCGTTCCTTCAGAGTACAGGGATATAGGATACCTTAGCCAACTCGATTGCAAGCTGGTCTTCCGGGGATCGCTCGTCTGCAGGCAAGGATTGGTAGTCTTCGCAGTTCATGTCTTGGGTACCGCACGTCAGCCACAGTGACAGAAGATGCCATCTCGGTGCGGCTCACCCTTATGCCACATCGACTTGCAGGGTACACAAACCCACTGGAAACAGGCTGGACATTGCGCCCTGGGATCGTCATCGTCTTCATCGATCTGCACCAACACCGAACACTTCGGATTCGGACAGTATTGTCTGGGGAGAGAATCGAGCAACTTTCTATAATGCTACGGTAGGGAGGCGTCAGTGAGTTAGAGCACAAGATTATTTGGAAGTTGGGCGTACCCAGACAGACATGGACTCCGGGTCCAACACCTTCTCCGCTACATCATTCTGTATTCCAACTTCCCAATGCGCGACCGGGCACCCGGGACAACGAATTGGGAACACGGTGATGTGAGTGCTCATGTCTCCGGTTCCGCTAGGGTCGAGTTTCCCTTTGATATATTCGGCCAAGCACGAGATACAGTATGGGTGTCGCCCGGGGCATGGGAGGCGGAGACCGAACGGCAGCTTGGCAGAAGAATTTGCCGTCTGGACAGCGGAAATGGGAGAGTGCGTAACCTGGAACGGTTCAAAGCAGATGTCGCACATCGGGTATGGGTTGGATAGTGAATACTCTGGAATGGAGAGAACCGATCAGATGAATACTGGGGGAAGCGAAAGGAAGCCTACCCGGTAGAGGATCTTCCTTTTCCTTGGATTTACCCTTGCCTTTCGACAGCATCTCGAGCATCTCGAATTTCTTGGAGAGAGCAGGCATGGAGGTCGCTGGAGTTGGGGGTGGTGCTGCTACCGCTGCAACCTTCCCTTTGCCTTTATCGTTCATGTCTTGCGCCTAGAAATGATACCTCATCTTCCAGTGCACTACACCAGCAACGGACGCGACGGACCAATATACTACTGATGATCTCCGAGCCAAGTACACTAAAGGAGAGCGGTCAACATCTCGACGCCGGCGACGAAGGACGTTCCGCCACACACCTATCGGCGTCCTGCATCTCAGGACCGTCCGTGTCGAGTTCTCCAGCATCGTCCAGGGCTTGTAGACGCTTCGCGAATTCAGCGTCTAGCGATATCTTCTTTTCCGCCGCGGCAAGCTTCTGGGCCAACTGGTAACTTGCGATGTCGAGAGAGTTGTGTAAACTCTGAGCGTAGGCGGCATCTCCAGTGACCCGTGCGCTCTCTACGAACATTCGCATGGCCACGTCTTCGTCGGTTTCCGGGCAATCATCGACCTCCTGAGAGTGTGGCTGGGTGGTACTGGGGGCGTCGCCAATAATGAGATTAAGTTGTAACTGTTCCGCGACTTTGCCATGCTCGATGTTCGCCAGGTCCTCCTCCAGCAGTTGGGCGATGAGCAGTTCCGTCGAAATGTCGAAGGAGGATGGCGACAGGACTTCTGTGGCCATCATAGAGATTGGCAAAGTCGCGCTGATCTTACTTGATCTCACACGTTCCCCACTTTATATCACACTTTGTATCACGCGACGCGAATGGTTCAAACAATCACCAGTCATCACGATTATCGTCTAATAGTACAGGCTGTGCGTATAACGTGCGTAAGGGGTGTAGGGGGGGGGGGCGAACATCGTTCCAAAAACTCAAGCGGAGCCACCACGGAGACGGAGGACCAAGTGAAGGGTGGACTCCTTCTGGATGTTGTAGTCGCTCAGAGTGCGTCCATCCTCCAATTGCTTGCCAGCGAAGATGAGTCGCTGCTGATCGGGTGGGATTCCCTCCTTATCCTGGATCTTGGCCTTCACGTTGTCAATGGTGTCCGAAGACTCCACCTCCAACGTAATCGTCTTTCCGGTGAGAGTCTTGACGAAGATCTGCATGCCACCACGGAGACGAAGGACCAAATGAAGAGTGGACTCTTTCTGGATGTTGTAATCCGAGAGAGTACGTCCATCCTCGAGCTGCTTTCCGGCGAAAATCAAGCGTTGTTGATCAGGGGGGATTCCCTCCTTGTCTTGGATTTTCGCCTTGACGTTGTCGATGGTATCCGAGGACTCGACCTCAAGGGTGATGGTCTTGCCAGTAAGGGTCTTGACGAAAATCTGCATACCACCACGAAGACGAAGGACTGAAGAAAGTGTTACTGAGACTCCATCGTCAACGATGGACAGTTAGCTCACCAAGATGGAGGGTGGACTCCTTTTGGATGTTGTAGTCCGAGAGGGTGCGGCCATCCTCAAGCTGCTTGCCGGCGAAGATCAGGCGCTGCTGGTCGGGGGGGATGCCCTCCTTGTCCTGAATCTTGGCCTTGACGTTATCGATGGTGTCGGAGGACTCGACCTCGAGGGTAATGGTCTTTCCTGTCAAGGTCTTGACGAAGATTTGCATGCCACCGCGGAGACGAAGGACCAAGTGGAGGGTTGACTCCTTCTGGATGTTACTGCGGCAATGTCAGAGATGTGTTCAACGTCTTCGGAAAGAGGAAGAGACATACTAGTCGCTCAAGGTGCGGCCATCTTCGAGCTGCTTGCCGGCGAAGATGAGACGTTGCTGGTCGGGAGGGATGCCCTCCTTGTCTTGGATCTTGGCCTTGACATTGTCGATAGTGTCAGAGGACTCGACCTCGAGGGTGATGGTCTTTCCGGTGAGGGTCTTGACGAAGATCTGCATGCTGATGTGGAGGAAGAGTTTGTGGAGGAAGTGGTTGTTGTCGATAGAGAGGGGTGGGGACGACGCAACGGGAGGAGTGGGGGATTTATAGGGTCAAATTCAAACTCCGCCGGTTGTCAACGAAGTGCGGCACATGGCGGTCCGAGCTGACTCATGCGCGCACGGCATCGCGCTGGAAAGGACGAGAAGGAACACCGCCATTCGAATGAATTCATGACTGTGTTCGTAAGCCAGGTAACCATGCCCAATACACCGCCAGTGGGTGTAGCCCTTTCATAAGTTATGCAGTATGTAACCTGCTTAGTGGGTATTACGGTGGGTAAGACGGCGAGCGCATCAGCGATATCAGGATTCCCACAATCGCCCTGGAACGGACCGAGCACCCCAGTGCCCTAGAGCTGATGGCCAGGAACTGCACACTCCGCCTCCCAATTTGGTGTCAGTTCCTTCACCCGTCGGCTAAACGCCTCCAGGGTGCAGAACTCCGGGCGACCATCCAGATGATCCCCGACCTGCTGACAGAGGGGCAGTACCAATGTCCTGTTCTGGTATCGCGCCCTAACATCTTGATTCGCGGAAAGGGGGGTCAGTGCAATTGTCCCGCCGATAATAGCGGCAGGTTGACCCACAGTGTTTCTGTTGAACACCCGATGTCGTGAATGAAGATAAGAGTCGCGTCAGGAAAGAGCCGGCCGGTCTAGAATCTGGGGTCCCCTTGAACAGCTCGAGGGTTATAGCCGCCGTGAAATCAGGCCACCTTGGTAATTCATGAGGACAACACGATGAAACGGGGCTAGAACTTACCGATCGTCGAATACTTCTAGGGTTCCAAGTATCCCAGCGATTGCGGTATCATGAGTGCTATGAATAAGGAGCTTATGGGGATTTTCGTCATCTTCTGACGCTCTTCGGTCCATCTTTCCCGAGACTTCCGCAAGAAGACGACCCATCGCCAGTTTGCGGACCTCCTCCATCTTATCTAGGTCTTGCGTCAGCCAGACGAATTTAAAGGGAAATTTAAAGGGAACAGAGCCCTCACACCCTGAAAACCACTCTTCTACAACCGCTTTCTCCTGAAGTACGGTTAGCACGTGCGGCTGTAGTCGCTCAACACAACTTACCAATGGATCCATGACGGCTTTGTCGCGCAGCTCTGCCGGTACCCTGATCCCATGTGCCATTGCGGCGCGCACCTGACCCAGAATCAGCTTCTACGTGTATAGGTGGGAGACACAGAACTTACGGTATCCAGAATTCCACTAGCTCGAGGCTTCCCGTCCAACCTGATAGGGTTTCCTCCGATGTACTTGGAAATCTTCGCGTCGAGCGGCTCCAAGACAGGGTTCCAAGCTATGGTAGCGGCTGCCCCAAAGTATGAATATGGAGCTGACTGAATATACAAGTTTCAAACTACCTTGGGCAAACTTGAGTAGTAGGGTCCTCAGTCGTTCACATGGAGCCGCATTAACGGATAAGTTCTCGTCTTTAGGGTTACTTCCAGGGCGTCAAACCCCTGGGTTGCGAGGGAAGGCAAGAAATGTACCGTACCGGGTGCGAATTACCGAAGCAAATCCCTCTGCCTGCTTCTGCGGTGGGTACAACCCGTGGACAACTTGCTGCAGAGATTCGATAGTACGGGGCAGGTTTGTCGACCTGTGAAGGTATTAGCAATCGCTCAAACAATCTCGAGCCGTTACTGACCTGAGGTACACTTCGGAATCACTCTGGGCGACATCCGGTAAGAAGCCAAGCCTGCGGTCGAAGTTAGAATCTCCTCCGTTGGGTGGAAATGGACACACTTTTCCACGTATAGACTCCGCAATGCTGTGCCAAAGTTGTACGTTGACTGGAAGGCAATGCTCAGTTCCCACACCACACCGGCGATCGAGAGGAACCTTACTTTTCTACCGACGTCAGTCAACTCCCCAAGGAAACTGCGGGGAATAAATGAGATTGATCTTCAACGAAACGACGAGGAATGGCCTTCTACCACAGTCCCAGGGAAGCCCAAGACTGGATAAATGGTTGAAATGGGAGGGGGGGTCGGTCAGGCTCACCATTCTCCAGACTCAAATGATCCATCCTCCTTCTCCACGACTCTCTCGACGCGGAGGGTACCGGAACCTGTGAGGTTCGCAACAGCGGCCTCGAATTTGCGGCCCTCTTTACACAAAAGCCAAGTGGATGGTATATTCGCCGGCGGCTCGGACATTCTTATGCTTACCGGTGTGCGTTCACCTGTGTAAAAGCTGTGAGGGAACAGGCACACTGGGGACTACCCGAACGCACCGTGCCTAATGAACAGGTGTACCTGTTCAAGCTGAAGCGTAGAGGGAGCGACGGGGTAGTTCTCGACGTCCAATGGAATGTGACCCGGATGGTCAATCCCCGAATCCGCCACAGATATCATTCCCTGCTCGAGTTCCGTACTGTCTTGTACTATAAGTTGCGCGTAGACAAACGAGACGAGAACAAAAGGCAAAAAACGGCGTAGAAACATCCGAAGCTCGAGGGTATCGTGCGTAGCAGACGTGGAAGCGGGCTACCAATACCAAGAATCGATCGCGACGCGTCTACTGGTACCCCTCTGATAAGCGCCGTATCACACCCCCTCCGCCCACCAACCCACAAGCGAGGTCCCTCTATACTCCCCGCGCTTCTCCCGGTCCACAATGGCGGGCTCCTCGAAAATGGCGTTGCAGACGTTCTCTATCGAGAATGATATTCTCGAGATCTCGCCCCAAGATGAGATCTATCGGTTTGATGAGGCGGCGAACAAGCAGGTCAACCGAGAGGCTCCTTGGGCACAGGAGTGCGTCCTTTTCTCCATCCGGCACTTTTATTGCGATCCTGAGGAGTCGAGGTAGTCCTCATTACTTTAAAATATGCAAAATATCCGCCGTGGCTATTATCAAGATGGTGTGTCGTCCACCAGTGGCTGATTTGGAGACCGCTGCTCACACTTTACAGGTTATCCATGCGCGGTCGGGCGTGCCGTATGAAATTATGGGTCTCATGCAAGGGAAGGTCATGGGGGATACGCTGGTTATCATGGATTCCTTTGCCTTGCCGGTTCAGGGGACGGAGACTCGAGTCAACGCCGCGAACGAGGCCAACGAGTACATGGTCCAATATCTCACGGAGAGTGAGCGGGTAGGTCTCACCACTGTTGGGAGGTTGTTGCGGTTTCTGATCCACTACTAGGTCGGCAGAGTCGAGCATGCGATCGGGTGGTATCACTCGCATCCCGGATATGGCTGTTGGCTGTCCGGCATCGACGTCAATACTCAGATGACGAACCAAAAGTTCCAAGACCCATTCGTTGCTGTCGTGGTGCGCAGTGGCCAACTTCGTACCCCATCCATTACCTGATTCCGTGTAGATCGATCCCAACCGTACTATCTCAGCTGGCAAGGTAGATATCGGTGCATTCCGCACGTACCCAGAGAACTACACGCCGCCCAACGTCTCGGCATCCGAATACCAATCCATCCCCCTCAATAAGATCGAGGACTTTGGTGTACATGCCAACCAGTACTACCAACTTGACGTTCAGGTCTTCACGTCAAGCTTGGACACCCACCTTCTCGGTCTCCTCTGGAACAAGTACTGGGTAAACACTCTTAGTCAGAGCCCGTTGATTTCCGTGCGTTCAGCCTTGGGTCTCTCTCCTTGAGGCATTCTTAGATCGAATTCCCCACAGAACCGGGCATATGCGGCTGCCCAACTGAACGATCTGCATCAGAAACTTTCCAAGGCTCAGTCAGTAGTCGGTGGCACTCGTGCGCAGGCACCGACACTCAAGGATAGTAAAGAGACAACAAAGGTTTGGATCGCCGTTTCCTTCCAAACCACATACCAATATTTTGCCCAGGACGAGAAAGAGAAGAAGAAAGAAGAGAATCAGCTCACAAAGAGTGTAAGAGACAGGTGGGGCAGTTGGCATTCCGGATTATGTGGCAATGCTGACCAACCCTTAGCACGAAGATCGCTGTGGAGGCACAACACGGCCTCATCGCCCAGGTTCTCAAGGACGTTCTGTTCTCAACGAAGCCGACATTGTCCAGCGTTGATGAGACAATAGACACCGCGATGGCCGTTGAGGAGTAGAACCGTACTAGTAATTTGCCCATGTTGGCCATTTTTCACGCAAGCCTGTACAATACGCACTGTTATCTGTTCTCCCACAAGGAGGTGTAACCGTGAGAATCAACTGTACATCTGATCAGCCACAGTAAACCTAACCCATCCAATCGGTCAATACCCCCACCAACCTCAAGATAATCGCCGCCAACGTCCGTGTTTCTCGTTGTCCTAGAAGCAAGAAGTGCTGACGGACAGTCCAGATGACCCTCACGGAGTACCAAGTTGTTGGCCGTCACCTGCCCACAGAGGCCGAACCCGTCCCCAGGCTCTACCGCATGCGCATCTTCGCGCCAAATGAGGTCGTTGCTAAATCCCGTTTCTGGTATTTCCTGAGGTGCGTTTACCCCCCAAGATAATCCTCCTGAGCTCTTGCTGATATGGCCATAGACAATTGAAGAAGGTTAAAAAGGCCAATGGCGAGATCATTGGTGTCAACGTCGTATGTTTCCCATGCAGCCGTTCAAGTGGCAGGCGGACGGGACTGACAACACATACGCTGGCACTTCGCATTGTGTTTGGCACTTTTGTGATGTAGATCCACGAGAAGAAGCCTTTGAAGGTCAAGAACTTCGGTATCTGGCTGCGTTACGACTCCCGTTCCGGTACACACAACATGTACAAGGAATTCCGTGAGCTCTCTCGTGCCGATGCTGTCAAGAGCCTCTACCAGGACATGGCTGCCAGGCACCGTGCCCGCTTCCGCTCAATCCACGTTCGTCCAAAGGTTTCCTTTCTGTGGAAGAATACTGACCGACAATGGGTTAACGTTTTCAGGTCCTCCGGGTTGTCGAGATCGCCAAGTCTGAGGATGTCCGTCGCCCATACATCAAGCAACTGCTTACCCCAGGTCTCCGTTTCCCTCTACCCCACCGCGTGCAGAAGAGCCGCAGTACCTTCGTCGCCCACCGGCCAAACACCTTCAACTAGACTCTGTCCTTTTTGGTGGGGCGGGTTGCCGTAAAAGAGGTCCCGTGCTAGGAGCTGTCGACCGTATGACTGTGTCGTTGTATCCATACACAATAGGATTTTGCATCTCCATGCCCTTAGTCTGCATTTAAACATCATATTTTCAACAGCTCTGGGGCAACATATACGGTCCGAATCCTAGACATACGCGAGATACACATTCTGATACATGTTTACTGGGTCGACAAGTTGTTTCTGTTCTCCGGTTTGATACGTCGGACTTGGTATTTGATGTGGCCATCTTCGCGCAATAAAACGATGACCTTGGATCCTCCATCCTCCCAGTGTTCCAACCTTCTCAACTTGGGGCATTTCCATGCGAGGACGGATGCAGTTTCCTCGTTCTTCTTGACCTTGCTGCGGTCGGATACGCCGAGTATAGTGTCCTTCTCGTTTACTGGAATGATTGGTACCTGTTGGAAGAGTTTCACGCCATAGAATGTTGTGATCTCTGGGACGAGCGTAAGCACAGTCGCCCACTCGTTCTAGTTACTACGTTAGTATCTTTGGATCTCGGAGGCGCGCACTGGCAAAGAAGACTCACAGCGTTGTATGCATTAGTAGCCTTGTTCAAAATTGGTCCGGAAGTGCCACGGTTTCCGACATCCAGCCAGGACAACTTAGGGACACACTCGAGGAGTTTGCGAAGGTCTTCCATCTCGTTCCAACCTGCCAACTCGACCCGAGAGATCTTGCCGCCAGCGCGGGCGAGGTTTGCGAAGAAGGTTCGGTCCCATTCGGATCCGCTCAGTCTGATGCCTTTGAGGGTCTCCAAAGGTCGTGGGACCTCCGATTTGCAGGATAGAATGGCGTTGGCGAACTCTCTGTTCGACTGGAGCTCTTTCAAGCGAGGGAGGGAGTTGTATGGGAGGAGGGTGGCGAGTGTGGCGATGCTGGCGACGGTTGAGTCAAAATGGAGGGTCTCGAGGTTGTTGTGTGCGGAAAGGAATGTGGCGAGGCAGTCGAGACCTTGAGTCGTGCACCAGAGGTTGTTGAGAGTGAGTGAAGTGAGACTCTCCCAACGCCCGCACAGATAGAAGTCGTCCGCGATGGGGCGAGCGAAACCGGGGCCACGGGGTGTAGTGTACGTTACATCAAGATTCTACTGCCAGGTCAGATGATGAGACAAGGTTTTCAGATACATAGTCGTACCTGCAAGTTGGGGAAGCTCAAGAGTAATTCAGAGATGCGAAGAAGCTGAGGGTTTTTCGTAGTGCCGTAGGAGCTCTTGATTGATTTGACAGAAACGGTGGTCATTCCCGTGAGCTGGAATCTCTTGGTGAGTCTGAGAGGCGAATACTTCGTAAATATGGACGCACGATAGGTGTCTTCTTTGCGCGGTTGCTCTCGCCTTCATCTTCAGAGTCCTGGTCCTCCGGAGATAAGAACAAGGTGTTATCGTTGAGGTCAACGAGGCTGAGCTGGGGGCACTTGAGCAGAGTGGGCCACAAGGTCGCAATCGAAATGACAGAGTGAGTACAGGACCACTTGAACGATTGTAGGGAGTGCATCCTGGCAACTGCGGAGACGAGTAATTTCTCCTGTTTGGCATGGATCTCCAACTCGTCGTCTGTGCTCTCCGCATCGGAGTCGGTGGTGGTAATTCCGGAGGGGATAACCTCGGACTCGAGGCTCCTTTCATCCAGAATTTCCAAACGCCTGACGTGACGAGCCAAACCGCGGTGGACGATCAGATGGCTCCAGACCCTCAGCGAGCTGACTTTGGCCTTGATGATACGGTAATCGAAGTGACGGGGGAATACAACGCTATGCATCCTTTGACAAGTCAATGCCAAGGACAGCAAGTCGCGCTTCGAGTCCACGAAAAACGCGACGTTATCCAAGATTTCCGTCGGCTGGCGAGAGATATTGCGGCGAGAGGGCGCCGTGCCAACGAAGGGCTCCACAATCATCAACAGGTGCATGGAGAGCTTGTGTTCTTCTGGGGTCATCTTGTACTGACATCCTCCAAGCTTGGTGGGGAGTAATGAGAGTAATTTTCGGAGGGCATTGATGGCGGCGAAGGGGTCCGAGCGGTCGTAGTGACGGAGGTCCGTAGAGACGGATTGGAGGGGTTTCCGAGCCTTCGCGCCCTGCAGAGCAGGGCGTTTGCTCAGCGCGCGAGACGACATCGTCGTTCTTCCCGAGGGAGGAACTGGGAACGAGCCTCGTACAGCCAAAGATCAAAGGGGCCCGGTTTTATTCATCACGTCCTTCGGACCCTTTGTCTGATTGGCGCCACTCTGGCCCTCATAGCTATTAGGATTTGCTAACGATGGCCGTTAGAAGGTGTAGAATACACGACATACTGTCCAGAGTCCTGTTCTGGGCATTTTCCAAGGAAGCGGGCGCGTACTTATCGGGTTGGGATCGCCCGCTTGAGTATCGATGGCCGCTCATGACACATGCCTTGGAAATGTGACAGCGGCGAGCCAGTCTCGCTAAAAGGTCTCAACGTTCTAGTCATCATGTTCCGCGACGACCCTTTATCGTCCTGACCCTTGACGTCGGGACGGTGGGCGACCCCATCCCAGGCCGCAATCGGAGGCTGCAAACGTGGGAAAACTCGGAAGAGTCTAACCAGAATTCACATGATTCCCCCCACTCTGCAGTTCCAGCTGAAGTTCGATCAGTGCTCCGTTCCATTCATCCAGCTCTTTGTCCTCTACTTCTGCGGTCGGTGAGAGGTTTGCTCCTTGACCACCATGATCGTTTTCTCAAAGTACATCAACGCTCTGGATCCGAAGCAAAAGCGTCCACTGCTCACACTTCTATGCGCCGTGCTATTGCTCCGCTCTCGCTTAATCACTGGCCCGCGTGATGCGTTAACTGCCTTGAAGAAGGCAGCTGGCATCCAAAAACCAACCCCCGAGGAGCTCGAGCAGGCTAGGCAGCAACTGTACCGCAAGAACCCAGATGGTACAAAGGACTTGCTCATCACGTATCGCGACCGGATCTCTGAGGTTAGCGCCGTTCACCATTCACCACCCATTACCGTGAACTAAACTCAGGGTAGATCAATATCCGGCCATTCCCTCCAGAAGAATTGGCTGAAAACGCCAAGAACTTTCCTCTGATACCTCCATCACATAAGCCCAATGTCGATCGTGTGTTCCTTCGCCAACTCTATGCGATCCTTCGTATCGCCTTTCCGTCATGGCAGTCGAAGGAAGTATTTGTCCTAGTCCTTCATTCCACCTTCCTTGTACTGCGCACAGTTCTGAGTGTCGCCGTCGCAAGGCTGGACGGAAGGATCGTCCGAGACTTGGTACGCTATATCTGTCTCAACCAACCAGGCTTCCGCTTACGACACCACAGGTCAGCGCTGACGGTAAAGGATTCCTCAAAGGGATTGGATTGTGGTTCCTTCTCGCAATTCCAAGCACGTACACTAACACTATGGTGCGTTCCGAAATTTCTCAGGGAATCAACTTTCTCGTTGACGCTCGCTCTCAGCTACGGCATCTTCAATCGAAGCTGTCACTTAGGGCAAGGACACGGATCTCGCGATATACCCATGACTTGTACCTCTCCTCACACCCTAATATCCGTTATTACCGACTTGGCTTGGATGGTGTCGTTCAGTATCTCACGAGCGACGTCAACTCCTTCTGTGATGCCCTTAGCGGTTTATAGTCAGTCAGTGTCTTTGCGCGCCCATAACTTACTCACAAGTCCCCGTCACAGTGGCAACCTTCTCAAACCCGCCCTGGATATCGTGCTCTTTACATCTCAACTATCACGGACGCTTGGTTTACGCGGGTCGTTCATGCTGTCACTCACGTATTACGCCACTGCGGCCATTTTGAAGGCTGTGACGCCAGCATTCGGAAGACTCGCTGCCGTGGAAGCCCGACTGGAAGGTGAATACAGGGCGGGCATGAGTCGCATTGACCGAGAAGGCGAGGAGATCGCGTAGGGCCCCAGTGTTTCAGTTTTCGCTCAAAGCTGACTGGTGTCCAGGTTCTATGGCGGGGGCAAGCGAGAGAAAGAAATTCTCTGGCGCGCATACTTGCAACTGATCAAGCACGTCAACTCGATATACAAGATTCGAATAGCGTACGAGTGGACTGAGGACTATGTCATCAAGTACCTCTGGAGTGCCGCTGGTTACGTGCTGATCGCCATTCCTTACCTCCTGACGCGGCGGAAGAGGCACGTCGCTGTTCAGGCCACTGGCCCCACTGAGGGTCGCGTGGATAACCAAGTTGCGGGCAGGACAGAGAGTGCGTGGTGACTTCACCTTTTCACGCGTCTGCAGTTACTGACATGACGATAGCCTACATTTCATCGAGAAGGTTGCTTCTGAACCTAGCAGACGCCGGAGGTAGTACTTCCGACCATGCATTGCACTCGCCCCACTCAATTGTCCCCTTTGCAGGAAGATTGATGTATGCCTACAAAGACCTACTGGAGCTTGCGGGCCTCACCACCCGCCTCTATACCCTCCTTTCGACACTGCACAACCTCCCCCCACTGCCCATTCCATCAGACTCCCCCTCGATCGAGGTTTCGCACGTGGATGTCAAAGTTCCTACATCGGGGGTCGCTGATACTGAGGACGAAGACTACGTACCTACCTCCAACGAACAGGTTCTTGTGAAGGATCTATCATTCAAACTGGAGGAGGGTGAACATCTCATGGTCACTGGTAGCAATGGTGTTGGAAAGACCTCCGTCGCCCGTGTTCTCGCAGGACTGTGGCCGGTACAAGAAGGTGGAGAGGTTCGAAGACCCGCTGATAACGGCGGTAGGATGGGTGTTTTCATCGTCCCCCAGCGGGTGTACATGGTCGAGGGTACCCTGTTGGACCAGATGATCTACCCCCATTCTTATGTCGAGTTCAAGGAGAGCGGAAAGACCGAGGCAGACCTCACGAGGATCCTCACAGCGGTTCACTTGGCTTACCTCCCCGCCCGTGAAGGTGGTTGGTCAGCGAGGAAGGAGTGGAGAGATGTGCTGAGTGGAGGGGAGAAGCAACGCGTACGTTATCTGTCAGGCACCTCATTTCTCGTCTGTTTCTGACACGTTGCATTCCAGATGGGGATGGCTCGTGTGTTCTACCATCGCCCCAAGTTTGCAATTCTTGATGGTGCGTTGGTTCTGTGGCTCGTCTGTTCGTGTCAAACATCTCACGAATGTTCAGAATGTACAAGCGCTGTATCCAGCGATGTTGAGGGAAGTATGTACGAGCACGCGAAATCTCTGGGGATCACTCTGATTACGATTTCGCTTCGGTGAGCATTCTGTTCACGGTTGGCCCGCATGGAGCTGACTCGTCTCCCAGGCCATCCCTGATGAAGTACCATACTCAACTGCTCACGCTCTCCGGCGATGGTACTGGAAACTACACGCTCACGAGGATCGGCACCGCCGAGGAGCGTATGGGCATTGATCGGGAGATTCAGACGCTTCGCTCGAAACTCCAGGAGGTCGACAGGTGGGAAGCCCGGGTCCAGGAGTTGAGTGGACTCTTATCCGTTCAGCACGAGAGTGAGTAACCGTACGGTGTGGACGATGCGCATACATGTGAATGGTACTACAGTATAATAATTTGGAATTTTTTGGCACCCAAGATGGCGAATAACACGTAGAAGCAAGAAGACGACGTGAGATATACAGCAATGTGGCAACAAAACAAACAACAAGTGGATATATGTACTGGTGAACATAAAAGCACAACGAAAACGGGGGGGGGGAACATAGTGGGGAATGAAAAACAACTAGTGACGTCGGCCGCGATCCGCGACCCTCATCGCGTCGTGCACGTACTGCACGACCGTCCGAGATATTCCTGGTACGGAAGCTGCCTTTAACTTGCAAAGCGTGCTTGTCGCGACGTCCCAGGGAAACCGTTTGCGCACGTAGGTGTGATAAGCGTATGAGGCCTTAAACTCCATTCGCTCGTTGAGAGTCCTGAGTGCAACGTACCCCATCCCAACCTCGAGATGAGGATCCCTTACGAACTCCTTCGAGAGGGCCCGTAACCGGTCTTGACGCGTCTCGATCGATAAGTCGGTGAAGAGCTTCCCAGTCCATTTCACCCACTTGGCGTACACGCCGTCGACATGTTTCCTCAAAGCGTCAAGTTCCCGGCGCAGCGTGATCGCATAGACGTAAGAATTTGGGTGCCCCTGTGCATTGCTCTCGTACGTCCGGAGGTCGTCCATTCGCGATTGATAGGGCGCAAGTAACACTGGATCAGGGACAGGTTCACCCATGTCCCAGATCCTCGTCTCAAACTTCTTCTTGGCTGTGCTGACCACCTGGCGGACGTGTTCTGAGAACCTGTCCATGATGAACGGGCCCAGGCCTCTCCTTCGGGGGATCGGGACTACGTTTCGCGGGTCGGACTGAGGCCGCGGCTTGTCCTCAGTTGTCCAAGCTGGCTTCAAGTAAAATTTGTACCGTTCCCTGTCGCTCTTCAGTACGCTGTCCACTATTTTCAGCCCTGTTTTGGGACTGTCAAGGATTGTAGTGAATCTGCGCAGTTGCTCAAGTTGAATGCAAACAAGTTAAATATGGGGTTTACTCACTTGTATGCGAGTTCCTGGGTCTCCTTGTGTCCATACCCATGGTGGTACATAGACATGAGCCAAAGGTCATTGTAGACCCCAAGGAGGTGTGCATCACTGCCCAGAGGACTAAGTAGGTGCCTCTGGACTGCATGGATCTGCTCAATGTCTGATTTCCCAGCCATTTCACCCAGAAAACTTGACACAGTGACAGCACTCTGGGTGAAAGAGTCTGAGAGGTCAGGTGGGTCCAGGGCAGAGGATTGATCAGGAGGTATGAAGGACTTGACAATACTCTCATTCCAAAAAACCTCAACCTTGTCACCATCATAGTCACCTGAAGGTACAGTGTAGGTGTTAGTTTGACTGATGATGGGGTAGATGGCTTTCACTCACCACCCCCCAGGAAACTTGCCAGGCTGCAATTGCCTTTGATTGGGAACACAATCACATCTGTGTATGCCTTGAGCTCTGGATACTCAACAGCTCTGACCTAGAGATGACTTAGACTCATTTGGTGGATATTCTAAGAGAAATTTGCACCTTCTGGACATCAGTGGGCACTTTACATGGATGCCTTGTCACCAGCACATCACCCAATATAACTGAACTTTCTCCTCCTGGTGCTGATTGGATTGGGCGAGAGGATCTAACTTGGATTTCCCCTTCCTTTAGTATCCCAAGTGGGTCTATGAAGTCAACCAGTTAGGTCATACCTTCAAGTTATACAGAATCAAACTCACCAGGTACAACAAAAGCAGAACAAGACTCAGCTACAGGTATCTTGGGTTTGCTGATTGAAAACCTGCCAAGGGCAGTGTAGATAACCTGCTTGAGCTTTTCCCTGAGGATCCACTCAGTCAGGGGGTGAAACCCTGCCTCAATCAACACCAGAACAGTCTCCTCCAGGCTTGATGGTTGACCACTGGTGTAGTCTGGCCACCATGCAGTGGATCTGGGGAGATCATCCACTAGAGGCTCAGCATCCTCATCTCCATCCTCCTGTTTGTGGTCCCAGATGTAGCCTTTTGCTCTGGCACAAGAAATGTCCAATCGAGCAAGCTTAGCACCAGTGACAGCTCCAGCTCTGTTCACATTCTTGTACAATGTGCGCATGGACTCATAGGATGTCCCATCCAGGGGAAGAGGGTCTTCTGGCCAACTGAACAGACCACTGAGGACACTATCAACCCCCAGCTGAAGCAACCCAGAGAATACATCAGATGGAACTCCATTTTCTGCCAGGTTAACAATTGTCTCATATGAGAGACGTGCAGGGGTGGTAAGGTGTGAAGTTCGGAGAATGTCAATAGTCAAGTGGGCAGGATCATTGAGTTCAGGATAGGTGATTTTCCTTTGTGAGTCCCTGAGATAGACCTCAGGCTCTGGGAATGCATTCCTGGCTGGATCTGGGTGGAGGAGCAACAGGCCCTTCACATACCAAAAATTAGAATTTGTAATTACTGGCAAAGGTAAAACATACCTTGGCACCAGCAATACGGCACTGCACAACAGTTGGGATAGTATCCAGCTCCAGTATCTCCTTGATAGAGCGAAGAGTGGCAAGGTTTGCAAAGCCACAACCATCAGTCATGATTTTTGCATTGGGGACCTTCCCAGGGCCGGTGAAGGAAGGGGAAACTATTAAAAATGTTAGACAATATTACTTAGAACAGTATTCATCTCACCCTCATCCTTAATGTGGTGTACATTCTCTGGACTGAGGATAACTCCAGGTATGGAGGTAGACTGTCCAAGTTGGAATCGACTGGTCCATTTGGACATTGACTGCAATATATGTCAGGATGGGAATGTAAATTAAGTTATTGATCGAAGGTACCTGGTTCTGGTTATGTTCCAAGGGATTGTGCCACCTGATGAAGTCAAGGAAGGAGAGTGACTGGGAGAAGGGAGCCCTTGAAAGCCACCAGCTTGCCCTCTCAGTATCAGATGAGACTTCATTTGTCTGGACATAAAAGACATTTGAGTCCCTTGTGGAGTAAGCCCGAAAGACCCTCCCAGCAATGATGATTGGCCGCTGGACATAGTTGAGGAGGCCATCTGGCCGCTTCCTCAACTTTTCCAGTGATCCCCCCGAGAATGTGAGTTTCACGAAGGAACCCGAGCCGAACCTCCGACCAAATCTGGTTGACGGACACTGCTGAGGTTGTTGTTGCTGAAGCTCGAGTGATTCGGTGACCTTCACAATGAACTCTACCCGGCCGCCATATTCCTGGAGGCCGGCAGAGGGATCATCATGCAACGACTCCTCAGAGTCAAGGCGTTCCCATGGAGACTTACGACCGTCAGTCTAGGGAATGCAGAATGCGGCCGGGGTCTCCTCACCTGGGCGTCACGTTCAGCCTTCCCCAGAATAGAGCTCTCCTCAAGCTTAGTTTCCAGGAGAATGAACTTCACATTAGGACCGACTGTCGCGTTCGTCCCTATGAGATTGCGACATGCTCCTGGGGTGATCCCTTGATTAGGGTCCAGCCGGTGTATCCGGATCAACTCCCAGAGTACACCCCAAGTGTAACCCGGTCTGCTGACTGTTAACTCATTAGAACATGTCATGCATACCCTTGGCTTACCGCAGGAAAGACTTCCAGCCTTCAGGAACCTATACTGGCATTCAGCGTGCGGGAATCATAAGAGTGCGGGAGGACTGACAGTGAGATAGTGGGGAAGGCTGTCTCCATCGCTTCCTGCGACAAAGAACCGGATGTTACGTGCGGAATCCGATGGAGAGTCATCTCGCTTCCTCTTGGACGATGTCCGGTATCGCGTGTCGGGATCCGCGGAGGTCCCGACCAGCGTCTGAGAGGATGAGTAGCTCTGAGGTGTTTGATCATCGCCGGACGTAGGTGTGTGGTTCTCTGGGACCTCTGGATCTAAACGCGTATGAACACCGAGCGCGAACCTTAACAGATACTTGACACACACCTCCGAGCTCAGCCTCGAATTGTATCGGGGTCCCAAAATCCCAGTCGGACCCATCCGAATCACGCTGCGTAGATCATGTCAGGGCGGCGAATGTGACGAGATAAGACACGCACCGATTCCATTTCGGTGCCCGCCCCACAAGAGTATCCAAGAAAGCCGCGATGAGAGTGGACGGTGGAGAAGAGAGCCAAATCGTGATCGTCGACTAATGAGTCGATCAGACTGATCCGCGGTAGCTCAGTTCTGTCTCCGTATGACCCTCCCACTTGGCCGCCTCGCCACAGCATACTCTCCACGCCGACTAACCGCGCACTCGAGACGCATTTGGACGTCTTCCACCCAGTCGAGATCGAGACCGACGCAAAGGAGTGGTCACAACTTGAGCTTACGGTATCAGCAGCTCGAATCCTCCGTTCGCAGCACCGCTAAAAAGGTCGCACTCCTGGAGGAGACGATATATGCCACTCGCTCAGTCGAACAACACAATTCCCTTCCAGTTTCCGACGAGTCTCGGGTCCCACACGAGAAGGTAGAGATATTTCATGGGTTGGACGTTCCCCAAGAGCCGAGACCTCCCGAGTCTGATGGTGAGTTCTTAACACCTTCGTTAACCTTGAGCTTGATCTCGTATTCAGAATGTTGTATGTCCGGATGTGCCGTCTGCGTTTATGATCTCTACGAGGACTCTCTCTTGACGTTCAAAGCGTCGCTCGCTTCACTTCGGGCACAGCTGAAATCCGCGGGGATCCCACAGTCAGAGTGGCCTTCACGAATCAAGTCTTCACCGACTTCTTCGGCAGTCCAACGGCAGTCCAACACAAGTCTTGACGCGTTTGAAGCGATGGAGAAAGCGTTGAAAGCGAAACAACAGGGTCGAGTTGAAGGAGGTAGTTGACATATTCTCGTGTCTGTGCGAGTTCGCTCCAAACGCTGAACGCAGATATCAGATGAGTCACTGCCGAAAACTTATCCGTCCCAATTTCAGTTAATCCCGCTATTATTCGAAGGGATGAAATGGGTCGTTTTTGGCAACCGTTGACGATCCCTTCCCCTGCGGCTCGTCCTCCGAGCCCTCCGTACTGTTTACCCTATTGTTTTCGATCTATTGGATGCAATCGCATTTGCTCTCTTCCACCCCTTCCGTGATTCCGGGAACGCACCCGGCATCATCAATATCAGCCGCCTCGGACTCGGCCGGAGTCCCAACGCCAGGATGAATTCTAGTCCAATTTCGTCAGATCTTATGATAAGAGTCACTATTCCCGAAGGGTTCATCTCTCTTCACTTTGATACCATGACCGACTCGAGGATCGGCGGGTGACCCCGTTGTGGCTACCCGGGAAGAGTCAGACAAGGTCACCATGCCCCCGCCAAGACTACAGACCGGGATCTTGCGATCCGTTCTGTTATCGGAGTGGGTATGTTCTTCCATTTGCCCACTCATCAACCAGGCAACGCGCCACCCTGACTGTACGCCGACGCACACCCAATACATTTTTAGCCCATCGGCAAGCTGGCGGCGCCGAAACGAAGATGGGGTACTACGCGGACAAGTAGGAGCAACCTCGTGACCCATATTCTCGATACTAACCCACACGCTCAGGAACAATCGTGAGTTCCATTCGCCTCCCTAATTGGTGCGTCTAAGCTCTCGTAGGAATCCCTGTTCCTCCTAGCGGAAGCGTCGTCCACTTTTGTGTGGGACCACCTTTCGGACTACACCGGTCGAAAGCCGGTTCTGATGACGGCAAGTGGTCGTAGGTTTCAAGTCCTCGTTCACGACGCGAAATCCTATGCTCTAGGGTATGGCATGACTTGTCGGATCCAAGACCTTTAGTGCCCTTGCGGTGAGGTACCCAAGGGATCCCTTCACAATTAAACCGCTGCTGATATCTGAGATAGTCGCTGTATTGTGGCTTTCTTCAACGGGAATACTGAGGCCGTCAAGCGCATGGTGGGAGGACCCACAGATTCCTCAAATAGGGCCCAAGCATCTGGACTCTTGCCTCTCGTGTGGGCGCTGGGGGTTGCGATTGAGTACGCGCCATGCGTCCGCAACGCGCCGTTCTCACCGACTCGCGATAACCCTCTACTATGCGGGTCACTGTCACACTCGCACAAGAGGCTTCCCAACTTGTTCGGAAACCGGCTCTGGGAAGGATACCCGCGCCTCCTACCGTACCTATTCTCCGCAGTGTTTCGTGCTTCCTTTTTCGTTCTCACGTGGCTGTTCCTGAAAGAGGTCAGAAGGTTTGTGGGCGGCTTTGTGAAGAAATCTGATCGTCCCCCATCTAGACCGTGAGGAAGCACTTCCCATTGCAGGATGGGGGGAAGTGTACCTAGGCTACATGTACGAGCCCATTCCGCCTCAGGGCGGTCTTGACCGAACCTCTGTCACCCTCCATCGTCAACGCCCTCTGGCGCGCCTTCGTCGACGCCCCACTTCGAGCCCTTCGACCTCTCTTCTTCGCCACGCCGATCCGTCTCGGCGGAATGGGCATGTCACCCATAACGGACGGAATATGCCTTGGAATTTCCGGACTACTGGATGAGGTAACGCAGGAGCTGTTCTTCGCGACAGCCATTCGACCGGCCGAGTTGAAGAACCTCTTTTTAACGAGCCTATTCTGTGTTACCCCTTTGTTTCCTCTGTTTCTCATCATCATCAATTTCGCGCGGGAGCAGGGCCTCCCACCGGGCGTCTGGTCGCGTTCCAGCTTGTGATCGATTGCGTCACTGAGACGAGTTTTAGTAAGTGTTCACTGTTCGCTCCCGAATGTACCAGCGTCATTCTCACTGCTCCCGTTGCGTCCGTCCAGGTTCCATGTTCCTATACATAACCTAGTCCGTCAAGAGCTCGGGAACGCTCGGGAGCGTGTATGGGATCAGCCAAACCGCCGCTTCACTCGCTCAAGCGCTAGGTCCAGCGGTAGGAACATTCCGCCTTGCATTCACGCTACGGAATGATTGGTTAGGCGGACTTGGAGTTTACGCCGTCCTCATCACCATGTCCTTATGGGGTATCCCCCTCGCATACAAGCTCCCGGAGAAAGCATGGGAACACAAGTGACGAAATACTCGCGCTTGACATCGCGTATACCATTTAGCGTTTGAATTCGCTGAATTCCTGTCCCGCTTCTTCCCAATAGATCATCGAATAAATGCCCGGAAACCGGGCCTGACCCGAACTTGTATGGCCGCCCCACAAGTGGAGTCCAAGCTAGCCCGCACGCAGGGAGGAATGAAACACGAAGTGAGCTGGTAGAAAAGTCAGCCTTCTGGCTTGCTCAGACGCACAGCTGTTGTGCGCGCTACGCCACGGACGGCCAGGTAACCACATTCTCTTACACCGATCCCGGCGGTTTCCCCGCGGATTGACGGTCCCGAACATACGGATGGCGGACGGTGTTAGGTCAGCAACCCACCGCTCCCGATGGTGTATCTAACGTGCCAATTAATTAAAGGTCGGACCGATGTCATCACCAGCGTGGAGGGAGAGATGATGATGGGTCGAGGAAGGGAGCTCGGGACGAAACTCCTCGACGAGATCTCAACAGCCAATCTTGTACGTGGATCATCGAGGATCGAGACGGCTAAGTCCACCAAACTCCCCTTCACACATGTGCACCCCTTCTCGGTAAACGCTTCGGCGTCCTCGAATTTGTATACCCGTTCCTTTTTTGCTCCTTTTGGGACGATGGACTGAAACTTTTTAATTCTGATCGGATGAAAGCAAAATGACTGGCGCACGACAACGCGTTATGACGCAGGGGCTGACAACCCACCCCCGCTGATGTCGTCCCGAATAGCCAAGAAACCCTATCCCTTCGGACGCTCGTATTTACCCTCCCCGAACTTTGGATCGGGGGTAAATCATGGCGGCTGTTTCGGAACGGTGAACCTTGTTCTGCGTCACTGATCGATCTTTGAAAATCCCAGTTGCCCCCTCGGCCACTCGGTGTCTTCGTACACGCAGTAGTGCCGCGAATCGCGGACTCCCGCACTTGCGCAGATCTCGAGGTTTGGATCTTAAAATCTCCCTCCCAATTGGATAAATCTCCAGGTACACTCGGCCATCGGCGATCACGATCGACCGTTTCCTGTCCCTCCCATCCCAGGTTTCCTCCAAGACACCGGACCCGCGTCATCGTAAGGTTAAGGATTCTCCCAAGTTCTGATCTCACTCACCGACCCTGGCGCTCCTGTCACGAAAGATGCGACCAAGGCGGGTTGACAACCGTGGGTCCAATACCTGTGCCCCGCATGGATTTCATATTCGCCTTGACATTTGCGGGGGTGATCTGTGGGCCGCCACCACCCGCCAGACCCCTATCAATTGGTTGTTGGGCCGCAGTTTTCATGCGTTCGTGTCACAAATACCATTGGTACTAGTTTCGATTGTAGCCAGTGTACTACTAATGTGGAGGCACACTATTTCCGAATTTCATGATCCACCGCAAGCTGTGCTCCAGACGTTCCGTTAATTGGAGTTACGCATCCTTAGTAGGGTCACAAGGCTTGGGCACACGAAGGAAGGAGAGCGAATAAAGTACAGTATATTTTTGTGTTTCTATAGTTAATGAGGAGGTCCGTGGGTACAGTAGCAGCACAGTGATGAGTGTAGTAAACACAGGGAGGCGTAACTATTAGGTATTAAGCCGTGGTAAGGCGGGGCTTCCTAGGGTGAATCAGAAGAGAATATAATAATGCAATGCGACACAACCAAGACTCGAACCCGAACAGAATGCGCCTAGTATTTTGGAACAGTGCCGTAGATGCCATCGAGCAACTCCTTGTACTGGTCCTCAACCGCCTGTCTTCGGACGTTGCCCTTGGTGGCGGTGCGAGGGAGAGTGCCACGTTCAACAACAACGACGTGTTTGGTGGACGTGATGCGCTCGTGGATATAGCGGCGGGAGTGGAACTGCCTCGTCCGCCTGATGATTTCCTTCTTGAGTTTCTCAGTGTCCATGGTGCACTGCTCCGAAGCCTCGACGAACAACGCGGGGGAAGGTCGGCCGTTTCCGACCACGATACACTCGAAAAGGAGTTCGCCGCACGTAGCACGGGCGTTGTCCTCGATCGACCTGAAGTGACCGATGATGAATATCTGGGAATGATGTAGTTGGGATCGGGCGGACTTACTTCGTATCACACCTGAGGCTGTTCTCACTCTTGATCCAATCATCTTTTCGACCCCGGGAAAGGTACTTTCCAGCTTCGACTTCGAGGAAGAGGTCGCCAGTATGGAAGTGACCGTCTGGGTTCCTCAGCGAAACATCGGGGCAGTCGCCAGAGTCGGACAGGATGACGAGTTCCAAGAGTTTGCCGGTAGAACTCTTGTAGGCGGCGGTGGATGTAGAGGGTTCATCATCCTCGGACTCGATGGGGAAGAAACCATATGACGTTCCCTCGAGTGGAACCAAGAAAGGGGCGTCTTGACCTTTCCCACCAACAGACACCAACATAGCGCCGACTTCAGTGCTCCCAAAGACGTTCTATAAATTTCCAGGATCAAAGGGGTATGTTTTGTCAGCAATAGAAAACTGTAATAGCCGAACTCTATTCACCTGAAGATTGACGCCATTTTGGAAAGCCCAGGCCTCCTCCTCACGCCCCAAAGCAAGTCCGCTGTAGAAGACCTCGTCGAGCTGAACGAGGGCCTGAAGGAGTTTCGGGTTGGTTTTGGAGTTGCGGAGGTGGTGGCCAAGGAAGGTAGCGAACTGCTTGAGGCGGTTCAAACCACATCGAGTGATCATGTCGAGTAATTCTTCGGAGGAAAACGCGACGGTTGTCGGTTGAATAGTGCACGAGCCATGGCCCAGCGAACCGATCAACGCTAAAACGAACAGACGTTGGTTAGCATACGAGGCGGAGAAATTCCAGGCGTTTGTCACTCACTGAATGTCTGCCCAATGTGGCACATACTTCCTCTGTGAGTCGACAGAATACAAATGTCAGATCAAAGATTAACCCGACACACTTAAGGGGTGATTTCCTTACAATGCTACCGTGACATCTTGGCCCTGGGTTGAGCGGACTTGACCCATTTGCTTGGATTTCGTAACGATAGTGTCGAGCCATCGCCGATTACACGGGACGAGTTTGGGGCTACCGCTTGTTGATCCACTCGTATGGAAGACTAATACGAGATCAGTCGCGGGGTAGTCGGTCCGCAGTGGAGGTAAAGCAACGTCCGCCGCATCTTGTTCATGAACTCGGATAGCTGAATAGGTCAGGACTGGGGATCCCGAGAGCTCGACACCGAATGACGGTTCGCAGACCAAAGCGCGGGCGCCGGCCCTTTGTAACAGCTCGAAGATGACGACCGGGTTGGGAAGGCGTAGGCTAAACATCTGAGGGATGTAACCAGCTCTGCTCATCCCGTAGATGTGAAGCACATCAGTGTATGCTGCGCCACCAAGCCTTTGTTCAAATGCGGGTTAGTGGGCGAGGATCACTGGCTGGAACGAAATGTGAAACGCACCACAGTCCGACGATAGATCCGGGAAGAATGCCGTCCGCAGACAAGACAGAGGTCCAGTACCGAGCGTAGAGCTCGACATCCTGGTAGAACTGGGTATAGGTGATGGTGGCCCATTCTGAGACTTGTGAGGTTTCCTTGTTCACGACTGGTATCCGGAATGCAGCTCGTGTGGGATACGCCCTAACGCTGGACTCGAGAACAGAGATGTGTGACTGGAGGGTGGAGGTGGACATTTATGGTCGGGTGAGCTGAGGAGGAGAGAGGAGGAGTGTCGAATGACTGGGGGGCGAATGTGTCGGAGAGCCATCGCGAAACAAAGCCCTTATATATTATATCAAAAGCCTAGGGGAGTGATAACCTTACGACCGAGTCAAGAGGGCGCTGTAGATGGGCAGAAACCTACGATCGAGCGGATAGCCCCCCGGTGAAGTGCGGGAATATGAAAACCGAGAATGTCCTGCCAAACAAGGGGTATGAGGTCCAGATCTGGAATAAACCAGAGACAAAAGTATGTGTGCGTGCGTGCGTGTCACGTTGAAACACACCGACACAGGCCGAGGAAAGAAACGAAAATGGACCAAGTGTGACGAATGATGAGTTAGCGGCACAGCAATGTTTAAGTGCGGTAAGAACGGGAAGATGATGATGATGAATTGTAACCTTTGTAGGCGCGCGCCAGATCCTGGGTCAACCAGAGTTCAATAGACGCGGTCCGGCGACCTGAACTCAAAAGGGTGGGATGGCAGAGGGACAAGGGGAGAAAGATTGGACAGTGCGGAATTAATCAAAACGCTGATGGTCAGTGTGCAGATGATGGTTTGTATCCGACAACCAGTCCCAATCCCGGGACCGTAACCGCAGCATAGAGGTATCAGGTTTGGGTGGTCAGTGTATCCCACACCGCCGGGTGGCATCGGATAGCCAAGATCTCTCTCTCTCTTCTTCGGGAGGAAAAAAATAGGTCGAACTGAGATCTGTTTTGGTACTGTTCTGCGTGTGGCCCCCAAACGCCCGCTCCAAACCCGGAGTTGAGTGGTGTTGGGCGGCGGGAAGCGTGGGATTATGGTGTAGTACAATGCGGTATGCAAAATAGAGAAAGAAGACAAATAGCTGGGGGATTGTAACCAAGGAGTCTGTATATCAGTGACCCCCTCTCAGCCCCCTACAGCCCCCTAGACCATTGCCAACGGTGCTAGGACTGAAGGAGGCGGATCAGCTGTCGTTCACTGTCAATTACTACGCCTCCGAACAGACGTGCCCACTGGAAACCAGACTCATGTCCCGGGGCTAAAGCGACGGCATATTGGCCTACTTGGTTTCCTGTACACCGTACAGCTCGAATGACTCTTCGTGTTTCGTCCGACGATGAAGGGCACCACGGCTCGGAACCTCCATTGCTCCCCTTCCCCGACGCCATTGACTCAGGGACCGAGGGCTGTGTTGGCGTGTGGGTCGCGCGCTCTTCAAGCTTCATTCCTCGATCATACTCTCACACCATCTCAGTGTTTTCTGCACAACCAGACAAGGAGCCCTGTTCCTGACAGAGGTCCCGATTATATCATACATCTCGGGCGGCCGTCTAAGATGCTATGGTACAGGATTGAGGATCGAATATGACAAACTTCATGTGCGGTACGGAAGCGAATCGAAAGCAAGAGCGACGGAAAACATGCCATGAGGACGTATCCGGTTATTCACATAAGAAGCAACGAAACATGATATCCCCCTCCTCGTCCTCATCTCGTATCGAGCGAAGATCTTCTGGAAGTATCCTCCTTCCCAGCCTGGCATCCGGGTGTCTCTCGGCTGTGTTAGGTCGCCACGGTGGCATCCTAGCCGGCATTCCGCCACGCTTTCCTCCCGAAGCGATCCCTCTGTTCCTCCCCACTTGACTCGGACACCAAGGGCGGCATTTCTCCGGAAAGTCCCATCTTTTCCAGTAGGGTCATGACCCGTCCAAGGCTCTCGCTGTGCTCGGATGTCGGATGCGATGGGTCCACGGGGACGAAGTTGAGGTTCATCATTTTGAGCCCCTGGTAAAACGTAACATCTGGACGTTGCAACACTAGGGTCAAGAAGTCTTCTAGCGCGTAACACACCTCTAGCCCATCTTCTTCGTAGCCCTCGACCGAGATCGTGTGAACGGGAGATCCAGAAAGTGTGAAGAGGGTCTCGACGATTCGATCGGCCGGCAGAAGGGGCGTGAGGTGGACGTGCTCGAGCGATCGAAGAGGTGTAGAGAAGACGTTCTTGAACATCTCATCTTGCAGGGGCGTGCTGACGAAAAGTTCTCGGATGGGAGAGGATCTTGCGAGGTTGTTGATAATGCGCTCCGTGCACATCATGTTGGATTCGGGGTCTGATAGACTGTAAGCCCCAAGGTCAAGAACTCGGAGGTTGGACGACGACGGGGTTGTGCCCCACAAACGATCACCGAGATGGGTTTCTGATAGTTGGAGCCTCTCGAGGGTCGGTATCCGGAGCAATGATGGAAGAGATAAGTCTGGCCCAAGAACGGGATGCGGCTCGATGTCCTCGTCACCTACAACGAGCGGAACGAACGGATAGCGGGCCAAGAGTTCAGGTGCGTGCACCCGTGATCGGGTAATGCCGTCAAGTGACAGTCGCTGGAGGTGTGGGACACTGGCGGCAATCGAAACGACTGATCGCTCACTCCTGCAGGGTAAATTGCGGTCGGTGAACGGTTGCAGTCAATAGATGGCCGGATATTACTTACAGTGGCATCAGCGTCTCGGATGCAACGTTCCCGATGAAAAGCGCAGTGAGGTGGTCCAATCTTGAAAATGGTGGGATGATATGCTTTTGCATAGACCCAAACACGTAGAGGGTGAGAGATTGAATCATCGTGCAGGTGGATAGGAGGGCGACGAGGAGGTCGGTCTGGGACAAAGCGGAGGGGTGTTGCTGCCCTGGTTGGCTCGGTCGCGTCGAGACATGGAGCGATCGAATGCAGATACGGGATCTGGATGGGAATCGAGAGAGGAATGATTCCGCGGCTTCGTAGCCGTCCAACTTGACAGACTGGGAGGAGGACAAAGGGTTGGCATGCAGACTATGTTTAGCATCCGGACGGGAGGCACGCACCTGGAACAATGTGGGCAAAGCTAACTGTCTGCGGGGCCGATCGACTGCGGAGAAGGCTTTGAGGTCGTCGAGGGAGAGAAGGTTGAAGACGGAGAGGTTCATCTCTGGCGGAAGCGTGTTCCATCCTCGAGGCATTTGGGAGGAGGAGTGAGCTGGGGGGGGGGGGAGGCTGGAGGACTATGATCGTGGAGGGAGAGCTGGTTATTCTTATACGAACGACCTAAAGGCAGGAGTATCAAGCGCGATTCCGTCGTCTCTGGTCCAATTATTTAAGGCATAGAGTTCAGGAATCGCTCTAACCGCGCGACTGCTGATCACATTTCGTCCCTGTTTATCCGGTCCCTCCCAGTCGCTGAGCGAGAGTTTCGTTCCGCTCAACTAGTCGGCCTGACCAAATGGGCGGCCTTGAGAAACATTAATCAATGATATACTGGAACCCGGAAAGTAACGTACTGGCGCGAGTTTAGACCCACTTGTCTGCGCTCGGCACTTGCATAATGCCCAGCTGGTCGTAAGGTGAGAACGGAGCAAGAGCGTCTCGATCCCAGACCACGTGTCCGCGTCGTCAACCCGTTCCTTCCTCCTCCTCCTTCTCTCCCTGTCGGCATACAGCTCACCCCCCCTCCCAGCAAATAATGTTGTTCGCTCGTTTATCCCTCGTCGCCTTTGCCAGCTCTCTCGTCGGCTCCGTCGCCGGTGAACTGAAAATCATTGCCCCAGGAGGCTCATCTCTCTGGTGGGGTGAGTAAATTTTGCGTGCGCTGGCCTCGCCTCCTGTACACCAACGAAATCCCGTTCTCCAGTTGCCAGCTCGGCTAATACCCTAATCTGGGACTGTAGTGACAAGACCCATGATCAATTCAACGTAGTGTGAGCTGACCGACCTTCTGTCAACCGTTTCTCCGGTTCCATCGGTCAACACGCGTACTAACCACCCCTTTCTCGTCAGCATCGCGAACCCCAACGTAAACGTGTTAACCGCTCCTCTCACAATCATTCCGACTCTTCCGAACTACATGTGCAGCAAACTCGTCACGGCCCAGCAGCTCAGCCTCCCTGCTGCCACCGGATATACTATTCAGTTGACGAACATTTTTAACAACAGCGACGTTCGTTCATCTTCTTCGCATATCACCCTTCTTACGCTAGGCTGATTGCCCTATCACTGTCTTCTAGATCTATGTTAGTTCTCAGCCTTTCGAAATCAAGGCTCTCGGTTCCGCCTACCCAGATCCCTCCGCCACTCCTGGTGCTGGAGGCTCCAGCTCCCGCTCCCCCAGCGGCACTTCTAGCGGCTCGAACCCTTCGAACACCTCCAACGGTAACAGCAGCAACAACAGTGGAGGATCCAAGAACGTGTTGAGTGCCGTTGGTGCCTTCGCGGCCATCGTTGTCGGAGTTATGACCACATGATTCCCGCCTTCTTCACCATCGAGCAACAGTGACGTTTGCTTATGGCCGAGCACTCATTTTGGACCTGGGCACACTTTCTATGCAAATGGACATATCTTTTCTTGTATCTTCTTTCCCCATCGAACTCCATTTTTATCGCCGAGACAGTCTTTCTGATCTTCTGCACGTTCAATCTTTTATACAATACACTGTCGTTTACACTACTCCACGAGCCCATTTTTATACCTCGCGAAGGATCAGCAAGGCGAACATGTCGCGCGGGCCGGGTGTGCACATCCAAATATTCAAAAACTGCCAACCCCCGCCCGCAGCCCCGTGGTGGTGCCCCTCCCGCGGGTCCGCGTCCGTCGCCCGACGACAGGGGGGAACTACGGTTATTCTCTTTCCGCGAGACTTTCGCTCACTTCCCACAGTCCCGTCGACCAGAATCTTTGGGGGTGAGCCCGACGATTGATCTACAGGGACGCGCATCACCGGCCCTGGAGATCATGCTCGCGATCTCGCGCGATTTGCCCCCCCCCCTGGCTCTTTAGAAGCCGTCGGGCAATTTGCATCCCGACCAACTCGTGGATGCCCAACACCTCCGCGAGATACAAGTTATCACACACACGTACGGAACGTTCACTGAGCTTCTCTTTTCCGATAAACGGCTGATACTAGTACACATCCTTTTCCGTAGCTTTTTCTTTCCATACTATCTCTGCGTGGTTTATATTTAACCCGTACACCAAGAACGACAACCGAGCTTTAAACGGTGCCGGAGTTGACGATGGTGATCTTCCCAGCGGGAGTACCGGAAGCAGTTCCCCTTTTCTCGATGATCTCGACAATGTCCAAACCCTCAACAACCTCGCCTAAAAGTAGAAGAGGGTTAGTATTGGCGGCCGTGCCGGCATCTGCGGGGCAAAGGCGGCTTACCGAAGACGACGTGGGCACCATCGAGCCACGACGTGACGACTGGGAGCGTGATAAGATCAGCGGCCCCCCAGGATACAATGGGGCGGAGTGTGGAGCGTACCAGTGGTGATGAAGAATTGGGATCCGTTGGTGTTCTTTCCTGCGTTAGCCATGGAGAGGAGACCAGGCTTGGTGTGCTTCAGCTGGAAGTTCTCATCTGAATAGGAGAACCCGTTCAGGAGGCGATTAGAACCGAATACACCCATGTATCGTAGTCGGGAGTTATTCGCTTAACGTACCAGCGAACTTCTCGCCGTAGATGGACTTTCCGCCAGTTCCGTTGCCTATTAAACGATGAATTGAGTTTTTTTTGCCTCCCGCCGCCACGCAGATAAGAGGGGGAGGGGTCTCAACTTACCCCTCGTGAAGTCACCGCCCTGCAACATGAACTTGGGGATGATACGGTGGAAAGAACTTCCTTTGTATCCAAATCCGTTCTGGTGCGTCGCGAGCTCGCGGAAGTTCCTGGCGGTTTTGGGGACAACATCGTCGTAGAGCTTGAAGACGATGCGGCCGGTGGGCTGGCCGTCGATAGTGATATCAAACTGGTGGATCGCAAGATCGGGATGTGAGAAATCTAGACTCTCTCATTCAACGAAGCATTGGTACGCACGAAGACGTTAGCCATTTGGTGTCAGTTGGATGGTGAGGTGGGAGATAGAGAGATCTGAAAATATTTTTGTGAGATAAACCTGGCTTATGTATACTTTCGGCAATCTCCGTTACACTGCTAAGCACATCGTGATAATGACGGTCAATTACTTACAACTGTACCCGCCTGAGGACCGTACGCCTGATTCCGTCCTCTTCCACCTCCTCCGTCTCGAGTTTGTACCCCCCTCGGCGAGGTAGGTAGACCACTCTTACATATCGATACACAACGCCCAAAAGCCCAATCACCAACGCCACGATGCAGTGCAACTAAAGAAGGCCAGGTGATGACTGTGATCAGCTGCTACTCTCGAAGACACAAACTCTAAACCTTGACCGGAGCTTACTCACGTAATACGGTATGTGTTCGTAGACCTGGTACCCAGGGGCAGGTGGGACCCACGGAACGATCACCAAGAATACGTTTGATGCAAAGAAAAACCAGACCGCTGCCGTGCACGCGCGGAACGGCGGGTTCCAGCCCTGCGTGGACACCGCCTCTGGGCGCAAGTGTATGTATAACAACCCTGCAGATATGAACGCATTTATCAACGAGAGGGGGTATGATGATACTAGACGGAAGATCATTGATAAATTGGTGTGAACTGTACGCAGGATAAGACGGCTCACGTACAGCTCAAGACGAAGAGATATGCATCCCCTGGTGGGGGAAGTAAGATATATGCCGAGCTTACGACCCATTGAGCGAATAGCCCGGCCATCGGAGTGTTGAATGGCCAGTCGCTCGCGAAGAATGACGACCACGGAAGAACTCCCTCACGACCGAGTTCTTGGGTGAGCCTTCCATGGGTGAATAAGGCTGCCAAGTTGTTTCCCCAAGTGGATAACGCAATCATGAGGCTGAGCAACTGTGGATACCGGCCATCCGTAACCCGCACCATAACATTTCAACTAAGGAATACACACCCTTTCAGTACCTTGGCCGAAGATGTTTCTGAAGAAGAGCGCGCTGAAGTCATATATCACTTCAGGGTTCTGACAGGGTCGGGGCGGGCTCGGAACTCACGCGATAATCCGACCGCTTCCAAGGATATCATTCTTTGAGACCGCCCCAAAGTAGGCGATATTGGCCAACAGATAGGTGACAGTGATGAAGACGAGGGCAATAGGATCCGCGCGTTTGATGGTACGAACAGGGTCGCGGACCTCGGACAGAACATAGTTCGCGTTGCTGTAACCCACAAAAGACCTGCGATCTCTCCCACGTCGGTATCGCAGACACGCAGCTCGTTAGTGACAAATTGCTCACCATATCACGTTATAGAGACCTGTCACGAACGCAGTCGCGCCGTTCCCACTCCCCTCCCATAGTTTCGACCACCGTAAATTGTCAGGTACTTCAACATCCCCTTTCAGTTCAAAACCTGGCACACCGGCCAAGTGTGCCATTCCAATAATAACGACCGCTATCAGGATCAAGAGTTTGAAAAACCCCAGAGTGTTCTGAAGTCGGAGGCCTGCGGTCATGAAACAACTATGCATGATGAATGACACAGTCAAACACCCGAACGCGACCCCACGAACATTGAACGTAGTTGCCTCTACGTCAAATGCGTGTAGTAGATCTGAGAGGGATCAGTACAGGGCGCTACGGAGGGGCCGGGGTACCTACATTCACCAAAGACGACCGGATTCGCGGATGCCCATCCCTAATGGTCGATGAAGTGACTAATGCGGTGGTATGAGAGACGGCTCACAATAAGCAGCCCATACATAGCGCAAACGCACGTCGCCATGAACCTAGGATGTTTGTAGACGTATTCCAGGTAGTTCTTCTCTCCGCCACTCCGAGGCAGTGTCTATAAACCCACTTCAGTGTCCTAACGCTCCAAAATCTGGCAGCATACTCACGGTTCCGTACTCCAGGTACACAGCGGAACCGGTGGCGGCTACGACGGCGCCGAGTAACCACATTGTCAACGCCATACCAACACTTCCAGCGGATCTCAGGATAACGCTTGGAGTGGCGAAGATCCTGTCCATCTCTGAATCAACACCCTGAAGAGAATAAGATGAAAAGTGTAGAAACTAACCCAGTGCCAATCATCCTATTAAAGATGAGGAAAATGGCACTAGTAAGGCCTAGAACACGAATACGAATGAGATGACTTGTGGAGATGAGATGTGGCCTGTTATCCACCGAGCTTCCTCTTGTGCACAGGGACATTATCAAACGCCTCGCCGGTAAGATGGTTAGGCACCGCTAACACAAACAGTTAACAGGAAACCCGCACGGTTGCTCTCTCAGGAGGACAGTACCTGGTTTCAGTGGTGCACTTCCGCTCGCATGGTCGTCTCTGGGTCGCGAGGAGAGTAATGGCTCACGTTCTGCATCCGTAGACATCGTATAGTGGATGAACGTTGCCAATGAATGCAAAGAAACTATTCTAGCCCGAGGGAGAGGACCCTCCCGGTGTGGGGGGCAATGACAGGATGTGACGCGAGACGCGATCGACAATCGACAAACCCAGACAAGGTTAGCAGGTGGTATAGAGAGTAACTACGATACACGAAGCCATCGGTCTAAATGGATTTGTTCTTCTTCAAGAGGTGTTCTCTCTTCAGACGCTCTAGTTCTCCTTCAGCTTCCAACTCTTTGAGCGCTGCTTCAGCCCATCCGGAGAACCCGTCATTATCATAAGCAGCCCTCAACCTGTTCTCAGCATCTTCCCACTTCCAAACGGGATCAACGCCATCCAAAAGCGTTCGAACCTGTTGTCCACCCTCATCATCACATTCGTTCTCTGGCATTCGGTGTATCCGGGAAGAAAGCATTGGAATTTTCTCCGTCAGGATTCTCCTCATCCTCGTCGCGAATTCCTCGGTCTAGTTCGGAAGATTCAGCATCAAACACGGTGGGCATGGAAAAAACGGAACTATTCCACGAACGTTTTGCACTCCGAGTGAAGCCCGAACAGCCCAAACACCGACGAAAGCTCCGACGGTGACTAAAGTGGTGGCGATACCGAAAGCTTTGGCTGAGTAGAATGCACCGTTGAAACCAGGGTCTACGGACACATCCGCGCCGGGAGTTTTTGGAATTTGAGTTGGTTCAACGCGAGCAGCGGTAGCCACGGTAGTGGTGGGATTTGGGCGTAAGGTTGGCGAGGGCCCGGCTCTCCGCCTCGGGGGTGGCGCCTTGGTCAAAGCCCGTGCCGTCCGCTGACGTCTCAGTAAGACAATGGGGACGCTCAAAGCTACCGTGGAGATTCCCAACTACGACAAACACACTGAGAGGTAGACAATGGGGTTGAGCAAAAAGACCCACAAGGACCACTGGGACCCATTTGGGGACGGGTTGTTTCGCCTTCGCGGCGGCGTCATGGCCGGACTGCATCAACAGCCGTCGATCACCTTCCCGAGTAGTTTATGAGGGGAGGTCTGGAGACCAGCTGGTCAGCACTCCCAGCACAGGTCGAGATGCATGTTATCTTTATGTATAGCATATGCGACGGTCGACAAAATGCAGGGTGAAATACAGAAAGCCTCGCGAACGAAAGGTGGCGTCCATTGGCTTCCGAAAGGTTTTCTGGCCCCAAGCCACGAAAAAAGTCTATGCCTTCTTCGCCGCCTTGACGCCCTTCCTCACAACATCTCTCCTGGCCTTCTTGGACACAAAAGTCTTGAACCTCTCAAAGTCGCTCAGTGACTTTCGCTTCTCGATGGCAGCCCTCTTGGTCGCCCATGACGACTTGTTCCACTTCTCAACGACCCCCTCGGTTGACAGTTGCTTCAGGACCGTTCCGGAGCCGGCACTGCGGGGAAGTTTTGGTAGGCGGAACGGCGTGAGGGTCAGGTGCCGGTATGGGAAAGCATGGCGGGGTACGCCCGTCTGGGGCCCATCGACGATGGCCTATAGTAATTTTAGAAAAAGACCACGGCTGAACGTGGGTTTGCCACGCACCCTGTTGTGGTCGATAATCTCAGCGATAACGGCAGTTTTGCCAGCATGGGGTCCAGATCGGAGGAGGACAACTGGAAAATCGGGTACCATGGTAAATCACGTCTTCTAATACCCCTGAGACGCAGCGTAAGACTGCATACCTCGCCCGACCTCGACAAATCGCTTGAAGTTTGAATCAGACTGGGAGAAAGAGCGAAGGTCAGTCAGCCGATTGTCCCGTGTCATCCAAGACAGATCAGAGGAATCCATCCAGAATCCACGTCCCCCGGGGCAGTTTTTGACCACCAGGTGGTCTGAACACGCGTAGAGACGGCATAAAGCAAGTTACTTGAACTCACCATTGTGTTTTGGGGGTGTCGTCGCCGTCGATGGGCTTGAGTGTTGGTGTTGGGTTGGGGCGTGGGAAACCCTCTCGGCTCAATGCGCACCCTGCCGGACCTGCCCCGGTTCTTCTCACACCGCCTCTTACCTATTGTTTCAGTGTGCCATTGACCTTCATCGCTTCACGAAGAACGGTCGCCGTAACGCGACAGAAACACAGGTCGATGTCCGTGCCAACGCTCATTTACCGGCATGGGAAGCCATGGCCTAGCCGTTCTAACCCCAAAGATCAGCCGTGCCGACCCATAGGGACAAAGCCACAATTCATTTGCCACTCGTCGCGTTCAGGTCACCGTCCTGTCCTTAAAATGCGACCGGACGTCCTTCCCTGCTTCCCCCTTTACCTCCAACCTCTGTCATAAAACTACCCAAACCCTAAACTCCCATGAATCAATGTACGCGGGACCACACGTCGGGCGTCCCCTACTATGCCACATCCATAGGGACATCGATGAGCCACTCCAAAACCGCTTCCTGGCCTCCCCCCATCCCTGAACTCCCGAGCTCCCTAATCGACTCCCCGGCCAGTTCTCAATTTTCCTCCGATGCCAGCGACAGCCCAGATGCCTGTGTGGACCAACACGTTTACGATGACCACCTACCCTTGCTGACGAAGAACCCGAAGCTTCAGGCTTATTTCTTCCGAATGGAGAAGACCCTGCGCACCTGTAACCGCGCCTCGATACACGCCGAGGCTGCGAATCTCACACGAGACATTGTGGCGAAACCCGCAGATGTCGAATCCTCAGTGCGAATGGTGGCGAAAACCCTTGCCAAGGCTGGCTACAGAAAGGTCGAATACTCAAGGTCGTGCGCGCTCGTAGCGCACGAGATCTTTTGCCAACTCCAGTCAACTTTGCCCGATGCAAGCATCTCGTTCGTGGAATGTCTAGTGGGTGCAGTGATGGAGATCTTTGACGGATATTACCTCGGGGTAACTACCTACGCTTATCGGGCTACATTTCTTCGAGCTGATCATCGGTCAGGTTAATTTGTGGCACCTGGGTGGACTGACTGGACTGGACAGTGTCGAAGCGGAGATGATAAATGTGACAGCCTTTGCCGGGGACCTGTTCGCACTGGGTCTGCTCCCAGTGCAGGTCGCGCGCAGCAAGGTCATCGCAAGTCTTGCTTATGCAAATCAAGTGTCAACGGTTCACTGCCGAGCGCTTCATTTGTTCCTCCTCCATGCAAAATCTCACATCGGTCCCTCGATCGGGCTGGACACTCTGGGAAAGATCCGCAGGCAACTTATACTGTGCACTCGCGGACCTCCGATGGCGTACGATAGGATGGCCCGGCTGTGGGTGATCGTAAGTCCAATCGGTCAGGCTCGATTTTGGGTGTTTCTGACCAAGTATTTCAGGAGTGTTGTACGGTCATTGACAAGACAATAGAACAAGATCGTGTCGTTCGTTCAGGCAGCGGGGAACCAACGGTCATCTCAGATCAGCGGGACGTGATCCCTTCAAAGGATGGCTGGTTCTCAACGCTTGTCTCATAATTTATCTTTCCCTTTCTCTTTGGGCGACCTCATGACCTGGTATAATGTGTACTTTATGTCTAGACGTGCATGTGCTTTACTAAAATTGAATCACCATCTTCTTCCCATGCGCTGAGTCTCGAGCGAGCAGGACGCGCCTGGTATCCCAAAACCGTCGGGTTCACTCCAATGTGGCAACATGCGCACAGAGGATGGCGTGGCCGCAGTGGCGAGAGGAAGGCGCCATCAAGCTTCCCCAGACAATCCGATAATCAACACGCGACGGTTCGAACGAGTTCCACCGCTGTATACGCCCCTACTCCGGTACTGGTCCAAACTACATGGGGATGGAACGATGGTCTCGAACTGTATCGTTAATCTCTGGAGTGAGACCACGCGGGGTTCAGGGGAGAGGAATGAATCAAGGGGATAGATAGGGCTGAAGACATAATTAGCGTCTAGAGGGCGTGGGTCACTGGGAGGTCATAGGCCGCATGACGGTCGGGTGACTGGGAATGGTGTCGATCAAGGAGAGTTTGGGAGAGGCAAGATAAGAATGGAGACGGCTGGAATGCGCCGGCGAAACGTACTAACGAACCTCGGACGCGTATGGAGGGCGTAGCGTACATTGGTACCGTGCGGAACATAAGATCTGAAACCAACGGAATGGAGGAGCGGTAAACTTCGGAGGTGGCGGAGAAACATGGGTGGGAAACGACCTCGGTCGGCCATGCCGCGAAGGTTGATGGGGGATCCCATGGACCCAGCGGCCGGACCCAGCCCCATGCGAGAGCAAAACACATACGTTCTCGGGTGTGCTCGCGTGCAAGCCATGGCGGTCGGCGGGTTCACCCAAACACGCACCCGGGGTAAAAAGCTAGCCGAGCGACGACGGCGTGGCGGCTGGTCTTCCCCTCCTGATCGCGCGAGTCGCCAAAGGAAACCAACCCAGCCCCACGCGGTGCAAGTCTGGAGTGCTGCGTGCTGCGTTCCCGCGCGTTGCTTGTGGGGAGGCTGGTCGAGATTCGCACCGAGGTGTATTCCTGGTGCTACTGTACCAGGATGAAGGGAATTCCCCGTCGTTGACAACGTCCGTTTAACTCGGGCGATCGCCGGGTCAACAGTCTCAAGGGAAGCACAGTGCCACATGCAACAACAAACTCCTACGTCATCTCATGCTTCCTGTCGATCTGCTTCCCTCTGGAACGCTCCCCGTTTCCTCACCGGGAGTTTGCCAGTTGCTGCAGCTGTTTGGGGGGGGGCCTCGCGAACGTTGGCTGATAACCACAACCGGCGACTTATCGACGACCTGCTATAAATACAGGTCAGTGGTCGGTGTAGCCAACAATCTTGAGGAGGTAATTGATTGGTGGCACATGGGTTGAAACCTCGTGTACCCTATGGGTCGATTCGGTCTGATCGTATGGCTCCCGTTCATTCTCTCTAATATATAACCGACCTACCATGGCGCGCAATGTGCCTTTTCCCCTTAAGTCCCCCTCTGGGTTCCCCTCGTCCTACCGTCCACAAGCCCTAGCTTCTCTCGACTTTCACCGCCCGTCGAGTTCATCATGAAGCTTCCTGCTTTGTACACGTACGCGCTGTCCTTCCAGTTCTGGATGGGTAGGTTTACTCACCCAAGATCCTGCCGATAGGTCGCCGATGACCCAAGTGGTGTTGGTGGGTATCACCTGGTTAGCCCTTCTCTCTACCCGTCGCGTCCTGCGACGTTTCCGTTGATCTATTCTCGTTGATTTAGCTTCGCCACCGTCGGGATGTTTTCGGCCGTATCCAACTTGGGAGCTGGTGGTCTTCAGGACGTTTCTCTGTCGGATACCGCAAACGGTGTGCTCTATGCCACCTTTGCTCTCACAGGTCTTATCAGTGGAGGAATCAACAATGGTTCGTTCGCTCCCGATCAGACCTTCCCAGACTGTTCCTCTGATCCTTCGGGCTATTTTAGTGCTCGGCCCTCGGCTCACTCTGTTCATGGTCAGTTCGACTACCCCACCGCGAACTGCACTCGAGCTGAACTCGTAAATCTAGGGTACTCTGGGTTATGCTCTCTACGTCGGTTCTCTCTGGGCGTATGTAACCGATCAGGACAACAAAACTCTCCCGCTCACTCTTCTCTCTCGCTAGTCACCAAACCCAGGGTACACGTTGGTTCTTGATTTTCGCTGGCGCAATCCTCGGCGTCACCGCAGCCCTGCTCTGGTCCGCCCAGGGATGTATCATGATGAGTTACCCTCTCGAGAAGGATAAGGGCAAGGCATTCGGTATCTTCTGGGCCATCTTCCAGTTCGGTTCTTTCATTGGTGCCATCATTGCCCTCGCTATCAATCTCGAGAAAGGTCATTTGGATTCCGTGGCGACTTCCACCTACATTGTGAGTTCTCCATTCAGTGGGACACTTGAAACCTTCAACTTGAAACCGACCGAACTTTCCCTGGTTACCCCTCAATCGTAGGCTTTCCTGGTGATCATCCTTTTCGGTGTGGTCTCCTCCTTCGCGGTATTGGCCCCTCATCAAGTTGTCCGTCCCGATGGAACTATCGTCAGGGTCGACGATCAGTCTTCTATACCCCAGGAACTCAAGGGTCTATTGGAGCGTTTGAAGGACTGGCGCATTCTTGGTGTGTGCAGCTGTACCCTTCTCCGCATTAGCCAATGCTTATATGGGCGTGTGGTGTAGCTCTCCTGCCAATGTTTTTCGCTTCCAACTACTTCTACGCTTACCAGGGAGCTGTCAACGCTGGCAAATTCGATGGACCAACGCGTGCTGTTATTGCCGCTTTGGAAGGTGCTGGTGCCATCATTGGCGCTCTCCTCATAGGTTTCCTCGTCCTCGACGCCAGCTGGCTCGGCCGTAAGACTCGTGGTTGGTTGGGCCTCGCTGTCGTCACCACCATCACCATCATCGTCTGGTCTTGTGGTCTCGCTTGGCAGCTTACCTTCACTCGCGAGAAGATTGGTGGAAAGATCAACTACAAGGATGACCACTTCGCTGGGAAGGGAGCCTTGTTCTTCTTCTGTAAGTTCTCAGTTTCGGTTATCCAACTGAGTCCGGTTGTTGACCGGTGCGACAGATTACTTTGGCGATGCGTGTTACCAGGCTCTCGCGTACTGGATCATGGCCGCTCTAACCAACGACCCGTTCACCCTCGCCCGTTTCGCCGGTCTCTACAAGGCCGTTCAGTCTGCCGGTGCCGCCGGTTCCTTCGGTATGGATGCCGTCGCGACTCCCTACCTGAGCGAACACCTTGCAAGCTGGATCATGATGCTCGTCTCCTTCCCCCTCGCCGGAATCGTCATTTACACCATCAAGGAGACTAACTACGACGCTGAACACATCGATTACGCCGATGACCCCAAAGACCCCGAAACACCCAAAGAAGCCGTCCCCCACTCCACCGAGAAGATCGATAACGAGTAAACCACACTCCTCCCCCCCTTTGTCACGGCTACGTTTTTGTACGACAATGGGTGGTGCTTTTTTTCTTACGGTTCGCCTCTTTGGTTTTCGAGCGGGGAAGGGGGATATTGGCTTTTTCTGTGTAACGGGTTTTTTTGCGTTCCCACCTGTGGTGGCATCTTCTATTTCTGGGAAATATCCCAATCGTGTGGTACAGATCGATGTCTTTGTAGTATCTCGCTGTAAGGACGATACAATAACGGAGATATGCCAACCAGATACGCAGGGCGCATTTATACGTTCCCGCCGGTGGGATTGATAACTTTAGGTTTCACGAGTAGATGCTCTTCAACTTTGCTTCGACCTCCGTGGCGGAGAGCTTGATATCTAGAAGCGTTGGTCAACACACAGAGATCACAGGATAGTGCAAAGTGCAAACGCTTACACTTCTGCGGGTCTATACAAGAGCCAAGAGTTAGCATTGCGATTGGTTAACAGATCACACAACTCACTCCTACTGAAATCCTTTCCGGGGTTCTTCTGCAGGAACTTCTGGAAGAGGGGTACAACCAACAACAAGACCTCCTGGCAAACAGTCTCTCTCTCATCTTCCTCCGATTCGTCCGGCAACACCGCTGCAATCGTATGCCTCTCCACGAGCTCATCCAACAGATCGAAGAACCTAGTAAACTTCTCTTTGATGGATGACTTGCTTTTATCCTTATCTTCCGCCAGGGCGTTGAGCAGAGGCGAAAGGTTAGCGTCCATGTAGTTCGCTTTGGCCATGCGGAAATTGGAGTTGATCAATTCCCTGCCTTGGGAGGAAATCAGCGTGTCAACTCCATTGATCGGTTGGGTCAGAAGGTGCGTGCAGAGATAGGATACGTTGTTCAGCAGAAAGACTGAACCGAACGCCGGGCGACGTTGACTCCTGGAAAGCGTCACGAGACTGGTGATTGTCGTGTTCACCACGTCGACTAGTGAAAAACGGGGGCAGAATTGTGAAAAGGGGGAAGTCAAGATCTGAGAAGGAGGACTTACAGATAAAGTTTTCGAGTATGAGACCTTCATCTCCCTCACCGAGCCTTGCGGTTTTGGGGACTGTAACACCGTCGCCCATTTTCCAATTCCCGTCGCCGAGTTTCAGTAACACCGACCCCACGGCGATTTTTACCGCGGGGAGACGTTCAATGAACGCCACCGTCTATTAATGAAATCAGAAGCAGAAAAGGACGAACACGAATACCGGTGGACTTACGGAGGTTGTGAAATCAGCAACATTCACACTTTGGTCTCCGCCCTTCCCCATCGCCCCCGCTTTGATATTGGCAATCAGTTCTGGGAAGCTCCTCAAACACACTGATCTGAGCGACGAGAGGGCGTCTTTCAGCTCGTTCTCTCTTCGGCCGGCACGGCGGCACATCAGGTCCTCCCAGTGTGCCTCTGACCTAGATAATGACGTGTACGTGGAGAGGGCGAGGAACGTGTGTTTTTGCAAGTTCCGTTTGATGGAGGTGTTCAGTGAGGATAAAGTCGATTTGAATAGAGAGATGAGTGGGGTGATAAGGGAACTGAATGTGGTGGCGAGTAGGGATGATGTGGGGATTGGTGCGAGATCAGACAGCAGGTTGTATTCCTCCTAAACTCGCGCGTTAGATGCGGATCTCGGGGGATGAATGTGCTGGGCAAACCTCAGCAAGTGTAAGCATGTTGTGGACCCATGCGCCGACTTCTCGACCGGCGAGGACTCCGTCTATATTATCAAACCGCTCCAAGAGACGCTTAGCATGAGGCTCGAGACATTTTCTACTCCAGCCGCCCCGCATCTCGCCGTGGCCGCGCTGAGCATCCCGTAAAGTGGATTGGATGGCAAGGGCAGCCGGGTGGTTCGGATGCGTCGTTGGCAGTGGGAGGGTACGGAGGAAGGCAGCGATCGGGATAAGTTGTGCCAGCAACGAGGGGTCGAAGGGGGTGAAGTTGATTTCTGGACCACCTGGGGGGATACCAGCAGAACCTTCTGCGACGAGTTTTGTGTACAGTTTGGTCACCTTGGTAGCTCCGGTCTCGACTATACGAGCCTGGTGACGCAACTGTGAACTCGAGTGAAACTGACAAAGAATCGAAACTCACAGCCTGAGTCGTGTCTTCCTCAGAGGACTTAAACGCGATAGTGGCGTTCAACCTTTCCAAAGCTTCCCTGTATTTCGCTAACTGGCCGGGCTGAGGGCTGCGGGGGTCGCACTGTCAATGACATTCATTCACGACCACGGCGGGTGGAATGAATACCCCTTCAAGATCAGAGCCTCCTCGCTTGCGATTCCATCCCGATTACTGGCCACTTCCTCGATCTTTCCAAGCACTCTGTCGATGTCTGGCAACCGTACACGTAGTTAGCGCATGGGAGACTGAGATTGATAGGGTACGCACTGCCGGCCCGCCGCGTGAGGAGTTGCGTCGAAGCATAGAGGGGGAGAATAGCCTTCTCCAGCTTCACCAGCCGACTGTCAAAGCTGGACAGGATCGCTAACGTATTTCAACGCCGGTTGTAGACGGATGGATGCGCGGCGCTGCTCACCCGTCATCCTCTGAGAAATCTGGCGAGTCTTGTTGAGGTTTTGCTCGAGCTACGAAACGAGTTTATTGCCCAGTCCACGCGAGGTTACCTTCTCCACTCACGAGCTCGATCTCTGCGGCCTCGTCGTCCATGGTGGTCGAGAGCTGAGGGTGATCGGTAATGAGTGCGGATCAAGCGGACGGAAAACATGCGTCGTGATGTACGCGCTCGTGCGGGCTCAAGCTCATATGCAGCTTATACATCTGGCTCTATCGCATATATACGATTCCGTTCCCAGACTTACATACGGATCCAGGTTGGGTAGTAAGGGAATACATGCGAATACTTGTTTACGAAAACTCGTCCAGCCGTTGGATAAGTTCGTCCAGACCCCAAGTATTTAACCTATTTTCGTACAGGTATAGTGAAACGACGTTTCTGCGTTGGTAAAGAGTTATCCAACAAGTCCCAAGGAATCCAACCTTTATAAAAAAAACCCGGAACTTTCACCTATTTTTCTTCCACATTGTACCATAGCTCGATGAAACTGAAAGTTGAGGTGCAGAGGTAATGCCAGCATTGTATGGGCCTGAAGCAGGCGGGGTTGCGGTCCTTCCCGGTCCCCATAATTTGGTCGGCGGGCTGAGTTTCGAACGAAATAACCCCACCGTTGTGATTCCAGATGCGCGGTTTGGAGACAATATCCGCGACCCGACGCAACGGACGGGGTCCTGACAGTTCCCTGTTCGATATTCATCTGGATTCGTTTGAACACGTTGTACATCCTACGGACAGTCATCCGGTCACCCACTGAGTCACCCAATGGGTTAATACCACAGTGTGAAAGAAGCCACATCGCGCCCAGCACGGGATCGAGTCCTGTACGAAAGAAGTATCCGGCGTATAGTCTAACCACGAGCTCGTTGGGTTCCTCCTCAGGGTCTTCTGGATCGGATGAGCGGATGACGTTTAAGTATTGAGGGAGGGGTAGATGTTAGCGTTGAGGCCGTAGCCAGACATGCGCTCGATGAGGAAGTTGATGGAGGTAACGTAGGTGCAGTCGGATCCTTCGGTGCCTCTGGCAGTGCCGCCCGTGATTATGCCGGCAATCCTCCCCTTGCCATCGACGACAGCCGAGCCAGAGTCGCCAGGCTCGGAGAAGGCACCTGACGTGGAGTTGCGAGGTAAGATGGCGATCTCCATCGACATCTGACCAGGCTGGCCCTTGGAGTAGACCCAGGTGAACGAACGGATCGAGTTGAGGCGTCCGACGGTGAGACCGGAGGCGCAGCCGCGCTTCACGACCATGATGCAGGGGTCATTGTTGTGGTCGAGCGTCTTCGGGCTAACCTTCCACATTTCCTCGTCCGGGATGGTGCCGAGAAATTCGAGGAGGCGGTCTCCTGGATACTCGAACGAATCCGGGTCGGCGAGGTGGGGGAGCATCCAGGCCGTGAACTCGTCGACGGGGATGGTGGTTCCAAGGTCGATTGCGTTTCCGACGAAGTTAGTGGAGTCGACCTTGGCACCATCAATCTCAATCACGGCCCAATCCTCCGTAAATTTGTCCTTCCCGACACCGAACCCGATGGGGGGGGAAAGAACGACGTGGCCGAGAATGCGGTTCTCCGGCTTCTTCCAGCCTCCGGAGACGTCCACGAGGAACTTTTCGAGGGGTCCGATCGCGCCCCTTGCTGCATCCAACCGGGGCTGGGCATGTTTTCGCTCCGCCTCAGCATCCTCCCTACGCAACTTCTGAGCTGCCTTCAACCGGCGCTCGAGATAATCGATGGTGATACGCTTGCCGTGGATCTCGGATCCGATGGCTGTGATGTGCTTTTCAATAGCGGCGTCGCCAAACAACAAGACGTTCCTGCAGGGCTGACTGGAGTTGAGGTATTGGTAGAGCTCGTTGGGTTCCTCCTCAAGGTGGAAAATAACATGTCTTGCCGTGACGAGGTAGATCTTTCCGGGGTTGCGAGGGTCGGAGATGTAGAACCCGCCAGTTCCCTCGATGGATGGGGTGACTGCGGCGCAGATCGGGAGGCCGAGAGCGGTCGAGAAAGGCTCTCGGGCCTGGACGGTGGGGTTGGAGGTGAAGACAGGCTTGTACATCTTGGGACCAGCGAAGTGGGTGACCTCCGACTCGCGAATCTCGACATGGACGTCGTCGATTGCGTGAGCGGAAAGGATCTCCTTGCAGCGAGTTGCGACCTCGATACCGTCCTCGGCAGAGAGCGTGCCAGGGAGAACTCCCATCCATACGATAACGGGAGGGGAGGAATCCCCAGCGTACCCCATGCGAACCGGGTCCAGACTCGTACACTTTACCTCCTTAGAGTCTAAGTAGACAATCATGGCGGGGCCAACCGTGGCCTCCCAGATCTTTTGGAGAGGGTGCGAGCCAACGGGGCTAGCCTCCTTGGGAGTGAGGAATGATTCGAGGCCCCACGGCTCAACCCAGACTTCGGCGGTAGAGCGAGCGACCAAACGGGGCTCAGAGGGGATGCCATAGTAGAAGCACTCGGCCTCGAGAGGGGAAGGAGGGTACGGAGCAGCCGAATCCTCAGCGGGGATATCGTAATCGGACGAGCTAACGTGAAGAGTGGAAAGAAGGTTGGAGTCGTTGGTGGTGGCCATAGCAACCCGAGTGGCGAAAAACGCGTTGGTGTAGACACTGGGGGGAGAGAGCACGAAAGGGGAAATCCAGAACAGGACTCCAACCTGGCCGATCGAAGATCGGGCCCCTCCTCGGAGAGGAGCTTGACTGTAAGATCCCGGCCCGGCCCGTCTCCGCGCCACGAGACGGCCCAGACCGAGTCGACTAACATTTCACTCGACATATGTTTTATGCTTTCTTTTTGCCTGTGATTTCATGGACAACGAGTATTTAGTATATAAGGACTGCTACTTTTGTACTACCTACTCTAAGCTACCCAACAGAGCTCGGTCTTGAAGACTCTGAGCACACGCGAACCCCCTCGACGCCACTCGATACTGCGGCCGAAACCGTAGTGATCGAGCCGTCAGGCCCGCCGTCTCACATTGACGGTCGTCGGGAATCCCAAATGTAATGCATGTAATCAGTTGTTATCCTCGTTGTCCCCACTACGAATCGTTGTTATCTGCAAACCGAACGCTTGTGACCGATTTGTGACCTTGGTGTGACCACGCCGCTGGCTGGCGCGCCCGCCATGCACTCGCTATGACCGCATCTCGGAAGAGGCGTGGTCGTAGAGGCGATGGGAGGGGAACGAATGGGTGCGCCAGCTCGTAAAATTCTTGGTCGACATGCGGAACAGACGAAAATGGAAAACACATGGGCAATGGACTGGTAAAAAATCAGGTTTTTGGCGGATGGGAATGCGAAAAAAGTCATCAAGACCCTGGACATTATATAAAGTCCCGGGAAATTCCGAGAATAGAAATCCCCGATTGTCATGGTTCGCCTCCGCACGAATGACTGGCCTTGACTCGACACCGTCAGAATAAATCGCCGCGGTTTAGCTGGTACGACCCCCGGTGCACCAAACTGTTCTCTCTTCTCATCCAGAAACAGGGTTTATCCCTGCCTCACCAGCTGTACCGCGCGGCAACTAGGCATCTGACATCCATGGCTCCCACCTACTCTGCTAAAGACAACAAACTCATCCACGACTTGATAAGGATCTCCAAGAATAATCCAAAACTGATCAAGAGTTCTGAGTATGTTGCCCCGGAAGCCCCAGATATGACCATCCGGAGCTGGAAGATGAGCGAGTTCAAGTACTACGACGTCCCATCTCCGTTCCCAACTCTCGCCCGCGGCCTGTTCACAACTGAGGCGGACGAGGGTGGGAAACGCTCTGGCAACAAGGAGTACCGGATTGTCATTCGAGGTTACGACAAGTTCTTCAATATCGGCGAAGTTCCATGGACGACGGTATGCCATTCGGTTCTCGATGTGGGACATCCCCGATTGACTAAATGCGTTGCAGTGGGAGTCTCTCGAAGCGCATACGGCTGCCCCCTATACCCTCTCACTAAAGTCAAACGGCTGTATTATTTTCATCGCCGCTCTCAGTCCGACAAAGCTATTGGTCACTTCGAAACATTCTCTCGGCCCCCTCGGCCATGCTACACGTAGCCACTCGCAGGTCGGGGAGGAGTGGCTACACAAGCACCTCGAGAAGGCGGGGAAATCTACCGAGCAACTCGCCGAGGTGCTTTTTCTCTCTAATTGGACCGCGGTAGCAGAGGTTCGTTTGGCCCTGGCTGTCACGTGATCTTTGCTGAGTAACTCTTGGTTAGCTGTGTGACGATGATTTTGAGGAGCACGTCCTGCCATACCCTCCAGAGAAATCAGGACTCCACCTTCACGGCATCAACGAGAATACGAAAAATTTTCGTACGCAGCCAACTGATATTGTAGACAAGTTCACAGACGAGTGGGGTTTCATCAAAACCAAGACCACCGTACTCAACTCCATCAAGAAGGTTAGGGATTTTACCACAGAAATCGGTAAGACCGGGGTTTGGGAGGGTGAAGCCCTCGAGGGCTTTGTCGTCCGCACTCAGGTCACAGAACCTGTTCCCCTGTCACCCTACGAACCTGGATCCTCTTTCTTCTTCAAGGTCAAGTTCGACGAGCCATACATGATGTACCGAGACTGGCGAGAGGTCACAAAGAGCCTTCTCGGTACGAAAGGACCGTTGAGCAGCGCTCGTTTACCCAAATCGAAGATGAAACGACCGGAGACCTTACTTTATGTCAAGTGGCTTAAAGGGGAGATCGGGAGGGATCGAAGTCAGTTCGAGAACTTTAACAAAGGCAAGGGTATTATTGCTACCCGGGAACGGTTCCTGAAATGGAGGGAAACTGGCGAGGGCCAAAAGGTGGTGGTGGATGAGGACGCCTCAACTCCAAACGTTATGTACGGCAAGACGATCATCCTACCGATAGCGGTGCCCGGTGTTGGTGAGTGCTTTGCCTTCCGCGGTTCCAAGACCATCTTCTCACCTTCCCACAGGCAAAACGTCTGTCTCAGTCGCTCTCGAACATATATTTGGCTTCGGACATACTCAGAGCGACGATGTCAAGTCTAAGAAGGCTGCTCCTCAGTTCATCAAGAACGTTCAGGCGTTGTTGAAGAAACACGATGTCGTCATCGCTGACAAGTGCGTAATTCACCAGTGATGTATCCATTTGCCTAACAGCTGGTGCAGGAACAACCACCTGAGACAGCATCGCACGGCCCTCCGTGACGCTGTCCGGGACTACAACCCTCCAGTCCGATTACTCGCTCTTAACTGGGCATTCGAACAGCCGCTTGCCTCGATTCACAGGATTTGCAGTGACCGAATCTACGACAGAGGGGAGAAACATCAAACCCTCCACGCTGACGTTCGCGGGAAGTCACACGAAGATGTAGTCCGGCAGTTCATCCAACAACGCGAAGAGCTCGAGGAACGCGAGGTTGATGCAGTAATCGAGATGGACATCAACGAGGACCTCGAACATGCCGTGGATCGGGCTGTCGATGGCTGTGTTCGCATCCTCGACTTGGAGAAGCCAGATCAGGAGAAGGTTGGACTCGCACTGGCCGTCGCTCGTGGCTATGAACCTACCAAGAAGAAGGGTGGAGAGAAAAAGAAGAGCAAACCGCGTTATTATGGGTTTGTCCCGGAGGTCGACCTACTCGAGCTTCTCAACCCTGTCTTCTCAGCCGGAGGGGATGCGGATGTGGACGATGGGAAACGGTTCTTCACAAATCTGAAGAAGGGCGGCCGCATCACAAAACAACCTCACATCACCATTGTACACACGAAATCCTTCGACCAGGAGTGGGGTCAACCTCTATGGGACCAGTGCTCCGAGCTCTATCTCGCCCCCACTCCCTCCACCTTCAAGATTAACTTGGGATCTGTTGTGTGGAACGATCGGGTTATGGCTATCACCGCTGACGAGATCGCACCCGCGTCTAGCGATGATGAGGAGGGGAAATCGTTCGTGGATCAACTCCCGGAGGAGGTTAGGACGAGATTCCACATCACCGTTGGGACTGCGAACAAAGATATCCCCCCCTTCGAGGCACAAGCCCTAGTGAGCGATTGGAGGAACGGAAAACATATCAAGTCGTTGCAGCTTACGGACGTGCCCGTGGAGGGTCGTGTCAGAGGACTTTATACGTAAAAACAGAACTCCTTGCCCGGATCCTGAGGCCCACCACTCAATCCACCACCCTTACTCATTGTATCACTACGTACATACGCACCTGGCATCCCTAACTTGTTACCACAACTCAACATGCAATCCATCCTTAGACCTCACCCTTCACTTCTTCTTGTCCCTTACCCAGTATCTGAGTCGTAAGTCAGCTCTTTGGCGCCCTGCTCTGGTTCCCGCTGTAGATCTTCCCCGAGATCATTCCCCCTCTCTTCCCTCTCGGCCAGGTAATCTTCGAACGTCCCTTCTGCCCAGTACCCTGCCCCATAGTCCAAGAACAGTTCCTTGTTTTTCCCTATACCCTTGACTATATTCGTTTGTCAGTGCTCATCGGAAACCACCCTGATTTGCAGCACGAACTTGCGTGATACACTATGCGATGCTCATCGTT
>Ga0307511_10000224_pt1 | contig 57406 bp, 39 predicted proteins | sample 13_EM_MG_FD_200266 | JGI IMG/M metagenome (GOLD analysis project Ga0307511, IMG submission 200266) | Populus trichocarpa ectomycorrhiza microbial communities from riparian zone in the Pacific Northwest, United States - 13_EM | ecosystem: Host-associated > Plants > Roots > Unclassified | place... | reverse complement strand
CACGGAGAAACTGAATGCCGAACTCTCCTTTCTGAAGGCGCAGATCAACCCGCATTTCTTATTCAATACCCTGAACAACATCTATGCCCTCGCCAGCACCCAGTCAGAATATACGGCTCCCGCGATCATGAAATTATCCAGTATCATGCGATATGTGCTGACCGAGGCGCGGAATGACACGGTGTCTTTGGAAAAAGAGATACAATTTACCACGCATTATATAGAGCTATTGAAAATGCGGCTTACGGATAAGTCAACCATTGATTTTACCGTCAAAGGCGATCCCCTGGGCAGGCAGATCGCGCCCCTGCTGCTGCTGCCATTTGTAGAAAATGCCTTCAAATATGGTATCAGTACCCGGGAAAAATCGCCTATCATAATATTATTGGAAATAAAAGAAGATTCGCTGTATTTTAGTGTAAGCAATTACAAGCATATCAATACCTCCCTTAAGGTGGCTGACAATACGGGAATTGGAATTAACAATACCAGGCGCAGGCTCGATCTGTTATACGACAACCAGTATGCGCTTACCATCGATGATGAAGCAGGAAAATTTACCGTTCATTTAAATATTCAGGTATAATGCTGACATGTATAGCGATTGACGACGAACCTCTTGCGCTCGAAGTATTGAAGAAATACATCGCCAAAATATATTTCCTGGAACTGAAAGGGGCTTTTACGGACCCCTTCGAAGCACAGAAGTTAATGGAGACGAATCCCGTGGATATTTTGTTCCTGGATATCCAGATGCCGGATATCAATGGGATCGAGTTCTCCCGGATCGTCAATAAAAGAAATACGGCAATCGTATTTACTACAGCGTTCAGCGAATATGCCGTAGAAGGGTTCAACGTGGATGCTATCGACTATTTATTGAAGCCTATTGAATACGACCGGTTCCTTAAATCGGTATATAAAGCAAAAGAGTATGTAGACTATCTGACCAGCCAGGAGTTACAGGAAGGATATATCTTCGTCAAATCAGATTACCAGATGGTAAAGGTCAACCTGAAAGAAATCCTCTATATCGAAGGGTTGGACGATTATATCAAAATTTACCTGCCGGGCAAAGCGATTCTCACCCTTATGACCCTTAAGACGATCGCCCAGAAGCTTCCCGCCAGGGAATTCATACGGGCGCACCGGTCCTATATCGTCCCCATCAGTAAGATCGAGCATATCAGCAGGAGTAAAATTAAAATTGCTGAAAAAGAGATTCCTATCGGCGTAAGCTACAGTGAGAGCTTTTTTGCCGCCATGGAAAATAAGCTGAATTAACAGTCTGGCGAATATCTCCCCTGAATTAATTAGGCGGTTCCCATTTTCCCCGGAGTTCCCGTCTTTTTCCCCGGTGTATATGCCCCCCGGAGACACAACCCCCTGCTCAAATTCTACGTATTTCCCTTTGCCGGTATGGTAGATGCCGGCAAATAGGACCAGTTTTTTTTCATAGTAGATTTTAAGTTAAGGTTGAGGACCTGGTTAGTGATTAGTTTTTCCTAAATTGCTTGCGATTGTAAAAATCGCAAGCAATTCTTATGGAAATTCTACAACCACTTAAAATAGACGCCCGGAACACCGGCACTTCGACCGGCACCCAGTGGATCCCTTCCGGGAACAGCTCTCTGGAATCATTTTCTCCCGTAGATGGCAAATTGATCGCCACCGTAGCCGCTACGGATAAGACAGGCTATGACAAGGTGGTAAAGGCAGCCCAGGCCGCTTTTATAGAATGGCGTAGCTGGCCCGCTCCCCGGCGGGGAGAGATTGTCCGGCAGATCGGCGAGGCCCTCCGTCATTACAAGGCAGATCTGGGCAAGCTGGTCTCCTATGAAATGGGGAAAAGCTTACAGGAAGGTTATGGTGAAGTACAGGAGATGATCGACATCTGCGACTTTGCCGTGGGTCTTTCCCGCCAGTTATACGGGCTTTCCATGCACAGTGAAAGACCTGGCCACCGGATGTATGAGCAATGGCATCCTATCGGGGTGGTAGGCATCATTTCCGCCTTTAATTTCCCCGTTGCCGTCTGGTCCTGGAATTCTATGCTGGCCATGATCTGCGGGAATACCTGTATATGGAAGCCCTCTGAAAAGACGCCTCTCTGCGCGCTGGCCTGTCAAAATATCGTAGCGGAAGTCTTTACCAGGAATAACGTTCCCGAAGGTGTAAGCGGCCTTATTACAGGAGGACGTGAGATCGGCGAATGGATGGCGGCAGACAACCGGATTGCCCTGGTATCTGCAACAGGTTCTACCCGGATGGGCAAAGCCGTAGGCGCTGTCGTAGCTGCCAGGCTGGGAAAGTCACTCCTGGAGCTGGGAGGCAATAACGCGATCATTATCTCTGCGGATGCGGACCTGAACATTGCCATCCCCGGAGCCGTATTCGGAGCCGTAGGAACAGGCGGTCAACGCTGTACGACTACCCGCCGTCTCATTATCCAGGAAAGTATTTATGAAAAAGTGAAAGATAAACTGGCTACCATCTACCGGCAGTTAAGGATCGGCGATCCTCTCGATGAAAAAAACCACGTAGGCCCGCTGATCGACAAAGATGCGGTGCAACTTTATTTGCAGGCTATTGAAACCGGGAAAAAAGAAGGTTGCCGTTTTATCGTGGAGGGAGGGGTGCTCACCGGGGATGGATTTGAAAGCGGCTGTTATGTCAGGCCCTGCATTGCAGAAGCAGAACCTCATTATTCCATTGTACAACACGAGACCTTTGCCCCCATCCTGTACTTATTGAAATACAAGACCCTCGATGAGGCGATCTCCATCCAGAATGGGGTACCCCAGGGACTCTCTTCGTCTATTATGACCCTCAATCTCCGGGAAGCCGAACAATTCCTTTCAGCCGCGGGCAGCGATTGCGGAATAGCCAATGTGAACATCGGTACTTCCGGGGCTGAGATCGGAGGCGCTTTTGGCGGGGAGAAAGAGACAGGGGGCGGCCGTGAAAGCGGCAGCGATGCCTGGAAATCCTATATGCGCCGACAAACCAACACGATCAATTATTCTTCCCACCTGCCGCTGGCACAGGGGATAAAGTTTGACATTTAGTTTCGAGCTGCAAGCTTATAGCTGCAAGCCCTGAAATAGCTGCAAGCTGTGAGCATCAAGCTACAAGCCAGCCGTTTATAAGCATCTTAGATTTTTATAGGATCTGGCTTGTAGCTTGCCGCTTGCAGCTATAAGCTTTAAAATAAATTCACCTTTATGGCGTTATAACCTGATAGAGCATCATTATACTATGAACTCCCGCACCAACGAACCCACTGCAAATATGAGGAAGATCCTACCCCTTTTCATACTGTGCTTTTTCGGCATTTTAGCAGGTAATGCGCAGGTCAGGTTGGGCATCTTAGGCGGGGTCCATTCTTCCAAAGTACTGGAAACCAACAATATACCTGGATGGGATACTGCGACAAAAAAGTACCAGAGTTCCAATTCCGGAGTCCAGCTGGGTGTTATCATAGAAATACCTATTGGCCATAAAGGCTTCTTTTTCCAGCCGGCTATTACTTATACCGCTAAAGGTCGGAAATATGCAAAGAACAATGACTCTGCCACCAGCATTGCAACGGATACGGTGTATGCCCGGCAGACGCTAAATATAGGCTATATCGATGTCCCGCTGAACTTTACCTATAAGCTGCCCCTCTCGGCCAACCATAAAAACAGCTTTTTTATCAGCGCCGGCCCCAGCATCAGCTTCTTTTACAACGGGAGTATTACCAACGAGTCCCTCACCAGAAAGGCACATGCCTATACGAATGATTCTGACCCGCTCTCTGTAGGCAAAGGAGTGAACACTTATAAAACAATAGACCTGGGTGTTAACGCCCGTGCCGGCTTTGAATTCGGAAATGTATTATTGAGCGCCTATTTCAGCCAGGGATTGACCAGTTTCTACAACGCCCCTTATCAGGGCACGTTTCATCACCAATTGCTGGGGGCTTCCCTGGGCATTTGGCTGGCTTCCACGGCTGCGCCGGTCCCGCCCCGCAAAACGGATACGGACAAGGATGGTATACCGGACGACGAGGACGCCTGTCCGCTGCAGCCCGGCACGGCTGCCTGGCATGGATGTCCTGTTCCGGATACAGACCATGATGGCATCAACGATGAGCATGACTCCTGCAAGACGATAGCGGGTCTGGCGCGTTATAATGGTTGTCCGATACCCGACAGCGATGGGGATGGGGTCAATGATGAAGAGGACAGATGCCCGCATGAAGCCGGACTGGCCCGTAACAATGGATGTCCCATACCCGACAGGGATGGGGATGGTATAAATGATGAGGAGGATAAATGCCCGGACAGCGCAGGGACCGCCGCCAATCATGGCTGCCCGGTAATAAAGCCTGAAATAAAGAAAGAAGTGACCGAAAAGGTGAATTATATTGCCAGGAACGTCCTGTTCACACTGGCCAGCGATCAACTCACGCATAGCTCCTACCTGGCGCTGGACGACCTGGCTTCCCTCTTAATGATCCACCCGGAATGGCATCTGACGATAGAAGGGTATACGGATAACGAAGGAACGCCGGAAAGGAACCTGCTGCTCTCCCGGAAAAGAGCGATGGCGGTTAAAGATTACCTGGTGAAAAAGGGAATTACCGACGTCCAGTTAACGGCGAATGGCCTCGGGCAGGAACATCCGATAGCAGACAATGCTACCGCTGCCGGCAGGGCTGCCAACAGAAGGGTGGAGCTGCGAATAAGCCTCGAAAAATAAAAATTTTAACAACTTAATAAGGCCATCCATGTAATTTTTGACATGAGATGGCCTATGTTTTCCTTATTTTACAGGATTGAGAAAACAAGGATAGATAAAGGGTATTGAGCAAGCCTTTATCAATTTTAATTTAAAACTAAAAACAAATGAAGTGTCGTTTGAAAAGGTGGTTACCGGTGGTGGTCCTGCTGGGAATTTCCCCGGCTCTCCTGCATGCCCAGGGAAACTCAGTAAAGACAGAATTACCAAAAGGCTGGCATTTATTGGACAAAGAACAGGATGGCTTCTATGGGATCAGTGTTGGCAAAGCTTATGAATTCGCCCGGGCAAAAAAACTGAAAAGCAAGACTGTCCTGGTCGCTGTCATCGATTCAGGAGTGGATACCTTGCATGAAGATCTGAAAAATATCCTATGGGTAAATCCTAAGGAGATACCCGGTAACGGCATTGATGATGATCACAATGGATATGTGGACGATATACACGGCTGGAATTTTATCGGAGGAAAAGATGGCAGGAATGTGAAAGACGATGCACAGGAAGAAGCCAGGGTATATTACCGGTTTAAGGACCGGTTCGAAGGAGCCGGTATGGACTCTTCCAAATTCAGCACCGAAGACCTGGACAATTACAGAATGTGGGTAAAAGCCCGCAAAACAGTGATGGGGGATGGCACAGACAGTGGGGTCGATCTCCTGATCCTTCATAAGGCCCTGGCCGCCTGTGTAAAAAGCGATAGTGTCCTGCAACAGGCCATGGGCAAGGCCGAATATACCGGTAATGATCTTGATACTTTTCAGACAGGTAATCCTGAGAGCAAGAGCGCCAAATCCGTTTTTCTCTATCTGTTCAAGGCTAATAAGATCATGGACATGACCAATAAAGCCTTCTTATCAGATTTCTCCGAGCAGGTGGACCAGGAGGAAAAGAAGGCTTCTGCCAAAGAAAACCCGCCTAAAGATTATCGAAAAGAAATTGTAAAGGATAATGAATCCGATATTGAAGACCGCTATTATGGCAATAGTGATGTAATGGCAGGAGACCCGATGCACGGAACCCATGTATCGGGGATCATCGGTGCTGAGAGAGGAAATGGAAGAGGGATGGACGGCATTGCGGACAATGTGCGGATCATGATGATCCGGGCTGTGCCCAATGGGGATGAACACGATAAAGACATTGCCCTGGCGATCCGCTATGCGGTAGATAATGGCGCCCGTGTAGTGAATATGAGCTTTGGCAAAAATCTTTCTCCCGAAAAAAAATGGGTGGATTCTGCTGTCAGATATGCTGAAAGCAAAGGCGTTTTATTGATCCATGCAGCCGGCAATGACAATGCCGATGTGGATACGACGGACAATTTCCCCAGCCCTAATTTTCAGCATTCTACCTATACTGCTTCCAATTGGATCACCGTAGGCGCCAGCAGCGATCCGCTGGCAGACGGGGATTTTAAAAGCTATACGGCTAAATTCTCCAACTATGGTAAAGCTGAGGTCGATATATTCGCTCCCGGCACCCGGATCTATTCTACCTTGCCCGGACCCGGCGAAAAAAATTATGGCAACCTGCAGGGTACCAGCATGGCAGCTCCTGTAGTGACCGGTGTGGCAGCCCTGATCCTGGAATTTTATCCTGGTCTGACACCTCAGCAGGTAAAATACTGTATCGAGAAGTCCGCTGTCACCCCTCCCGGAAAAGTATTAAAGCCCGGCACGGAAGACGGCGAACTGGTAAACCTGTCGGATATCAGCAAATCCGGAGGGATCATCAACGCATACGCTGCCCTTAAACTGGCTTCTACGCTCAATACCGATCCTCATAAAAAAGTGGAGAAGTCCACCCTTCACAATATAAAAGATTAGATATATTTATATCCCGAATGGCTTATCCATTCGGGATATAAAACCCTAAAAATGATCCCTAAATCAGAAATTATACCCGCGGAATTCTATCAGGCTTACCTGGATTTGATAAAAGAAGAAGAAATAGGGAAGGCGTTGGAAAAGAATACCCGGCAGTTCAGGAAATTCCTGAAAAAGATCCCTTCTAAAAAAAGAGATTATGCTTATGCAGCCGGAAAATGGACCATCCGCGAAGTGCTGCAGCATATCATTGATGCGGAAAGAGTATTCGGTTACCGCGCCCTTCGTTTTTCCCGGCTGGATTCCACTTCTCTTCCCGGCTTTGACGAGAACACCTGGGCGATCCATTCCGGAGCATCCTCCCGCCGTTGGGATGACCTGTTGGAGGAATTCAAGTCAGTGCGGAGTTCCTCGGAATATCTCTTTAGCGATCTTACAGAAGACCAATTAAAGTTTGTAGGGCAAGCCAACGGGCGTCCGCTGAATGCATTTACGCTTGGCTTTCTCATACCGGGTCATGTAGCGCATCATATGCGCATACTTGAAGAAAGATATTTATAAAAAGGAATCCGCCGGGACATCCCCGGTGACCGGCCGGTCACTCCTCCCCGGAGATCTTCGACCGGCTGGACAAGATTGTGGTGCAAAATCCAAGACAGGCTATAAGGGTGAGTGACCAGCGCAAACTCGCGGCCTGAGCTATAAAGCCTATTAAAGGAGGCCCGAATAAAAAGCCGAAATATCCAATGGTGGATACCGCCGCCAGGGCCACTCCCGGCGCCATAGTACCCGATCGGCCGGCTGCACTGTATACCAGGGGTACGACAGAGGATACTCCAAATCCAACCAACAGGAACCCGGCCGTGGCCGTGACGATATTCGGAAAAATGACTGCCAGCAATAACCCTGCCGCAATGACCACACCGCTCATCTGCAACAACCGCTTGACACCCGTACGGGTGACCAGCCAGTCTCCGACAAATCTCCCGGTGGCCATCGCAGACATAAATGCAACATAACCCAATGTAGTAAGGCCCCCCACGCCTCTTACTTCTTTTGTAAAATATACCCCGCTCCAGTCAAACATGCTCCCTTCACATATCATACAGCACAAGGCGATCAGGCCCAGGTTCATCAGGCTCTTATCCGGCATCACGAATAAAGGTTGGCTGGTATCATGCGGCAGATCCTTGCCCAGAATGGAAGGATAAAAAACAAATGCACCTGTTATCGCCATAGCGGCAATAATAATAAAATGAACGAGTGGAGGGAGATGAACCGCGATCATCAGGGTGCCCACCGCAGCGCCGACAAAACCGGCAAGGCTCCATACCCCATGGAACGAGGCCATAATAGACCTTCCATACATTGACTCTACGCCCACCGCCTGTGTATTCACGGAAATATTCATGAGATTGCCGAATATCCCAAAGAAGAACAAGCCGATAACCAGTTGCCAGGTATGATCGACCAGTCCTAAAGAGCAAAGGACAACGGGATAACATACAGCGCCTGTCAGCAGCATCGGCTTACTTCCGAATTTGGTGACCAGCCAGCCCGAAAGAGGGAGGCTGCACATCAGGCCCACCGGTAGTGCAAAGAGCACACTGCCCAACCCCGCGTCATTCAGATGCAGGTGCGCTTGTATATCCGGTATACGGGAAGCCCAGCTGGCAAAACAAATACCTGCAATAAAAAAGAAGACACTCGCAGCGATCCGATGAATTCTTTGTACGGGCAAATTCCTGTATGAGCCGACCGGCAATTTCTTAAAGGAGAGAACAGACATATAAGAGTATGATAATTAAATGATCTCAATATCCAGGCTGCTAAGAGCATGATAATTAAATGATCTCAATATCCAGACTGCGATAAGGTTCGAATAGGGCATTAGCAGGATCGATCTCCGTTACGATCGTATCCAGCACATGGATCTCACACACTTTAAATGGCTCTGCCGTGCCTATTTTGTTATGGCTTCCTACAGCTACGATCTTATCGGAACAATTGATCATCTCCCGCTTCATCTCGCTTTCAAAAAAATCCATGCTGCTCACCCCTATTTCATGATGCAGGCTACAGACACCGATAAAACAGGTGTCCACGTGCAGCTGCCGGAGCAACCGGATCGCATCTGCACCCGAGGTGGCCTGCGAATCCGGTAATACTCTTCCTCCGGGTATAATGACGTCCATGTCCTTTTTCCCCGCCAGCAAAGCCGCCGCAGGAATATTGGGGGTGATGATCGTAAGCGGCATTTGGAGCAGGCTTGCCAGTACATAGGTGGTAGTTCCCCCATCCAGTAAGATCGTTTGTCCGGGTCGTATCAATGACAATGCCTTATGTGCGATCAGCAGCTTCTCATCCTCCGCAATATGTATCCGCTCTTTGAAGCTATGTGCATTGGGAGAATGAGGAATCGCCCCTCCCCTCACCTTGGTCAGCAAGCCACTCCTGGCCAGGAATTCGATATCCCTGCGGACCGTATCGGCCGACACCTGCAAAGACTCGCTCAGCTCTATCAATTTTACGGACTGATTGGATTTCAATCGGTTGATGATAAAATCAAGCCGTTCTTCTTTCAACATCTTGCAATATTTTGCTGTAAGTTAATGAATAATCCAATAATAGATTATACAAATTGCATAATTTTGCATAAAATTGCAATACATGGAAAAGAAAAGACTGATTATCGACATGGATCATGTAATGGCTGATATCACGGCCCAGTATATCAAATGGTATAAAGACGCCACCGGCGTCGAGGTAGAACGTCATTCATTGGCTGGCAAACCGGAAGCAGCGGCCTTCCCTAAGCCAGAGCAGATCGTGCATTTTCTGCATACTCCGGGGTTCTTCCGTTCCGCCGGCGTCATTCCCGGCAGCCGGGAGGTCATCGAAGTCCTGAATCAGTCCTTCGAGGTGTTCATTGTCTCTGCGGCCATGGAATTCCCTCAATCCTTAGTTGAAAAGTATGAATGGCTACAAGAACATTTCCCATTTATCGGATGGCAACAGATAGCCTTTTGCGGCTCCAAAAAGCCGATCGCAGGAGACTATATGATCGATGATCACCTGAAGAACCTGGATAATTTCAATGGTAATAAGCTGTTGTTCACCGCTCCCCATAACATCAATATCACCGGCTATACCCGGGTGAATAACTGGGAAGAGGTGAGTAAATTGCTGCTGAACTAAGCGTAAAAAAGAAAATGGGTTATGCTGCATTGGCAGCATAACCCATTTCTATAGATAGCTATTACATTATTTATTATACACCAGGTTCTTCTGTGTGATCATATCATCCAGTACATTTACTGCTTCACCCAGGTATATATCAGTCTTCTTATCTTTCAACCACTGCTGGAACCGGGTGGCTTTATCCTTGTCCCCATCGTATTTATTGGCATCCTGGGGTAAAGACTGTACATTCAGTTCGCTGGAGGTAGAAAGCTTACTGAGTGTCTCGATCTGCTTATTAGTGGCCTTGATCTGTTTCTGCTCTTCCCGGTATTTTTGCAGGTTGAGCGGGAACACTTTATCCATTTCCTTACTCAGCCATTCCGCATCAGACCGGATGAGGTTGAAAGCCTGGTTATTTTTCAGGCGTTCGTTACTCATTCCGCGGATAATATTCATATCATAGGCGTATTTCCAGGGAGTATAATCGGCTTTTTGAATCTCGTCCCAGGGCAATGCATCCGGGTTGTCTTTTTCACGGATCTTGAAGGTCTCATAAACATCCGGCAGCACAATATCGGAAGCGACCCCTCTTAATTGCGTGGAGCCTCCGCTGATGCGATAAAACTTCTGTAAGGTCAGTTTAATGGTGCCCAGTTCACTGTTCGCATCCATAAACCCAAGGGTCTTGTCCAATCCGATATTCCTTTGTACCGTTCCTTTTCCATAAGTAGAGGTACTGCCGATAATGACACCTCTCTTGTAATCCTGGATGGCGGCTGCAAAAATCTCAGAGGCAGACGCGCTCAGTTCATCGACCATTACGGCCAGCGGTCCATCATATAAAACAGATTTGTCATGATCGGGCAGGATCTGGGGCTTTCCATCCCTGTCCTTTACCTGTACGATCGGACCCTGCTCGATAAACAATCCTGCCATTTGCACGACATCATATAAAGAGCCTCCACCATTATGGCGCAGGTCAATGACGATCCCTTCTACTTTCTGCTCCTTGAGCTTCATTACTTCCCGGGCAACGTCAACGGAACAGCGGTTGCCTTTAGGGTTATCGAAATCTGCATAGAATTCCGGGAGGAAGATATAGCCGACCTTGCCTTTTTCAGAATTAACAATGGCGCTCCTTGCAAAGGTCAGTTCATCCTGTACGATCTCGTCGCGGATCAGGGAGACGATCTTGGTAGTGCCATCTGTTTTCTTCAGGGTAAGTTTTACCTCCGTTCCTTTCGTGCCACGGATCACCTTCACCGCATCTTCTACCTGGAAGCCGGTAAGGTCTACAGGTTCCTGGGAGCCTTGCGCTACCTTCATGATGATATCCCCGATACCTACCTGGCCGGATTTCCAGGCCGGGCTGCCCGTCACGAGGGTAGTAATCTTTATATTTCCATCTTCTTCGCGCAGAGAAGCACCAATCCCGAAGAAATGGCCGCTCATCTGTTCATCGAAATATCTCTTTTCCACCGGGGGAAAATAGTCCGTATGGGGGTCCATCGCCTGTACAATGGTTTGTACAAACATATTGAAACGGTCATCATCCGTTACTTTCACTTTCAGCCTTTCATAAAAGCGGTTCATTACCACCAGTGCCTTGTCACGTGCCTCTTTTTCCAGGTCTTCGCTGCTCCTCGCCACAAACCCGGGCTTGTTTTTGCTGGCTTCCTGCTGATCAAGGAGGTCGGAATATCTTTCCAGCGCAAGATATTTCAGGCGTTTGCGCCAGGCCTCTCTTCTCTCCGCCTCATTTTTGGGAAAATCCGCCTTGTCGTAATTCTGGTCTATATCCTCATTGACAGTGAAATCAAAAGGTTTGGAAAGGATATCCTTGTAGAGCATTTCTGTCTCGACTATCCTTTTTTTATAGATTTCGCTTACGGCAGGAACGAATTGAATGGTGGATTTGCCTACTATTTCGTCATCGATCTTCGTCTCATACCTGCTCCGCAGGGCCTCGATATCCGATTTAAGGAAAACGTTCTTTTCCACGTCTACATCTGCCAGGTATTTGGTAAATATCTCTTTGGAAAATTTGTCATCGATCTGCTTAGGACTATAATGGATCTGTTCCAGCATCTCTCCTACATTATGCAATATCTTTTCATTTTTGGTAGGAGGGTTCTCTCCTATTCCCAGGGTCCGGAATGCGACAAATACACCCGCGCCTAAGATCAAAAGGACGATCGGCAGATTTCTTTTACTAATCATATACTTAAACACTTTTAACATAGCTATTCAAAAATAACGATTATTAAGATGTTATGTTGTCAGTTAAAGCGAATATTAACATCCGGTTTGCCATAATTCCATGAACGGAAAGGATGTGAGCAGATGTTTTGTCACAAAAAAAAAGGATGCGAACGGATGTTTTGCCGCAAAAAAAAGGATATGAACGGATGTTTTGTCGCAAAAAAGTGAACTTTGTTTTTGAGGGAAATGCAAAATATATTAGTTTTGCAGCTCTTACGGTGGTTGTAGCTCAGTTGGTTAGAGCACTAGATTGTGGTTCTAGGGGTCGTGGGTTCGAACCCCATCATCCACCCAAAGAAAGGCTGTCTCAGGGGAATGCCCCATTGAGACGGCCTTCTTTTTTGGACTTGATGATGTGTATTTGAGCAAAACTAAAAATATATGACGACGATAAGTTGGTGGCTTTATACGATCCCTTTTATCTCCGCCTTTATTCACTGGCTGACCATCTGGATGGCCCTCAAATTATTATTCCATCCCCGGCAGCCTAAAAAAATACTGGGGTTTACGCTGCAGGGCGTTTTCCCGAAAAAACAGCCACAGATCGCCGAAAACATTGGCAGGATCGTCGGCCAGGAGCTACTTTCCTTCGAGGACATAGAACAGACCATCACCAATCCCGCCAATGTGCAAAGGATCCTTCCTTTGGCAGATGAGCATATCGATAACTTTCTCCGCGTCAAATTAAAGGAAAGTATGCCGATGATCGCTATGTTCATCGGAGATAAGACCATTGGGCAACTGAAAGCCGTCTTTATGAAAGAGCTGGAAGAATTATTCCCGGTCATCATGAAAAATTATGTAGCCCACCTTAAAAATGATCTCGACCTGGAGAAGATCGTAGTGGATAAGATCGCCAACTTCTCTTCGGACAGGCTGGAAACCATGCTGAACCAGATCCTTACCAAAGAATTCCGGTTCGTGGAAGTTATCGGTGCCGCACTGGGCTTTTTTATCGGATTGCTGCAAATATTCCTCACCTTATTAATGAAGTAGGATCCGGGGGCTTATAGAAGGGTATTAATGCATTACCCCTTCTGTATCTAATATATACCGTCTATATAGAATGAGCCTGTTGCTACCATTTTTGCATGGAATTTTGCCATCTAAATGAATATTTTAATCTTATGAGAAAGATTGGGCTATTGGTTCTGATTGTGGCAGGATTTTATACCAGCTGGGCGCAAATGCCGGGTGCGGGAGGAGGAGGAAGACAGGGCGGCCGTTTTGGAGGTCAGGGTGCGAACGTGGGCCATTTCTATGGGAAGGTGGTGGATACAAAGACAAACAAAGGTATGGACGGAGTCTCCGTTCAATTGATCCAAAGCAAGTTCGATACGGTCACCCGTAAAAGAAGAGATACGGTGATCTCTGGCATGATTACCGGAAGAAAAGGAGACTTCAGCCTGGAGAACCTTCCTATTTTCGGAAACTTCCGTCTGAAGATTACTGCGATCGGGTATGCCACCATCGAGCAGAAAGTGGCGTTCGAGATGAAAATGCCTTCAAAGGATGGGGATATTCAGCAGGCGCTGAATGCCGTAGACAAGGACCTGGGCAATATCAAACTGAGCGCGGATGCACAGACCCTGGGAGAAGTTACCGTAACGGCTTCCAAGCCCCTGATCCAAATGGGGGTCGACCGTAAAATATACAACGTGGAAAAAGATATTTCTGCCACGGGTGGAACGGGGGTGGATGTCATGAAAAATGTGCCTTCCGTACAGGTGGATATCGACGGGAATGTTACCTTACGCAATAGCTCCCCTACTATTTTCGTAGACGGGCGCCCAACTTCGCTGACCCTTGACCAGATCCCGGCCGATGCTATTCAGAGTGTAGAGATCATTACCAATCCGGGCGCCAAGTACGATGCCTCCGGCGGCACCTCCGGTATCCTGAATATCGTCTTAAAAAAGAATCGGAAAGCGGGCTATAACGGCAATGTCCGGGCTGGCGTCGATCAACGGGGCAAGTTGAACGGGGGCGGCGATATCAATGTCAAGCAAGGAAAATTCAATGTCTTTGCCAATGGCTTTTACGGACAGCGCAAATCCATCTCCCCGGGCACTACCGACCGGTATACTTTTTTAACGCCCCCTTATGACAGTCTGCATCAAAATGATTACAACGTTAATAACGGTCATTTTCTCTTCGGAAGATTTGGCATTGACTACCTGATGGACAACCGTAATACCCTCTCTTTTTCGGGTAACATCGTACACGGCCATTTCAATCCTTACACCAATAGCGACCTCTATGTCGATACCCTTTATCCTTCGGGTACCCTTTCTTCTTATACCCGGAGATTGTCTAACAGTAGCGGGGACTTCAGGAATCACGGTGGGATGTTAAGCTATAAGCATACCTTTCCCAGGTCCGGGGAAGAGCTGACAGCCGATGTCAACTACAGTAAAGGCCACAATACCAATTATAACCTGATCAATTCCAATATTTATAACATTAAGGACGATCCTTCCAGTTTAACTCAATTTAACCAGCAGCAGCAGGGATCAGGTACTAATGAATACACCACGGCACAGATGGACTTCACGAATCCGATCACGGATAAGTCTAAGTTTGAGACGGGCGCCCGTATAGCCGCCAGGAATATCAGCAGCCTTAACGATATTTCCTATCAGATTCCACCGGACCAGACTTTTATCAAACAGCCCCCCCTGTCCTCCGTGTATCACTACCAGGACAGGGTCTATGCGGCCTATGCTACCTACTCCAATGCTATTAAAGATTTTGGATACAACCTGGGATTGAGAGCAGAAAGCTCCAATTATAAAGGCAATGACAAGACGGAGGTGAAAAATCCTGCGGGAGGCCTGATGGACAGCATCGGCTATTACAGCAACAAGTTCCCGATCAGCCTCTTCCCCAGCGTATTCCTGAGCCAGAAATTGAATGGGGACCAGGACCTGTCCCTAAACTATACCCGCCGGATAGACCGGCCCAGTTTTTTCCAATTATTCCCTTTTACCGATTATTCCGACTCCCTGAACCTGAGCAGGGGTAATGCGAACCTGAAACCGCAATTCACTAATTCATTCGAACTGGCCTATCAGAAGACTTTTAAGGGCAATAATACGCTGCTGGCTTCCGTATACTATAAATACACGACAAATCTCATTACCCGCTATCAGAGCCAGGAAAAGAATCCCCTGACGGATTCCCTGGTGATCATCAATACCTATATCAATGCTAATTCCAGCTTTGTAGGGGGCTTTGAGCTGATTGGGCGTAACACCATAACGAACTGGTGGGATATTACCAGCAATATCAACATTTTCACCTCCAAGATCAATTCCAATGACCCCAGTATCACCACTGCGGGGCAGACTTATAGCTGGTTTGGCAAGATCAATAACTCCTTTAAGCTTCCAAAGAACTTCTCCCTGCAATTAACAGGAGATTATACTTCCAAAACGGTATTGCCACCAGGCGGCAGCGCCAATAATGGTGGTGGCGGTGGCGGCGGCGGAGGAGGAAGAGGCTTCGGACAGACGGTGAGCGGTAATTCCCAGGGCTATACCAAGCCTTCCGGAGGCGTGGACGCAGCCTTGAAGTTTGAGTTCCTAAAGGCCAAAGCCGCATCCCTCACCCTGAGTGTAAGTGATATCTTCCGGACCAGGGTGAGTGATATCTATACCTCTACCAGCTATTTCACCCAGGATGCCTTCCGGAGAAGGGACCCGCAGTTCTTCCGCCTGCAATTCAACTGGCGTTTCGGCAAGTTCGATACGGCGCTCTTCAAGCGTAAAAACCTCAAGGGTGAAATGGAGAATATCCAGGGCGGTATGCAAGGGGGGCAGCAGCCATGACCTATTCATTGCTTGCCCTGGGAGATTCCTATACGATTGGAGAAGGACTGCCTATCTATGAAAGCTTCCCCTACCAGGCCGTACAAATCCTGCGAAAGGCGGGAGCCCCCTTTTCAGCCCCTGAAATTATTGCCAGGACCGGGTGGACAACCGATGAACTGAGTGAAGGGATCGCTGGTACGCGCTTGCTGCCTGCTTACGACTTTGTCAGTCTGCTGATCGGGGTAAACAATGAATACAGGGGCAGGTCTCCGCAGGAATATGCCACACAATTCGAAGCATTACTTTTACAGGCTATTCAATTTGCCGGGGGGCAGGCGGCCCGTGTCTTTGTACTTTCCATTCCGGACTGGGGTGTCAGCCCTTTTGCTGAATCCAGCCTGCCGGATACCGCCGGCAGGGACCGGGTACAGGTGGCCCGGGAAATTGATGCATTTAACAGCATAGCCCAAAAAATTGCCGGGCGATACCAGGTGGAGTTTATTGATATTACCGGGCATTCAAGGACTGTGGGAAGCCGGTTCGATTTGTCCGGGGGGACAGAGCCAGCGGTCCCAATCTTCGCATCAGATGGTCTGCATCCATCGGGGCTGCAGTACCGGTACTGGGCGGAACAATTAGCAGGAAGAATAACAACGAGATTGGCCCAATAGGGACGATGGCCTTAATAAATACTGTTCAGCCCATCGTTATTCAGATAAATAACGTCCGGAGCCTTTACATAAGTGCTGTTATACCGGAACTGTATGCCTGTGTTGAGCATGATCTTGAAAGATTGATTCTGCTGCGTTTTGCGGGGGAACCAGACAGCCCGTAATTCGATCGTCTGGAAGATGAGGTTCTCATTACGGGACCTCATGCCGGCTCCGAGGCCATGATAGAGGGAGGATTTGGTGAAGCCTTGCTCATCCCCCGGAGTAAGTAAGGACAAATCCCCGAAGGCAAAAGGAGCGAATTTAAAGCCCAGCAATTTATAATTAAGAAAGAAAGTGGTCTCCGAATGAAGGGTCACCCGTTGGGCTCCGAAGGTGGAATCTCCGCTGAAATAGCGGAGCCCGAAAACATTGTTGATGGTTAAAGGATCGATACCGACCCGGTTGAACTGGCGGGTGTAGCTGAAATTGAGGTACTGGCGTATTTTCACATGATTGAAAAGGAATAAGGGACTATAATAGCTGGAGCCGATCAGGATACTGGCATCCTGTACATGTCCCTGGTGAAGGAAAGCTCCGGACCGGAGAAAGTACTGGATAAATCCTCCCCTTTTGGTGACTACATAGCTATTGGCATCCACTCCGGCATAAGGCCTTTCCAGGTACAACTGCTTGTACCATCCCGATGTCACCGCCACATTATACCCCTGGGGCACATCTTCCGTAGTACCGAACCCATAAATATAATTGGTCTTATAGAAGTCCTGTCTGAAAAAAGTGAACTGCCCCAGGACGGCTTCCCGGTCATTGAACCTGAAGTTGAATTTATTCCCGATCTGGTAGGGTACGTCGTAAAAATGGTTCCGGAAATACCGGAGGCTGACAAATTTCCGGTCCCGCACGGACGTGTTGCTGAGGAAGCGGTCTCCTCCTAAAGTCCAGCCGAGCCAGGCATCGTGCACCTGGTAATGATATTTATAAAAAAGGCTGTCTATGTGGTTGTAGCGGTTGAAAGACTCAAAATCTCCCATGGTGATCCCCCCCGCCAGGTGCGCGTAAGGGGCATACAGAGGCCGGTCAAACCGGATGAACCGGGCTGTTTCATCCGGAGTGCCATCGAACAGGTCCCCATTGATCTGGGTATACGAAAGGGTGGCATTCACAAAGGAACTGCCAATATTGGACTTGCTATATAATAGCTGGTATCCGAAATTGGGTTTGCGGGTCTGCTCCAAAATGATCCCGCCCTGGATCCGTTGGCCCAGGCCGAGAAAGTTCGCCTCACTGACATTTCCTCGTATGCTGGTAGGCGCTACTCCCAGGCTAGCCAGCTCCCCTCCTATACTGAAAAGGTCTTTTACGACAACGACCAGGTCCACTGAATCCTGGTTGTCGGGAAGGAAATTCACCAGGATACGCGCATCCTGGATATAATTGAGACTACGGATCAATCTTTCATTATCGGCCAGCTTAAAAGGATTCAGCGCCGTATTCTCTTTAATGAACAGGGAATTCCGCATCACCCAGTCCCTCGTTTTCCGGTGCATCTGGTTGAGCACTTTAGTACCAAAATATTGAAGTCGTTTAGAGGTATCAGTAAAAGTTTGTTCAAATCCATATCCCTTGATGATAATATGCCGGATAACCTTTCCCTCGTATGGCAGAAAGGGGCTTTCACTCTTGGTATTGATAGTCGTAGCCAGTGTAGCGGAATCGACCTGCCCCTTTGTTATGGCATTCCTGAAAAACTGGAAGATATTGTTATTCATGATCCGGTACATATGCCGGTTGCTGCTATCTGTCACCTTTACCTGACTGAAGGAACAGAAATACAACAAACAGCATCCAATCAATAGCCCGGCCCGTATCATAATACCCTTACGCAAGCGCTTATTTAGATCAGTGAAATAATAAAGTTCCAATATATGAATAATAAGCTGTCATTCGACAGACAGCTTATTATAATCTGAAAATCCGGCAAGCCTGTTAATCCCTGTAATTTCTAAAAACTTAACGATTACCGGCAGAAACTAAATGCATTCCGCTTTGTTACTGTATTGTTATAATGCCTTCCTGATTGACTCTTAACATTCTGTAACCGGGGATGGTATTGTTTTTGAATACTTATCTACAGAAAGAGCCGAAAAAAAAATCGAATGGAAACAGATACCCTGGCCACAAGGCCCATGATCCTGCAAGAATATACCCTTACAGCCTTTAACAATACTAAATCCAGCCGGCAGAGGTCAGGAGTCGTCAAATTATTGCCGCCCCCACTACCTCCGGATGAAAAAATGCTGAAGGAATTGAACGCACTGGCTGCCAAACACCCATTCTGTGTATTGCATAAAGTAAAAAAATACGATCCGCTTTAGCGGGTATGTAGAAAAATTTCCCGGTCAACAGGGATGGTTTTTCTACAATCAACACATAGAGATCCGCAAGGTCAGCAGATCTTGTCTATCAAGTCAGGAGTCTTCTTCTTAAGAAAGGTTCTTAATGATATCAATGAATTGGTTCAGAAAGGAAAGTTTGAATATTTCTCTTTCATCATCCGCAGCATCGAAGTTCATAAACAGGATATCCCCCTCTTTAGAAAGAGTCATCAGGTAATGATCTTTCCGGAGAATATCATATACTACCATGTCTCCGTGATCTTTTTCTTTTACCTGGTATTCTTCTGTCATTCCTTCCCGTTGTATGTTGATCGACTCTGTCTTTAGATTTTCCATATACTCTTTTAAGTACATAAGAAAAATCCGCGCCACCCGGGATGAGGCAGGTTTGTCTAAAGGATGTCTTCTTCCCGGAAGTCATAGCGCTGTTTGATCCTCCGGGTCACTTCTTCCAGGGAAGGCCGGGCAGGGGTAGTATCCTGTCCCCTCTCCCATTGGTCTAATTCCTCCTGGATATGCTTTTTTTGCAGGGCAGCCAGTTTTTTTATCAACTCTTCGCTTATTTCTTTCTTTTGACTATAAATTCCCGCCTTTTTATCCTGTATTAATTCCTTGTCCCTGCGCATTTCGTCTTCCGCCTTAGCCATCTGGAGTAATTCCATTTTTGCGAGGGCAAGGTCATAGGGGCCGGTGCTCATGATCAGTTTGGACAGGATAGGACCTGTCTCGATCAGGATAATGAGTAAAGAGATGAGGAGATTGGCCCAGGCAACGCTGCTTTCCCTTGCAGAAAGATCCGACAAGGCCTTGTTCTTTTCCAGGAATCCCACGTCTGCCGCCACCTGGGCTTCATATCCGTGCCGCTTTACCTCCTTATTGGCATTTGCTCCCGCTATGATACTGTCCTGGTAGTGGATCTGTCCTTCCAGTTCCCGCAGTTCGGGACCGTGCTGCTGCGAGGCTGCCTGATAAGCTTCCTGCTTCAGCCGGGTTAGTTTGTCGATGCCCCGTTGCAGGGATCCCCCTGTGCCGTCGGCTTCCCGGACATAGGCCTGCTGCAGACTTTGCAGCGTGTCTTCCAGACTTACTTTCCGGGCTGTCAGCCGTTCTCTTTCCCCTTGCGCGGTGGCCAGGATCATGTGGTTTTCGGCCTGTAGCAGACTATCATTCAGCAATATCTTTTTATGCCTGTTCTCTGTGATCTGAACGTCGATCTCTTTTTCGAAGATCTTTAGTTCGAGTGGCCGGGCGATAGTAAACCCGATCAGTAAGGCCAGGATGATCCGGGGTACGGCCATCCATATTTGTTTGTTACGGGATACCCCGTACTTACGCATGGTAGCTACCAGGAAACGGTCGAAGTTGAAGATGATCAGTCCCCAGACCAGGGCAAATCCAACCGCCCAGAGCGGATTGTTGAACACGCTGTAAATGGCATAGCCGGCAGACAATGCCGCCAGGACAAAGGTAGCCAGGATAACGCCGCCCAATCCGGCATATTTGGTCTGCTCGGAAGGGCAGTCTTTCAATAGCTCCTGGTAGGCGCCGGCGCACCACCAGAGGAAATGGGATTCCAGGGGTCGGTTTTTCGTGTTGCCACTCCCTTTAAAAGAGTCATACGTATACAGGTCGTCCTGCCGGCCATTTTCGCTTGCTGCCATGAGTTGTCGGTTAGTAATAAATAAAACGGGCCGCCTGTCTTCAGGCGCACGTCAATAGAAACAAGTATGCTGTATAGTTGAAGGGGGAACAAGCAAAGAACGGAAGAATCCGCGGTATATTGCAAAAGAAAACTTAAAACAGCCGGGGAGCCGGAGCCCGCACGGCAATTCCTTTTTCCGATAGCGTCTCATAGGTCAAACGGGCGAATTGGACGGCATGGCTGCCGTCCCCATGAATGCATACGGTCTCTGCCAGGAGGGGGATTTCTCCAGGCAGCATACCTGCAGGGCCTGCTGCTGCGACCAGGCCTTCCCGGACCATCTTCACTACCTGTCCAATTGCCTTCTCCGGGTCTTCGATCAGTGCATTGGGCGCTGTCCTGGGCGTCAGACTTCCATCTTCCTGATAGGTCCTGTCGGCAAATACTTCGCTGACAAAGTGTAGTCCGTGGTGATCGGCTTCTGTTTTTAGCTGACTGCCACTCAGGCCATATAATAATATGCCGGGATCGAAGTCCCGGACCGCCCGGCAAATAAGTCTGCTGACTTCCGCGTCTTTGGCCGCGCGGTTGTATAAAGCGCCGTGCGGCTTGACATGATGCAGCCGCGCACCGAACTCATCGCAAATAGCTTGTAAAAGGATCAACTGGTCCACGATAATACCGGGAAGCTCTTCCCGGCTGACCGTTCTGCCCAGCATATCTATCCGTCCAAAATGATCCCGGTCGGGATAGGAAGGATGGGCGCCGACAGCCACATGATGTTTTAAGGCCAGTTCTACGGTTCTGCGCATAGTATCTGCATCTCCTGCATGATACCCGCAGGCAATATTGGCGGAACTGATATAGGGAAAGATCGCCGCGTCCGTATCCATGCCCTCCCCCATGTCGCAGTTGAGATCGACAGACAGGGACTCCCTGGCGGAATGGTCGGGGTCATTCAGCATACCAACTCATTTAAATGATCCAAACAAGCTCTTTGCAGAATGTGCAGTTCTTTTTGGCTTGCTATCAATAATTCTTCGGCGGCATTTATATCCATTCGCTTGAACTGGATCGTATCACAGGGGCGCAGTTGCGCCAGTTTGGGCAAATGCGCCGAGACAACATGTGCAATACGCGGATATCCTCCGGTAGTCTGGTGATCGGCCATCAGCACGATCAGTTGGCCATTGGGCAATAATTGCACCGTTCCAAAGCTCACTGCGGAAGAGACCAGTTCTGCAGGTTGTTCCAGGGAGATAGGGTCTCCGCTCAATTGATATCCCATCCGATCGGAAGAAGGATGGATCAGGAAATTGTTCTCCATGAAATTATTTTGAGAGGCCGAAGAGAGCCTGTCCCATTCATTACCCGGGATAAATCCGATCTCATGGGGAAACCGGTATGTTTTTTCGGTGTTGACCCTCCAGGGCAATATCTCGAAATTGCTTTCTTCTTTCAACAGGCCTGCAAAATAAATAGTATTTTCTTTAAAAGGCAGTTCGTCACCTTTCTTGAGCGGCTGTCCCTGCCATCCTCCTATCCCTGCTTTCAGGTTCGTACTATAGCTATTCAACCACTTTTCCATACAGTATCCCCCATGCACGCCAATATAACATCGTCCTCCCTGTACCAGGGAGGGGAAATGGAGGACGGTATTCTTTCGAACCACTACCGGCTGCCAGCGGGGAATGCGTTCGTCATTTACGGTGGGAGAAAAATCCGCTCCGGTGATAGCAATCAGGGTATTTTGCTCGAACAGGATCTGGGGGCCCGGAAAATGAACTTCCAGGATCGCTTCCTGTTCACAGTTACCAACTAGCAAATTAGCTACCTGTGCCGCATAACGATCCATAGCCCCGCCGGGATTGATGCCCCAATTGCCATATCCATTTCTTCCCATGTCCTGTATAGTGTCCAGCAATCCGGGTTTGATAATAGAGAACGCCATGATGGAATTTTGATGTGCAAAATATATTGTTAAAAGCCAGAGGGGTACGAAGCAACAGGATAAAGAAGAGGTGCAAACATAGTGATACGGGGCGGGAACGATGGGAATGTATAACGATAAGAACTAAGCTACAAATTTCACGTCTCCAAAAAATCATTGATTATTTCAAAAGGTACACCATGAAAGACAAAGCTATAAATTACAAGGCTCAAGCCAGACCCCCATACGTCAAAAAACAGGTAAAAGTTGCTACCGGACATAATCCTGGAACTCTTGCTTTGTCACTGAAAAAAACTGCACCCGGTCACCAATCTTCAATCTTACCGGGGTTGCTGAATAAGGATCAAATAGTTTCAGGGGGGTCCGGCCGATGATCTGCCAGCCGCCGGGGCTATTTAGCGGATAGATCCCTGTTTGGTTGCCCGCAATTCCTACCCCCCCGGCTGATACCGGAACAGGCCGCTCTTTCCTGTGCATTTCCAACCCCGGGTCTACTTTCCCCAGATAAGGAAATCCCGGTAAGAATCCGATCATATATACCAGGTAGGCAGGTGAAGTATGCAGACGGATAATGTCTTCCCGGGGCAGCCCTTTTTCCCGGATAAAGAGGTCCAGATCGGGCCCATATTCCCCTTCATAACAAACCGGTATCCGGGTAACATGCCCATTCCCTGAGCTTTCCCGGAGGGGGTCCCCGTTTTTCTCCCCCACTCCGTCCGGCCCGGAGGCAACCTTTTGCCAGGCACCTTCCAGCCTTTTCTTCATGTATCCGAATGCTCCTTCCCGGCAGGTTGTGCCGACGGGGCCTCCCTGTATCACCGATACCGGGTCATATAAAACAGTTACCGAGCTGTACGCCACAATAATATCCTTTACTCCGGGCAGCCCGAGCGCCTGTACCCTATCCAGCAGCGCCAGTGCCTTCCTATTGAGCTGCTCATCAATATGATTGCCCAGATCTATGGTGATCGCCGAGTCTCCAAGAGGAAATATAGAGAAAGATTGTTCCAAGTTAGTTGTCCGTTCGTTGTATTAGTTAAGGCAAATTAAAGTTTTTTAACAAATGCCTTCCTTAAGGTATTCACAAACTTATAACCTCGGGGTTTACTGGCACATAAATAGCTGACGTACAACAACAAATAGTTAATTATTTTTACAACTATGCTTTTTTATCGGTTTGACTAATTTTTTAATTTGGCTGTTATACTGTAAACTTGCAAGCTAACAGGGCTTGTGCCGGAGGGTAAAATTTTCAAATCGTCCCCGGTGTAAACAGATTTTAAACCCTTTAATGAACACATGGCTAAGAATTTATTGATAGTGGAGTCTCCGGCGAAAGCCAAGACGATAGGGAATATCCTGGGTGAAGATTTTGAGGTAAAAAGTTGTTACGGTCACATCCGGGACCTGGAGAAGGGGGATATGGGAATTGATGTTAAGAACAACTACCAACCTCGCTATATTGTCCCGGAAGACAAGGAAAAAGTCGTCAAGGAACTCAAGAGCATCGCTAAAAAATCAGGTGAAGTATGGCTCGCAACGGATGAGGACCGTGAAGGGGAAGCCATCAGCTGGCATTTATGTGAGGTGCTGGGACTGGACCCTGTAACGACCAAACGCATTGTTTTTCATGAAATTACCAAGCCTGCCATCCAGGCAGCCGTCAACCGGCCCCGTACGGTGGATATGAACCTGGTGAATGCCCAGCAGGCCCGCCGGATCCTGGACAGGATCGTGGGTTTTGAACTGAGCCCTGTATTGTGGCGTAAAATGAGCATGAAGAACAACCTGAGCGCCGGACGGGTTCAGAGTGTCGCGGTAAGGATCATTGCGGAGCGGGAAAGGGAGATTAACGCATTTACTCCCGTCAGCTCCTTTAAGATAGAGGCTTTATTTACCTCCAAAGACGTTTCCGGCAAACAGGTCACTTTTTCAGCAGAAGGCAAAAAGCAGGCTTCGGCAGAAAATGCGGAGAATTTCCTTAAGGGTTGTATCGGAGCCGACTATACGGTTACCGATATACAGGTCAAACCGGGAAAAAAGACACCTGCCGCTCCTTTTACCACCTCCACCCTTCAGCAGGAAGCCAGCCGAAAGCTGGGCTATGGTGTCAGCCGGACGATGCTGCTGGCCCAAAAGTTGTATGAAAGCGGTAAGATCACGTATATGCGTACAGATAGCGTCAACCTGAGTGAAACGGCCACAGAGGCTGTTACGGGGCAGATCCGCAACCAATACGGAGATAAATATGTACAGGCCCGCAGGTTTAAAAATAAGAATGAGTCCGCCCAGGAGGCGCATGAGGCCATCCGCCCCACTTATATGGACAGTATGACCGTGGAAGATGCCGATTGCCGCAGGTTGTATGAACTGATCTGGAAAAGGACCATGGCCAGCCAGATGGCGGATGCAGAACTGGAAAAAACGACCGCCAAAATACAGATCTCTACCAATAAAGAAGAATTGACAGCCAGCGGAGAGGTATTGAAGTTCGACGGGTTCCTGAAAGTCTATATGGAGGATCGGGACGAGGAGGATGCAACGGAGGAGGAAGGGCAGGAAAGCATGTTGCCGCCTTTGTCCGTCCAGCAAAAGCTGCCCCTGAAGGAAATGAAGGCTATCGAACGTTATACCCGTCCTCTACCGAGATATACCGAAGCTTCCCTGGTGAAAAAGCTGGAAGAGCTCGGCATCGGCCGTCCTTCCACCTACGCGCCTACTATTTCCACCATCCTGAAAAGAGGGTATGTGGAGAAAAGGGATAAGGAAGGAGTAAAAAGGGAGTTCAGGATCTTCCAGTTGAAAGAGGATGCTATTAAAAAGCTGGTAGAGCAGGAGAATACCGGCGCAGAGAAATCAAAGCTGTTTCCTACAGACCTCGGGCTGGTCGTAACAGATTTCCTGAAGCTGTATTTTGACGATATCATGGATTATAATTTTACGGCCCGGATCGAAGAGGAATTCGATGAAGTGGCCAACGGTAAGATCCTGTGGAGTAAAATGATCGATGATTTCTACAACCCCTTTAAAAAGGACGTGGACAATACCATCGAAACAGCAGAAAGGATCAGTGGAGAAAGAGACCTCGGCATCGATGCCACCACCGGAAAAAAGGTCATTGCCCGGATGGGACGGTATGGTCCCATGGTACAGATCGGAGATAGCAGCAATGAAGAAGATAAACCAAAGTTTGCCAAGCTGAAGAATACCCAGAGCATTGAGACGATCAGTTTTGATGAAGCTATGGAGCTCTTTCGTCTGCCGCGCAACCTGGGAACATTTGAAGATTCCGACGTGGTCATCAACATAGGCAGATTTGGCCCCTATATAGCCCACGACAAGAAATTCTATTCCCTGAGTAAGGAGTACGACCCCTATAACATCACGTTCGAAGAGGCCACGCCGATCATTGTTGAAAAAAGGGCGGCTAAAGAAGAGCGAACGATCAAGATATTCGAAAAAGAAAAAATACAATTACTTCGGGGACCCTATGGGCCTTATATCAAACAGGGACTGCGGAACTACAAGCTCCCGAAAGAAAAGCAGGATACGGCTGCCGACCTGAGCATCGAAGAGGTCAAGGCGATCATCGAGGACGTTAAAGCCAACCCGCCCAAGCGGGTGCCGCGGAAAAAGAAAGCAAGCTAAACCTCCCGGGACGTCGCCCCCCAAATCCGTCTGCTGCTCACAATTTTGCGAACGTAGCCAGCGTTATCTGTTTGCAATAAGCATTATCCGCCAGGGAAAGAAGTAATAAACATTCCTTTTATTCCTGTGGATAAGAATTTTAACCAAATTCTATAAACTTCCCCGATCTTGATCTCCGTATTCCTTTTAACAAGTGCTCAATATCCGGGAAGAAAATTACTGCATGCAAGAGAACAAAGAAATAAAGGCCCTTTTTCACCTGATCGACGATCCTGACCAGGAAGTTTTTGATTCGGTGAGCAATCGTATTGTAAGCTATGGAAGGGGTATCATCCCTAACCTGGAGAACCTTTGGGAAAATACGATCAGCGCAGATGTACAGGAACGTATCGAACTGCTTATCCACAAACTGCATTACCACGATCTTACGGAAGATTTCCAGCATTGGAAGAGCAGCAGCTACCAGGACCTTTTAACGGCAGCCTTGCTGGTAGCAAAATTTCAATATCCTGAGATGGTGACTACCCCTGTCCTGCAGGAGGTAGAAAAACTTCGCCGTAATATCTGGCTTGAGCTGAACAGTTATCTTACTCCCCTGGAGCAGGTAAATGTGCTGACAAGCATCCTTTATAATTATTACGGATTGAAGGGTACGGAAGTGGCTTATCAACAGCCGGAAGAATTCCTGATCAACAAGCTGATCGAAACAAAAAGGGGCAATTCCATTTCGAATGGCATCCTATACCTGCTCCTGAGCGAATTACTGGACATTCCTGTAAAGGCTATTAATATTCCCCGTCAGTTCGTGCTGGCCTATATTAAGCCCAACTACGATGAGAACCCTGAAAAGCTGAGCCCTCAGCAGCGCATAGAGTTCTTTATCGATCCGATGAGCGGGCAGGTATTCTCACACAAAGATGTGGAGAGCTATTTCAAGAGAGTCTCCGTCCCTCCTGTCGCCTCCTATTTCAAGCCGCTTTCTCACAATCGTATCATACAAACTGCCCTAGAAGAATTCGGCAAATGCTTTACCGATGAAAGAAATTCGTATAAGCAAAAGGAGTTGCTGGAATTAGCTAAATTATTAGGAGATTAAATTGACGGGACTACCGGTATGATAATTACCGGCCGGCCAGCATAAAAAAAGAGAGCCGGCCAACCACGACCGACCCTCAGGATTTGTCAACCAAGACAACTTTAAATTATTTATTCCAGATAGCCCATCCGGAGGTCCAGTCATTGCTGGCATCCAGGGCGCCGATATAGGTCACTTTATCAAAGAAAGCACCCGACAGGCTGGTCAGGTCGAATTTTGCCGCTGTCGTCAGCGCCGGTGACCCGGTTGCAGGCTTCAGATTTGGGCTGGCGTTGTTGAACGGGTCCGTCAGCTTAATATCCGCTGCATTCGTATAATAAACACTGCTGTTGGTGGTCAGTGTCGTGGTGGCCAGGGCTGTTGAATCGAGTATAGCCGGGCTGATCGTCAAAGAAGCCACCAGGAAGGGAACTTTAACGGAATGCAGGAAACTGTTGTAAAATTTAGATACTCCCTGTGTGTAGTAGAGGGCAGTAGAATCCTGTTCTATAACCAGTCCCGCCTTCTGTCCGCCCATTACGATAGAATTGGCCAGGATGAACTTGCTACCTCTTCTCCAACGCATCCCGTAACCATAATCGGTGCTGGTGTTGGCAGCATTGTTAGGCCCTATGGCCGTGAAATTGGATAATACGGGGAAGGTAATAGGGGTTTTACCATATACCAGGCCATTGGAGGGATTGACGTTATCCACTTCGAAGTTGTTGGACAAATCGTTCGTGATCCCTTTAGCGTCTGTGAACAGGGGGTCTTTTACGGAAATGGCGAACTGTATATTGCCACGGTATCCGTCATCCATGTCGAAGTCATCATCGGCGCAATTGTAAGCGATCAGATGTTTGGCATTCACCGTCCCTCCGAAAAATTCAAAGGCATCATCCAGACCTCTTACTACCTGAACATAATCGATGGTCGTCGCAGAGCCCACGCCATAAAAGGACAGTCCGTTCACTTCGTCACCGGGGTTAACAGCCTTACCGGCATATTCGATCCGGACGTATTTCAGGGTCCCGGAATTATCCGCATCATTGGTGCCTCCAAAAACGCTGAAGGCAGCATCCACTCCCCCTTCGATCACAGAATGGTTGGTATTCCCTTTTGCCTGACCGACCAGGATCACTCCGCCCAGGTCGCCCGCCTTGGGGCTGGTCTCGTTGGAAGTGAACACGATGGGCTCGGAGGATGTTCCCTGCGCCATGATCTTTGCCGTCCGGTAAATGACCAGTACGCCGGCGGAGTCTTTGTTGGAAACGATCTTTGTTCCCGGATCTATGGTAAGCGTAGCATTATTCGTCACATACACATACCCTCTCAGGCGATAGGTCTTATTCTTGGTCCAGTGCTGGTCGGTGGAAATGATCCCCCGTATCTGCACGGTGGACGAGGTGTCTGTACCGCCTCCATTCCCCGGATTTGGGGCATTATCGCTTTTACTACATGCGGTGCCCAGCAGGAGGGCGCCCATGATGACTGCCAAAACTTTGTTCATAAATAAATGGTGTTTATCGGTTTGTTACGTTAAAAAATTATCGGCTTCCTCTCCTTTTACCGGCTCAGGTCAAATCGTAGTGCCAGGGTGCCGGTAGTCCCGAATTTGAAAGCTGTTATTATTTTATCTTCGGATGCTTTATAATTGGTATTGGTTGCCGTCGCATCATATTTATAATACCACTGGTAGGCCTGGGCGAACAGATCGCTCAGCGTCAGTTTTATTTCCAGACGGTTCTTCAACAGCTTCTTGCTGACCTGAAAATCCAATACATCCCGGGGTTTTTCAAAAATATTCAGGGACGCTCCGCTCTTTGCCCGGAAACGCAACCGGGGGCCGATGCGGTTGTATAATACATTCACGGAAAATCCTTCGTCCGTTGAAATATAGGACAGTCCTCCATTCAGAAGATAAGGGGATTGTCCCTGCATGGGGCTGTTGATCTCCAGGCCTCCGAATTTTATGCCTCCCTTGATATAAGCTGCATTGGCATAAGCGGTAAGATGATCTAAAAAGGAGCCGGCGCCAAAATCCAGTTTTTTACGGATCTCCAGTTCTGCGCCGTATACATAGGCGTGATCGGCATTGGTATAAGACAGTACATCATTGCCTTCGTTGGTCTGTTCGATAGGATCTTTAAAGTATTTGTAAAACACGCTGGCAGATAGAATCTCCGCTGCTGCCGGGAAGAATTCGTATCGAAGGTCTGCGTTCGTATTCTTACTTCTTTTCAAAGAAGGATTGCCTCTGATCGCAAAATAGTTATCATAGTCGTATATGCTGTAATCCGCCAGTTCCCTGAACTCGGGCCTGTTCACGGCCTGCGAACCGGAAAGACGGAGATTGGTCTTGTTGTTCAGGGAATACGTGAACAGCAGGGAGGGAAGGATATCCGTATTATCATTGATGGTTTTATTCTTTCCTTTAGCCGATAATTCCTGACGATATTTTTCCACCCGGGCGCCCCAGGTCAGTTTAGATTTGTCTGAAAGCTTGTTTTCCAGCATCACATAGCCGGCATTCAACAGGGCATTGGCTGTATAATCGGTAGAATTGGTGCCGATATTGGCAACTGTCAGGTTATAGGTGTCGATATTAGCGGGGCTGAAGATATTATTGAAACCGGTCTCTTTTGTCTCATTGATGATAACCCCATTGGCATTCAGGGAGGCATATCCCAGGGCATCCACCTCTACGCTCCTGTCGCGGTAATAATTCATAGTACCGAATTTCAACTTCTGAGACTGGCCCAGCCATTTGAATTCCCGGCTGGCATCCCCCGAGACTCCGTAGATCTTTTCACCAAGGAAAGAATATACACGTCCGGCATTCCTGATCTCGGGGGAGTTCTCATTGCTGAGGCGCAGATAATAGTCATTATTTATATTATCCGGAGACCGGAAGGTTAGAATCTTCTGGTCCGGTTGATTCTTATAGGTATACCCGAAAGACCCAGTCCAATTGACGGTCCAGGATCGCCCGACTTTATGCAAGCCTTCCACGACGGAATTGACCAGTCCGTTCTGCGTCACTTCGCTATTACTGCCCTTATAATAAAAAACATCCGGAGCATTGACAACATTACGTCCAGACCTCAATCCCAGGGTCTCTGTAAAATCATTATTGAAGAGGTTCTTAAAAGAAATCTTGCTGCTGCCATAAGACCAGGTAAGGTTCAGTAAGGCCGAAAGGTTGTTCTTCTGGTCATAATTAGTGGTATTATAGCCATAGATAGGGATTTTATCTATTCCATAATCATCCCTTTTCCTTTCGGAGACATTCCTCCCGTTGCTATATCCCAGGGAATAGATATAGCCTAGTTTGTTCCCGTTCGCATACAAGCGGGTATCCCCTCCCGTGTAGGAGGCACTGATATTGGGCAGGCTCTTATTGGCAGGTGTATACCCAAAAGTGTTGGAGAACATTTTAGTGACATCTTTCTTATAGGTGTCGCTGTTGTTGATGAACTCAGCTCCCCGTTCGCGATAATAGGGCGCAGGGATCAGCCTTGACTTGTCCAGGAAGCCAAGGGCGTCCAGGGAGCCATTAGGATCACCTTTGTAGAAATTCTTATTGGTCGTCAGGGAATTATACCCGATGGAAAGAGACAATTCACTGATCCGGCGCGCGGGATAGTCTTTGGTCATGACCTTCACGGCCCCTCCGGAAAAATCTCCCGGAAGGTCAGGGGTAGCCGCCTTATAAATAATGAGGTTATCCACCAGGGAAGCCGGAAGGATATTAAAGGCAAAGGCTTTTTTATCGGCTTCCGTACTGGGTAGAATGGAATTATTAAGGAGGGATACATTGTATCGTTCGCTCATTCCCCGGATCACGACGAATTTATTATCCTGTACGGAAGCGCCACTGACCCTTTTTAATACGTCCCCGGCATTCTTATCCGGTGATCTTTTGATAATATCGGCCGAGATACCATCGGAGATGGAGGAACTGTTCTTTTGGATGGAGTATAAGGAAGCTGCAGACCCTTTACGGATATTGGTTGTTACCACGACCTGTTGTAAACTGTTACCCCCCGGCTGTAGCACGATCTCCAGGTTGAGGGATTGGTCGCCTGCTGTGATGTTATCGATAGTCTTCGCAGCGAACCCTATACTGGAGACTTTCAAGCTATAGGTTTGCCCTTTTTGAATGGGCAGGAAAAATCTTCCTTCTACATCGGTGCTGCCTCCTTTCTTGTCCTGTGTTCCTTCCAATAGGACGGTAGCTCCGGGCAGGGGGGTATTGGTCTCTCCATTGATGACTTTCCCGGATATTTTATCCGTTTGCCCGGATTGGGCTTTCGTTGAACTTTTATCGGTTTGAGCGTCAGCCCAATAAGTAAATGAGAAAGCAGTCAGTAATAATAATTCCTTTGGATTCACCACTAATTTTTGGTTTAATCCGCCAAAAGTATAGGCGCAATGTTAACGAACGGTTAACCGATCATTAACCAATCGTTAACTAGTCATTAACCATCAATTAACCAATAATTAGCCAAATATTTGTTAAACATGAAAGCCGCCCCTTTCGGAACGGCCTTTGTTTGTAACTAATTTTTTGCTGGTCAACCTATTTCAGGGCTATTTATCTTTACATACTTAGTTTATATCCATCGCGGTACTGGCGCCGGACGAACTGATTGGCCTCGTCGAAATTGGTAATCTTCATATTAACTGCATCCCACATCAATTTCTTTCTGCCAGGGAAGCCGCCTTTAGCGTCCTTGATATTCCAGCTCCGTATGGCCAGATTGCCCATGAGGATCGTCTCGGTCAATGGTCCCGCATACTCAAAGGGAGAGCTAAGGGGATTCACTCCATAACCGGCGATACAGGCATTCACCCATTGAACATAATGCCCTTCCGGTACCCGGGCAAGAGTTTTTGGCACATTGACTTCCTTCGTACGGGAAGTGGGGAGTAAGGTGGGCCTGCTGCCATATGTACCGCACATGATCTTTCCTTTGGTGCCTGTAATGATAGCGCCGCCGCCATCATCGCCGCCCATTGGCTCATCCGGTCCCAATTCATCGGGGCGCTCGGGGACAAGCCCCCCGTCCATCCAGTATAGACTGACATCGGGCTTGCCATCCTTGCCCGGGAATTTCATTTTGACGGAGGAGGAAGGCGGACAGCTTTCGGGATAATAGGCCGGAGTCCACATTTTTTCGTAGAAATCGCCTACGCTGCACTCCACTTCGGAAGGGTAACCAAGACCTACGGTCTTGAAAGCAGGGTCAATTAAATGACACCCCATGTCACCCAGCGCCCCGGTACCGAAGGCCCAGAATCCCCGCCAGCTGAATGGTACATATTCTTTGTGGTATTCCTCGAACTGGGCAGGTCCCAGCCAGAGATCCCAGTTGAGTTCCTTAGGAGCTGCATCGGTGCTCTTCGGCCTGCCGAATCCCTGCGGCCAGACGGGCCTGTTGGTCCAGATATGGATGGATGTCGCATCCCCTATCGTCCCGGCATTATACCATTCCTGCATCTGACGTACGCCGTCGCTCGAAGAGCCCTGATTGCCCATCTGCGCAACCACTTTATATCTTTTCACCGCTTCCGTCAGGGTGCGGGCTTCATAAATATCATGCGTCATCGGCTTCTGTACATAGACATGCTTGCCTAATTGCATGGCGGAGAGGGCGGCAACGGCATGTATATTGTCCGGGGTGGAAACAGATACCGCATCGATATGCTTGTGCTCTTTCTCCAGCATTTCCCGGAAATCCTTATAATATTTCGCTTTAGGAAATTTTTGAATAGAGCCGGCTGCCTGACGGTCGTCAACATCACAGAGGGCTACTACATCTACTTTCCCGCTGCCATAAAAATTCCGAAGATCGTCCCCTCCTTTTCCACCGGCGCCGATAGCAGCGATGGCCAGCCGGTCGCTGGGAGCAATAAACCCTTTTCCGAGTACATGACGGGGAACAATAAAGAAGCCGGTGGCGGCCAGTGAGGCATCCCGCAGAAAATCCCTGCGGGAACGTTGCTGTTTAAGTTTGTCCTTCATAATAGTTTTAGTAAGCGAATGCGTTAAAAAATTTCTACCCCTTAAAGCTATTCAAAAAAAAAGCACCCAATGGGTGCTAAAATTGCAAAAATTTTAAGCGGCGATCCTGCGGGGGCACCGGGCCGATCTTATACCAAAGAAGCGGTCAGGGAGATCTGCGCATTCAGTACTTTACTTACCGGACAGTTGGCCTTTGCTGTGGCGGCATATTGCTGGAATTTCGCATCGTCTACGCCGGGGACCTTTGCTTTTAAAACAAGATCCGAATGGGTGATCCCAACGCCTGGCTCCAGGGTGATCGTACAAGTGACGTCCAGGGAATCGGCGGTCAGGCCGGCATTCTGCAATTCAAAGCTCAGCGCCATGGCAAAACAGCCGGAATGTGCGGCGGCAATCAGTTCTTCCGGGTTGGTGCCTACTCCCTGCTCAAACCGGGATTTGTAGGAATATTGGGCATCGTTAAGGGTCGTGCTTTGTGTCGTTAAATGACCGCTACCATCTTTTCCGGAGCCGTTCCACACGGCTGTTGCTGTACGTTTCATAAAAATGTATATTTTAGTTTACAATAAACAACTAACTAAGAACTATGTTGACGATTCAATGGGATGATTTTGAAAAAATAGATATGCGGGTCGGAACGATCACGGAAGTTAGCGATTTTCCCAAAGCAAGAAAAAAAGCTTATCAACTGACGATCGATTTTGGGGAGCTGGGGATTAAAAAGTCCTCGGCACAAGTGGCTGATCTATATGATCCGCAACAACTTATCGGAAGGCAGGTGGTAGCGGTCGTGAACTTCCCGCCCAAGCAGATCGCGAATTTTTTCAGTGAATGCCTGGTACTGGGTGTGTATACTGACAAAAAAGAAGTAGTTTTATTAGGACCGGAGCGGAAAGTGACGAACGGGTGGAAGATCGGATAAGTATATTTAAATTATGAGCTTCAAGCCTGAGCTTGAAGCTTGAAGCTATATGCAACAAACTACATCGACCCCATCAATCACCTCAACCTACTACCAATCCCCATTGGGTCTTTTGCGGATAGGCGGAACAGATACCTATATCAGTGAGATCAGCTTTGTCGACAACCTGGATGGGACAGCCGAAAGCAATGCCGGTGTCTATCTGAAGGGCCCTGTCCCTCCCCTGATCATTCAATGTATCGAACAACTGATCCAGTATTTCCAGGGGCAAAGGCGGGTGTTCGAATTCCCCGTATCCCAGGAGGGAACAGATTTCCAGCAAAAAGTCTGGGCGGAATTGAGCTCTATTCCATTCGGTAAAACCCTCAGCTACCTGGATATGGCCAGACGGCTGGGCGATACCAAGTCAATACGCGCCGCTGCTGCCGCTAATGGGAAGAACCATGTTGCCATTGTCGTTCCCTGTCACCGGGTGATCGGCTCAAAAAGGGATCTGGTCGGCTATGGCGGGGGGCTTTGGCGCAAGAAATGGCTGCTGGACCACGAGACGAAAGTGCTCTATGGAGTGCAGACTTTGTTCTGATAATACGCAGAACAGGCTGGAGGCTGGCCTGATTAATTTGTCAACTGATTTGCATAACGCCTCAACTGTATCTCCGCAGACTTAGCGGCAAAATTCACATTGATGAGCAAAAAGCCTGCATTCTCAAAACTTTGCTGTGCATTCTTTACCTCCACGATCGTAGCCTGCTTCAACTGAAATCTTTGCATTACCAGGTCCAGCAATTTCTGGGAAAGATCATAATTGGCTTTCGCCGTCTCCAGTTGCTGAAGATTGTTCTTATAGGCCTGCCAGTTCTTCACGGCATTAGAAGTATAGTTCAGGACCAGAGTGTCCTTCATCAATTGGGCATTCGAGATATTAATGCCGGCTATCTGTTCCTGTCTGCGGTAAATGCCGCCATTGAAAATGGGTATGTTGAGCGTGACGCTTGCAAAGGGCCCATAGTTAAGGTTCAGCAGCGAAAAGCCAACGGTATTCTTTGTCCGGCTATAATTGTACCCTCCATTCACATACAGGGAAGGATAACGTTGTGCACCCACCTCTTTTTGAATGAATTGAGTGATCGTGATCTGCTGGTCAGCCGCCATCACATCCGGATTGGCTGTCTGAACGGCACTGATGATGGATGCCAGTTGAATATTCTTATCCACTAAAATGGTATCCTCAACGGCAATGGTGGAATCGGGGTTAAGGGTCAGCAGGGTCAACAGGTCCGTCTTATCCTGGTCCACTACCAATTGCTGGGCCTGCAGATTCTGGATCTGTGTGTTCAGGTCTACCTGGGACTGGTATAGATCGGCATTGTTGGCTAAGCCGACGCTCTGCTGGGCCTGGACGATGGCCAGCTTCTGCCGGCTGGCATCGATGGATCTTTCCAGGGTCCGGGAGTAGCCCTGCTGACGGACAATATCATAATATTTGAGCATGACATTGTTGACGATGATGAGCGCCCGGGAGCTTAATTGCTGCCGGGTCTGGGCCTCTGTAACGCCCAGCCTTTTTTTAGCCGTCGTTACCCGTTCTCCGTTGAAGAGCAGCATGGAGGCATTCAATCCCCCTGACAGGTTATTGGAAAGGGCATTATTACTTTGTTTGTTATTCGTGGGATCGGCATACTGCTGTTTGATGCTGGTAGCCTGTTCCTGGTCGGCAGCGGTAGCATTCACCGAAGGCATTCCTCCGGCAATGCTGTAGCTGTTATTGATGCCGGCGATGCTGATATTATTTTTAGCCAGCTGAATGCCCAGGCTGTTCTTTAAGGCTATCTGCACGGCATCCGGGAGCGTAAGCGGCGGTTGCTGCGCCCGCAACCAACAAGGGAGTGCCAGAATACCGATCAGTCCGAATGTTTTCATACTAGTCATTAGGCTTATTAATCTATTGGCTTTATTAAATCATTTCTTTAATCAGTGACCTCCAAGTCATTTCTAATCAACAACCTCCGTTATATGGACCTTATGCTTGCTCGACACATAAGTATATACGGCCGGAATAACGAATAAAGTCAATATAAGGGAGAACATAATCCCCCCTACTACCACAATCCCCAGGGGAATCCGGCTGGTGGCGGCTGCTCCCAGGCTCAGTGCGATCGGCAAGGCGCCCAGAGAGGTGGCAAGGCTGGTCATCAGGATGGGCCGGAGACGTTGTGAAGCCGCCTCAACAACCGCATCCATCTTGGACATACCATGTTCTCTTTTCTGATTGGTGAACTCGATAATAAGGATCCCGTTCTTGGTAACCAGCCCGATGAGCATGATCATACCGATCTCCGAGAAGATATTCAGCGTCTGATGGAAGAGCCACAAGCTCAGCAAGGCGCCGGCCATTGCCAGCGGAACAGTGAACATGATCGTAAAGGGATCGATAAAGCTTTCGAATTGGGCGGCCAGCACCAGGTAGATCAATACCAACGCCAGGGCAAAGGCGAATACGATATTGGAAGAGCTTTCGGCATAGTCTCTGGAAGACCCTGACAGTGCTGTCTGGAAGCTGGGATCCAGCAATTTATCGGCGATGGCCTGCATGGCGACGATGCCATCCCCGATCGTCTTCCCCGGCGCCAGCGAAGCGGAAATAGTGGCGGACTTGTACCGGTTGAAATGAAACAGCGTAGAGGGGCTGCTATTATTCTCCAGATGCACCACCGCATCCAGGGGAATATTGTCCCCCGTCTTATTGCGGACATACACTTTACTGATATCGGTAGGTGCATTCCGGTCACTCCTCTCTACCTGGGCGATCACATAATACTGGTAGCCATTCATAATAAAGTAAGCCAGCCTTCCGCCACTGAAGGCAGCCTGCATGGCGGAGATCACGTCATTGGTAGAAAGGCCGAGGTCTTTGATCTTCATCCGGTCGACGCTGACATTCACCTCCGGCTTATTGAATTTCAGGTTGGCATCTACGTTGGAAAAGGTCCTGTCCTTTCTGGCCTCATCGAGGAAAGCCGGCATGATCTTTTTCAATTTGTCCAGGTCCTGATTCTGCAGGACGAACTGTACCGGCAGACTGGTCTTCGAGCCGGAGCCTACGGCAATGGTCTGTTCCTGGATACCAAAGATCCGTGCGTCATTGAAACGACTCATTTTGCGCTGTAGGTCGCTGGCGATCTGGTCCTGGCTACGGCTCCTCTCTGTGGGAGCCACCAGTCCGATACGGGGTTGAGAGGAGTTGACCGAGTTCCCTGCCGGCGTCCTGGCGAAGACAAAGTCTCTTTCGGGCACGGAGTCAAGGAGGTAATTCGAGATCTGGTCGGTGACGCTCTGTGTATAGCCGAAGCTGGCGCCCTCGGGCAGTGTAACGGCAAAACGAATACTGCTCCTGTCTTCCAGGGGGGCGATCTCGCTTTGCATGTTCTTCAGGATCAGCCAGATCATGACACCGCAAACGACAATGATGATCCAGGCAGCCCAGCGTATTTTCATGAAGCCTTTGAGTAAACGGAGGTAACCGTTCTCCATACCCGTGAAAAAGGGCTCTGTCTTTTCATAGAACCAGCCATGGCCGCTCTTTTTACTGGTGAGGTATACGTTCAGTACGGGAGTGATCGTCAAAGACACAAAGGCGGAGATCAGTACCGCTGCAGCCAGGACTACTCCAAACTCTCTGAACAGGCGTCCCACGAAGCCCTGCAGAAAGACCACCGGCATGAAGACCACTGCGAGGGTAAGAGAAGTGGAAATAACGGCGAAAAATATTTCCTTGCTGCCTTCCAGGGCAGCCTTACGGATGGGGAATCCCTGCTCCAGCTTCCGGAAAATATTCTCCGTCACCACGATCCCGTCGTCCACCACTAAGCCGGTAGCCAGCACAATGCCCAGCAGGGTAAGGATATTGATCGTAAAGCCCGACACATACATGATGAAAAAGGTAGCTATCAGGGATATGGGGATATCGATCAGAGGACGAAGGGCGATCAGCCAGTTACGGAAGAAGAAAAATATGACCAGTACCACCAGGGCAAAAGCTATCAGCAGGGTCTCCTTCACTTCGGCCAGCGATTGCCGGATGATCTTGGTATTATCGACCAGTACGTTGAATTCCAGGTCCGACTTATTGGCTTTCTTTATTTCTTCCAGTCGCTTGTTAAACTCGTCGGCGATGGCAATATTGTTAGCGCCCGGCTGTGGGACAATCGCCAGTCCGATGGCATTTACCCCATTGTATTTCCAGCTTTGTTCTTCTACCTGCGGCCCCAGTTCTACCCTGGCGATATCGCTTATACGCACGATGCCCGAACTGTCTTCTTTCAGGATCACATCCCGAAAATCCTTTTCCGAGGTAAGACGGCCCAGGGTCTTGATGGTAAGCTCCGTATTATTTCCATAGATCTTCCCGGGGGGAAGCTCCACGTTCTCGCTGGCCATGGCCGCAGAGATATCGTTAAAGGCGATCCCGTAGGCATTCATCTTATCCTGGTCCAGCCAGATACGCATGGAATAGCTTTTATCGCCGAATACGTTCACCGAGCTCACCTGGTCAATGGTCTGCAATTGTTGCTGTAAAACGTTGTCCGCATAATCGCTCAGCTCCATCAGGCTCTTGGTGTGACTCTGTACGGCCAGGATCAGGATGAAGTCACTGTTGGCATCCGCCTTGCTGACCACCGGCGGAGCGTCAATATCCAGGGGAAGGCTCCGGGTCGCCTGGCTTACCTTATCGCGTACATCGCTGGCAGCGGCTTCCAGGTCCACGCCCAGGTTGAATTCCACGGTGATATAGCTGCTGCCCAGAGAACTGGTGGAAGAGATGGTACGGATGCCCGGGATCCCATTGATCTGTTTTTCCAGGGGCTCGGAGATCTGGCTTTCGATAAGGTCGGGGTTGGCGCCGGTATAAGAAGTGTTGACGGTAATAATAGGAGGATCGATGGCCGGATAGTCCCTTACGGCGAGGAAATTGTACCCGACCACACCGAACAGGATGATCATCAGGTTCATCACTATCGCCAGAACAGGTCGCTTCAATGATAATTCAGAAATATTCATAATCTAACGTATAGTTGCCGGGTTCGCGCCGCTCGTGGCCGCGAGACCCCAAACTGATTTTATTGATTGGCTGCCGTTAACGTTTCCAGGGTCTTTACACTCCTTACTTTCAGGGGGGATTTTGGCCTGGCAAACAGGACGCCGGTGACGACAACGGTATCGCCGGCATTAATGCCCCGGGTGATCTCTACGTTGTTAGCTTCCCTAACGCCGGTCTGCACGTTGGAAAATTGCGCTTTTCCGTCTTTGACCAGGATCACCTGGTTGTTCTTATCATCGGGAATAATGCAATTGGTGGGCACCATGATCGCCTTTTTGTCTACGCCTGCGTTGATCAATACTTTTACAAAGGCTCCGGGATGTCCGTTGCCCTCCTGTAATAAGGCCCTTACCTTTAAATTGCGGCTGGAGAGATTGATCTGCGGTTCGGTAGCAATGATGAGACCTTTCCGGTGAATGTTGTTGGCAACATCTACCTGTATGTCTACCAGCGATCCTTTTTTAATGATGGAAGAGTATTGTTCCGGTAAAGTGAAATCCACTTTTATTTTATCCAGTTGCTGAACGGTAGCGATGACCGTGGCTGGGGTGGCATAAGCGCCCGGGCTCACCTGGCGCAGACCTACGGTACCGCTGAAGGGGGCGCGGATGATCGTCTTGTCGATCTGGGCCTGGGTATAGTTTATATCCGCCTTGGTGCTATTGACATTGTTGAGGGCCAGATCATAGTCAGCCTGGTTGAGTCCATTGATAGCCAGCAACTTACGATTTCGTTCTTCTGTCTTCTGATACAGATCCAACTGCACTTTTGCTTTTTCGAGCGTAGCCTGAAGATCGGCGTCATTGATGCGTGCAATAACGGTTCCTTTCTCTACATGAGCGCCTTCCGGTACATTCAGGTAGGTGATCCGTCCGCTGATCTCGGGATGCAGCTCTACATATTCATTGGCCACCACGCTGCCATTAGCCTCTATCTTGTTATCTATGCTGCGGGTGCCGGCGACGATCACGTCCACGATAACGGATTGGGTGCTCTGGGGCTTGTTGGACTTGGCTGCATCGGCTTTCTCCCTGCAGGCGGAAAAGAGAAGCACACAGGTGAAGAGAAGAAGAAGTGTAGCAGGTGTTTCTGAAATCAGGTTAGCTTTATTTAGCCGAGCCATCTAAATGGTTTTGATGAAAGTATCAAATATAAAGAGTTTTAATTTTTGATGAATTTTCCGTTGTAAGGATTTGTATGAATGGCAATGGAGCAGGACCCTGTAACAGGGCTGGCTTGCTTTCAAAAGGTTCACAGCCTTTTTGTTAGCGATCAGTTAATAGATAGATTAAGATAAGATTAAAAAAAGCGCGATATGCCCCCCGAAGACCATGAATGGTAGATTATCTAAAAATAGAAGTTTTATTTTTCATTTTTTGTGCTGAGGGGAGCGATTTTTATGATCGGTAAACAGGATGGTGGGTAGGTAGGAGCTTTCCGTAGCATGGTAAACCGGTTTTCTGTAATTTCCGGTATGGATGCATTGGTGCTTATAGTAAAGGAGATCCGGCGGGAAGCAACCGAAACGGTAACGATCCTGTTGGAAAGGAAGGATGGGCGGCCATTGGATTACCGGGCAGGGCAGTTCCTCACTTTTTTGTTAGTGAGGGGTATTGGCAGGGAATTAAGGCGGTCTTATTCCTTCTCTTCTACGCCCGGGATCGATGAAACTCCCGCTATTACGGTGAAAAGGGTGATTAATGGGGAGGTGTCCCGCTATTTACTGGATCATTTGCGGGCGGGTGATGAACTGGTGTCGCTGCTGCCGGCGGGGAGATTTGTGCTGGAGGAGGGAGGGAGCGGACCCGGAGAGGCCGGTAGATCGGGAGCCGGGAGGTGGCTGTTCTTTATAGCGGCGGGAAGTGGGATGGCGCCGGTATTCTCCCTGCTGAAAGAGGCGTTGGTGAAAAGGCCGGATAGCCGGGTAGTGCTTATTTCGCAGCATCATGATGAGGAGAGTATCCTTTTTAAAAGCACCCTGGAGGAACTGGTGCAAAATTATGGGGAGCGGTTCCGGTGGATCAATTTGTTGTCTAACCGGGAGGGGCGGCTCAATAACTGGTGGCTGGAAGAGTTAATGGGAGATCTGTTACTTACCATATCGGGGGCAGAACAATCGGGCGCTCTTTTTTATCTCTGCGGGCCGCCGGCTTTTATGCGGATGGCGCAATTCACCCTGCGGGTGATGGGCTTTGCCGATGCGCAAATCAAACAGGAACATTTTACGGTGGAGTATGTTCCTCCCCCACCCCTGCTGACGGATACGAGACCGAAGAAAGTAACGGTCCGGCGGGCGGGCAGTCAACCGGAAGCTCCATTAGAAATCCAGGAAGACCGGCCTGAGAGAGTAATCGCTTCATTCGAAGTCGCCTGGCCGGTCACGATCCTGGAAGCAGCATTGAATCTGGGCATCCCCCTACCCTATAGTTGCCGGGGTGGGCGCTGCTCCACCTGCGTAGCGAGATGCCTTTCCGGAAAGGTGAAGATGAGTATTAATGAGGTTCTGACAGACAAAGACCTGCGCGAGGGGCTTGTGCTGACCTGTGTGGGGTATGCTGAGACAGATGTGGAGCTGGAATATTGAAAACTTGATCCTTTACAGAAGTCTCATTCTGTCCGAATAGTTTTCACCGGATTGGACATTGCAGCTTTGACTGCCTGAAAACTTACTGTGATCAGCGCAATCAGCAATGCTGCGAAACCAGCTAAAACAAATACCCACCAATCGATACTTATTCTATAGGCAAATCCCTGCAACCAGGTATTCATAATAAACCATGTCAGAGGTGAAGCAAGTAAGATAGATATGATTACCAGTTTTAAAAAGTCTTTAGACAGCATGGTGGCAATACTTGTAACGGAAGCCCCCAATACTTTTCGGATGCCAATCTCCTTGATGCGTTGACTGGCCGTGTAAGCGGAGAGGCCAAATAAACCCAGGCAGCTTATTATGATGGCAAATATGGCGAAAGTAGTAAATAGCTGTCCGAATTTGCGTTCATTCGCATACTGCTTGTTAAAGTAATCGTCGAGGAAGAAGTATTCGAAAGGGTTGCCCGGAAATGCATTAGTCCATGCCTGTTGTACACGTTGTAAGGTTTGAGGAAGATGGGTGGTATTTATCCTTACGGAATAATAGTCTCCCTCATAATAATCACAGGTGAATAAAGTAGGCTCAAGCGGTTTTTTAAAGGAGACCTGATGGTAGTCGTTTACCACTCCTACGACAATAGGGGCCCATCCACCGAAATCAGGTAAAAGGGTCGCTCCGATCGCATCCTGAGGTGTTTTAAAGCCAAGTAATTTGGCCGCGGATGCGGTAATGATTACGGAAGTATCCGGGTCTTTCGGAAAGTCCCTGGAGAAATTTCTTCCGGCCAGCAATTGCATTTTGAATACATCTATGAATTCAACATCCATGCTGTTGATCCGGACTATTATAGAGTCATTGGAATTGCCCCCTATCCTTTTTACAGTAGTTTTAAATTCCCGTTGTTTGCCGGGAATGGTAGTCGAATTGGAAACGGCTTCGATATCAGGGCTCCCTTTAAGTTCGTACCTGAAATGATCGATCTGGGCCCTAAAAGCGTCGAGGTTCTTAGCGCGGCTAGGTGCGACTCCTGGCCGGTCCATGACCAGTACCTGGTTGATGTTCATCCCAAGATTCTGACTGGTCATAAAACCCAGTTGCCGATAAACGATGATCGTACCGGCGATCAGCGCTATAGATGCCACAAATTGCACTACTACTAAACTTTTCCTCAGTAAAATGCCTCCTGAACTGCTCCTGAACTTTCCTTTCAGCACCACAATGGGTTTGAAGTATGACAATACCCAGGAAGGATAGAATCCGGACAAAAAAGAGCCTCCGATCAGCAATCCGGATAAAAGCAGGAAAAACCAGGGTTGGATCAGGTAAGAGAAATTTAATGAAAGTCCGGAAACAGCATTAAAATAAGGCAATGATAAAACTACGAGGCCATAGGCAATCAGCAGAGAGAGCAGATTGACCAATACGGATTCAGCCAGAAACTGAACAATCAGTTGGGATTTTAAGGCACCGATCACTTTTCTGACACCTACTTCCCTGGCTCTTCCAATTGCTCTTGCAGTAGAGAGGTTGACATAATTGATCCATGCGATGATCAGTATAAATATTCCAATAAGGCTGAGGAAGAAAACAATATTGGCATTGCCGTTCGTCTCCATCTCTTCAGAGAGATCGGATTTCAAATGGATATCTTTTAATGGCTGAAGCCGGCCGGATTGCTTCTCGTTGCTGGCTCTTGCTTGAGGTCTGTAGCTGTTGTAAATACCGGCAAGTCTGGATTCGACGCTTTTCGGATCGATCCCCGGCTGCAGTTGTATAAACGTATATATTTCAGGACGTGTCCAGTTTTCGTCAAAACGTTTTCTTTTTTCATTGCCAATTCCGAAAAGCGTTTTATAGGAGAAAAGGATGTCGAATTTCAGGTGAGTATTGGGAGGAAGGTCTTTGAAAACGCCTGTTACATTTACCAGTTGATCATTGGCATCGTCGTCATGCATGTGCAGCGTTTTTCCGATCGGGTCTTCTTTTCCAAAATAAAGTTTAGCATATTTTTCAGAGATCACGGCGGTAAATGGCGCTGCTAAAGCCTGAGCCGCATTCCCATTTATCATTTGATAGCCCATCATAGGCAAAAAAGAAGAATCCGCATACAGGAACCGATGCTGCTTGAAAGTTATGGGATCTGGCCTGGCATTTTCATTCGTGATGATGACATTATTTATGTATCCCATGTTTAGAAGACGGGCATAAGCGGTAATCCCCGGTATTTCATGCTGCATTGCCGGCCCCATTGCAGGATAATTCTCGGCGCTGGCTGTCACCAGCTCATTATTACGGTAGGTTTCCAGGCTGACCCTGTAAATATTCGCCCGGTTAGGAATAAAATCTTCATAACTACGCTCGAATTTTACATATTGGGCGATCAGCAGGAATATGGTCATTCCGACAGCCAATCCGAGTATATTAAGGGAAGTATAACTTTTATTGCGGAGCAGGTTTCTGAAGGCCGTCTTAAAATAATTCTTAAACATGGATATGGTTTTGCCCTGATTTATTGAATCCGGGATTTTAGGAAAGATACGTATAATGTCAATAATTTGAGGTCAAAATTCCTGCCGATATTTAAGGTCACTGTTTGGATTTCTTTCATAAACCATTGTCTTTCCGGCATATAATGCCAATCCGGCCAATAGGCCGCCAGTTAACCCTGAAAGTAGCAATACTATCACCTTCGGTACGAACAATAAAAGCCCTATCTTATTTAGAATGCTTCCGTCAAAGCTCCAGTCGAAATATAAACTTGCTCCGGCCCAGATGATAAAGCCAGCCGCGAAACCGACAGCAAAACCCCGAAAATTCCACTTTTTCAAGGTAAGGATCACGCCCAGTATCATGACGGGGAGGACAAAACTCCACCATGGCAAACTCTCTATCTTTTGCATTCCTATTTCGACCGGCAGGATCAGCAAGAACGTCTTTATAGTGTCTGATTTGTTTTTTCTCATATTTACATTTTTTGGGAAGTTCTTTTTACTTTTTTAATGTCCAGGTACAGGTGGCATGTTCTTTTGCCTCCTCCATTGACATATAAAAGTCCAGTGGATAATACTTTCCTTTATTCCAATCGTCCACAGAATCATCATAATACCTGCTTCCCACGTTGCCGGATTGACCTCCAGGATAGATCCCGAATGCCTTAGGTCTGTCACCAAGTTCTACGATCATCCTCCAGGACGGGCCCCAGTTGGCTGATAGCGCATTTATAGCATCAGGATGGCCAGCAGATGAAAGGCGCATTTTGCTAAACGCAGGTATGTTGGTTAAGTGCATGATATTGATTTTATTGTAATCTCCCCATTTTGTACTGCCTTCTCTTTTCAGCTTGCTGAAATCGTCCGATGCTGCCATAAAGGCCTCTGTAATGATATCCCCCGCATTTTCCTTCTTTGAAGAGCCCAACCTGTCAAAGTAATTGTTGGAGGGATCATTCTGAATCATGTCCAATAAAATATAATCATCCGGAGCCCTCAGATAAAACCGATAGTTTTTAAACTCGTCCCAGGTATAGTTTCTGATATTTTTCCACCATAGTTCATATACTCTTGCACGTTCATCATCAAAATTATAAGTTCCCTTCCAGGAGCGTAAGAATGCAAGCACGTTCTTTTGTTCAGTTCCCAATGCCCCCGTATCCGTCTTTTTCAGTAATACAGGCATGGCTTCGGTCGCGATCGCATTGGTATTATCAAGCTGAATAGCCTGCATTTTGGAAATATCAAAATCATTCCCGGATTCCAGCAGTTGCTTAATCCGGTTGGCCCTTATTTCGGTATAATAGCCATTATAATAATAAGGGTAACCCGGATAAGTCGGGTGTTGATTCGCGGAGAGAACGTAATTGCATGCAGGATTGAGTACCCGGGGCAAGCTATCCTCAGGGATATATTTTGTATAAGAGTGAGAACTCCTGGTGCCATCTAAAATGAATTTCCCCTCCCCCGGCCACTTAAATGCCATACTCCCTTGATGGTCCATGGCTATGGTATTGTCTTTGCATGCAAACGTGAAATTTTGCAGCGGGCAGGAATAGTGTCGTAACGCCTCTTTATAATCCTTATAATTCCGGGCTTTGTTTAATTTGATGAATGAAAGGAACTCATCGGAAGGATTATGTAACTCCCACCGTAAAGCATTATCCATCATATCCGGATCCTGACCCGGAAAACTTTTATTGTATACGATGGGGCCTTGAATAGTGCTGTAGATGGTATCATAAAAAGGCGGCTGCCCCCTTCTTTTGATCTCTTCAATCCTGAATTTCAAATCAAGCCATTGACCATCCATTTCATATTTTTTATAGGTGTTGGTTATCTTTAATTTATACCAATCTTTCACATCATCGGCTCCATTGGTGATCCCCCAGGCAATATTCTCATTAAACCCTATAATGATGGCCGGAGTGCCGGGGATTGAGACTCCATAAACATTTAAGGAGGGCGCCGACAACTGCATTTCTATCCAGATACTGGGTAAAGAAAGGTTTAAGTGAGGGTCGGTAGCGAGAATTGGAAACCCTGACTTTGTTTTTTTGCCGGAAACAGCCCAGCTATTACTACCTAACCGGGGATTATAGGAGTTTTTTGAAAGGATTGGGCTGGAAGACAAAAATGAATAATTCAGATAGTCCGGTTTTTTAAGGGGGCTGTAGTTTATCGCTGCCGGTTGTCCGAAATTATTTGCTACAGGGGTGCTGTGGCCATAAAAATCAGGGTATAGCTTATTAAAATCATTTTCTCCTAAAGCCAAAATCATTTTGGACATTCCGAGGTCCTCTTCGAATCCCGTCAGGGTACTTGCCATGCTTTTTAAAATCAGCACGCTTTTTAAATTCGACCAGGGTTCCGGTTCGTAATCCAAAAGCTTATATTCCAAAGGCATTTTTTTATAATTCAACTCCTTGATATAAGCATTCACGCCTGATGAGTAAGCCGTCAATGCCTTATAGCTTTCGGGATCTTTTTCGATCAATTTCAGCGTTTTTCGGGCCGCATCCAATATTCCCTGTCTTCTCTGAGCCCGATCATATTCCAAAAATTCCCTTTTGCTGAAAATCTCCGATAAACGGCCGGCTGCAGCATAGCTCATAAAATCCATTTGCCATAAACGCAGGCTGGCTGTTACATAGCCTTGCGCAAAATAAAGATCGCCCGTATTTTTTGCATAAATATGAGGCACTTTCCGATTATCAAAAAACACATGTACGGAGTCCGTAAGGCCCATTTTACCGATGATGAACAGGGATGTGTTTAAGCTGGATTCATCTTCATTCTGGACGGACCCGACAAAAGGGTCCAACAGTTTTCCAATCGGGGAGATATCGAACATTTGTTCGGACAAAGTAAAAAGCAGGATGGTCAATGCCGTAAGCGGAAACAGAAAACGGAGATTTATCTTTTTCAATTTTTATCTTATTTTTTCAGATGCATTGAACTATTTATAGCAAACTTATTATACCACTCTTTAATAATGCCGGCAATCCGACGGGGATGTCTGCGAATAAAAAAATGATCCCCTTCCAGTACTTCAAAACCGAATTGAGTCGTGGTAAAGCCGGACCAGTTGGAAATGTCCATGACTCTTTTCTCAAGATTGCCCATTATCGCATAAATAGGAATATTCACGGGGGTGAACATTTCCCTGCGATTCCTTTCCGCAATTTCAAAATCAGCACGCAAGATCGGTTCAAAGATGTCAAAAAGCTCTTCGTCCCGTATTAATTCCGGCGGGACCCCGCCCAGCTTTTCAAGCTCTTTTATAAATTTTTCACGGTCCATTAAATGTCTGTTCCTGACATCAATAGCCCCAGGTCCGGCATTGCCACTGACAATAAGGCAAGCCGGAGCCTTGCCCTCTTTCTCCAGCATATGTGTAACCTCCAGCCCTAAAAGGGAGCCCATGCTATGTCCATAGATCACGAACTCAGAAAGACCCAGTTTATGAATTATCTGGTTATAAATATCCTTTGCAGCAGCATCAAAATCCTTCAACAAGCTTTCCTTAGCTCTCTTACCACGTCCCGGAAGCTCGGGAACAATTACATCAAATTCTTTTAGGAAGGGTACAATAAATTGAAAGGAATAACAGCTCCCTCCGGCAAAATGCAATAAAAATAATTGCGGTCTTTTCATAAAGCAACAAGCGGATTGTGAATATTAACTGTTTCCTCCGTTATTTTACCATAGTCCATTTTATAAAGCTTATCCGAACAATGATAATATCTGTCATCATGCGTAATAGCTATTATAGTTATCCCTTCATCCTTTAACAAGGGAATAATTTCAGTATAAAATTTTTTCCTGAAATGCGGGTCCTGATCCGCTGCCCATTCATCAATCACCAGGACCGGCTTTTCTTCAAGGAGGGCAACTATAAGCGCCAATCGTTTTCTTTGACCTGTAGAAAGATCCGTAGTAGATAACTGTGTGCCGTCAATCTTAACTTTTCCCTCCAGTTCGAACAAAGAAAGATAATAATTCCACTTATCGATATTCAGGTCGGCAATACCCAACACTTCGTCAAATAAATAGAAATCGCTGAATACAACTGAAAAAATCGTCCTGTATTCAGCATAATTTTCAGCGGTTATCAGATTTCCGTTCAACCTGATCTCACCTGCCGATGGAGAACATAATCCCAATATAGAGTGGATGAGCGTCGTCTTACCGCTACCATTCCCGCCATAAATAAAAACGGCTTCTCCTTTGCAGACACTAAAATTAAGGGGGCCAATGCCAAAAGATCTTCCATTTTCGCCGTAATAAAATTCCATATCCCTGATTTCGATAAGATCAAATTCATCTTTCAGAATATATCTGTTGGGGGTCCTGTTCTTAAAATTCAGTTCCTCCAGCTCTGTTTTCAAACCGACAAGGTGATTAGAAGCGACTCTCGCTCTGCTGATCACCGGAAGCAGCAACAAAATTGATTCGATCGAGCTCAACAGATACAGTAAGGTAAAAACAAAACTTATTAAATCACTTGGTTTAATTTTAAGGGACAGGCTGAAAAAGAGAAGAATGAATGTAATGAGAATATAAAAAAGAATTTGTCCCGTTATTTGATTATTGATAAACCCTGTATATGCGGCCAGATTGTTTTTATAGGACTCATTGGCGATCGCCTTTATTTTACTATTGTAAATTGCCGCCCCCTTCCGGGGTTCCATAAAAATCTCCTTAAATCCATTTAATATAGAAAAAAAATTTCTACTGAATTCATTCTCCAGGCTACGGGCCGACTGAAACCATCTCTCATTTTTTCCGGAACTTGACAGATAAACCAAAATCCCCGCCAATGACACAGCAATAGTCACAAAAAATAGCGCCATTGAAATAGATAAAAGGTAAATCAAGCAGGAAATTGCCAGGATCGAGGACGTTGAAAACTGAATGATATATAACGACACATCCATTAAAGTGGATACATCGCTTAATACGGCCGTAGTTATCCGGGACCTTCTGCTGTTCAGTTGCTGGCAATTTGCTTTTAATATGACGGACAGAACCTGCATCCGCAACTCCCAAAAAAGTGTCTGGGACAGTCTGGTGATTGTGACGGAAAGTGTCTTTCTCGTCCATATAAAGAGCAGAATTATCGATGCAAAGAAAATAGCATATTCTTTCCTTACATCACCTAGGTTTCCGGCAATGATCAAAGCTACAACCCTTGTGACGCAGTTAACGAATAAAAAGCTGGATAGCCCTGAGAACATTCCTAAAAAAACACATAGTATCAGCTTCCTTGTACTGATCAGCGGCAGTATTATTTTTAATAGTTTATGCATAGTTACTTTTTGGAAGAAGAATCAAACAACCCAGCAGGTGTCATTTATCGGCAACCTCCATTTCATAGAACAGTTCTTTTTCGCCGTATAAGCGTTCCGATATTATATTATTCGCACTGCATTCCTCGATGAGTTTGTTCGATTGTACGATAGGATTAGATTCATTTGTGTATTTGATTGAGCTTATGAACTCCAGCCATGGCTCCATCCCCATTGCATAGACATATAATTCTTTGGGTTTAAAGACATCTACAATAGCCTTTGCCCTTGCGTAATTGGAGCCTGCCAGTCTTCTGGAATTGTCCATATCCCTTGGCAAATCCTCCGCCAACAACGGCCCATATAACCATGATAAGGGTGCACCATCGCATTCCATTCCAAGAAAAAGGCTGTCTACCGGCCCGACCATTTCAAATACGTGCTCATATAATCTTGGTTCCACATTACAAGAATCGGCAGCGAAAAGCAATGTATACTTCCCGATCTTAACATGATGACAAAGTTTGGTTCTTATATCCAGATCAGAATGTTCGCCTATGAACGGAATACCGGTGATCTGACAGTTACCGGAGCCGACGGTATCAAACTCTCCTATTTCCACTACATTACGGAATCCCAGTGCGTTGAACATTAATTTGAGATTAGGGTCCTGAAGTGATCCATTGCCGCTCCTGGGAACCACCAGCTTACCGATCTTATGTCGCAATGGCAGTAATGTCTCGAATAAGATGTGATCCTGGTGATTATGGGTTATTAATACATAATCGATTTTATCAGGCAAATGCAGGTCCGAGAATCTGGACAAATCAGTAGAGTATCCATGGTAGCTGATTAATGGATCGACCAGTATACTAATATTTTTTGTTTCAACTAAAATGCAGGCATGTCCGAAGTATCGCATACGGATTTTATCGCCTGTATAAGGCTCATAAGGTAACGGTTCCTCCTGGGTAAAGAATGTATCAAAAAGCTTCCTGTTTTCATTTCTAATATTAAAAGCTTCGGCGACCTCATCAATACTACCGGGGTTCCTCCTCATCTCACTCAGCATATCAATGGCAGGATGCTTAAAAGGAACATCCACATGAATGACGTCAGGTTCGTTTAACCTGGGCGTACTTAAAACAAATGGCCGTTCGTCATTGTTGGTGATCCAAAGAGCAATGCTTTGTGAAGACTCGTTATAACATGGACTGTTATAAAGCAGTTTTTCAAAAACTCGGAAGGACGGGTTGTTATTCAGATCATATACCAATTCGACATACCCTTTAAGTATTTCAGGAACCTTGCTATAGACCTGATCCATCGAATATCCCTTTGCCTGGGTTTTCAGCAATTTGTTCAGTTCTCCGATCGCTTCGGTGAACTTTAGCTGGTAAGCTTGTTTGTCCATTGTCTGATCGCGCAAAAGGCGCGCTTCCTCTACTCTCGTCCCCTTAAAATCAACAAATGGGCCGCCCCGCATTTTAGGATTTTTTGCGGCTGCCGCGTGAATTTGTGGATTTTGTATATAAGAATTTAAGATTTTAAGATGTCTGTTGACGATATTCATTGCTGATGTCGCAGGCGATATCAAATGCGACCAGGCATACCATCTGTCGAAAAGCGGCTCTACCACCAGATTAGGCTTGGTGTACCATGTATTGTCCTTCATACTTGATTAATTGAAAAGTGAACGTATTTGTGATTCTGAAACTATATATTTTAGCAACATTTTGATCTGAGAAAGATTTTTGTCGGCAAAGACATCCCAATGACCTCCCTTGACAAAATAATGGCTCATTCCTCCCTCAGTATAATTATTCCATTCATCCATGCGAGTGTTTGTTTTATTACCCGAGGCTTCAAAAGCGAATATTTTACTTTTTATTTTGCCGTTCTGGTTGTATTCATTTAGTATTCTAATATTGTTCTTCAGGAAACGATGCATGTATTTCACATCAAAAGCCTGATCAGAAATCAAAGCCTGGTATTTTTTTACCAGCCATTCGGCTTCCCTATCCATTTTGTCGGAAGGAACAGTCGAACTTTTGCTCACTTCCCGATCTATAAGTATTAATTTAAGAGGTATGAATTTCGCTTCCAGAATTTTAGCTATTTCAAAAGCTATCGGAGCCCCCATTGAATAACCCAGAATAATTATCTCATCGTGGGTTTGATTGGCGATGATCTGTGCGCTCAGGTCCAGAGCCGATTCTTCAATGGATCCGTATAGCGGCTCTCCTTTTTCCAGGCCGCTGTATTCAAGGCCATAGCAAATGGCTGTATCCTGCAGCACGTCAGCTATCGGTTTGAATAAAATAGAGCTTCCCAAAACAGGAGGTATAAAATAGAAACCCGTTTTCAATGCAGCATGGCCGCTATTTAATTTAATAGTTCTTGAATTTCCATGACGGCCAAATCCCATTTCTTCAATAGTGGGATGGTTATAAATATCCTGTATTTTCAAATGAATCCCAAGCTTTTTATCCAATAATTGCTGTAGCTTCATTGCTTTTAGACTGTGGCCGCCTAATTCAAAAAAGCTATCTTTTACACCCACTTTCTCTTTGCCCAGCACCTCCTGCCAGATCGAAACCAACTTTTCTTCCATCTCACTTCGAGGCGCTACGTATGCTACCCCCGTCGCCATCATTAACCCCTCCGGAGCCGGCAAATTTTTCCTGTCTACTTTCCCATTCGGATTTATAGGTAGTTTTTCCAATTGAACAAAATATGCCGGAATCATATAATCAGATAAGGTCATTCCCAAAAAGGCCCTAATATCTGTTGTCACCAATCTTTGCCTGCTTACTATATAAGCTATCAGTTCCTTTTCCCCGTTTGCAGCCGGCCTGGCGACAACAACGGCGGAGTCTATCTCCGGATGGTTTTGCAACGCATTTTCTATTTCGCCTGGTTCTACCCGGTAACCCCTGATCTTCACCTGATTGTCTTTTCTGCCGACGAACTCTATATTTCCATCGGGCATACGCCTTCCCAGATCCCCGGTTCTGTACATCCATTCACCCTTTATGAAAGGGCTCTCCCGAAACTTTTCCGCTGTTAATTCCGGCCTGTATAAATAGCCACCCCCCACGCAAACGCCTGCGACAAATATCTCCCCGGTTAGCCCTACAGGGGTCAACTCACCGTCACTATCCAGGATATATAGTTTGCAGTTATCCACAGGAGTACCGATGGGAATCACTTTTATTGTCTCCCACTCGTTATTATTAACGATATAATAGGCAACAACATCTGTACATTCTGTCGGCCCATAGGAATTAATTATTGTTCCATTATACATTCCCGACTTTACCCAGTCTCTAACTTCATTGATCATTATAGGTTCTCCCCCTAATACAATCTTTCGAAGAGAAGAAAGCTTCTCATAATTATCATTAATGGCTACATTCAATAAGGGATAAAAGGCGCTGGGAGCAGAATTGAGAACTGTTACTCCCTGTTCAACAATCGCATTGGCCAATGCTTGATAATCTGCATAAAGTTCTCCCGGCAAACATAATCTGGCGCCCGAAATTAAAGGCGTGAAGATATTTTTCTGTGCCAGGTCAAAACTAATCGGAGCCATTAGAAAAACACAGTCTTCCTGCTGCAATTCCAGTAATTTATTATACCAAAGTATAAGATTAACAAAGGAATGCTGTTTTACCTTTGCCCCTTTTGGTCGTCCAGTAGATCCGGATGTATAGATTACATAAACTAAATCATCCGGTCCATTCACCGCATTTAAATTTTCCTTTGTAAATTTTCCTTGCTCTTTTCTGAACTTTGCCAATTCTCCTTCATCTATGACCAATTTACACTTGCTATCGGTTATCATATAATCAATGCGATCGGGAGGATATTCAGGATCAATGGGTAGATATACCCCTCCAGATTTCAGCACCCCCATTATCGCTATGATCATCCACTCATTACGCGCTAGTTTCACACCAATTAAATCATTGGCCGCTATCTTGTAATGGCTGCGCAAATAATTCGCTAACTGGTTGGATCTTTCGTTCAATTGCCCATAGCTCAACGCTGTCTTTCCGAACACCAATGCGATCTTATCCGGCGTCTTCGCGGCCTGTTCTTCGAACAATTCTGCCACTGTCCTGTTTCGGGGGTAAGGAACCTTTGTATCGTTAAATTCGAATAGTACTCGATGTTTCTCCTCTGCACTTAACCGATCTGGCACATGAATCACCCTGGCAGGATAGTTTACCATAGCAGCCAATATATCAAGATATAACTCTCCTATTCTTTGAGGCGAAAAACCGGATTTCAACTGTTTACCTAACTGGATATTCATCCTGTATCCTCCCCTGGTCGCATCTATTGAAAAATCAAAATGCGTATTCGTCCGGACATACCCGTTTACATTAATTACAGGTGTTTTTTGTTCCTCTTTCCGGGACTTATCATCATCCGAAATCGATTCGTACGCATGGAAATCAACGTAATTAAACAACGTGTCAAAAAATGGGTTTGCAAATACCGGCCCTTTTTTATGAATTTGAGCTATATTATTAAGCCCCAATCCTTCGACACTTTTTAATTCAATTAATTTATTATGAATTTTAGCTACAAACTCAGAACAGGTTTCATTCTCTTCCATTGTAATCTTGAGCGGTATGGTATTCAAAAAGCACCCCAGGACCTTATCGCTATCTTCACAATTAGGCCTGTTGTTCGTCACAAGACCAGTCAGTATTTCAGCGTCAGCACTTAACATTTTTAACATATATAAATAAGCGCTCAACGACAATACTTTAAGAGTAGTATTCAAATCAACGGCCGTCTTCTTTAATTTTCCGGCGGTGTCGGCATCTACTGAATAGGAATAAGTTCTTAGTTCTTCATCCTCTGCGAAAATATCTAACCTGGAATAATCAAATAACTCATTCAACCAAAATTCGTTAATCTGGTCATCCCTTTTGTCGATCTCATGCTGGATTATAAAGTCTTTATAGCTTGACTTTAATGCTTCCGGTTTATATAAAGGATCCTCCCCTAACTTCAAATATAAATTATTCAGTTCCGTCATGAACAATGCCTCGCTCCACCCATCTATGATAGCGTGGTGACACTGAGAAACAAATAAAATCCTATCTCCACCTGAATTAAATGCTCTCATTCGCCATAAAGGCGCTTTGGAGACATTAAAAGGCTTTTTACGTTCTCTCTTCATATATTCCTGCACGGCTATTTCCTGTCTCTTTCCAGGCAACCCTGAAAGGTCTTCATAGCGGATAGAAATATCTATCCTTTTATGAACAATTTGAACTTCTGTTTCATAGTCGCTTACATGAAAGCTTGTTCGCAGGATGGGATGCTTTTCCACTAATAATTCCATCGCCCGCCGGAATCGTTCAATATCAAACTCAATAAAGCACCTTTGATGTACTGTTTGATCATGATAAACACCCAAATCCGCATTTAATGAGGCCTCAAATACCATCCCTTTTTCAATGTCGCTCATTGGATATATATCCTCGATGTTCTCCTTATTCAGAATATGCCTCGATGAAAGAATCCGTTCTCTCAGGCCGCCAATTTCATCCCGTACAATTGATTCTTTTTCTTTTGACCTTCTGTTTGCTTCATTGATGGTGCTTACGTTCTGAGCAAGGTGGGTTAATATCCCCTCTATCGTACTGTTCTTATAAATATCGGCAATGGGTATGTTGAGATTCAATTTCTTTCTTAAAAGCGCTACCATCCGCAACACTTTTATCGAGTCTCCTCCCAATTCAAAGAAATTGTCCCTTACACCTATTTTATCCTTACTGAGTATTTCCTGCCAGACCAATACGAATTCTTTCTCCATTTCACTTTCCGGCGCCATATACTCCCCACCTGCATCCATACCCATTTCCTTAGGCTGGGGCAGGGCCTTTTTATCTACTTTTCCGTTCGCCGTTAACGGCAACTGGTCTAACTGAACATAGTAGTTAGGTAGCATGTAAAAAGGAAGGCTTGCACTCAAAAATGATCGCAGATCCGATGTGTTCAAGCTTTTTCCGCTTACGACATAAGCTACCAACTCTTTTTCCTCTTCATTATTGGTTGTGGCCAGGACAATAGCCGATGATATATCCAAATGCCTTTGTAAAGCCCGTTCAATCTCAGGAAGTTCTATCCGGTAACCCCGGATCTTTACCTGATCATCTACCCTGCCCAGGTATTCCAACTCGCCACTTTCCAATCTTTTTACCATATCTCCTGAACGATATAGCCGTTCACCGTCTCTGAATGGACTTGTCAAAAATCGTTGGCTTGTCAATTCTTCCTTGTTTAAATATCCCCTTGCTACTCCGTCCCCTCCCACATACAACTCCCCAACAACTCCTACGGGCACTTGATTTCTTATTTTGTCGAGTATATAACAACTTAACGTCGGGATGGGCTTACCAATGTTGCTACTATTTTTTTCTATATCTTCCTTTGTTATCTCTTTATACGTGACATGTACCGTTGTTTCTGTGATCCCGTACATATTAATTAATTTAACACCGGGATATCGTTCTCGCCAATCGCTCAGCTTAACAGGACTTAAGGCCTCTCCCCCAAAAATCACATAGCGCAATTGAAGATTCGTTGCCTTTCTTTCCATCTCTTTCTTTATCAGATTATAAAAAGACGATGGGGTCTGATTCAATACAGTCACTCCTTCCTTAATGATCAGGTCTAAACACGCATCGGGATCCATTGCTATTATCGAGGGAAACATTATTAATCTCCCTCCATACAGCAATGCTCCATACATCTCCCATACTGAAAAATCAAAACAATAGGAATGGAACATCGTCCATATATCTGTAGAATTAAAATCGAACATCGGTTTATCTGTCTTAAATAAACGCACAACATTTTTATGCTCTATCAATGCTCCTTTTGGTTTTCCTGTTGTACCTGATGTATAGATCACGTAGGCCAGATCCGACGGCCTGTTCACAGACTTTGGGTTATTCCTGCCATAAGTCTTTTCCTCTTCCTTAAACCTCTGCCACTCCTCTTTATCAATGACCACTTTACATTTACTATCTTCTATCATATAGTTAATGCGTTCCTGTGGATACTCCGGATCAATGGGAACATAAGCTGCTCCGCTTTTCAATATCCCCAAAATCGTTACGATGATCTTTTCTGATCTTTCCTGAAGAATACCGACCAGGTCGTCGGCCCGAATTCCGTAATTCTTCCTTAAATAATGGGCCAGTTGATTCGATTGTTCGTTCAATTCCTTATACGTAAGCATTGTTTTCTCATATACCAATGCTATATTATCGGGGGTCTTTGCCACCTGATCTTCAAACAAGTCTACTATTGTCTTGTCCCTGGGGTATTGTGCAGCGGCAGCACTGGACGCCATCAGCAATTGGTTCTTCTCCTTTACACTTAAATAGTCCAAATCCTGAATAGGTGTTGACGGCTGTTCAATGATAACCACCAGCAATTGCTCCAAATGATCTCCCAATCGTTCTATCGTGCTTTTATTGTAGATATCGCTATCGAACTCTATATTTGCTTGTATTTCCTCTCCTATTTCAACAAAATTAAATAGCAGGTCGAACTTACTACTCAAACGTTTCCCGCCCTCATATTCGCTTACTTTTAGCGCCCCTGAATGTTGTTGCTTGTTCTTATTATTTAGAGCGGTATTTTGCAGTACTACCATGACATCAAACAAAGCATTTCGGCTCATATCCCGCTGCAGATTTA
>Ga0307511_10000223_pt1 | contig 57417 bp, 51 predicted proteins | sample 13_EM_MG_FD_200266 | JGI IMG/M metagenome (GOLD analysis project Ga0307511, IMG submission 200266) | Populus trichocarpa ectomycorrhiza microbial communities from riparian zone in the Pacific Northwest, United States - 13_EM | ecosystem: Host-associated > Plants > Roots > Unclassified | place... | reverse complement strand
AGGAGTTATCTGCTCTATCCCATAGCCGGAATCACACTTTTTGTTGCGTATGAAAATGCTCCTCTCGAGGAAATCATTAATTTTTATCGCCGCCTCGCCTTACTGATTATTCCGACCACCTTCATAGCCGTTTATGAACTCTATCTTCCAACCACGCATTGGTTGAATCAAGCCATCGGTGGAGGCGACGAGGAAGCTTTTTCCGCCGGAGGTCATTTACGTGTCTCTTCCACCTTCTCCTTTGTTGCTCAATTTTGCGCCTTTTTGAATGCGGAAATGTTCATTCTTCTAACCGCGCTCTACCGCGTCACCGATTTGAAATTTTTCTGGAAATGGACCTATCTCATGCTCATTCCGTGTCTGGTCGTCAGTTGCTACGTCACCGGTTCCCGTAGCGCCGTGGTCGGCAACATGACCGTCATTGTCATCGCCAGCATCCTTTCTCTCCTGAAGTTTGAGGCACGTAATGCACTTCGCATGGTTATGCTTATTGGCAGCATTCTCTTGATCATTTTGATTGCTCAGTATTATTTCCCAGATTTATTTGCAGCCTATTCCGCCCGCGAAAGCGGTAAATTGGTCGGCGTCAGCAATGAAATTCAAAACCGTATTCTTAACTCACTCTTCGGGTGGTTAAACACTGTTTTTTCAACACCGTTTTTTGGTAGCGGTATTGGCATGATGAGCAACGGCTCCGACCAAATTAGCCGCTATGCGGCAAGTTATCGATCCCGCGGCATATGGACCGAAACCGATTTCGCCACGACCCTTTTTGAAGGAGGCATCTACCTCATCTTTGTCTGGTACAGCTTCCGCTATTACATCATCGCGCAAACTCTAAAGCGCTTCTTAAGCGGAACCCGTGGTGAACTAGCCGGAGCGGCGGCTTTCAGCGTGGCCTTTGTCATCACGACAGGGGTTACAGGAACTTTGGGCATCCAACCTCCTATCGCCATCTGGTGGTGGTTGTCCATCGGCACTTCTGCGCTGCTTTGGTGGAAGAGCATGGAGGCCTCCAAAGGCGGAAACGAAAACCCTCTCTCCCCCACCTCCTCTCCACGAGTCGAAAAGAAAATCCGCGGTCGAAGCGCTTATGCCGAACGTCTCCACGGTCGGAAATGATTCCGCGCTCCCCTCCTACCCATGCTTTCGATCTTCGACTCTCATCCGGTTCAGTACAAAGCGCCGATCTACCAGCGGTTGCAGCAACTTAAGCCTGACTCCTTCCAAGTCATCTACGCGACAGATTCATCCGTGCGGGGCCATCATGACCAGGATTTTGGCCGGGTCGTCGCCTGGAATACGCCCCTGCTTCAGGGCTATCCTTATCGAGTCTTGCACAACGAAAGGGGGATTCCCTTGCAAGGCTTTCGCAGCTTGACCGGACGAGGGATCTATTCGCTTCTACGTCGTGAACGACCTGCTGCCGTCCTGATTTCTCAATTTCTTTATGAGTTCGACTTCGTCACTTATGTCACCTGCCTTTTGCTCGGCATTCCTGTCTGGATACGGCACGAGACCCAGGACGAAGCCTTCCGGCGTCCCGCCTGGAAAAGGATCCTCCGCTCCCTGTTTTACCGATTCGCCCATGCCGGAATCAGCCACGCCTTTGCCATCGGCCAATTGAATCGCGAACACTTGCTTCGGCACGGCTTACCTCCCCGCCGGATAAGCTCAGCTCCTTATTGCTCACCGGTCGAAGTTTTGGAAGATACCCCCGCCAAACAACAACGACGCGACGCGCTTCGAAAATGTCTGGAGATAAGTCCCAATGAAATCGTGGTTCTTTTTTCCGGCAAATGGATAGAAAAGAAAAATCCACTCCTGCTTCTCGACGCCTTCTCCTTGCTTTCCCCGGACGAACAAAGTCGGTTCAAGCTGATTTTCCTCGGTTCTGGAGAACTCGAAAAATCTCTGCAAGCCAAAGCTGCGCCCTTCCCCGGGCGCATTCATTTTGCCGGCTTCATCAATCAATCTGAAATCGCGCCGTTTTATCTCGCCGCCGACATCCTCGTTCTTCCCTCCAGACGAGCTGGTGAAACGTGGGGACTCGTCGTCAATGAAGCGCTTCAAGCCGGCTGCGCGGTCATTGTCACGGATGCCGTCGGCTGTCACCGTGAGTTTGGCGACTGGGAACGGGTTCGTGTCATTGGCGATAATGACTCCAGGGCTTGCGCACAAGCCATGCGAGAGCTAGCCACATTCCCCCGTTCCTTCGACTGGTGCGCTCAAAGCATCAAGAATTATAGCGTCGAAAGCGCCGCCATCGCCATCGCCCGCCAGATGGATTTATTGGAAACAAGCCAGGACAAGTAAAATGCGCATTCTTATTTATCGTCTTGGCAGCCTCGGAGACACCGTCATGGCTCTTCCCTGCTTTCATCTCATCCGTCGCGCTTATCCCACCGCCCACATCACTGTCCTCACCAATGCCCCGATTTCCGGCAAGGCCGCGCCGCTCGAAGCGGTCCTGCAAAACTCCGGTCTCATCGATGCCGTGCTCCATTACCCTCTCGGGTTGCGCGATCCGGAAAAACTACTCCGACTCCGGGCCACTCTTCATCAACAGCGCTTCGACCTTCTCATTTCGCTCACCGCTCCCCGAGGCCTGATGGCCAGCATCCGCGACTATCTTTTTTTCAAAGCCTGCGGTATTTCCAAAATCATCGGCATCCCCTTTGCGAAACGCGATCTCGTCTGCCAACAGCTTGCCGATGACTCTGGATTTGAATCCGAAGCCCTGCGCTTGCTGCGGCGCATTCACACCCTCGGGCATGCGGACCTCAAGGATAAACACTGGCATGACTTGAGACTGACCCCGGATGAAATTGCCGAGGCAAAACGTCTCCTCGCCGAAGCCGGAATCGAGGGAAAATTTTTTACCGCCAGTCTTGGCACCAAATCTCCACTGAAAGATTGGGGCGCAGCAAACTGGAGTCGATTGCTCGCGGAACTCAGCAGCGCCCACCCCGGATATTCCCTTGTTCTGCTCGGCAGTGCCGATGAGTTCGAGCCAAGCGAAATGCTCCTGGCCTCATGGAAAGGAACCCGTGCCAATTTATGTGGCAAGACATCCGCTCGCATCAGCGCTGCACTTTTGCGCGAAGCCCGACTGTTTGTCGGACATGACAGCGGCCCGATGCACTTGGCCGACGCCGTGGACACACGCTGCCTCACCATCTATTCCGCCCAAGCCCCGCCCGGCCAATGGTTCCCCCTGGGCACGGAACACATCAATCTTTATCCCCGATCGTTTTTCGATCCTCAACGCACAACGGACCTCGACTATCAACATCGCGCCATTTCATCCATTACGGTAAATGAGGTCCTCCTGGCCATTAGACGCTGTCTCGACTGAATCTCTCCGCCTGTTATGATCAAACCATTGAAAACCTACCCGCAAAAATCTCCCTACGATAGCCCGTGGAGTTTTCGCGAACGTGCGGGCATGATGCTCTGGCGATTGTGCTGGGCTTTTTTTTGCGCCTGGACTCCCAAGCATTTGAATGGATGGCGAGTTGGTTGGTTACGCCTGTTCGGAGCCACAATTCACGGACAGCCTTTTGTTCATCAGCGAGCGCGAATCGCCATCCCCTGGAATCTCGCGCTCCATCATCACAGTTGCCTGGGAGATCGCGCCAACGCCTACAGTCTCGGCGAAATCGAAATCCACGAAGAAGCCACCGTCGCTCAGGAAGCTTATCTCTGCACCGGCACCCACCAGTTCGACAGTCCGAATCGTGAACTTCAAACCGCCAAGATCACCATCGGCCCCGGTGCTTTTATCTGCGCCCGCGCCTTCCTCTTGCCCGGCGTAACCATTGGCGCACGCGCCATCGTCGGCGCCTGTGCCGTGGTCACCCGTGATGTCGCCGAGGATACCGTCGTCGCCGGTAATCCCGCCGTTCCCGTTCCCGGCAAATCCTCGCGTTAGAACGTATTTTTACTCCGCCCGGCCAATCGTTTCGAGCAACTGGTTGACCACGATTGGCGCGGAGCAATATTTCTCCGCAATCGCACGCGCAGCCAGGGCGTGCCTGATGGGATCTTTCGCCACGGTCTCCAATGCGATCACGGCACTGGCTTCATCGTGAAAAGAGAACAGCCCTTCGCCCTGCGGATAAAAATCGGTCCAACCCGTGTCTTGCAAAATCACGGGCCGACCAAGAGCAAGATACGCCACGCTGCGGTCGCTGAACCAACCGCAGCGGGAACGAACATAGCCGTTCTTGGCCACGCAAAATTCACCCCGACTTTGCGCCACGTAATCGCGATAGCGTTGCCAGGGTGAATTTAGCGGCCCCGCCTCAATCAGGCTCCAGCCGCCTTCGAGAAATTCCCCGGTGGTTTTGTCTTCGGGGTGAAGATCGGTGGCAATTTCGAGCTTTTCGCTGGTCTTGTGCGGAAGATTGACCAACTGGGCGAATTCCTCCGATTTGTTGCCATACCAGGCGCCACCGTACTCGACCTGCGAATAACCGTACCAATGGGTAAACGTGGTCCAGGTCTCGCCTGGCCGGGCCTGTGCTGGATTTGTAAAATAATCGAGCATGACCGGAACACCCATCGGGAGCCAATGACGTCCTGCAAGAGGAGCCCGGCAATTCTTTTTACCAAGATGACGACCTATCGAAGCAAAAATATCATGACCATCCAAATGCATGTCGCTCTTGTAGACTTCGGCCCAGATTTGAGTGAAAGCGGGATCGAGATCGGCATAAATCCTTCGTTGCGGTGCACGGAATACTTCCCGTTGTTGAAAATGGCCGGAAATATTGAAAAAAAACTCAGCCTCGCGCGCAAACAGAAGCAGCTCGGACTGGCCCGATGACTGACCGTCGAAGAAAAGCGTGGCCCGGTCTTTCAATCCAAACTCTTCCACCACCGCATTCCAAAAGGAAAGGTTTGCGCTTTCTGCTGGCGTACATTTTTGACCGCTGTGATCGATGCATTTGGAAGAAGGAACATCCTCCACCATCCAGACATCCCAACCCGCAGCGCGAAAGCCCAGCACCCATTGCAAAAAAGCCCACATATTGCCCGCCGCATGCAACGGGTAAGAGGCAACGCCAACCCCTATGACAATGCGCCGAGGCATTAAATTCAGACCCGGCTTTTGAACCAATCGATGGTCTCGGTCAGTCCCTTTTCCAAATCGACGACCGGCTTCCAACCCAGTCGCTGCCAGGCGCGGGTAATGTCGGGACGACGCTGCTTGGGATCATCCACCGGCAGCGGTTCGTAAATAATTTTGCTTTTCGATCCAACGAGCCGGACGATCCGCTCGGCAAATTCCTTGATAGTCAGCTCATTCGGATTACCGATGTTGACCGGCTCATGAAAGTCCCCCTGGGAAAGCTTGAAGATGCCGTCGATGAGATCCGAGCAGTAGCAGAAACTGCGCGTCTGCTTGCCGTCGCCAAAAACAGTGATCGGCTCGCCCTTGAGCGCCTGCCCGATGAAAGCGGGAACGACGCGGCCATCTTTGAGGCGCATGCGCGGACCGTATGTATTGAAGATGCGGACGATTTTGGTGTCGACCTTGTGGTAACGGTGATACGCCATGGTCATCGCTTCGGCAAAACGCTTGGCTTCATCGTAAACGCCGCGCGGCCCGATGGGATTAACGTTGCCCCAGTATTCTTCCGTCTGCGGATGGACCAGCGGATCGCCGTAGCATTCCGAGGTGGAAGCGAGAAGAAAACCCGCGCCCTTCGCCTTCGCCAAACCCAGTGCGTTATGGGTGCCGAGTGAACCGACCTTCAACGTCTGGATCGGCAATTCGAGATAATCGATCGGGCTGGCCGGTGAGGCAAAATGGAAGATCAGGTTGATTTCGCCCGTGATGTCGATGTGCTTGGTAACGTCCTGCTCGATGAAGCTGTAGCGCGTCTCCTTTTTGAGATGTTCGAGATTGGCGGGATTGCCGGTGATAAAATTATCGATGCCGATAACTCGAAAACCCTCGGTAAGGAGGCGGTCGGTTAAGTGGCTACCGAGGAATCCGGCTCCGCCGGTGACAACTGCTGTTTTCATGTAGGGGGTGGTGATCGAGTAGGAGGGTGACGGGTGGTGAGCTTTAGTTTTCTTCGCGGGCGGGAATCAATCCACTCTGGCGTGCAAAGTCGAAGATGCCTCCCGCGTCGATGACCGGCTTCACTTCGCCCAGCGGCTTAAGCGGGTAGGTCTTGCCGTTGGCGCGGAGTTCGTCCTTGTCGAAATCGACTTCGACGTGATCTCCGGTCTTGATGACTTCGCTCAGCGGAACCGAGCTGTCGTAAGGATAAAGTTCCCCTGTGGCGATGCAGTTGCGGAAGAAGATGCGGGCGAAACTTTCCGCCACGACCACCTGACATCCGGCAGCACCGAGCGCGATGGGGGCGTGTTCCCGCGAGGAGCCACAACCAAAATTGCGTCCGGCTATAACGATGGGATATTTGGTCTTCGTGGTGTCTTTCTCGACGTAGCGCTCAGGATAGAGCGAGTCGGGGAGTCCGATGAGGGCGTAGCTGCCCAGTTTCTCGTACTCGTCGGGAATGGTCGGCACGAGCGTCAGATATTGCGCGGGAATGATCTGGTCGGTGTCGATGTTATGTTGGACCACATAGGCGGGTCCGGAGATGACGGTGGCCATAAGGTAGGGACTCTAGCAGAACCGTGACCGTCCGGCTACTGCATCCTGTAGTTGCTCTCCACAGCAGGTTTTAAGAGCGGAGTTTGGCGGCAAGCCGTTCCCCGGCTCGATGAAGCGTCTCGTCCTTTTTGGCGAAATGGAATCGGATGTAGCGATGGACCGGTTCGCGGAAGAAGCTTGAGCCCGGCACGCCGGTGACGCCAATACGCTTGGTGATTTCCTCGGCGGCAATGCGGTCATTACCGAAGCCGAGCGAGGAGATATCGACCAGGGTGTAGTAGGCGCCTTGGGGTGTGGTGAAGGGAAGTCCGGTCTCGCGCACGTACCCGAGAAAGAGATCGCGCTTGCGGGCGTATTCGGCGAGCAGGTCGGTGTAGTAGCTATCGGGAAACTCGAGGGCAGTGACGGCCGCTTCCTGCAGCAGAGCCGCCGCGCCGACCGTGAGGAAGTCGTGAACTTTACGCGCCTGGGCGATGATCTCCGCCGAAGCTGCCACGTAGCCGAGTCGCCAGCCGGTGATCGAGTAGGTTTTCGAGAGCGAACCGCAGGTGAGCGTCCGTTCCCACGCGCCGGGAAGCGTGGCGAAGGGGATGTGCTGGTGCGGCGCATAGACGATGTGTTCGTAGACCTCGTCGGTGATGATGAAAGCATCGTGCTCGCGGGCGAGTTCCAGGATGAAGAGCAGCTCCTCGCGGGTGAAGACTTTGCCGCTTGGATTCGAGGGGTTGCAGAGGACGAGCGCCTTTGGTTTCTGCGCGAAGGCGCGGCGCAGTTCGTCGCGGTCGAAACCGAAGTCGGGCGGTTGGAGCGAGACGTAGATCGGCTCCGCGCCGGAGAGGATGGCGTCGGCGGCGTAGTTCTCGTAGAAGGGCGAGAAGACGATGACCTTGTCGCCCGGATTGCAGGCGGTCATCATGGCGACCATCATCGCTTCGGTGCTGCCGCAGGTGGTGACGAGATGTTTTTCCGGGTCGATTTCCAGAGCGGAAAACCGCTTGATCTTGGCGACGAGCGCCTGCCGGAAACGGACCGAGCCCCAGGTGATCGAGTACTGGTGGAAGGGGCCGCGGGCGCTGCGTTCGAGCGCCTCGATCAGGGGAGCAGGTGGGTCGAAATCGGGGAAACCCTGGGCGAGGTTGATGGCCTGATGCTGGTTGGCGAGGCGGGTCATTTCGCGGATGACCGATTCCTGGAAGATGGCGAGGCGGGTGGCGGTGATTGGCATAAAATTAGATCGGATAAGCCGAATAAACCGTATAGGATTTATACTCGACAATGTCTATAGGTTATTATAATATAGTTCGCATGCACAGGCTTGCTCCTTCGTCCTCGATCAAGAAGACTTCGGGCCGATTGACGATTCATTCTGCCATGACCACGAAGGGCCGAAAGAATTTTCGTGAGATTTTGGCCCCAGTGCAAAAAACCAAGGGGCCCTGGTTGCCCAGCACGCTTGGGCAGTGGAAGGTGGGGGCCGATCCCTATTTCCTGGAGCAGTATCTTTTCGTGGGGCCGCGCGGCGGGGGTAATTATTTTCGGGTGGGGATTTTTGCGGGGATGCACGGCGATGAAGCGGCGGGGGTTTTCGCGGCGATCCGTTTTTTGGATGAGCTGGCGCGGAATCCTGATCTGGCGCGCGGTTATGAGTTGTACATTTATCCGTTGTGCAATCCATCGGGTTTCGAGGATGGAACGCGGCATTCGCGGAGTGGCCGCGATTTGAACCGGGAATTCTGGATCGGATCGCGCGAGCCGGAGGTGCAATTGCTCGAGCAACAAATCCGGACGCTGCGTTTCGACGGACTAATTTCGCTTCATGCCGACAATGAATCGAATGGGCTTTATGCCTTCGCCCTGGGAGCGCAGGTGACGCAGCATGTGGTGGAACCGGCGCTGCAAGCGGCGGAAAAGATTTTGCCACGCAATTGCGATCCGACGATCGACAATTTCACCGCGCGGAACGGACTGATCCGGAAAGGTTATCCGGGAATGCTTTGCGCGGCGCCGGAGGCGAGTCCGCGTCCGTTCGAGATTGTCTTTGAGACGCCGCATCATGCGGACTTTGAAAAACAGGTGGAGGCGAACCTGGTTTTCCTGCGTCATGCGCTGGATCAGTATTTGCAATTGCAGGCGGTTGGGCAGGATTTGTAGGAAAGGAATTTTCTTTCATCTCGACGACACAAGCCACGCTCCTATGCTAGCGCCAAGACTCAGCTTATGCCGCCACAGCCCACCAAGCGCTATTTTTGCTTTGTCCAAGATAATGTGGTGGGGCCCTATGTTCTAATCGAACTGGCAGGACTTCTGCGGGACAAACATATCGATGCGGATACCCCGCTTTGCCTCGAAGGCACGGAAGAATGGATTAACTTCCGTGATCGCCCGGAATATGCTTTTGCACAGGAGATTCCCTTAAGTGTAATCCACCAGCATGTACAAGAGCACGCCTCGACTACCGAATCGTCCTGGTCACCAAAAAAACTTATGAGCTTTGGCTGGGTCATGATGCCGCTCTTACTTTACATACTCTATCGCATCGTCAGGGTGTACGTTGTTTACGAAACCGTTCACAATACCTAGAGACAAAGGCAGGGGAATTTTTTGGGCAGGGGGGACTTGAAGGGGAAAGTCGAGCCGACGGCGGCTACCATAAGACAAGAACCGTCGCGGAGCCTGCGACGGTTACCATTGAGTCTAAAATTCTTCCGCATTGTGAACCGGTCCAAAGTGCGCTAGTGTGTCCGTTCTATGACGTTGACTGAAAAGCTCCTCGCCCGCGCCAGCGGCAAGGCCAAAGTCGTGCCCGGCGAAAATGTCTGGGTGCAGACCGATATCCTCCTGACCCACGATGTGTGCGGACCGGGAACCATCGGTGTGTTCAAGCGTGAATTCGGTAAAAAAGCCAAGGTGTGGGACAAGAACAAGATCGTCATCATCCCCGACCACTACATCTTCACTGCCGATTCGCTTTCCAACCGCAACGTCGACATCCTGCGCGCCTTCGTCCAGGAACAGGGCCTGCCTTATTTCTACGATGTCATCGACGACCCGAACGGTCACTGGATTTTCGACGCTTCGCGCGGACAGTTGAAAAAGCAGTTCGGCTCGCGTTACGCGGGCGTCTGCCACACCGCGCTTCCGGCCAAGGGGCACATCCGCCCCGGCGAAATTCTTTTCGGCACCGACAGCCACACCTGCATGGCGGGCGCGTTCAATATGTTCGCCACCGGCATCGGCAACACCGACGCGGGCTTTGTCATGGGCACGGGCAAGCTGCTCATCAAGGTCCCACCAACGATGCGCTTTTTCCTCGAAGGCTCGTTGCCCAAGGGCGTGATGGCCAAGGACGTGGTGCTTCATGTCATTGGCGAGATCGGCTTCGACGGCGCGACTTACCGTGCGATGCAATACGAGGGGCCCGGCGCCATGGCGCTGAATATGGATGACCGCATGACCATCGCGAACATGGCCATCGAAGCGGGCGGCAAGAACGCCGTCTTCCCGGCGGACCAAAAAACTTTCGATTACGTGAACGAACGCACCAAGCGTAACGGCACCAAGTCGGAATTCACGCCGGTCGATCTCGATAAGGATCAATCCTTCGTTTACGACCAGGTCGTTAATCTTTCCGAACTGGAGCCGACCGTGGCGATGCATCCCGATCCGGGTCAGCGCGCGCTGGCCAAGGACCTAGGCAAGATCAGCCTCGACCGCGCTTATATCGGTTCGTGCACGGGCGGCAAGACTTCCGACTTCCTGGCCTTTGCCGAGATTCTCAAAGGCCGCACCGTGAAGATCGATACCTTTGGCGTGCCCGCGACGCCCGATGTGGTGCATGAATTACAGACGATGAAGATGGGCGATACGACGGTGTGGAGCCTGCTCGAATCCGCCGGTGTGCAGATGACGGAAAACGCGTCGTGCGCGGCCTGTCTCGGAGGTCCGGTCGATACCTTTGGCCGGATGAACAAGCCGATGAATTGTATTTCGGCGACGAACCGGAATTTTCCGGGTCGCATGGGACACAAGGAATCGAAGGTTTTTCTCGCCTCGCCCTATACGGTCGCGGCGTCGGCCATCACGGGGCATATCACCGACCCGCGCGAGTTTCTGTAAGGTAGCCGTCGCACTCTGTGCGACGGGGGAAGAGAACCGGTGCACGGAGTGCCCCGGCTACCTTGAGCGGACCGTCGCGGAGCCCGCGACGGCTACCTGGCAAGCCCGCCGTCGAGCCGACAGCGGCTACCTCTATTCCGCCTTCAGTACGCGGTCGCCGAGATTGAGACGGCGGACGATGCTGAGGGCGGCGGAGAGGTCGCTGCTGCGGCGCGAAAGCGATTTCACCAGGCCTTCCGCCTGTTCGAACGCGGTGGCGCTTTCATCCTCCCGGCCGAGCGTCTGCAGGCTGACGCCAAGATCGTACCAGGCCTTGGCATCTTCAGGCGCGAGTTCCACTTCACGCTGAAAACATTTACACGATTCTTCCAGGTTGCCCTGGTCGGAGGCGAGCAATCCAAGATTGTGCCACGGAACGGAGTTGTCGGGTTTTAGCTTGGTGGCCTGGAGGTAAGCCGCGTGGGCTTTGTCGAATTGTTCCGCCCGGTGATACGCGGTGCCCATGGACAGCCAGGCGGAAAAATCATCGGGCCGCTTGGCGGTGATCTGGTCAAAGAAGTCTGCGGCCAGGCCGTATTTTCCAAACCGTGAGAAGGCCGTCCCGATTTCCCGCAGCGCGGAAAGTTCCAGGTCGTTAGTCGGATCGGCACTGCGTGCCTGGGACAGTTTTTGCAGGGCCTGGTCGAGTTCACCCCGACGCGCCTCGATCATGCTCATATAATAGAGGACGTAGGCAAATAAATCGGGATTGTCCCCGGTCAAACTAAAGGCCTCCATCGCCGGGACGAGATCATCCCGCTGAAAATGAATCACGCCGAGCTTGAACCAGGCGGAATAGAGCGTGGGCTGGATGCGGATGGCTTGCTGACAGGCCAGTTCCGCTTCGTCCAGGTGATTGATCGCGCTGAGCGTGGCGGCGAGATTGTCCCAGGCACGTGCGTAATCGGGCTTCAATTCGAGCGCCTTTTTCGCCGCCTTTTCCGCATCGGCAAAGTCGCCCCGCTCAAAGGAGACGGAACTTAAATTGCACCAAGGCTTCGGATTGTCGGGGGCCAGTTTCGCCGCTTGCTGGTACGATGCGATGGCTTCGTCGATCCGTCCCATTTTCTGGTAGACGAGGCCGCAATTGAACCATCCCTCCACGCTTTCGGGGCCGAGATCCCTCATCTGCAAAAAAGCCTGCAGGGCCTCCTCCATCCGGCTGTAATCGAACGCGGCCAGACCGAGTTGCGCGTAGGAGACCTGCAATTCCTCCTTGGGTGCGCCCAGCTTTTTTCCCTCGGCCAATATGGCCGCGGCACCGGCAAAATCGGTTTGGGAAATCAGCCGCTGAACCTGTCCCAATTCCCGGGTATAATCGATGGGCTGCTTGAGGATATCTTGCTTAACCTTGCCGGTCCTGCGCCAAGCCATCTGCTTGCGTTCCAACTCGCCCGCCGTCTCGGTCAGGTGACTTCGCGTTTCAACTACGTTGATGAGTGATGTCTTGCGAATGAGCCGGCTTAATTCGGGTTTGTCCGGCACGGGCTCACCGATGCCGCTGTGACCGGGTTGATCGGTGGCGCGCTTGGCCATGGCCAGGGTGGCCGCCTTCTGCAATTCCTCGATGTCCCGATCCTTCGGCGCGTACTGGTAGACCAGATCAAAATGTTTGAGCGCCACCGCAGGCAGGCGGAATTCGTTCAGGTAAAGGAGCCCGATTTCCTTGAGCAGGGTGGGGTTATTGAACGAACTTTCCAGACGCTCAAAAATCGTGGTCTGTATGGGAGTGACGGTTATCCCGTTGCCAGGAACGGCCCGGACTTGGGCCAGTTGCTCGATCCCATCGAGAATGGTCATCAACGCCTTGGCGCTGAACATGTCCCCCTTCAGGGTGTGGATCGTCAGTAAATCGATCCACCTTTGCGGCTCAAAAATAGGAGCACTGGAACCTGGGGGACCTGAAACTGGCTCGGTGGGCACAAGAGTTACTTTAGTCCCACTCTATTGTTAACACCAGAAGAGATTGTTAGAAAAATAGGATATTAGGTGGGCGATCCGGTCTGATTTTGAATTTGTTCGCCCTGGGGTGGCGGTGCGGATGACTGATCCTGTGTTTCCACCGGGAATAACAGAGGTTGGGGCGGAGCGTATTCGGGCTTGTCCAGTTGCTGTACTTTTACGTCAACCTCGATCCCTAAAAATGCGGTCGGCACGCCGACGAAGGAACCTGAAATCGGGTTGGCTGTTTCCGGATGACGCGAAACGGCGACCGCGACATGTTGCGATCCAGTCAGAATTCCGCTCGTCGGATCGAAGCCCTTCCAGCCCGCGCCCGGTAAATAAACTTCGGCCCAGGCATGAGTCGACGCGCCGCCTGCTTGCGTCGCGTCGCAAACCATGTAGCCGCTGACAAACCGGGCGGCCAGTCCCCAACAGCGGCATGCCTCGATGAAAAGCGTGGCGAAATCCCGGCACGATCCGCTGTTTTTATCGAGTGTTTTTGCAGGACGCTGCACGCCGGGTTCGTCACGGCGCATATAGGTGAAGGTTTCCTGGATAAAGGTGTTGAGCTTTTGCAAGAGCGCAACCGTTTCGATGGGTTGGCCCGGTTGCCAGAATTGGCGCAGCCATTCGCGAACGCGTTCCGTATCGGAGGGGAAGATGATTTGGGTAAAGGCGATTAATTCCGGCAGGGTCCACGGATCGTAAACGAATGGATAATTCACGGCATAGGGTTCGACGTGAAAATCGAGCGGATCGGAATCGTAGTGATGGAGATCGAGTTCGCTGTAAATCATCATCTCCTGGCTGGATTCGAGAAAATCGACCAGGGCGATGCTGTTGCCGTTGACGTCCCGCACCCAATGCACGGTGTGGGCGGGGCGGATGGTCAGGATGGAGCTTTCGATATGGAGATCGTGCCCTTCGCGCGGACGGACCATGATGCGATGCTGCCCCAAGGTGACCGGTTCGGCATAACGATAAGTGGTGCGATGCTGAATCCGTATCTTCATGTACAATTAGAAATCATCTCAAATGAAAAGCGAAGTAACGTTGGGTCATAAAGAATGTAAGACAAGAACTTTGGTTGTAAATCGAACGGCCACGGGAAAAATGCATTCGGCGTGACCCGCGCCGGTTTTTTGGACAAGCTGGCCTGTCCGTAAGTTTATTTCCACCTGCGCAAAATCATGTCCAACCGTTACCTTGACCGGCTCGAGCAATTCGCCGTCGATGTCATCCTGGAAAAGCGCTGGGGCTTTCGCGCCGGGGTCTTCCGTCTTTTTCTCTGGCTGCTTTCCGGGATCTATCGTTTCGGAGTGCGGTGGCGGCTCTGGTGGTTCGACACGCGGCTTGGTTCGGTTCACGCGCTTGGCTGTCTCGTGATCAGCGTGGGCAACCTGACCGTCGGGGGCACCGGCAAAACGCCCGTGGTGGAACTCTTCGCCCGGGAGTTGACGCGACGGGGCCGGAAGGTCGCGGTCCTGAGCCGTGGTTACAAGAGCCTGCCCGCGCCCTTGTCCCAGCGATTGTTCGATCGCTTCCGCCCCATGGAACAGCGGCGACCGCCCCGGGTTGTTTCCGACGGACGTTCGTTGTTGCTCGATTCCGAAATGGCGGGCGATGAGCCGTTCATGCTCGCTTCCAATCTCAAGGATGTGCTCGTGCTCGTCGACAAGGATCGGGTCAAGAGCGGTCTCCACGCCATCCGCAAATTCGGATGCGATACGCTTCTACTCGATGACGGGCTCCAATTTTTGCGCCTGAAGGAACGACTCGATATTATTCTCATCGACCGCGAATCGCCTTTTGCCAACCGCTACCTTCTCCCGCGCGGATTGCTGCGCGAACCGCCGGAACAACTTTGCCGCGCCAACATCATCTTCATCACCAAATGCGACGGGCGCGACCTCACCGAACTGCGCGCGGAATTGCGCCGTTACAATCGCCACGCCGAAATTGTCGAGTGCGCACACAAACCGCTTCACCTTGAGGAAATTTTCACGCACGAAGTCAGGCCGCTCTCCTTCCTCAAGGAGTTGCGCATCGGGACCATCTCGGGTATTGCCCGTCCGGAAAGTTTTGAGGAGGGCCTGCGCAAACTCGGTGTCGAATTGATCTACTCGCGCCGTTTCGCGGATCACCATCGCTTCAGCGAAGATGAGATCGCCCGCATGTTCGAGCGCAGCAAAGCCCGGGGCGCGCGGGCCATTATCACGACGGAAAAGGATTCCGTTCGCTTTCCCCGTCTCGGCAAACGTCCCCTGCCGGTTTATTTCCTGCGGGTGGAAATTGAAATCATTCGCGGTCACGACGCCTTCGATCGTTGCGTCGAACAAATGTGCCGTTACAACGAAGAGCCTGATGCGGTGGCGCCGACCGAACCTGTTTTAGCGCCACTGAAATAGGATGACGCAGGGGCTCCTAATAAAATGCCTCATTTAAGTAATGATCGATCTTCTCGCCCAGTATGTTACAAAAATGTAGCCCATGGCGGATAATGAGAAAACGGCGAGTCCTCAACGGACGTGGCGCATTGCGTTTCTTCGTCGGCGCTTTTCGCCGACCGGAGGGGCCGAACGTTATCTCTTGCGCCTGGCCTCCGGCCTCGTGGCCCAGGGACATCATCTCACGCTTTATTGCGAGGATTGGTCCCCGCGCGAAAGTCCCTTTCAGGCGGTGCGCAAAATCGAATCCAACGATCCGGTTACTTTTGCCAAAAAAGCGGCGGGCATGCCTTTGCGTGATCGGCACGAACTCATCTTCAGCCTCGAACGAGTGCCGGGCTGCGATCTCTACCGCGCGGGTGATGGTGTCCACGCCGACTGGCTCGCCTATCGCAAGGCTTTTTCTCCCTGCTGGGGCCCCATTCGCACGGCCATGCGTTCCAAGAACAAGGAAATCTGCCAGCTCGAAGCACGGGTCTTTCAGCCGAATGGCGTAGGCCGCGTTATCTGCAACTCCCATTTTGTCGCCAATCAAATCATCCAGCGCTTTCATTTCGATCCCGAGCGGATCGACATCATTTATAATGGCGTCCCCTATTTGCAATTCAGCAGCGGCGACCGCGAACTCGGACGCAGGGCGCTCAAGCTCAGCGACGACGATTACGTTATTCTCCTGGTCGGGGCGGGCAGTGAACGCAAGGGCCACGCCATCGCGCGAAAGGCCGTGGGTCGGCTCAGGAACAAACGCGCCAAACTCGTCATCATCGATACTCCTCCGCCGGTCGCCATGCCGCATGTCTACGCGGCGGCGGATGTCTTCCTGCTTCCCACGCTTTACGATCCTTTTGCCAACGTCACGCTCGAGGCGTTAGCGGCGGGACTGCCCGTCATCACTTCGGCCCAAAATGGCGCATCCGAAATCATGGAGAACGAAGTCACCGGATTTGTCCTGCCTCGCGCCGATGACACCAACCTCATCGTCCACATCCTTGAAGGCCTGGCCAACCCCGCCACTCGCGAAAATTTCCGCGAACCGGCGCAAACCCTCGCCCAGCACTTCGACCTTTGCCATAATCTCGCCGCCACGCTCTCGGTCTTCGACCATCTCGCGAAGTGATGCCGTCAGCCTGAGAGATGCCTCTCTCAGGCCCTGCGCAAGAGGAGCGAAAAGCCCCAGATCGCCACGACTCCAAATACGAGCATCGCCAGGAGTGACGCCCAGACCGGAACGCTCACTGTCCCCATGAGCACGGGCCAGCCTTGAGCAAATCGAATCAGGTGCATCGCTGCGATCAGCGTGAAAACCAAGGTGGAGAAAGTCACAAATGTTCTATTCTTCATGATAGATCCTTTCCCTTAAACATACCCCCAATTTGCCGCCTGTCATGGGGCGGAAGATGTGGATCTTAATTGGGCCTTCAGAATCATCGTGAGTGAGAGCGAGCCGATTTTTTACCGAGTTTCCCATCCGTCATCCTTGTCGCACATGTGGGCGGCAGAATCGTTCCGTCTGTAGCGGCGGTCTATGACCGCCGAGGGAAAAAGAAAGTGTGTCGCCCATGCTTCGACGGTCATAGACCGCCGCTACAGGCGGAACGAACCTTCACCTTTCCCCTCGTTCCCAAGTACGACTTGGGGACGAGGGAAACATTACCAAAGCGTGATTACCTCCGCTTCTCCGTCGCCACCAGAATCGTGGCCGCCACGATCAATATGCCACCCACGAGCAACGTCCAGGTCAGCGTCTCGTTGACATAGGAAATTCCCGCCATCCGCGAAATCCATCCCGGCAGGAAGCCCGACAACACCGTTGCAATCACCGGTTCCAGGCAATAAATCAGCCCGGCTTCCGTCGCGCTCACGCAACGCTGCCAGGCATTCATGATATAGAAATTGACGACGGTGCAGAACAGCACCAAAGCCAGGCTTAATTCCCAAATCACCGGGCGATAGAATAAGGGCTTCACGAAATGAATCGAACCGCCCGTCCAGAAATAACCGCAGGTGAACATCCCGGCCAGCAGCACGAACATGATCAGCGTCACCAGCCCGGGACGATTCTCCACGTACACGGGCCGTTCCACCCAGAGAATCTGGGCCGCAATAAACCCGGTGCTTAAAATAATAATGAGTTCACCCGGACCGAGCACAAAATGAGTCAACAGCCCCGGACTCAGCATCGCCGCGCCGGTCAACACCAGGGCACACGCCACGATCACCCGCAGACTGGGAAAGCGTCGGTCTCGCACCGCCACCATCAGCGGCACGATCAGGCTGTAAAGCTGGGTCAGGAAAGCGGTGATGGATGCATCCGTCCAGGCCAGCCCCAGCGTCTGGAGATAAAGTCCCGCCCCGGCCAAAACCGCCAGACCGGAGGCCTGACTCCATTCCTGCCACGTCACGTTCCACAAACCGCGTCCGTAAAAGGGCAGCAACAACAGCACCGCCAGGCCAAAACGCATCGTCACGTCCGCGCAGGCCAGCACCGAATCGGGAACCATCGGGGCACGCGCGTGCTGCACCAGTTCCAACCCGCGCAGCAAAGGAAAACTCAACCCCCACAAAACCGTCGCGCCGACGAGCATCATCCGCGCCCGGCGCATCAACACCACTCCCGGCAATAATTCCGTTTTCTCCACGCAGCACTGTAGCGATGCTCGATGTTCGCCGCACGGATAAAGTCTGGCCGTGGGTAGAAGCGCCGATCCGTCGCACGGAGTGCGACGGCTACCTGGCAAGCCCGCCGTCGAGCCGACGGCGGCTACCTCTATTCCGCTTTCAGGATCAGTTTAGCTTGCCTTTCATTCCGGAAGACGGAACTGATCCTTCGACAAGCTCAGGATGACAAATCAGTTAAATCTCGAACTGCCACTCGGTTTTTTTGCTGGAGCGATGTTTTTGCACTTCCTCGATCAGGCGGCTTAGCTTGTAGTTATCCAGAATACCCGCGAGGGCGTCGCGCACCTGCTGCATGGCGATGCGCAGTCCGCACGATTCTTCATCGGGACAGGAGCAGGGTTCGTAGGCTGTCTGGCTGACGCAGGGAATCGGGGCGAGCGGCCCGTCGAGCAGGCGAATGACTTCGCCGAGGGTGATTTCCTCGGATGCCTTGGCCAGCGAGTAACCGCCTTCGACGCCCCGTTTGCTTTTCAGCACGCCGCCGTTGCGGAGCGCGAGCAGGATCTGTTCGAGAAATTTTTCCGGGATGTTCGTGCGTTGCGCGACGGTGGAAATCTGGATCAGGCTGTTGGGCCGGAGATGCGATTCGAATCCAATTTCGACCAGTGCGCGGACCGCATATTCACCCTTCTTGGAGAGACGCATACGCTATAGTCGATCATTCTTATCGACTATGCAAGTTTGCGCTTAATACGCGTCACTAAAAGGTCACTTGGCACTCTGCCCGCGCCGGTTACGCTGCTAGCCGTGACCACGCCATCCAAGCCCACGTTTGCGGAAGCGTTGCGCTTTTGGTTGCGACTCGGATGGATCAGTTTCGGCGGTCCAACGGGGCAGATCGCGATCATGCATCGTGAGCTGGTTGAGCGCAAAAAATGGGTCGAGGAAAACCGGTTTCTCCACGCGCTGAACTACTGCATGCTGTTGCCCGGCCCGGAAGCGCAGCAACTGGCGACTTATCTGGGTTGGTCTTTGCACGGCATCCGGGGCGGAGTTTGTGCGGGACTGCTCTTCATTCTTCCCGCGACATTCATTCTTTGGGCGCTGAGTTTGATTTATGTCTGGTACGGAACAGTGCCGCTCGTCGCGGCGGCTTTTTACGGACTCGTGCCCGCGGTCATCGCCATCGTGTTTAACGCGATGCGACGACTGGGCGCGAAAACATTACGCGATCCCCTGCGCTGGGCGATTGCCCTGGCCGCCGCGCTCCTGATTACCTTTTATCGGGAGACTTATCCGCTCGTCGTCGTGGGGGCTGGTTGTATCGGCTGGTTTTTTCGCGCCTCGATCAAGAGCGATGCTCCGCCAGCGCAAGCCAAGGCACATCCAAACCCGATCCGAATCGCGCCCCTCTTTCTCATCGCCGCGATCTGCCTCGTGCTCTGGCTCGTCCCGCTGCTGATTTTCGGAATATGGCTGGGCTGGGATCACACGGTCACGCAGGAAGGTATCTTTTTCAGCAAAGCGGCACTGATTACCTTCGGCGGCGCTTACGCCGTGCTGCCTTACGTCGCCCAGCATGCGGTGGAGCATTATCACTGGCTGAGCCCGGAACAGATGCTGCACGGGTTTGGTCTGGCAGAGACGACGCCGGGGCCGCTCATCATGGTGCTGCAATTTGTCGGCTTTCTCGGCGCGTGGAACCATCCCGGCAACTTGTCGCCGTTGACCGCAGCAACGTGCGGATCATTCCTCACGACCTGGGTAACGTTTGCGCCGTCGTTTCTTTTTATCCTGGTCGGCGCGCCCTTCGTGGAACGGTTGATCCAGGTGACGGCGATTCAATCGGTCTTGAGCGCAATTTCCGCCGCCGTCGTGGGCGTGATGGCCAACTTCGCGCTCTGGTTCGCGTGGCAGGCGATTTTTCCTGGAAATCAGTTGGGGCACCCGGACCTGTTTGTCTTAGCCGTCGGGATCGGCGCCTTTGTGGCGCTGGTTGTTTGGGAAGTGGACGTGATGCTGCTGATCGGAATTTGCGCGGCCCTGGGAATGATCTGTCACTTCTTGGTGTAGCAGCGCTTCTACTTCGTCGAATTCCACAGCCGCGCATAAACGCCGTGGCGCGCCAGCAGTTCCGGTCCGGTGCCCGATTCAATGACGCGGCCATTTTCCAGGACATGAATGCAATCGACATGGTGAATGGTAGCCAGCCGATGCGTCACGATCAGCGTGGTGAATTGCCGCATCAACGCGCGTAGCGTTTCCATGATCTCCGCCTCGGTTTCCAGGTCGAGCGCGCTGGTCGGTTCATCCAGCAGCAGGATCGGCGCATTTTTCAGGAAAGCCCGGGCCAGTCCGATGCGCTGCTTTTGCCCGCCGCTCAAACGCACGCCCCGCTCGCCCACCTGGGTTTCATAGCCATGAGGCAACTTTTCGATGAACTCGTGTGCCTGCGCCGCTTCCGCCGCCGCCTGGATTTCGTCGCGGTTGGCTCCCGGTCGTCCGTAGGCGATATTTTCCAGCACGGTGCCGGAAAGAAGAAGCGTGTCCTGCAAAACGACCGAAATATTGGCCCGCAACGATTTCTTGGTCGCGTCGCGTACATCCGCTCCGTCGATCAGCACGCGGCCAGCATTAGGATCGTAAAAACGCGGCACGAGAGAAAGCAGTGTCGTCTTGCCCGCACCGGTGCCGCCGACCAGCGCCACGGTCTGGCCCGGTTTTACGTTCAGGCTAATGTCGCGCAAAATCGGATGCTCCGCTTCATAAGCAAAGCCGACATTCTCGAACGTGATCTCACCCTGCACACGCGAGATCGGCTTCGCTCCTGTTTTTTCCGGCACCGAATCCTCCGCATCGAGAATTTCAAAGACCCGTTGCATTCCCGCCGCCGCGCCTTCCAGCGCCCAGGCGGTGTAGCTCAACTGCTCGAGCGGCTGGTAGAGCATGTTCACGTAGGCGAGGAAAAGGGTGAGTTGCCCCACCGTCAGCCGGTGATCCAGGATATGCATGGTGGCAACGTAAAGGACGAGGGCCAGCCCGAGGGTCATCACGCCGGTGACCGCCAGCGTCGAGATGGCGTTGGTAACAGTGAGACTGAGATTGGCCGCGTAACTTTGGCGGGCTTCGCGCTCGAATTCCTGCACTTCGTATTCCTCCTGCCCGAAGGCGTGGACGATGCGGATGCTCGTGAGGCCTTCGCTTGCCCGCGAAAGCACGTCGCTCTCCTCCTGTTGCAGGGTGCTGGTCTGGCGTCGCACGCGGGCGGAGAAAAAGTAAATCGTGATCCAGAGCAGCGGCAGAACGAGCAGGGAAACGAAAGCCAATTCGGGGTCCATCCGGTACATGTAAAGAAATGTGGTGAGCAGCGTGATGACGGAACCGATGATCGTGTCGAACCCGCGATTGAAGAAAGTCTGGATCGCCTGCGAATCGTAAGCGACGCGGTAGGTCGAATCGCCGCTGCGCCGCCGATCATGAAAATGGAGCGGCAGGTATTGCAGGTAGGAATAAAGCTGGGTGCGGACCTGAAGCAGCGCCTTAAGCCCGACTTCGATGGAGACGAAATTGCGCCAGAAACCAAACAGGCCCGCCAGCAGGTAAATTCCAACCATGGCCAGCGCGGCAAAGAGGGCCGCCTGCGGCGCGGAAAAACCAAGCGCCGCGAAGTGGATCGTGCCGCCCGGTTCCACCGTGATGACGTGATCGATGATCCATTGGATAGGCCAGTACTTGAGCAGGTTGAGATTGGCGCTAATCACCAGCAGCACGAAGCTGAAGCCAATCGTGCCAAGGTAAGGCCGGTAATAGCCAATGACGCGGCGGTAGAGATTCATGAATTAGTTCTAGAATTCGGGCTCACCGCGAGCCGCATGCCAGATGCGGGTGATTTCAACTACGTTTGTGGCTGCGGTATAATCATAGACAATCCGATAATTATGGTGGATCACTTCTCGAACGAAAGGTTCTTCCTGTTCCGGCACAACTCTGCCCATCTCTGAAAAGTCAGCAAGCAAGTCGACTTTTTTACTTATGGAGAGGAGAAATGATTTTGCAGCTACCGAGTTAGCTTTGCGAATGTAAGCACTAGCTTCTTTTAAGTCCTTGCGTGCGAGAAGGGACCCTATTATTCGGACAGCCATGAGGCGATGTTCTTTTTTACTTCCTCATGCGTTACGCTCTCGCCTCGCTTTAATTGATCGCGTCCTTCTTGAATGGCCGCTAAAAAATGCAGCCGTTCCGCCATATCTTCGAAGGTGCAATCTTCAGGCAGATGAGACAAGGCGTTAAGAACGAGTTCCTTTTGGCTCATGGGGCAAAGCTAATCCGAATAATCGGATTTTTCAATCTTTCGGTAGACGCCATCCGCTGGATGGCGGTCCGCCGTCGAGCCGACGGCGGCTACCTTGAATACCCCGACTACTTGCTGGCGTCCTTCGCTTTGCCCAGCGGTTGCAGGCCGGCGCGAATGGCGGCGACTTCGACGAGTTCGGCCAGACGATGACGCAGGCGCAGGCCGTGGATAAACCAGGTCGCGGCCAACAGGCAGAGTGTCCCGAGCACGCTCAACGAGGTGGTTGGGCTGACGCGGGGAGTCAGGATCGTGACAAGCGAGAACGTGAGCAGCAGGCCGCCGACGAGAGAAGAGAGTGTGCTGATATTGAGAAAATTCCCGACGCGGGTCAGTCGCCGTCCCTGCGGATAAATCTCGGTCATCGAAAGCAGGTGCAGATTCCACCAACGGCTGGCGAAGATATGCAGGTCCCAATTTGTCCAGCCGGTATCGAGCGAAAATTTCCAGCCCTCTTCCTCCAGCAACTCGTTGATCTTGTGCAAAAGATGGGAACGTTCCTGTCCCGATTCGCTCCAGAAAGCGAGATGTCCCGAGGCCAGCAAGCCAACCGAAAGATGCGGGGCATTTTCCTTGGCCGCGATGACGGCAGGCGGTGTGCGTTTGCCGCGCAGCCAGGTGAAGTAGCGCGCCCAGGCGCGTTGCCAGGGTTGCATGATGGCGAGATAAAGCAGCAGGAGCCGCGCGGGTATGCTGTCGAACTTTGTCTCGATTCTCGCTTGCGCCATGTAGATGAGCCCGACGAGCAGGGTCAGCCCGAACATGATGAGGGGAATGAGCCGCAGCCAGGGGAGAGGGATGGAGAGAAAAAACACGAAGAGAGTCACCGCCAACCATTCGAGGCTGCTGAGCAGCGCCGAGAAGGGAGAGTAACGCTTTGGATAAATGCACTGGAAGAGTCCCGTGCCGAAAACCCCGTGGTAAATGATGGGGCGGGAAAAAAAGGAATCCATCCGTGCCTGGGTGTAGACGTTCCCGTGCCAGATGGCCGAGCCGGTGGGGCCGAAGTATTGCAGATGTTTGTAGCGCAACATCGCCTCCGCCTCGCCGTAACCGATCTGCTGGCTGAAATAGGTGCGCACCTCGAACCGCCGGTAATGCCAGACGACGGCGGCGGGACTAAAGCCGATCTGGTAACCGCGCTGCATGATGCGCCAGCAGACATCCACGTCATCGCCTGCCTTGCGATACTCAGGATCGAAGCCGCCGATTTCTTCCAGCGCCCATTTGTGATAGGCCATGTTGCAGCCCGGTACGTGCTCGGCGATGGTGTCGGTGAGCAAAACGTGGCTGGGCGATCCGGGTGCTGCGCCCACCGTGGCCTGGATCCAGTCGGTGGCAGGTGGCGAGATGTTCGGCCCACCGACGGCGGCGAAATCGGACGAGAGGAGCGCCTGAACCAAAAAATAGAGCCAGTCCCGGTCGGCCATGCAGTCCGAATCGGTGAAGGCGACGACTTCGCCCGTCGCCGACGCGATGCCGACATTGCGCGCGGCGCTGAGCCCCTTGTTTGCCTGGACGATGTTTCGCACGCGCGGAAAATCCCGCATGATTTCCTGCGTGTTGTCCTTCGATCCGTCATCGACCAGAATGACTTCGTAGTCGGGGTAGTGAAGTTCCTGGAGCGAGTTCAGGCAGTCGCGCAACGTGCGGGCGCCGTTATAGGAACAGACCACGACCGAAACTTTGGGCAGGCCCGATTGCGGAATGAAACGCTGGTAAAGCGGGCGTTCCGGATTTTGGAGCAGGGGTTGCAGGGAGCGGTAACTCAGCTTGGGCTGGCGCTCCTTCGTGACAATGCCGAAAGCCCAGTCGGTCACGTCGACACCGTCAGTGAACCACTCGTCGGTCCAGGAAAAGATGAACGTGCCGGCCAACCCGCTTTCAAAAACGGTGGTGACATGCTCAGTCAGCAGATGCGCCTGCTCCTCTTCCGGATTGCGAATCGTATCCATGCCGAATTCGCTCAAAATCAGCGGCTTGTCCCCGGCGAGATTTTGCAGGCGGCCCAGGTAATTCACCAGGTCCTTGCGGTGATGGAGATAAACGTTGTAGCTGTAAAAATCGACTTCGCCCGGCAAGAGATATTCGGTGGGCGGAAAATTGGCGTAAGCGGCCAGGGCCAGCGGATCGTTTTTTTTGACGATGCGCACCAGCGAGTTGAGGAATTCTTCCATGCGCCGCGCTCCGTACCAGCGCACCAGGTCGGGTGGGATTTCGTTGTCGATGAAGAAGCCGAGCATCGCGGGATGTCCGGCATTGGCCTGTGCCGCCTTGGCGACATTCTGGCGAATGGTTTCCACCGCTCGTGAGTCATCGAGAAAAAGAACGCGCTTGTGCCAGGGGATCGTCACCATGACGCGCATGCGCTGGTCTCGCGCCAGATCGAGGAACCAGCGGGGAGGCGTGTGGTAGACCCGGATCACATTGACGCCGAGTTCGCGCATGAGTTGAAAATCGCGCGCGACTTTCTCCGGCAGGGGCAGGTTGGGCCCACCCTCGCTGGCCGGGCGAAACGGGCCGTAAGTCACGCCCTGCAGATAGAATTTATTTTCGCCCTCAAAAAAGAACTTGGCCCGCACCTGCAAGCGGGGGAGATCAATCGCGGTGGCAGGCACCGCGGAAACAACATCATGCACGCCGCGCAGTTTCCCCAAGCCGGGTGCACCCGGCAAGTCAGAACGAAAGGGACCTACTTAAACCAATTTTCCAATTGAAGCCCAGGCATCTGCTTGAAATGGTCCGTATTGCGGGTGACCAACACCAGGTTATGGACAAGCGCGGTCGCGGCAATCAGGCAGTCATTCATGCCTGCGGTTTGGCCCTTTTTATGCAAGTGGGCCTTCAGGTCTGCCGCTTGCTGCGCAATGGCGCGGTTGACCTCAAGCCACCGCACGAGAGGCAGCACCATGATTTCGATTTTCGACCAGAATTTTTCCGGTTGAGGATGAAGCATGGCTCCAAAGCGCAACTCGCTTAGGGTAATCATGCTGGCCGCGAAATTTCCAGACTGGATGCTTAGTCGGGCGTAGACTTTCCGGTGAGGTGTCTTGCGCAGCGGCTCGCTTAAAATATTAGTATCGAGCAAAATCACGACAAAAATTAAGGCGTGCGTTTTTTGCGGCGGAAGGGATTTACGACCTTCTCCTTCCGGCTTTCCTTGCGGATCATTTCCAAATGGTCGAAAAACGGATCGTTATCATCAAGCCAGCCTTTGAGCGCACCCAATGTTGGTGTTTTTTGGGCCAATGATTTGGGCGGGGTGATCGGCATGAGCCGAGCCATGGGGCGGCCCTTTTTCGTAATAAGAAAGGCTTCTCCTCCATAGGCCACCTTGCCCAAAAGCTCCGCAAGATGTTGGCGGGCATCCGCGACAGACACATTTTGCATGATGTACATCATGTCTCTTTTTAGCAGAGTGTCAACCAGGGTCTTTTAAGATATCGCGCGCAGACCTCAGGGCTAATTGGCGTGAAATAAAATTTCGCAGTGTACATGAAACGCTCCCAAGTGAAACTTGGGAGCGAGGGAACCGTGTTTGATTAGCCTACTGCCGTGCCCAGCATCTTACCAGGGTTCGTCCCCTTCGCCCGGGGGCCTCGGTTTGAGGAGAACCAGGATCTGCGGCAGGATGAAGATGGCGGTGACGAGGCCGATGGCAATGCCGAGGGACATCAACAGGCCGATGGAGAACATGCCGTTAAAGGTGGAGATCAGCAGCGAGCTGAATCCGAAGAGCGAGGTCAGCGAAGACATGAGGATGGCCTTGCCGGTGCTTTCCGAGAAGATGCTGAATTTTCCGTCCTCCCGGTAGCGGTCGATGATGTAGACCCCGAACGCGACATCGATGCCGATGATCAGCGGGAGCGTGACGATATTGGCGGGATTGAAATCAATGTTGAGCCAGACCATCGCCCCGGTGCGCCAGAGAACGGCCAGGACCAGCGGTATGAGCGTGAGCAAAAGCAACCGGACACTTTGGAAGTGAAGGAAGATCAGCACGACAATGGTCAGGAAGGCCCAGCCCGCCGCCTTGATGTAGCTGATGCGCAGCAGGTCGGTGGCGTAATAATTCATCACCGGCGTGCCGGTAACCTTGGGCGCGACGGGTAGGATACCCTTGATGAATTCCTCATCCGGCCCCCGTTCCCAGAGATTCTTTTTGCCGTAGACCTGGAGCAGGATTTTGCCGTTGTTCGCGATGAAGAGCCTTTGCAGCTCCGGCGGAATGTCCGAAAGATTCAGGCCACGGTCGGCTTTTTGCATTTTGAGCAATTCCATGTTCTTCTGCATCCGGGTCAGCGCGCCGCTTGCGGTGGGGGCGAAACGCTGCTGGATCACCGCGACGCTGGCCGAATTAAGGGCGTTGTTGGCCCGTTGCAGGGCGGGAATCATGGTGCTGAAGGCAGCCACCGCATCCTTGGCGATGGTGGAAATGCCCGCGTAACCCCTGGCCTCTTTCAAGCCATCCTGGGCCTGCCGCAAAAGGCTGGCGACGTCGCGTCGCGCGCGGGGAATATCGGCGGCGGAGGTGGTGGGCTGTTGGACGTTGAGATATGTGGCGGAGTCGACGATCTTTTTGATGATGGGAATTTTTTGGTCCTGATTTTCCGGCACCAACTCAAGGATCGAATCGACTCGGGACACCACGGGCAGCGCGGTCAGCCTGGTGTTGAGATCGCGCGCCTGATCGATGTTATCCGCCACCACGGAGGCGTAGATGGTGGAAACTTCGTCGCCGTTCGTGTTCTTGGAGGCGTCCATTACCTTATAGAGTGTCTTGACGGAATCGGCCGACTGATTTTGCAGGTGGAGCAGATTATAGTCGAAGCGGAGGCCGGGCAGGCTGACGGCGGCGGCGATCGAGATGACGATGGATAAACCAATCCAGACCCAGGGCCAGCGGACCATGTCGCGGTCCCAACTGTGGATGAAATGCCAGGCGGAGTCGCTCGATTGCGCCTGCAATTCTTCGCTGCTGCGATTGCGATCGCGCAGGACAAAAATGGCCGGCAGGACGAGCAGATTGGCCAGGAGACACAAGATCATGCTCGCACCGGCGATGACGCCGAGTTCCGACAGGCCGACAAAATCATTGAAGCAAAGGGTGAAAAAGGCGGCGGCGGTGGTGCTGCCCCCGGTGATGATGGCCACGCCGGTATGCTTGAGCGAATTGGTGACCGCTTCCTCCACCGTGCGGTTTCGGCCCAGTTCCTCTTCGTAGCGCCCGAGAATCTGGATGCCGAAATCGATACCGATACCGAGCACCATCGGGATGACCGCGACGGAAAGAATGTTAAAGTGGCCCACGTCGATCAGGGCGAAGCCGAGCGACCAGAGCACCGCCATGATGAGAACGAAGAAAGTGAACGCGGGGCGCAGGAACGTGCGATAGCTTAGGAAGAACAGGCCGATAATCAGCACCAGCGTGATGCACGAGGCCTTGGCGGCATCGGAGTTGGAAGCGGCAATCTGATCGGCATCCAGGGCGGGTTCGCCGGTTAGCTTCATCTCGACCCCCTGGTATTTGGGGTCCTGCTCCATCGCCTTCAGCTTGGCGCGGATATGCGCAACGGTATTGCTGAAGGGAGCGTCGGAATCTTTTTCGGCTGTACCGGGATAAGCGAAGACCAATACCGCCTTGCCGTCCTGCAGGCTGAAGTATTCGTGCTGGGCGAGTAATTCATTGGAATCGAAATCGTCGAGGGCCGACTGGTCGGCCGGGGCCTTGGCCTTCTTCACCGCAGGCGGGTTCCCCTCGGCCTGGGAGGAGATGTTATTGAGAATGGAAACGAACCGGCTGACGAAAGGTTTGAAGTCCTTCCAGTTTTCCGATTTCCGCAGGTACTTATCGTCGAATTTCTTGTTCGCCTCATTCAGGATGGAATTGAGATCGAGGGAAATCTTCTCCGAGTTCTGCTGATTGGCCCGTTGGGCGTCCGCTTCGCTCCCCACCTCATTGGCGATCTTTTGCAGATCGGTGATGTCCCTTGTGAAAAGCAGGCGCGGCTTGATCGTCGAGAAATCGATCTTGTAGAGAACCGTCCCGATATGCGGCTTCAGCTCGTCGGATTGCAGATACGGTCCGATTTCCTCCGCGGCCTGCCGGTTTTTCTGCAGGTCGGGGGATTGGATCAGAATGATAAAGCGCGAATCGCTGCCGAAGTCCTTCAGCAGCTCGTTATAGTTTTTCTTCGATTCGTATTTGTCGCTGAGAAGGTCGCTCGTGTTGTTCACCACGTTGAAACGGGTGACCACCACCCAAGTGCTGGCGACGGCAAAAAGGATGCCGATGACCAGCACAATGGCAGGGCAACTACAGACCAGACGGGCGGTCCAGCCCATGACACGCTGCAGAACTCGGTGAATCAACGACATAAAGAGTTGAAATTAAGGACAAGTCGGCAGGCACTGGCAATCCTTAAAGCATGAATTTAAAGTAATCCCTTATCTTTTACCTTGTCAGACGAGACTATTTCGTTGCCGATATTTTTTCCGCGGACGCTTGTTTGGGTTTTATCAGTCACTCCATTTGGATAATAACTTGAGCACCGGGTGTCCCCCCGCAAGTGGAAAAATCTTGAGTAACGGTCTCCAGCCATTACGGTTAATCACTTGTTGTCCATGCGAACTGATTTTGGTTGTTGGTTCAAGTTGCCTCCGCTGCAATAGCTTACGTCCGTGCTTATTATGGAATAATGATGTCAGACATGAGACTCAATTTTTTCAGGACTGATTTCTTTTTTGGATTGGTCGAAGATTAAGGAAGGAAAATGCTAAACCAGGGACTTATTCTTACCTCCAACCGGGACTATGCCCAGGAAATGCGCCTGGGCTTGCTGCGTCTGGGGAATGAAAAGACCCGGATCGACATCGAGCTCGATTCCCTCCGCGCCATGCAGTTGGTTCCCCAGCAGTACGAATTAATCCTGCTCGATGTCATGCTCGATGCGATGGATGGCCTGCAGCTCCTGATGCTCATGAAGCAACAGGCGCCTTCCACCAAGTTCATCATCGTCGGTGAAGTGCCGGATGAAACTTCCCGCGCGCAGGCTTATCAGAACGGCGCCGATTTCTTCATCGAACGTCCGCGCACTCCGGTGGCGCTTCAGTCGGCGCTGGAAAGTATTGGTCGATTGCTCAAGCCGTTGGTGGACAGCCAACCCCTCAAGCAAGACGCGGAAGATGCGCTCCAAAGTATCGCCGATGTTGTCCAGACACGATGCCTCTCCGGCAATTCGGTCCTGCTCATGGTGCGTAGCAAAAATCTCAGCGGCGACATCTTTATCTATCGCGGAGAACTTTTTCACGCGCAATATCCCGGCAAAAGCGGTGAGTCCGCCTTCTATGACATGTGTCACTGGGACATGGGCATGGTCCGGGTCAAGGCCGTCAAACTCAACCATGTCCCGCCCCGCACAATCGAGACTCCCTATAGCCAGTTGCTAGCCAAGACGGAAAGTCCAAATCCGCTCACTCCCGACTTACGCCCACGTACCGGGGAGCTGCGGCTTGTTTCCGGCGAAATACCACCCGGAGTACAGGTTCCCGACGTCATGCTCGAAGCGCCTCCGCTGGAAGACGGCACGAAATCGACAGAAGGAGATGCTTCGGTCCAGCCCGACCTTCCCGATGGAGGAGGGACGCCTCTTCCCCAGGTCAATGCGCATTGGAAAATCAATCTCACTGGGGAACTCGTCGAAGGCTCCCAAGTCGCGCAAACGGACCGCTGCGCCTTCATTACCTATTTTATCTACCGCAAAATGGCCGACGTGGCCGTGGCCCTGCAAGTCGATTATTTCGATAACATGATCCTGTTTGGGCCACATCTCCAACAGGTTCTCGTGGCGGACAATCTTGGCGTCAGGCACGCCGTTTTCGATACAGCCTGGACGACCGAGGGTAAACGCGAACAATTTGTGAAATGGAGCTGTGAACAAAGCTTTTGAGAAAATCGCCCTGATCCAGGGCATGATCGCCGCCGCTTTTGTCACCGATGATGGCCGGCTGGCGGGCTGGTGCGCCAACAGCGCCATCTCCTCCGACAACCTCAGCTTCGTCGCCGAAACCTGCCGCGTCATCTTGTCGGCCAACCGGGCCGAGCAACGCGCCGCCAACATGGGCACGGCCGCCTTCGGCAACAGCACGCTGGTCTTTCGCGAAAGCGAGGCGGGCATGTTCATCGCCTATCTCGATTCGCCCACCAATGAAGCAGTCCTGGAGTGGCTTTGGGCCCAGGTCAATCCGCTCCTGGAGGCCGAAGGCCTCAAGCTCGAATAAGGGTGAATTAGGTAGCCGCCATCCGGCGGCGGCTACCTTAATCGAGCATGTCGAGCAGGACGTCGTCGAAGCCCATGTTGATGAGGCCCCACGTTTTGTCGGGGCGATAGAAGATGAAGCGCCAGCGCAGCGGCTGGACGTCGTGCCGGGAAAGATAGGTCAGCACCATGACGTTCGAGCCGACGCTGTAGTTGTCGAAGACTTCGTAGTCGTTGAGTTTTCCGTAAATGCCAAACGCTTCCTGGGTCTTGGAAATGAAGACCGACATTTTTTCCTTTTGCTGGCCGAGGCGCGTCCCGGCCAGGAAAGTTTCGTAGGCGTTGGCGTACTCGCCATCTTTCAGGCCCTTGAAAAATTTTTCAATCGGCGCGGCCAGCTCAGCGGGAGGCGCCGTCGGGTTGGGCTTATGATTAAGCGTCACGGGCATGACGTTGCGCGGGAGCGCGGGAGCGGGCTGAGGGACGGTGCTGCTGTCCGTGGATGTCGTGCCGGGGTTGCTTTGGGCCTGGAGAGGGACCTGCAGACAAAAGGAAATCAAAGCCAGAAGAAGTGCGGAATTTTTCATAGGGTCTATCCGTTGAGGAGAGCGCTGAGTTTTTCTTTCGCGTGGGTCGTGACCGGCGCTCCGTGCGCAAAGGTCAGGGTATGGAAATCAAAGTTAAGCAGTTTGCGGAGGGATTCGCGATTTTGTTTTGCGTCGGTGCAATACTTGTCGGGCAAAAGTTCCAGGCCCTTTTCCGTGCTGGTGTTGATGACGGCGTCGCCGATGATCATCACGCCGGTGTTGGAGTGAAACGCCGTTTCGCCTATGGTCGCGCCCGGAATGGGGATGGCAGCCAGGCCATAGAGGAGTTCATTTTCGAGCAGGATGACATCGGACTTGAGATCCGTGATGTCGCGCCTCGTGGCCGGTGCGGTCACGAGAGGCACTTTGTGCTTTTTGCGAAGCGCCTCACAATCACGAATATGATTGCCGTTCGTGAGGAGAATGGCCCGCAGAGGGGCCTTGGCCAGGAGATCGTTCCAGGCCGCCTCGGCCAGCGGTACCGGATCGATGACGACCAGTCCGCTGCCCAGCTTGAGAGCCGTGCAGGAGAGATCGCATTTCACCGAGGGATCGTAGAACGACCAGTGGTAAAGGGTGTCACTTAAGACCTGAAACTCATCGGCGTGTTTCGTCATGGTGAGTTCAGCTATTTAAGCCTGATACGCATCCATCGGGAGGCAGGAGCAGACCAGATTTCGATCTCCGTAAACATTGTCGATGCGCCCGACGTAAGGCCAGAACTTATGGTCGCGCAACCAGGGGGCCGGGAAAGCGGCCAGCTCGCGGCTGTAGGGACGGTCCCATTTGTCGGCGGAAACGACGGCCGCCGTGTGTGGCGCATTTTTCAGCGGGTTGTTGTCGCGCGGCCATTCGCCCGCCACGATGCGTTTCATTTCCTCGAGCATGAGGATAAGAGCCTGGCAAAAGCGGTCGAGTTCTTCCTTCGATTCGCTTTCCGTCGGCTCGATCATCATGGTGCCGGGCACGGGAAAGGAGATGGTGGGCGCGTGGAATCCATAGTCCATGAGCCGTTTGGCGAGGTCTTCGACCTCGATGCCCGCCTTCTGTTTCCAGGGACGAAGATCGAGGATGAATTCGTGCGCGATGAGATCGGAGTGGCCGCGATAGAGCACCTTGAAATGGGGTTCGAGTCGCCGGGCCATGTAGTTCGCGCTGAGGATGGCGATCTGGGTCGCGCGGGTGAGTCCCTCCGCACCGAGCATGGCGATGTACATCCAGGAAATGACGAGGATGCTGGCGCTGCCCCACGGCGCGGCGCTGACGGCGCCTTCCTCCCGGCGTAATTCACCCGGAGCGATGACCGCATGACCGGGAAGATAATCGACGAGATGCGCCGCCACGGCAATGGGGCCGACGCCGGGACCGCCGCCGCCGTGAGGGATGCAGAAGGTTTTGTGCAAGTTGAGGTGGCAAACATCGACGCCGAAATCGCCGGGACGACACAGGCCGACCTGCGCGGTGAGATTCGCGCCGTCGAGATAAAGCTGTCCGCCGTGGGCGTGGACGATTTCCGCCGCTTCCACGATCGTTTCTTCAAAGACGCCGTGGGTGGAGGGGTAGGTGATCATCGCGGCAGCGAGAGCGGGCGCGTGCTTGTCAGCCTTGGCGCGGAGATCGTTGATGTCGATGTTGCCGCTGGCATCGCAGGCCACAGGTACGACATACATGCCTGCCATAACCGCGCTCGCGGGGTTCGTCCCGTGCGCAGAAGCGGGAATGAGACAAACTGTGCGATGCTCTTCACGCCGGGCCCGGTGGTAGGCGCGAATGGCGAGTAATCCCGCATATTCGCCCTGCGATCCGGCATTCGGCTGGAGCGAGACGGCGGCGAGGCCGGTGATTTCCGCGAGCCATTCTTCGAGTTGGCTGAAGAGCACCTGATAGCCGCGTGTCTGGTCCATCGGCGCGAAGGGATGGAGCTGTCCCACCGTGGGCCAGGAGACGGGGAACATTTCCGCCGTGGCGTTGAGTTTCATCGTGCAGGAACCAAGCGGAATCATCGAGGTGCAGAGGGAGAGATCGCGCGATTCGAGCCGGCGGATGTAGCGGAGCATTTCCGTCTCGGTGTGGTGCGAGTTGAAAACCGGATGGGTCAGGTAGGCGCTGGTGCGGCGCAAGTTGTCGGAGAAATCGACCTGCGCGGTCAGGCCCTTGATGTGCTCGAGTTCATCGGCATCTTCGCCCTTGCCAAAGATGGTGATGAGCCAGTGGAGATCGTCCGATGTGGTCGTTTCGTCCAACGAAAGACCGAGGGTGTCGGTATCGATTACGCGGAGATTGACCCCGTACAAAGCTGCTTCCTGGACCAGTTCGTGTGCGCTCCATTTCGCCGTCGTCTTGATCTGTAGCGTATCGAAAAAGGGCGTTTCCCCGGTTTTATATCCCAACGTGACGAGGACTCCGGCCAGATAAGCGGTCATGCCGTGGACCCGTTCGGCAATGGCCTTCAGGCCTTTCGGCCCATGGTAAACGGCGTACATGGAGGCCATGACCGCAAGCAGGACCTGCGCGGTGCAGATGTTGCTCGTGGCCTTGTCGCGGCGGATATGTTGCTCGCGCGTCTGAAGCGAAAGCCGCAGACCGGTCCGCCCTTGCGCATCGTGCGAGACGCCAATCAGCCGTCCCGGCATGTGGCGCTTGAGTTCGTCCTTCACGGCGAAGAAAGCGGCATGAGGCCCGCCGTAACCGAGCGGCACGCCGAAGCGTTGCGCGGAACCGAGGGCAACATCGGCGTCAAATTCGCCGGGAGGCTTGAGCAGGGTGAGCGCCAGCAAATCGGTGGCCACGGCGACTTTGCCGCCGACCTGGTGGACCGATTGGATGAATTTCGAGTAGTCGATGACGGCTCCGTCCGTGCCGGGATATTGGAGCAGCGCGCCGAAGTAAGTCGTGTCGGGATTGAATTCGCTGGCGTCGTCGATGATGACTTCAATGCCCTGCGGCACGGCGCGGTTGCGGACGACGTCGAGGGTCTGGGGATGGCAGGCATTCGAGACGAAGAAGCGGTTGGCGGCGGGGCTGACCCGCACCCCGTGGAGCATGGTCATGGCCTCGGCGGCGGCGGTGGCTTCGTCGAGAAGGGAGGCATTGGCGATGTCGAGGCCGGTGAGGTCGGCGACCATGGTCTGGAAATTGAGCAGCGCTTCAAGGCGGCCCTGGGCGATCTCGGCCTGGTAGGGCGTGTAGGCGGTGTACCAGCCGGGATTTTCGAGGATGTTGCGCTGAATGACCGGCGGCGTGATCGTGTCGTAGTAGCCCTGCCCGATGAAGGAGCGGAAGACTTTGTTGTGGGCCATGATTTCGCGCAGCGTTTCGAGGGCTTCCCGTTCGCCCTTCGCGGGGGGGAGATCGAGTGGGCGACGCAGGCGAATGGCGGGCGGCACGACATCATCGACCAGTTCTTCCAGCGAGGCGTAGTCGAGTGTCTTCAGCATCGAGGCGATATCTTCCGGCTGCGGACCGAGGTGACGCCGGGCAAAGGTATCGAGCGGCACAAAGGGATCAACGGGTGTTTCCAGATCGGAAATATCCGTCTGAGAAGAAGAGGGCGCAAGGGTGAGAAATGAGGCAGCGGGAGGTGCCGTCCGGGCTTCGTGCATTCGTCATCCTAAAATCCATCGCCGACAAATCAAGCGGGGATTATTTTTATGACACATAAGTAAGCCGGGTTATCTGGAACCTTCGCGCTTTATGCCCTTGTCATGACCTCCTCTTCTTTTTAACCTATTCCCATGAGCGTGCAGGAATTAGAAGCCGCCGTGTCCCAGCTTTCTGCGACTGAGCTTACCAAGTTTACTTCTTGGTTTGAGGAGTATATTGCTGCCGCTTGGGACCATGAATTTGAGGCGGATGTTAAAGCCGGTAAGCTTGATGCCCTTGGACAGGAAGCAGACCGGGACTTTGAAGCTGGTCGTTGCAAACCACTTTGAATCATTTTACCTCGGCGCGGTTTTGGTTTTATTACCGCCAGCTCTCGCCCGAAATTCAGAAGCTGGCCGATAAAAATTTTGAAATTCTGCGTAGCGATCCCAGACATAAATCTCTTCGTTTGAAAAAAGTGGGTGCATTTTGGTCTGCCCGCATCGGGCTAAACTACCGTGCCCTGGCCAAAGAACGCCCTGAGGGATTAAATTGGTTTTGGATCGGTATTCACGATGAATATAAGAGGTTGATCGCATAAGTATTAAGCCATGAAACCGGAACCCCTGTTTTACATTGCGAGACCCGAGGGAAACGTGGCCGGCCCTATGATTTGGTGCAGATAGCCGGGTTGCTTCGTAAAAAGATTATTACGCCGGAGACTTCCTCACGACTGGATGGTGAGGAGGAGTGGAGACCACTTAATGGGCAAGCCGTTTACAGCGTCATTCTGGAGATTCCGGCTGATGCGGTCTCCATGCGCATCGACAGACTAAACGAGGAGGCCACCGCTCCAAGCACGCCCATTCCGCTCCCTTCCGGCGAGACTCTGATGAAACTCGGGCAGGCGGCCGTGGCTCTTTTCATCATGGGTGGTCTTTCCTTTTTGATTGCGAAGAGCGATCTAACCGTCGGATATGGCCTGACCATTATTGGTGGAGGCATGGCTGTCGGGGCGCAATGTCTGATTATTGCCCGTCTGCTTGACGAAGATTTCCTGACCATTGCCATGGTGAGCTTCATTCCCATGTACGACGTCTTTTATTTTATCACCAATATCTGGGAATATTTTCCCTATTTTTGCATGAAGTACGGCGGCATAGTCGTTGCGATAGCAGCGGCGGCCGGTATGGCGGCAAAGTAGGCGCAGGTTTGATTGTCACCGCGGGTAGTGTCTTGATTTGAAAAACATTTTCAAATAACCGATCTGTCATCCTGATTCTTCGAGAAGCTCAGGATGACAACACTTCCCCATCTCGACATTCGGAGGGGAAAGCCGTAGTCTCCACCGATGAACGAGGCATTACTGAGTCTTCTGGAGGAAAACGCCCTGACGACGCCGGAGACGTTGGCGGCCCAGTTGAAGACGACTCCCGAGGAGATCAAGAAGCAGATCAAGCAGCTGGAGAAGGACCGTGTCATCCTCGCTTACAAGGCCATCGTCGATGACGAGCGCGCCAAGCGCACCCACGTGAAGGCGGTCATCGAAGTCCGTATCACGCCCGAACGCGAAGGCGGGTTCGACCGGCTGGCCCACCGGATCGCCCAGTATCGCGAAGTCCATTCCTGCTTCCTGATGAGCGGGGGCTTCGACCTGCTCGTGTTTATCGAGGGCGAGACGCTGCAGGAAGTCGCGGGGTTTGTCTCGGAGAAGCTTTCCTCCCTGCCCGGCGTGCTCTCGACGGCCACGCATTTCAATCTCAAGACCTACAAGCAGCAAGGCGTCCTGCGCCAAAAAGCCGAGACCGAGGAACGCCTCGCGGTCAGTCCCTGAGAAAGTAAAAAGGAGAAAAGGTAAAAGGCGAAAGTATCGCAAAACAATCCCTGCCTTCTCCTTTTCCCTTTAAACTTTTACCCTTTCCCTTACTCCATGCATCTTCCACTCAAACCCACCTCATCGACTTCACCCAACGACTACGTTGCGGAACACGTGCGGTCCATTCCGCGTTCCGGCATCCGCGATTTCTTCGAGATCGTGCAGTCGATGGAAGGCGTTATTTCACTCGGCATCGGCGAACCCGATTTCGTCACGCCGTGGCATATCCGCGAAGCCGCCATCTACGCGCTGGAACGGGGCAAGACCGGCTACACATCCAACCTCGGCCTGATGCGCTTGCGCGAGGCCATTTCGGAATATGTTTCCGGAAATTACCGCATCTCTTATGACCCGGCCACCGAAGTGCTGGTCACGGTTGGCGTCTCGGAAGCGCTCGATCTCGCCTTGCGCGCCGTGCTCAATCCCGGCGACGAAGTGCTTTATCACGAGCCGTGTTATGTTTCCTACAGCCCCAGCATCGCCCTGGCGCATGGTCATGCCGTGGCCATCGGAACCAACGAGGCCGATGAATTCAAGCTGCGCCCCGCTGCGTTGAAGGCGGCGATTACGCCCCGCTCGAAGGTGCTGCTGCTCAATTTTCCCTGCAACCCGACCGGCACCGTCCTGACGGCTGCGGAGGTGAAGGAAATCGCCGCGATTTGCTGCGAGCACAATCTGCTCGTCATTACCGACGAAATTTACTCGGAGCTTTCCTACGGAGAGCCTCACACCTCCATCGCATCGCTACCGGGCATGCGGGAGCGGACGATTTTCCTGCACGGTTTTTCGAAGGCTTTTGCCATGACCGGTTTTCGCATCGGATATGCCTGCGCGCCCGCGCCGTTGATCGACGCGATGATGCGCATCCACCAGTACGGCATTCTTTGCGCGCCGATCGTCAGCCAGGAAGCGGCGCTTGAAGCCCTGCGCCACGGCCGCAACGATATGCTCGAAATGCGCGAGCAGTATTGCCTGCGCCGTAACTTCCTCGTCCACGCGTTCCGCGAGATGGGTCTGCCTTGCTTCGAACCGCAGGGCGCGTTCTACCTTTTCGCCGGGATCAAGCCGACCGGGAAGTCGTCGCATGATTTCGCCTTCGGCCTGCTCAAGCAGGAACAGGTGGCCGTCGTGCCGGGCACCGCGTTCGGTCCCAGCGGCGAAGGCTACGTGCGTTGCAGTTACGCCACCGGTATGGATCAGCTTGAGATCGCGGCGCAGCGGATCAAGCGGTTTATCGGACGTTGAGCAAAGGAATTCCAGAGTATTCTGCTGTAGTGGCGGTCTATGACCGTATCAACGCGTCACGCCTCATCCATGCCGGCCTTGGCGGTGGCCGTCTGCCCGGCGAAGGTTACGGTCACATTTTTACCCGGGGCGGCCCAGCCCCGGATTGGCAGTTTGGCACGCTGCTGAAGAATCATATCGTGGCCGAAAATGAGGGCATTCTGACTTCGGCCCGGGCGTTTGGACTTCAGCCGAAACAGAGGAAGGTAGAAAGAACTGGCAGGTAAAGTAAAGTGGAAGAAGAGGCGTTGGAAGTCATAGCCAAAATGGAATCACTCCCTAGACGGCAAAGTCTTCCCGCTGGCTCGCTCCTTTTCATCAAGACGCCTGTGCTGGCCGGGTTTTATCGGTATAATCCGATCGTTCACGCGCAGCCAGACCGTCGTGTCAGCGGAAGGATTTTCGATTTCACCGTTGCTAATTTTCACCGCGCGTAAGGCATTGATGTAGTTCGCAATCTCAAGATAGGTTGCAGTCCAGATTGTCGCCCGGGAATCAGCCAGTAGTTTGCCTAAACGGTCCGCTTTTTCCCAACCCTGATCTTTTTCCAAATCGCGACTGTGGCCCCACGCCGTCAGCAACAGAATCCGGTCCTGAATCGGCATGTCGATCAGATGTTGTACGGCGTTCGGATCAATTCCGCTATTCGGTTTCCACGCCAGGAAACGATCCGGCGGCTGAAAGCTTCCCCCATTGGTCCATCGGGCATAGCGAATGCCAATGGAGGCCAGCATGTCTTCCAGTTCCTTGCGCTTCTCCTCGGTCTTGGGTACCGCGCCATACGGATACGCAAAGCCCTGAACCTTGCAATGGAAAGTTTTCCCCAGAATCTGCTGATCGGTCGTTATCTCCTTTTTCGCCTCTTCCAGCGAAAGATGATCGAGCCCCTGGTGGTGAGCGCCATGGGAGGCAATCTCATGTCCCTGATAGACCGCGGGATTTTGCAAGGCCTGCTGGCTTTGCGGATGCTCGGAATTGATGAAGAAGGTCGCCTTCAGACCATACTTATTCAGAATGGCGATCATCTTCGTATCACTCGGCAACGTCCCGTCATCAAAACTGAGGCCGCACGCCTTCATCCTTCCCTCGGGGTAGCATTTGATCACCGAAATACTCTTTCCCTCCGCTCCTGAAAGCGTCGATGAAGCCAGTGGGTCCAAATCGGCTCCCTTCAGGACAAGAGGCAGTAAGGCTCCCACTAGTGAAAGCATTCTGTAAGATGGGAATTTCATAAGTTTCACCCGTTTTTCCACGTAACAATGATCGCTTCCGGACCGGGCGTAGCCTCGATCTGAACCGCATCAGGCACGATTTTTACCGGCAGCGACGAAATCACCCCATTACGATGCGCCTCGGCGGAAATCGCCCCTGGAGCCGAAATGATCAAAGTTAGGGGCACGATAAAATTCGGCGTCAGGGGTGGCCGGGAAAGAACGAAAGCAACACTCTTGTCCGCTTGGGAAACAATCTGGATCGTGGAAACGGTACGCTCTTTCACATAGCGGCCCACGTTCGCAAACGTATCGATCCAGAGATCATTCTCCTTGCTTTTCGCGTAGGTCAGATGGGCCTTCAATACTGCGGGATCGAAAGGATCAAATCCTTGCACGATACCGTGGATCATCGCCACTCCCCACTTCTTCTGCTTGATCAAATCATCAATCCAGGCATTGACCCGGTCCACCGTCACGTCCTTTTTGCCCATGCCGGTTTGAAAATCCCGGATGACGGAATGGTGGGACAGGGCGATGGCTTTGATATCCGGGTTAGAGGCATTCGCGGGAAAAGCGACGGAAACGGGAAAAATGCCGATTTCCTTTTCAATCCTGGCATCCGCCTGGTCGATCTCATCCTCGATGTGGGGAGCATCGAGCTGGGTGAGATTGAGATGGTTCCAGGTATGATTTCCGATTTCGTATCCCCTGGCGGAAACGGCCCGGAGTTCATCCCAGGTCACGCCGCCAAAAGCACCTGGCTTCTTGGCTTCCGCCGCTTCTTTCGTATCGGCCACAGCACCCGGAATAATATAGAAGGTAGCGGGAATGCGCAGCTCGTCCAGAATGGGCAGCGCGATGGTAAACTGATCTCTCAGGCCATCGTCAAAGGTATAACTGACAGCCGCCACATGGTCGCCGCGAAAGGGAGCTATGCGCACAGCATCCGTCGTTTCTCCCCAGAGGAAGCCTTGAAAAGCAGTGAGCAAGGCAATGATGCCGCCTGTCGCTTTGATCCTATGCATCCTGCTATAACCGCGTTCAACCAGACAAGTTTCGAATAAGCCGAATGAATGAGAAATATAGTGGTTGAGTAAAAGAAACTAATCATGCTTGGTTTTTTACTGCCAAAATAGGGAAACTTAGAGGAATACGATGCATTGAATTCAAGAAACGCTTTGCCCCGCATCGGCAAAGGATCTCCACAGGGTTGTTATTGGGTTCGGATGAACTTTGGCGCGACGAGAGCAGAGAAATAAGAGCATCGCTCATTACGGAACATCACCGGCGCACTCATGCACGATGACACCGATACTTGGGTCTTCCACCCTGGTTTCGAGAACACATCTTAAACCTCCCATCCGAGAGGGATTGCTTGGATTAATTTCAACTGGGGCGGCGGCGGAAGGCCCATAACATCTCTTTTGAGTGCACAACAACCGGCGGCCGACACGTGCAGAAACTTACCTCTTACTTCTCGCTGGAGATGCCCTAAGATGCTAAATTCCAATGCCTTAGGAAATGAGATGGAGGGCAGGCAACTATCATAGACCGCCGCTACATTGAGGAGCTGAAAAGAGCATCGGTGCCTTGGAGTCGGGCTCGGGTATAGAGGTCCCATTGGCGGGCGAAGACCTTGTCCCAGGAAAAGCGGGCATGGACGAGCCGGGAGGCCTCGGCCCCGAGTGCGGCGAGGTCCTGATGTTCGTAGCGCTCGATGGCGTCGGCGATGTCGCCGGGATCGTTGTGGGCCGCCCATTGGTCGAGTCCCACCATGATGTTCGCATCCATGAAGCTGCCGCGCACGCCGACGCAGGGCAGGCCGCAGGCCTGGGCTTCGAGGACGACGAGACCGAACGTTTCGCAGACGCCGGGGTGGATGAAAAGATCGGCGGCATGGTAATAACGGGCGAGTTGGGCGTTGTCCTGGATATAGGATCGCCAGGTAAGCGCGCCAGTGCGGTGACGCGTGGCGGGCAGGATGCGGCGCAAGGGGCCGTCGCCCACGACGAGAAGATGGTAGGTGTTCGGATGCCGGGCATGGAGCGCTTCAAAAGCGGTCAGGAGCATTTGGATATTTTTCTCGGGCGAAAGCCGGCCGACATAGAGAAGTATTTTCTTGTCGCGGGGCAGTCCCAATTCATCACGCAGGGCGTCGTCGCGCGGGCCGGGTTGGAAGGCCTTCGTATCGACGCCGAGATTGAGAGTCACCGTGTTCGTCACGCCCCAGCCGTGGAGAACCTGCCGCAGATGTTCGGAAGGAACGAGCGTGGCGGTGAAGAGGCTGTAGAGCCTGACAATATAATCCTGCGCATAACTGAGGACGGCGTCGCGCAGCCACGTTCCGCCATACTTCAGCGCCGTGCGCAAATAGGCTTCCGGGAAATGGGAATGATAGAAGCCGAAGACCGGTGCGCGCAATTGTGTGCCGGAACGCAGGGCAGTCCACGCGAGATGGTAGGGATCACCCGACTCGATCACGTCGGGCCGGATGTCATCGAGCAGGTCGAGGACCAGCCGGGTGTTAAGGATGAGCCGGTAGCGGGAAGGGTAGCGGGAGAAAAAATCGAGTCGGGGTGACTGGATGGTGTGGAGATGGAGCCGGCCTTCCCGTTCATAGCGGGTGCTGCTGCCGGGAATGATGAGATGGTGTTCGTCGCGCGTGTGTTCGACGAGATAGCGGCGTTTTTCCGAGATGTAGCGTTTCACGCCGCCACTGACGGGTGAGTAAAACTGGGTGACGTCGCAGATTTTCACAAACCTCCGAAATCGGAGAAAGGTATCGCGCTCAACCGGAACGCTTAATGGGCGTCCTTGTTGCCCTTGCCGTTGATTTCGAAAAGGGAGGAGACCGATTCCCCGCCGTTGATGCGCTTGATCGCTTCGCCGAGAAGACCGGCCACGCTGAGCACGGTGATCTTGAAACCGGGCGCGGGACGCACGACGGTGCTGTTGGTGGTGACGAGTTCGTCGATATCCGATTCCTGCAAACGCTTGAGAGCGAGATCGGCCAGCAGCGTGTGGGAGACGGCGGCGACGATGCGGCGCGCGCCATGGGTCTTAAGCAACTTGGCCGCGGCGGTTAGCGTCCCGGCGGTTTCGGTCAGGTCGTCGACCATGAGCACGTCTTTGTCCTTCACATCGCCGAGAAGGTATTGCGACTCGACCGAGGTGGGACTGGTGCGCTGCTTCGCCACGATGGCGAGCCCGGTGTGGAGCATTTGCGAATAAGCCGCCGCGAGCTTCATGCCGCCGACATCGGGTGCAACGACGATGGGGTCCTGCAATTTTAGCGAAGAAATGTAGCGGTAAATGACCGGCGCGGCGTAAAGGTGATCGACCGGAATGTCGAAGAAGCCCTGGATTTGCTGCGCATGCAGGTCCATGGTCAGCACGCGGGTGGCGCCGCTGGCCACGAGGAGATTGGCGACGAGCTTGGCCGTGATGGGCACGCGGGGCTGGTCCTTGCGATCCTGCCGCGCGTAACCATAGAAGGGTACGACCGCCGTGATGCGCTTGGCGCTGGCCCGGCGCGCGGCATCGATCATGATGAGCAACTCCATCAGATTCTGATTGGTCGGCGGGGCTGTGGGCTGGACGATATAAATGTCGCGTCCCCGGATGTTCTCGTTGATTTTGACGAACGTTTCGCCGTTGGGGAAGGAATTGACCGTGGCCTGGCCAAGCGGAACGCCGACGTAATCGGCGATTTCCTGGGCAAGAGCGGGGTTGGCGTTTCCGGTGAAAACCTGCGGGCCGGTATTATCCATGGGCTGGGAAGTGTCGCGTTGCGGAGCGGGATCGGCAAGCTAGAAACTCAGGATAAATAGTTTTCATCTGTCATCCCGGGCCTGTCGAGGGATCAATTCCGTTTGTTTTTTCAAAATAGCCGAACTGATCCTTCGACTTCGCTCAGGATGACGGAATTCTTAAAGAGAGATTTTCTCCGTGGTCTCGGGTTGTTAAGCCTATTCTCGAAGATGGTTTTTGAAAGATGTCTTGGTTAGCATCGCCTCGTGACCGAAGCCGTTTCTCCCAAGGTTTCCTCTTCGTCCCTTCGATTTTTGCAATGGCTGGCCGGATGCGCCTTTATCGTCTACGTAGCTCTTTGCCTGTATCTTTTTGTCATGCAGACCCAAATGATTTACGTGGGGGCCAATGCGGCTTTATCGACCGAAAGTGCAATTCAGCAGGCTCATGCCGTCGACCTCATGCCTTGGGATCATACGACGACAGGCACCACGGCACCGCAGGGCTATGTCCAGCCTGACTTCGCTGGATTTGCTTCACGCGGTACGATCGTGGTTTTCCACGGCAATGGTGGTTGGTGTCTGCACCGGACAAGGTATGTGGACGCCTTTACCCGGCGTGGTTTTCGCGTCTTTCTTTATGAATATCCAGGCTATGGCGGAAGGCCGGGACGATCGAGCGAGGCTGCGATTGTGCCCGACGCGCGGGCGCTGGTTCGTTCGCTTGAGCAGGCTGGTTATGGGCCTGTTTATGTCTGGGGAGAATCCCTTGGTGCAGGTGTGGCTGCCGCGGTTTGCGCAGATGCGTCATTGCCCGTTTACGGGCTGACTTTATTAACGCCCTGGGACAATATCGCAAATGTCGGTCTTTCCCTTTACCCCTATATCCCGATCAGGCTCCTGATGAGGGACAAGTACGACTCGATTGCCAATCTTGAACATTTTCAGCATCCCATTTGTGTGATCCGAAGTGCAAATGATGAAGTCATTCCGCCGTCGCTCAGTCTCAATCTTTTTGCCCACCTGCCCGAACCGAAAAAACTCATCGTTCAACCGGATTGCGGGCACAACGACTGGCCGAGTTCACCTGGGTTGGCATGGTGGGACGAGGCGCTCGATTTTATGGCGCCGCCGCGGAAGGCTTTGGTGGAGCGGTAGGCTTCGGCTGTTTTCTTGCCGCTTCAAGTTGCGCGATTTCCCTGGCCGTGAGTTGCCGGGTGGGCACGGTGTAGAAGACTTCCTGGGTTTTGCCGCCGTTGCTGGTCTTTTTCTGGACGGAAAAGAAGGGGAGATCGGGCCAGTGCATCTGGATGGAGGTGGCGAGCTTGACCGGCAGGAGCCCGCTGATATCGACGTTGCCGAAGACATCGACAACCAGAATGTAGGCGACCAGCGACAGTCCCGTGATGCCCCAGAGCCGCGTTGAGCGCAGGATGGCGGGTACGTGCATGAGACAGTCTCTAACGCCGCCCGTCGATCAACTCCCAGAATTCGGGCACCTTTTGCAGGATTTCGTCCTCGGCCATCGGCAGCTTTGTGCGGAAGAGGAAATCCTTGAGCGTATTTTTGTGCAGGACGCGATGAATGAGCAGGCCCGCATCGATCCGTTCGAAATAAATCCGGTAATCCTTGGTGCGGTAGCGGTACAAATTGCGCTTTTCGCGATGGAGCTTGCCGAATTTTTCCGGATCGGCCTTCTCCAGGTCATCGGGCAGAAAGTTGAATTCGCTCAGGATCTGCAACTGGAGCATCTTGGGCAGTTGGGCCAGTTCGGCGGCACTACGATCATTGAAAACAATTTGGAACACGGTCACTTAGTATCCACAACAAGGCTAATTTCCAACAGCCTTTTTCGTCGTTGCGCTGGCCGGAGCGCTGGGAGCAGGCGTGGGGGCCGGGCTGCTCAGGTCCAATTTGGAACGATCGCCGTAAAGCAGGTAGGGCCGCCGCGCTTCCCGGAAAGCGGACAGTCCGGCTTGCCAGGAGGTGACGATTTCGTCGGGAGTGGAGCCTTTTTGCAACGCCACGCGCAGGGCATCGCCACCGGCAATGGCATCGAAAGCTTGCGGACCCGAATCGCCCGTGGAATCGGGTTGGAACATTTTGATGCCGGGCGCGTGGTACGCGTAAAAGAGAATCTGCACGGCAAGATGACAAAGATTCACCTTATCGCGGTCCGTGTAAAAAATCTGTGCCCCGTTGATGATCTGGTCCTTGAAGACCCCGTAGAACGGCTTGAAGGTGCTGGGGCGAAAAAGAACGCCGGGCATTTCCAGCTGGTTAAAATGATCGGCCAGAGTGAAAGAGTTGAACGAAGGATGCCCGAAGACCGCAAAGGGGAGGGTGTACCCGATGCCGTGATTGATGCCGCCGGCTTCGCCCAGAAACCCGGTGGCGATATAATTAAAGGACGTTTCCGACGTGGGAATATGAGGCGATGTGGGCACCCAGATCAGGCCGGTGTCCTCCCAATACATGGAGCGGGTCCAGCCGACCATCGGGACAATGGTGAGCGCCGGTTTTTTTTTGATCCAGCCATTGGATTTTTCGATCATGTAGGCCAGCTCACCGGGCGTCAGGCCGTAGACATAGGGGATGTTCCATTGACATTCGAAGTTGATGAATCCGGGGGCTGGCATCATGCCCTCGACCCGATTGCCGTTGAGCGGGTTGGGCCGGTCGAGAACGAAAAACTTAATACCCGCTTCGCCCGCCGCTTCCATCGCCAGGCCGAGTGTGCTGATAAAAGTATAACTGCGGCAGCCGATGTCCTGAATGTCGTAGACCAGCACATCGATGCCCTTGAGCATATCCGGTGTTGGCTTCCGGGTCAGGCCGTAGAGGGAATAGACCGGCAAGCCGGTGTGCGTGTCGGTGCTTGAGGCCACATAAGTCCCGGCCCAGTCGGAACCGTAAACGCCGTGCTCCGGACCAAACAGGGCGACCAGTTTCACGCCGGGCGCTTTGCGCAAAATATCCACCGTGCTGACGCCATGGGAATCGACTCCCGTAGCGTTGGTGATCAGGCCCACGCGCAGTCCCTTGAGCTGGTCGAACTGGCGTTCTTCCAGGACATCGATGCCAAGTTTGATATTGGCGGCAGGCAGCAGCGGCGCGGAAAGCAGCAGCCACGCGAAAAGAAAAGCCGGACGGAAAAAAATCATGCAGTAGTGGGAGATAAGTTCTTTTCTAGGAGCCCGTAGGGAAGCGGTCAAGCGGGGTCGGTCTGCCCCTTGCTGATGGATGGTATGTGGGTTAAGTTAAAGAAGGAGCGGACTTTTTGTTTTTTGTCCTTTGCGCGTAAGCGGCAAACAAAGATTGAAACGGAACCGGGGGAGGGACGTCTTAGTAAATAGAGGTACAATTATGAAAAAACTCTTACTTATGCTTGGGTTTCTAGCAGTACTGGGCCTTTCCAGCGCAGCAACAGCAGGCGTCCATTTTAGCGTGGGTGTGGGTGGACCTTATTATGGTCCTTACTATGGTTCGCCTTATTACTACGATGGTTATCCCTATGGCTATTACCCTTACGGATATTATGGCTATTACGGCCATCCCTATTATTACTACCATCATCACCATCATCATTGGCGCTAAGACCGGCATGGTCTAGCGACGGGTGTTGGTGTAAGAACAAAAAGAAAATCCGGTTTGGATCATCGTCCAAACCGGATTTTAAACTTTGCTCGAGGCAGGCAAAATTAGAGGGAGAAACTTCCCCAGTAATTTAGCTTGGGCTCTTTCGCCTTGCGGCGACGCTTTTCGCTGGGCTTTTCGTAATTGCGACGGGTGCGCGCTTCGCGCAGCGTGCCTTCACGGTCCAGCTTTTTTTTGAGTCGGCGCAACGCCTTATCGACAGATTCGCCTTTTTTCAATCGTACTTCACTCAACGTAATTCACCTCGATCCCATTTAAATTTTGCCCGCGAGACTACAAGTCTGCGGAGGATCATTGTAGTAACCTTGGGCTCCCTGTCAAAGATTGAGTAAAAATTTGTTAGAAACCTGATTATCAACGACTTATCTATTGATTTGAGGGTGTTTGGGACGTTTGCATGCCCATTTCATGGATAAGAAAACCCCAAATATCGGTCGCATAATCGATGGTTTTTTTCACCTGATCGCTGCCGCCGTGGCCACTTTGAGTCTCCACGCGCACCAAAATGGGGTTCGGGCTGCCGGTTGCGGCCTGTAAAGCCGCCGCCATCTTGCGCGCATGCATCGGATCGACACGATCATCGTTGGCCGCAGTGCAAAAGAGCACGGAAGGATAAGCCGCATGCGGTTTGACGTGATGATAAGGCGAATAAGCGTAGAGCGCTTTGAATTGGGAGAGGTCCTGGGGCGATCCATATTCGGGGACCCACGTCTTGCCGCTGCCGAATTTGTCATAACGGATCATATCGAGCAGCGGAACTTCGCAAACGACGGCACGAAAGAGATCCGGACGTTGCGTTAACACCGCGCCAGCCAGCAAACCGCCGTTGGAACCACCGCGCAAGGCCAGCCGCTCGGGCTTGGTGTAGCCCTGCTCGATGAGATATTGCGCCGCGGCGATACAATCGTCGAAAACGTTCTGCTTTTTCAGGAGCATGCCGTCATGGTGCCATTGTTCCCCGAATTCGCCGCCGCCGCGAAGGTTTACCAGGGCGTAACCGCCGCCTGCTTCCAGCCAGGGATAGTAGCCGGGCGAGAAAAACGGCGTCATGCTTTCACCGAAGCCGCCATAGCCGTAGATGAGAAAGGGCGTGCTGCCATCGAGCAGGATGTCCCGGCGATGGACGATGAACATCGGGATCTTGGTGCCGTCCTTCGAGATGAAGAATTTTTGTTCCACGATATAGGGTGAAGGATCGACGGGGACGTTGATCTTGGCCCAAAGCGTCTGCACCGGATTGCTGATGCTGGTCTGAAAAATCTCGGGAGGCGTGGTGAAATTGATGAAGCCGTAATAAAGCTCGTCGTGATCCGGCTCGCCGGTCATCTCGGACACGGTGCCAAGTCCCGGTAGTGCCAACCGCCTCACCGGTTTGCCATCGAGGTCCCGAATTTCCACGTGACTTGTGACATTTTCCAGCTGATTGAGCACGAGGTGATCGCCCACGACCGCCACGCCCTGAAGCACAAGCGCGGGCGATTCGGGAATGATTTCATCCCACTTGGAGCGGCTCGGGTCGTTGAGGCTGACCTTGAAGAGATGGTAATGCGGCGCATCTTCGTTGGTCAGGATGTAGGCCTGTCCTTTCCACGCTTCGAGCGAATAGAGAAAGTCCTTGCCCTTCACAATCGGGTCCCAATTCTCAACCATTCTTGCGGTGGGTTCGCCATGCAGATACTGGTAGTAGATATCGTTTTTGTCCCAGCCGTTTTGCTGGACGAAAAAGATATATTTCCCGTCGCGGGAAATGCTGGCGCCAATGAACTTGGTGGCATCGCCTGTCTTCTTGTGAATTACCGGGTCGTTTTTGGGGTTGGTGCCCAGTTTGTGATAGCGAACGGTGGCGAGGCCGGGCCGATCTTCCGGATGGGCGGGATCGGCGGGCGGCAGGTAGGTATAAACAAAGCCGGAGTTGTCCGGCATCCACGAGGGACTGGCGTACTTCGCGCCTTCAATCACTTCGCCGGGCAAGTCCTCGCCTGTCTCCACGTTCTTCACGTAGAGGGTCGCCTCATCGGCATTGTTCGGTTTCAGCGTGTAGGCGAGCAGCTTGCCGTCAAGGGTCGGGGATGATTCGCCCAACGAGGCATTATTGGTGCCGATGAACTGGTTTGGATCGATGAGGACATGCTCGGCCTTGGGGTCGTCGACAGGCCGCCAGTACAGGATCGATTTTTCATCCGTGGTCTTGCGCTTCATGTAAAAGAAGCGGTCCCCGGCACGCGACGGCGCGGTGATCGTGTCGATGTGGAGAAGCTGGCCGTAACGCTTTTCGAGCGCGTCGCGATGGGGCAGCGCATCGAGGTAACTGCGGGCGAGCTTGTTTTCGTCGTTGAGCCAGGCTTGCACTTCGGGCGATTTGCCATCCTCGAGCCAGCGATAGGGATCGGCGACTTTGATGTTGAAAAAAGTATCGAAATCGTCGGTGGTGCGGGTCTTCGTATAGGTCAGGGGTAGGTGAGGTAGGGACAGGGCCGGTTTTTTATCCATGGCTTTGGCGGAAGGCTGGGCGGATGGAGTTTCCGTTGGCGGGTGGATGGTGGTGGTGAAGATCAGGGCGGAAAGAAAGATAAAGGCGGTCGCATAGCCAAGGACTCCCCTGGAGGCGGAATCGGGTTTGGTGGGTTTGGATTGCTCAGGACCGGTCGGCAAAGGAGAGATGATAGCCATGCGCCTATACGCTATGGTTTGGCATAATTGGAACAAGCTCTGACTTTTGGGTAATTATTGAATGATAAGGCGGTTCTCAAAAGGCAGTGAACTTTTCCATATTCAAAAAGGAATCTGCCATCCCGAGCCTTTCTCGACGGTGAAACCGCCGCTGGCAAAACGTCATTCTGAGCGAGCGAAGCGGAGTCGAAGAATTGTCGAGGGATCAGCTTCCGGTTGGTTCTCGAATATTTCTCGGTGGCTGATCCTTCGACTCCGCCGGGCTCCGCTTAGGATGACGGAGGGGAAGGGAAACCCTCACCCAATCGGTTCAACCGCCAATAGCTTCAGCAGATCCGCGCGCAGGGAGGGGACTTTGTGGTGCAGGGTGCGGAAAGTATGGGGGAGATCGTGATCGGCGTGGGCGATGCCAGCCAGGGTCAGCATGCGATGTTCGAAGCGCTCAACCGCACGCCAGGTGATGTCGACCTGGCAAAGATAGGCGAGGGCCTTGCCGAAAAGTTCGAACTCATTGGGAACGGGCGTGCCGGCTTCTGTGACTGTTTCGATAAGCGCGGCGAAGTATTGCGCGGCAAGCAGGTTGGCATAGGAGCGGCGCAGGCCGAGGTGGGCTTCGACGAGCTTGACCTCGCGCAGGGTATGCATATCGCCGCTGCGGGCCGGTTGATAGTGAAAGTCCGCGAGGTAAAAGAGATCGAGTGCCCCGGCAAAGGGACTTTTGGGCCGGACCGCTCCCTTGGCCATGAAGGTAAGACGCCCGGCCTGTTTGCTCAGGCAGCGCACAATCAGGCTGGTATTACCGAACGGCATGCGCGCGATGATAAAGCCACGGGCGGTTTGGGGATTGCTCATGCAGTTGGCTGACTCGGATGGCCCGGTCTAGAATGCAAAAAAGGCATGACCCGCGAACGAGTCATGCCTTTTGCATAGGAATATCGAGTCCTATTACGCAACTACGGGTTCCTCAGCCGCTTGCAGGGCTTTGTTCCAGCTTCCGAAGAAGCGGGCCTTGCAGGCTGCGGCGAAAAGCGCGGGATGCTGATGGCGCACTTCACCACTACGCAGATCGGCTCCGGCAGCGCGAAGCTGGCGGATTTCCTGAAGCACCATTTCGCTGGTCCAGCGGCGGCGGCGGCGAACGGCATTGTAATCGATGCCGGCGCGTTCGACCGCAGTGCCCCAATTGCCGAACCGGCGACGGGCTGTGGCGATAAGCGGATTCGAGGTCTCGTCCATCTTTTTGGAACTGAGATCGGCGCCTTCTTCATTCAGGCGGCGGATCGCAGTCAGGATGGAATCATCATCCCAAGAGCGGTAACGGTAGATTTCCTCGGCAGCCAGACCGGCAGACGTGAGGGCATCCTTCCAGGAACCGAAATGGTTGGGGCGAATTGCGGCGTAAACCATTGGCGCGTATTTGCTTAGCATCATGGAACGGAAGGAGAGATCGACTCCGTCCTTTTGCAGGCGTTGGATGGTTTCGACGATCCGTTCCTTGGACCAGTCGCGGTATTTCCGGACTGAGTCATAGGGGATACCGGCGGTTTCAACGGCGACACGCCACGTCCTGAAGTAGCGGATGCCAGCGGCCAGGAGTTCCTGGTAGTTCTGGCGCATGTAGTGGGAATAGAGCGGTTTTCCGGACTCGTGCCAGGCACGAATTTCATCGGTCACAAGTTGCTCATTCCAGTTTTTATTTCGGGGCTTTGACATAGTATTATTAGTTTTATTACTACATAGGCGATTTTCGTGCCAAGATCAAGAATTAATCGATAAACAACCTCGTTACAGTCGTGTAACGATTAATTTTTCTAATTCCAACTGAGTGGAATTTCTGCCGGATGATATTGTTATTATAATATTTTATGACGCAAGCGGTAGTAATAGCGTCCGGATTTTTTGCGGCGTAATCAGGTTCATGCATTCCACCGGGGTATCCCGCCAACAGGCTCGTTTTAAGCAGGGGGAACAAAAGAGGGCATGGGTATGGATAGAAACATGCGTCCCGGACGGTTTCGTTTTGCGCCAGTCGGTCGCGCCAAAAAGAACAAGCGTGGGACGCCCCAATGCCCCGGCGATGTGAGCGGGACCTGAGTCCGTGCTAAGAATGGCCTGGCCGCGATCGAGTACCGTGATGAGTTCGCCGATCGAGAGTTGCCCGCGAAGGTCGACGAGCCGTCCCTGGGCCTCGAGCGGAAACCAGGGGCCTTCCCCCACGACGACAAAACGATGTTCGGGCATCGCATCGACGAGCTGCTGGTAGTAGCGCCACGGCCAGAGCTTGGTTTTCCAGCGGGAGTAGGGATGCAGGACGATGTAGGGGCTGAAATCCCGCAGCGCACTGGGAAGCAGGGCGCGGGCGGTGAGTTGGAAGTCGAGCGGCTGCACGGGAATCTCGAGATGTTCCAGGCAGGTGAGATAACGCTCGGCAGCGGAAAGCGCGGTGTCGGCGATGAACTCGTTGTAAATGGCGCGCGAACCTTCACGGGCGGAAGCCAGGCCCAGCCGCCGCGGGCTATTGGCGGCCCAGGTCATCAATGCGCTGCGCAGGAGTCCCTGGAGATCGATGGTCAGGTCATACCGCTCTTTGCGTAGGCGACGGCCCCAGCGCCAGATTTCCGGGAGGCGAATGGGAGAATTCCAGCGCTTGCGTGGATAGAGGATGGTTTTGTTGAGGCAGGGATGTCCGTCGAGGATTTCGCGCAGGGAATCGTTGACGATCCAGTCGATCTGCGCGTCGGGCCAGCGGCGGCGCAAGCCGGTCAGCACGGGCAGGGCCTGGACGATATCGCCCAGCGCGCTCGGTTTGATGATGAGAATTTTCACGGACTGAGTTTTTGACGGAATTAACGGAATTACGGAATTACGGAATTTTAGACAGGAGGGACGTGAAGGAAGGCAGAAGAATTTTTGGACAGGATTAAAGAGGTTAACAGAATTGGAAACGAGGCAGCCATTCTTTCCTCCATTCCGTAATTCCGTTAATTCCGTCAAAAAATTCAACGACGGTCATCGACCACTGCTACACCTGGGAAAGCAGCGGTTCCGGCTTCGTGATGCCCAGGCCCAGCTCGTTGAGCAAGGCATGATCGGCATCGACACCGGGATTGGCGGTGGTGAGCAACTTGTCGCCGTAAAAAATGGAATTGGCTCCGGCGAAGAAGCAGAGCGCCTGGCCTTCGCGGCTCAGGCGGGTGCGACCGGCGGAGAGGCGGACGCGGGCCTTGGGTAACGCAATCCGGGTCGTGGCGATGAGACGCACAAGCTGGAAAATATCGACGGGCGGCTGGCCGTCGAGCGGCGTGCCGGGCATGGGCATAAGACAATTAATCGGCACGCTCTCGGGCGCGGGATCGAAACCACAGAGAACTTCGAGCAGCTTGAGTCGGTCGATTTCCGATTCGCCCATGCCGATGATCCCGCCGCAGCAGACCGACATGCCCGCTTTTTGCACGGAGCGAATGGTGTCAAGCCGGTCGTCGAAGGTGTGGGTCGTGACGATGTTCGGATAAAACTCGGGGCTGGTATCGAGATTGTGATTGTAGGCGGTGACGCCGGCGGCGCGAAGCTGACGCGCGGCCTCGGGCGTGAGCGAACCGAGCGTGACGCAGACTTCCATGCCGAGCTTGCTGACCTCGCGCACCGTTTCGAGGACCGAGGCGAATTTGGCGTCATGTTCCGTGACGCCCTTCCACGCCGCGCCCATGCAAAAGCGGGTGCTGCCGTTGGCGCGGGCGCGCTCGGCGGTTTCGAGAATGCGGTCGAGCGGAAGGAGAGTTTCCTTTTCCAGGCCGGTATCGTAATGGGAGCTTTGCGAACAGTAGGAGCAATCCTCGCTGCAGCCGCCGGTCTTGATGCTCAGCAGCGTGCAGAGCTGCACCTCGTGCTCCGGCCAGTGGGCGCGATAGGTTTCGCGCGCCTGCTGGATCAGGTCGAAAAAAGGCTGGTCGTAAATCGCGCGGAGGGAGGGCAAGTTGTGTCGCGTCATGATGAAGCGGGGAGACTAGCGCGAAAGGGTGCCGTGCGGCAAGGAGGCAAGAAGCCGGGCAGTGTCCTAATTTGGCTTTCAGCATGATCCCGAGCGCGAACGAGCCGATTCTTCGACAAGGGTGAACCGTCGCCTTGCCTTTAGTCCTGAGCCTGCCGAAGGATCAGGATGACGGATGACTTGGAGAACGAGTTTAGTAAAGAGTTCGGATTATTCCATCGCACTCGCTTTTTTACCGATCTGGGTAAAGATTATCCCGTGCACAAACACGAGAGTCAGGTCGATCTGACCATTGATCATATTCTGGAAGACGAGGCCCTGCGCCATCGTCTCTTTCCCGTTACGCGCGAGCGGATCTTCCTTGCCCATGCCGGTGTCGCCCCCCTTCCCGGCCCGACCGTGGATACGCTCAAGCATGAAGCCGAGCGCGCTTCCATCGCCCAGGAGAGCGCCGATTTTATGTCGGAAGTCGAAGCGATCCGCCGCGTGGCCGCCCGGTTGATCAATGCTTCCAGCGACGAGGTTGCCCTGCTCGGCCCCACTTCTCTGGGATTGAACATGGTGGCCAACGGACTCAAATGGCAGAAGGACGACGAGGTGGTTTTTTACCCGGACGATTATCCGGCGAATGTCTATCCGTGGCAGGCGCTCTCGGAACAGGGTGTGCGCGTTATTCCTCTTCAACCCGAACGTCCGGGTGAAATCACGCCCGACCTCGTGCTCAAGGCGCTGACGTCCCGCACCCGTTTGGTCGCGCTCGCTTCCTGCCACTACCTGAGCGGATTCCGTCTCGATTACGAAGGCATCGCCGAGGAGCTCAACCGCCGCAATGTTCTCTTTTGCCTGGATGCCATCCAGTCGCTCGGGGCCACCACCGTCGATGTACGGCATATCGACTTCCTGGCCGCCGATTCGCACAAGTGGATGCTTGGGCCGCTCGGAGCCGGGATCTTTTACGTCAAGCGCAAGCACTTCGACATTCTCCGCCCTTCTTTGCTCGGTGCGTGGAATGTGCGTTCTCCCGGTTACGTCGCCCAGCCCGATATCCGGCTGGAGGAAACGGCCCGGCGCTATGAACCGGGTTCCCTCAACTGGCTGGCGCTGCAGGGCATGAAAACCAGTCTGGAATTGATCCTTGGCCTCGGCGTCAAACAGATCGAGGCGCGCTTGCTTGACCTGCGCAGCTTCACGGAAGACAAGCTTCTCTCTTCCGGCTTCCGGGTTTTTGGCCACACCAATCGCCGCTCGCAAAAATCGGGGATCGCCACGATCGCCATTGAGGATAAGGAGAACGCGTTGGCCCTGACCCGCAAGCTGCGCGACAACAAGATCGACGTTTCCCTGCGCCAAACCCGGACGGGCCTTTCCTGCCTGCGACTTTCCCCTCACTTCTACAATACCGAGAGAGAGATCGAGGAAGTGATTAGAACCCTATCCCACAATTAACCAAGGGCGCGGACATTAACCAAGGGCGCGGAAAAGAACAAAATCCTCTTGTCTTAAATGGCGCTTTCCGTATTCTCACCTTTCCCCAACCTTAGCACTTCCCATGAAAAGAACGTTCCAACCCTCCCAAAAGCGCCGTGTCCGCCAATTCGGCTTTCTAGCCCGTACACGCACCAAGGCCGGTCGCGCCATCCTGGCTCGCCGTCGGGCGAAGGGCCGTGTTCGTCTGGCCGGTGCGGGAACGGAACGCAAATTCGCGCGCCACACCCAAGCCTAAGCCCGTCTGTTGGTATTCGCGCTCAAGCGCATTCGGAGTCCACTCCCGTTTCCTCACAAAAGCTTCCCCGCACCCGGATCATCCGTCGGCGAACTGTCTTTGATGCCACGCGTCTCAAGGGTCGCCGGGTCCATAATCGCTGGATGGCGCTTAATTTTTTGCCCCTCGACCCGGCTCGCCCCGATACCGGCACCGTCGCTTTTCTCACCCCCAAACGACTCGGCGCGGCGACCCAACGCAACCGGCTGCGGCGGCGCATGCGGGAAATTTACCGGCGGCACGTGGCCAAATCCCCTGAAAATTCGTATCTCGTTTGGGTGGCACGCCCTCCCGCGCTTGAATTGGATTTCGAAGAGTTGAAGAAATGCATGACGCAGCTTCGGCAGAGGATGGAGCATTCCGCGTAAATGGTGGCCGTCGCCGTCTCGACGGCGGGGAAGTAAAGAACCCTGGAGCAGGCTCTGGGGCATTGGGGAAAGGATCCGTTCGGCCTGTAGCGGCGGTCTATGACCGCCGGCGAAAAGACAAGCCGTGTTGCCTATCCACGGCGGTCACAGACCGCCGCTACAGACTGCACTCTGTAAGCTTCGGGGAATTAGACCCAACGAGATTAAAACTACTTGGGCTGAAACCGGCGCCCCCTTATAGTCCACCCCAAGCCATGTCCACGATGTTTGCGAGAGAGAAATCTGGAGGATTCCCGATCCATCGGTAAGGATTCATGCAAATCCAAATTTTCCAATCCGGCGTGGTCATGGGGCCTTATACCGAGAAGCAGGTGCGCCAGTATCTCGCCGAAGGCCGCATCCTGCCGTCCGACATGGCCCGGCTGGACAAGAAAGCCGAATGGACCACGGTGGAACACGCGTTAATCGTGTCGGGTGTGCTGTCCAAAATGCCCAAGTCTGCCACAAAGACCAAGGTTTCCGCCGGTTTTATTCCCGCTGCGGTCCCCCCGGCAAGAAACCCGGGTTCGGGGCCGATTCCCAGACAAGCCCGAGTTTCACCGGTCATCCCCATGGCCGAACCCGATGACTCCGACAAAACGACCCGACTAATCAAACCGACCTCTCCGGCCCCTGCGGCCCCTGGGATTCGTCCGGCCAAGTCACCGACACCACAAAATAAAAGTCCCAAGGTGGTTAAACTCGCCACGTCCGAATCCCGGATAAGCACCAGGAGAACTCACGAACAACCTCCACCCTATCGAGCTTTCCTCTGGTTATTTGGTGGTTTTGTCCTGCTGACATCGCTCGCAGTCGGCGCCGTCGGATTCTCTTTTCATTGGGACTATCCGTCCGCCTTCAAATACCTGCAGGATCAGGCCCAAGACCTGACCGTTCTGGTCTCGGGCTCGGAGAAAAAAAAGACCCCCGATATTACCCCTACGCCGACCCCTTCTCCATCCCCCGAACCGGCCCAACCCGATCAGTTAACGGCTCAACCCGCCGCCTCGCCCGCTCCGGTGCCTGCCCCCACACCGGAGGTCACCCCCGTACCTTCTCCCGAACCGGCCGCTCCGCTTACTACTCCCGAGGTCATCGTTCCTTCCCCATCACCCGAACCGGCAGTTCCCGCTCCGTCCAACCAGGACTCCAACCCAGCCGTCCCCCAACCAACGGCCTCCGCAACGCTTCCCCCCATTATCGATACGAATTCGCCGCAGGGCTACCTGAACCGGGGCGATGCCAAAACCGCCCATGGAGATTTGGACGGCGCCATCGCCGACTACACGCAGGCCCTTAAACTCGATCCGAAATTGGCCGATGCCGCCTGCGATCGTGGCCTGGCCCGGCAAGCCCAGGGAGACCTCGACGGGGCCATCGCCGATTATACCGAAGCGCTTAAGATCAAGCCGAAGTTTACCATTGCCTACCGCAATCGCGGGCTGGCCCGGCAAGCCCAGGGCGACATGGACGGGGCCATCGCCGATTACACCCATGCGCTGAGCCTCGATACCAAGGACGTCCAGGATTACTACAATCGCGGCCAGCTCAAACAGACCAAGGGCGATCTCGACGGCGCTCTCCGTGATTTGCAGGAATATTGTCACCTCTCTCCTCCGGATGATTTCTATTCCCACTATGCCCATCTCTACATCTGGACAATTTCCACCCGGCAAAAGCATATCCAGGAAGCGGACCGGGAATTAACCGATGCACTCGGCCAGGGATGGAAACGGTCCGACACTGATCTGACCAGAAGTCTCGCGGAATTTCTCCTGGGCAAAATCGCCGAGGCTGATTTGGTTCTCTCGATCGCCCCCCTGCCCGATGCGAAGAAGGACGCCGGACAACATTGCGAAGTCTGGTACTTCGCGGGCATCAAACGGCTGCTCCTGGGCGACCAGGCCACCGCCATCGACTACTTTCACAAATGTCTCCAAACCGGCCAAAAAAATTATTGCGAGTACCTTCTCGCCCAGGCCGAATTGAAGACTCTGGGGGTTGGTTCTACGCCCTGAAGCTCGGGATAATATTCCGCGGCCTAGAGGCGAATTTTTTAAAGGCCAGAGGACGGCGCTCAGCGCTTCTGGAATCAACATGCTTTACCAGTAGTGTCCAATCTTAACTACCACAGGGGCAATTGGTTGCAATCATAGGGATTTCGGTTCGCATCATAGGTCTTTGTAAGCAGTTCATGGAGAGGGATTTGTTCAAACGGGGTGATGCTCAAAAT
>Ga0307511_10000222_pt1 | contig 57435 bp, 75 predicted proteins | sample 13_EM_MG_FD_200266 | JGI IMG/M metagenome (GOLD analysis project Ga0307511, IMG submission 200266) | Populus trichocarpa ectomycorrhiza microbial communities from riparian zone in the Pacific Northwest, United States - 13_EM | ecosystem: Host-associated > Plants > Roots > Unclassified | place... | reverse complement strand
GCTATTTGTTTTTAGAGAGTAGCGCAACGTTCTGTTAATCTGGCAGAGATGGTCGCGCGTGACCAAAATCACGTGATCCAGTTTCCGACCACGGCAGGTCCCGCCCGCTTTAGGGCAGGTCGGGTAGATTCCAATCTCATTGGCCGGCAAAGCTCCCTCGATTTCTTCTCACGAATTCTCATCTCACGAACGGAGCGGAACAGTAAAGTTCGCGGTTAGTGGAAGTGGGAAGAAGGGTACGCGTCTGCATTTTTGCCCTAGTTCGACCGAGCTCACACCTCCGACCCCGTAGAAGAGTGAAAGTCATTTGTAAGGATGTTCGGTGCCAGGAAGGCTTGTTATAAATGTGGTAATGGTGTGTCGGCTCCGTTCTATATCATTCGTGCATAGGCTGACGTGGTTTAATTGATGCAGTTGGCCATCTTGCGTAAGTTATCACTCTCTACACCCTTTTCGGCTTTTGACCGTCGCGTAGCGCCGACTGTGCGGAGGAAAGGCTCTGCTTCAACTGCAAGAAGCCGGGTGCATTTTTCTCAGTCTATGGTGACCGACCCTCTGGACTAACCCACGTCGTCTAGGTCACGAATCTCCGTCCTGCCCGTTGCCCCGCACCTTCGCTCACAAACAGTGCTTTTCGTGCGGAGGCATTGGCCATATCCAGTCCGATTGCCCTACCCTAAGAATTCAAGGCCAAACCAGCAACCAGAAGTGCTACGTAGGTACTCTTGTCCATGATGTAATCAGGTAACCCTCATCCAGCCATAGCAATGCGGCAGGCTTGGCCATATTGCACGCTTGTGCCCTCTCTCTGGTCCCGGTGGTATGAACTACGCATCCCGGGCACCCCCTCAAGGTAGACTCAACACTTCTACGTTACCCCCCGTCATCTGTTTCAGGTGCCGGGGGCCAAACCACCTCGCGAAGTGAGACCACCTATTTTCGCCCTGTTGCCCAATGCTCATATCACCGAAGAGATTGCCTTGCCAGCCCTAACGGTCTTGAGCCCGTGGCTATAGCCAAGGGTCGAATCTGCTACAAGTGCCACCAGGAAGGGCATGTAAGTACCCAGACCGCCTACCGTCGTTCCAACGGCTTATTCGCGAACCCAGATCGCGAGGGACTGCACTTCGGAGTGATATCACTGTATTTCGGCGCATAATCCACGGTTCTCTCAATGAGGACGATTTTTCCTGTTACTCTGTACAATATTGACCAGGCCTTCTCCGGTCTTTTGCAATCCATCAACATCTGAGCCTCTCCTGCGACATTGAGGTCTTGCAAGCATACGCCTGACTGGCAGGCGGGGCGCGCGCCCTCAAATGAAAAGACCCCCTTTTCTTCGTCTGTCGTCGCGATCGATAAGCCATCTTCTTAACTCTATCCATCGTATGACCACTGGACGACAATCCGTGCTCCGACTGGTTATGAAATGAAAATTTCGTGGTCGGTGATGATTCCTGACACATGGCCGCACGGGGTGGTTCTCCCCAATAGCACAGGTTATCACCCCAAATTCTGACACCTGAAGATCTGGGTCCCGGCCGGTCGATCTTAATCTCATCCGATCCATCAGCCCACCTCCCCGCTGGGGTTTTCCGCCACAGACGATATAAGTTCCCGGGGGTATCCTCTCGATTTCCTTGGGTCCCCCTCTCGCTTCCCCACCCATGGTACACTACATTCTCTCCGCTCTGCGAGGCAACTAACCGCCGTCTAACAGAACTGGTATCATCCGGCTACCGCGTCTCTTGACCCAAAAGGTCAGCTTCACAGAGTCGACGCTCCATCGTGTTTCTTGTGAGGTTGCCTGTCGGTCTCTCTTTGGGACGCGAGTACGCCGAGAATCGTGGTGAGTGCGCCTATCCCCAGCTCGAGTTTGCCGTTCCGCTGAGCCTCCGTAGGTCGTACGCCTTCACTGAGACCGGTATTCAGCCTTGCAAGAAAGGGTGTCGTGGGCCTGTGCCGCTGAGCTGGACGTCCAAGAGGGGGGTTCGATTTTGTTCATGGTAAGCTTTCTCTATTCCGTGCAATATCATGGTACCCGCTGGTCATCGATTCATCTTCCATCCCCGCTGCCCTTCTGCTCGTGTTTCCCATCATGCATCTGATCGTTCTGTCTCCACGTTTTTAGGTTTACGTGTGGCCCTTGTACTAGCCTCTTATTGTGTTCCCCGGGGTATTGCAGGTGGCCACATGTTTCGCTGCAAAGCGGCGAGACTGAAAACTCATGCGTCGGATTGTATTTTACGACCATTTGCAAATACGATTCATTTGTTTGGGTCCTCATTTTCGCTCCTGCGTGTACATGGATGAACCCCCGTTTCTCCCACAACCCCACGACCGGCCCCAGGTATGATACGCACCCTCCCCATCACGTGGTGACAACATATCTCCACCGCCCAGCCATTCGTCGATCACTTCCGTAAATCCTGGAACAAGGAAGAAAGATTCACCACCCCATACAGGCTGGCGCCATGGAGCTATAATATCCCGAGGGTACCCTTTTTTGTGGTTGGATTTGCGGAGGTTGTCCCGGCCCGAGTCGAGGCTAGGGAAACGATCGTGCAACGGATGGAAACGGGGGTGTTTTTAAAATGGAACGTTTTTTTAGTCAAACAATTGAATATAAGCCGTAAGTAAATCGAGAGGCGCGTCTGCAAGCCAAACCTAATCCAAGGCAGGTCGGAGGAACTGAAAACGCCATTACTCAATTTCTGATGCAACGTGGTATGCCCACTTCTTGGGCGTAAATGACCCAAAACTCGACGTGAGCCACGAGGGGAGCCCTACAACGCCACGACCCTCGGTCTGGGCCTAGTGGGGGGCCGGGGGATTACACCATCATGATGTGTAAGATTTTTAGGGTGGCTGCCAAGAGCCCAAAGCGTCGGGCATCACATCTGATTGACACCGGAAGTAGATGGGTCAAGATAATGATATGGAGCAGTTCGTTCTAGTTGCCTCCTGGCCGCGTCAAATGTTCCCCGATTTATCATCGTGACAGTGTCGACCCCCGAGCGGGTTCATTGTTTTTGTGCGGGGTGGGGCTGTGACAATCTCGGAAAGTGTATTATTACAACGACACAGCGAACGTGATAAGACAATCCCGCAAACCAACTCCAACCAAGGAGGCTGGGGCTAGACCCCTGAAAAGGGGGTCCAGGAAACCCGCGGCAGCCTCAAGCCAAAAACTTGGCGACCGTGTCCATGTAAAGACCCCGCTCTTCCCACATCGGAGTATGGCTCGAGTGTTGGAATTTGACATGGGCGACATTGGGTATGTTGTCCAGGAATGGTTGGATTACGAAGTCTTGGGCGATGTCGTGAACGCCGTTGATCACTAGGGTGGGAACCTGGATGTCCTTCAATCGGTCAATAATTGTCCAGCTGGAGAGGACAGGAGCCCTATCAAAGCGGTGACAACCGTTATCAGTTCCCCGTGGGGTTCAATACAGAAGCGGGAGCGAACCACACATTTTAATGGACACGTTCGGATCCGCAAATATGGCATCGAACGAAGCATTCAGCGGCGCTGGCCACGGCTGCACGGTGCATCCATGCGAATTGTAAAAGATGGTAAGGGCGGCACGGTATCGGACCGGATCACTGAACCCGGCCATCAAACCCTCCTGCACAACTCTTGGGAACGGAGAGAGTAACTGGATCTGCGACTGTGTCCACAGTGGCATCGACGCCAACGAATCCGACAGTACGAGTTTGTTGAGCCCCGGGAGGTGCGCCACGGCGTACTCCGCTGCCAACATCCCTCCCCAAGAGTGTCCGAGGATATCAAAACTACTACCGCATTTGAAGAAACTGATGACGTTTTTGAGTTCGCCCACGAAGAGACCGAGGGTCCAAAACTTGTCGGGTTGAGAGTCGAGGTGGGTGGAACGGCCGTTGCCTATTTGGTCATAGAAGATGACGGGACGAGTGGAGGAGAGGTCTTGAATCGAGTCCATGTAGTCGTACGAAAATCCCGGTCCGCCATGCAGGACGAGGAGGGGGCGATGGAGCGGAACAGATTGTGGGGGTGTGTAAGCGATGTACCAGGTTTGGTATTGCGAACCCTGGTAGGTGAATGGGATATAGCCGGTTTTGGCCGCCGCAGTCGCCAGGGTATAGAAGGAGAGGAGGTATAGAAACAAGTTAACGAAAGGCAGACCCATTGCGAAGGGGAACCGCGATACAATTCGGGATGGGAGACTAGGGTGGGGCCAAGGGAGCTGACTCTTTATAGCGCATCACCACCCGCGGCATCAAAACATCAAGGGGGAGCTCGCGGGAGACCGCGCGGGTGGGGGAAGAACAACTGTCCTATCCATGGTCGAGCGAAATGTGTGGTTCAGAGGAGCGGGACACCAAGACGTCAGAATCTCCATTCTGAACACGGGCTTGGTTGGATAACAGGCTGGCGCCAGCGCGATGCATTTCTTGGAGAGCGTAAACTCGTCGAAGACCGGAGACACTCCGTGACGGGGGTTTTAGTGGTAATAAGACTAAAGAGACCACCTGGTCGAAACAAGTGATCTCTGGAGGATACTTACCTGATGCAAATCCCACATGGGGTCGTAAGCAGAGGCCAGGGCGGAAGGCCGGTACCTCCGGGTGTCGGTTAGAGCACTGGGAAAGAAAAAGAAGGTATAGCGCCATCCTTCCTGCGTTTCGTCATTCTTTATGGCCCTAAGGAAGGATGGTTTGTAGAGTGGCACCCGCGACAACGATTTTGGATGTGACGGCTATTGGGGGTGCTGGGAGGAAGTGACGGAGCCGTCCCTTGCTCTACTGCCTCGGCAAATCGTGGTGATGTACGATACCAAGGATCTAGTGTGGTTCTACCCTGCCCAGGGGGGCTACGCCAGGCTTAGAGTGAGGTGGAATTAACATACGAGTGGTTGAACATACTTGAGGTGTTTATCGACGGGTCCCGCCACCTTCGCGGAACCTTCGGTGCACGGACCGGGATGTTAATTAAAATGCAGTAACGAGGGGCGGCACCCTGTCCCGTGACGCGTATGGGCAGGTACGAGGCCGGGATATGCGGTTGCAAGTGAGTGGGGAACTCGCTTCCCCTGCATGATGGAGATGCAGATTATCAACAAATGTTTCAAGACTAGAGAATCAATACGATCAGAGTGGACCAGAAAGCCTGTTAGAACGAATATCTGAAACCTGACATCAACCGGAGGAAAGTCTTCCCCCAGTAGCTGAGGATCCTTTCTCCTAGACGCCCGGATCACCAGCGGTAATCGTATCATTCCTCGTCCGGTCTCACGGGGGCCGTAGATTAGATAGACCGTTCTCCAGGGAATAGAACCCCAATCTTGGTCCGGCAGCCAGGCATCGCGGCATCGACCGGCTCGCACACTGAGTTCAATGCGGCAGCCTAGTCTGTTCATCTGTGTCGAGTCGGCATCGACTTGCGGTTCACGCCGGAGCGAACCGTCGACTTCTGCGGACGACAATAATGGAGTTACGGCCGAGACCCAACTCGACTGTGTTGGAACCTGGAACCAAGTACAGCGACCGGTCCACACATTGACCAGAACAAGTCAGTAACCTAGCCGCCCGTTCACTTTTCGGTCTGTAGGGTCGTCAGCAATCCCAAATTTGTGGGGAGATATATCGTCAATTTCGGGAGTGGTTTGGTAGCGTGATTGCGTTATGGGCAGGGAATCTGGCATCGTGCGTCATGCGGGGTGCAGAGCTCAGATACGATCAAAAGGCAAACAAAGAATTGGGGCTCTATTCTTTGGAGAGCGGGCTACCAAATTGACAACCGCTATGAAAGGAAAGATAGTGTACAGTGCGTATTCTCCTAAGACAGGATGATGTACTACCGTACTTATCGAGCGTAGGCCTTAGGGGTAATAAATAGACACGTCGCTTATATAAATTATGGTTGTGTGGATCAACCTGGAAGTTCAAGAATCCAAGAACTTTCCGACAACCTCCATGTATGCGGGTCGCTCCTCCAAGAACGGGGTGTGGGTGGAACCCTCGAATTTGTGGTGTTGGACGTTCGGAATGCCGTCGAGGAGGGGCTGAATGACATAATCCTTCGTCATGTCGTTTTCCCCTCCGTTGGCCACCAAGGTCGGGACCTGGATCTTAGAGAGTCGATCAATTATGGTCCATTCTTGGAGCGGGCCGGTCCTGTAAGATTTCAAATTTTATTTTAGTGTGCGTGAGTATGAAAACCCATCATCGATCACGTACCACATCTTAACATCAGCAGTTGGGTCAGCGAACAAGTAGTCGAAGGAGACCTTGAGATCTTGTGGCCAAGGGTTGAGATTAGTGCCGTGGACGCTGAAATACTGCACCAACGCCTCTTTGTGGTGGGGGTCGGCCCAACCGTCCATCAGAGATTGCTTGGCCCGGGAAGGGAATGCCGAGATCATTTCGATTTGCGATTGACCCCACAACTGAGTGGACGGGGGCGAATTCGAAAGCACGAGCTTCTTCAAACCCTCCGGCTGTCTGACCGCGAACTCCGAAGCCAACATTCCGCCCCACGAATGACCCAACACATCGTACTCCTTCAAGCAGAAATGGGCGATGAGGCTTTCGAGTTGTTTGACGAACAAGTCGACGGTCCAGAACGAGGGGGGCTTGTCTTGCAAGTGGGTGGACCGCCCGCCCCCGATTTGGTCGTAGAAGAGGATCGGTCGACCAGACAAGTCGCGGAGGGTTTGCAAGTAGTCGTAGGACAATCCCGGACCGCCGTGCAAGACGATGAGAGGGGTCTTCGTACCGCCTTCACGACCGAAAACCTGATAATAAGTGTTGAAGGTCTCGTTTCCGTAACTGAAGGAAGAAGTTCCGGCGTCGAGGGGAGCCGCCTGCGTGAGGTTGACCAACGTGGCGGCGACGAGGGAGAGAGTCCAACCGAGCTTGGAAAACATGATGAAAGAACGGAGGAGGGTGCGGGACCTCGATGGGGAACAGAGGGGAGGCACTGGGTCTGTTGGTCCTGGTTGTGAGTCCTTATATCCATTTGGTGAGCGGGGAGCCCGGGAAGTTGATCAGTATGGAACACCGTCGTAGAATGGGGTTTAGATGTCATGAGCAAGGTCTAAGCTTCGCCCACCGCGCCTTCTATCGATATAGATGATCAAGTGCGCCCATGTGGCGCCAACGCCGGCCGTTTCGTGGTTCGCAGACTCCAATTGGGTCATCATGCATCATGGGTTACAAGGCGGGGAATGCGGGAGTGCAAAGGTGAACGCGTGGATACGCTTGGGGATCATTGATCTCCAATCGACCTCAGGGACATGGATCCTCCGGAGGGGCAATTTTGGGGTCCAGGAGGGTGATAACAGATCCCACCAAGAAGATCGGATCAAGCCGACAGGTTTTATGATCTTGGTCAGGGTATGTGCGACTCAGAGAGCAAGGAACTCTACATCGCGTGGTTAGTCGTTCGTCGATGAGGGAAGGCCAGCATATTCCCGGAGGCAGTTGGCGGCCGCGGTTACTGGATTACCACGCGTGAAACTCGTCGGCCGCCGAAGGCAGGCCTGGGGCACATTATCAAAGGTTGATGTTGAAGGCGAATGCGGCTCTACGCGAGGGGTGAGGGAGCGTCACGTGAGCTCGTGAGCTTACGGGCGGGGGGAGGGATACAAAATCCATCTCACGCCATGTATGGACTAAAAAACATGAAAACTTTCAGCTATACCAAGACGCTCGTACCTGCACCCCAACCCGCACAATAAAGCCCAGAAAAACGTGTTGTTGAAAGATAAAAGCCCATCCTACTGATGGAGGTCAAGTGATGGCTAGGTTAAAAGGTGATCCATGTCGGCTGAATCCCTTTACCATAATCGCATCCACCGCCTCATCACAACGGACAATATTTTGGAGCGGGACGTTGGCCATACACCCTAATTGGGAGGCGACAGTAGTCCGTTGGCTGGGTGGCGGTGGTGCGTGGTGTCCTGGGATGGAACGGTTCCGCTCGGAGGACTTCGAGTACAGATGCTGAAGGGTTCGTTAACCTCGGTGTCATGGCGTGGAGTATTGCCCTTTGACGCCTTGGGACTACGAATTCTACGAACGGTAGAAGTTCCCTGTGAATTGTACATCAGAATACGCTCGCGCAGCCGTTCGTGACCTACCCGTAAGGCATCGGGTCTATTTGTCCCCCACAGTGCACTCTCCTGTGGTAACATAGTCCGTTCCGGCCGTTTTTAATAGTAGGGCTGACCTCCTGAAGATCCTATGAATTAAGTACTGCTGCGGTCGCGCAGCGGCTTGATTTTGGCGGGGGCCAAACAAACATAAACAAACACACTCACTTCGCAGGCGCCGCCAATCCCCGGGTCAAACCTGGATGCAAGTGGTTCCGGGTTGGGGTTGTCGACGCGTCGCTCGTCGTCCGCCATGGCAGTTGAGGACGTTCTTTGGAATGCCTGATCTCTCCTCGCTTTCTCGATTCCCAGGGTCGACTTCCGGGGGCACGAAACAGACGTATAATACCCAGCAGGTTTTACCGTAGGCCATCCGGAATCCCACCTCCGTATGTTTGTTTCTAACCGGCGTCCCGCAGCTATACCCGGCAGCAGCTATATGAAGTCGTGGCAGATGTGGACTCTTACAATAGATTCATCCCGTTCTGTACCGGCTCAAAGGTGCTCAGTCGAAGGGAGCCGCTCAAGGGCCTCGAGACACCTGATGCGTTCAGCGTGGATGCGGAGCTAACTGTTGGCTTCCTGTCCTTTACTGAGAGCTACGTGAGCAAGGTCATCTGTTCCCCTTACGGTTCGGTTAAAGTGAGTCTTAGCCCCTGCGGAGCACCGACTCTTGTGTACTGACACCGTTCTCTCTTTCGTAAGGCTGTCGCATCCTCCTCCACACCACTGTTCAAAACCCTTGAAACCACCTGGAAATTTGAGCCCGTTACGAGTGCCACTGGGAGTGAGAAGTCTACTCTCGTCAAGTATGATATCGCCTTTGCATTTGCGAACCCCCTTCACGCCGCTATCTCGGCCAAATTCTTTGGACAGGTTTCAGGCCTGATGATGGGCGCGTTTGAGGATCGATGTGGGGAAATGTATGGGCGGGGCGGTGGGCGATGACGTCCGTTGGTGAAACCCTCGTAACTACCGGAGATCAAATGTCAGAAGGGTAGCGAGGGGTCAATAGTACACTGAATATTTCATGCGAGGATGTGACTCCGTAGTGCCGGGATCGAATTTCCGTCGGTGGCGATACGTCCCGTTGAAAAACGCGTCCATCCGGGATGGTTCGAGGCACGACCACCCACCGTCTCCCATCCTAAGCTCGCCAGAGTTCTCCTGCTCAGTTCCCAGGGAGGAGGAAGGAACATCGCATATCGATTCCCACAACCGACGGCTCCATATATCCCCATCCAATACAAACCGGGCCCTCCTGGCGGCTGCCAAGTCTCCCCCGCGATTTTGGCTTTTCCTCTCTGACGAGGGCCTCCCATGTCCGGTCCATCGATTTCGACCGATTCCTTCAGGTATGTCACAAATGATCACTTTTCAACGCCGGCGTGTCCATTAATCACTCCCCCGCATTGCGTGACCCGCCACATAGAAATGATGACGACTCTCGCTCCCCGACGCCCACCTCTCAGACACCTTCTTCATCTTCCTCGGGGCACAGGCGGTACCGGGATACCGACAGGACCTCCACTATAACCACGACTACGACCTCTAATGGCCTTGCACTCGATTTGGTTCACGATAGCAAACGGAGCTCAAAGGTCCCTGAACGCTTCCGGAAGGATCGGGAACGGGTCCACTCTGAACGAACAACCAAACAACTGATTCGACTGCTGATACACGAAGAGTACGAGACGAAACAAATACAGAGACTCCTCCAAACCGCTTTCGAACGATTGGACTCCGAGACCCGACGGGTGACCGAGGCGGAAGGGAGGGTACTGGAGATCGCACAGAGGTTCACCGCGGTTAACGAAGCAAGGATTCAGGCCCAGGGAGAGGCGGCCAAGCTGAGCGCAGAGCTGGGGTTGTACAAGCTACAGCTGGAAAATGCTCAGCAGGAGATTTTCAGAGCTCAGGACATCTTACGCAAGGTCGAGGACGAAAGAGACGATGCTGCCGCTGAGGCTACCGAAGCGCGGGACACAGCTAGGAAGTACCGCGAGGATCACGTCGTCTATCTCGCCAGGGAAGAAGGCAGAAAGATGGGCTATATTGAAGGCATGCGCCACGCACAGATGGGCTACGTCGGTACCAAGACCATCGAATTCTCCAACAATCGCACAGTGGACGCGATTTCAAATCGAAAACTGCTCATGGATGAGCCGTTTGATGACACCCTTCGGAACGTGTTCGATGACGAACAATCGATCACGGACGATGGAATCTCCACCATTCGCAGTCGGCCGCTCTACATGTCACGGAACGTTGCCCGCGATGTCGAGTTGACGTCCAACGCTCCGAGACAGTCTCAAGCCGCTTCTCACCATCTCAACCTTGGGTCTAACCGGGCGACTACTTGGGCTGGCCGCTCACCCACGGATGAGAACTTCCCGATACCCGTTCACAATGGCTTTCCTGCTACCCACCCGGAACCCCCCATACCACCCGATGGTTGGATCCCTAGGTCCGAGGATGGCTCGCATATGACAATCCCGCCGCCTCACGAGTTTGATAGAGTTGTCAGGCCACCATCGAGCTCTTCGGGAAGGACCTGGACTACCGCTTCCGGAATCCAGAACCGCCTCAACAGGGTCTTCGGTTCTTCCCGTCACGCTAGGCAACCATCGGATGTTCCCAACGTAGCCGTACCGATACCTGGCTATCCTCGAAGCTCCCCCACACCCCCCAGCCCCCTCTCAACAACGTTTTCACAATTCGATATCACGGCGACCGAACCAGACATGTCTGAGGATGCTCGCCGGAAGTTGAGCGTGATCCAAGAGGGAAGCGTTGAGGCCACACCACCGATTAGTGCGGGTAGGTCTCGAGCGGAAAATGTTCGCACCCCTGCACTGGAGACGGACTACGGGTATTCGCCGACGACGAACTTCACGATCAGAAGTCCACAAGCAGAAGAGGAGCAAGTCGCGTTAATGGATGTTATAAGGAGTAACCCGTACAAGAGTGGACCTGGTGGGGGTGACCACCGTTCGATGCACAGTCTGCAGAGATTGGCGGACGAGTTGAGGTACTCGGATCCCGATTTGGTTGACAGCTGGAGGAGATCCACGGTCAATGAGCCTCCGGTATGTGTTTTGCCTTTGTGTCGTTCGGAGTGTTCGGTCTCACTGTGAATAGATCCAAAACACGTATAGTCCACCCAGACGGCATCCGCAGAACCTGACCACGCCCGCACCATTGAGCCCTTCGAACGGTCTCACACCGCACAGTTTGCCGAGGAATTCCACTGGCTCAAGCAATATCGGAATCGGAGTCCATCCTCCCGTGCGTTTTCTTGTTCTGACGTGACGCGAGTAAATCGCTTACGAGTGGGTCCGCACCTCCTTCTGCTAGACCGACTCGGATGGTTATGGTAGTCAGTCGGGGCAGAGCCCCGCCCCTGGGATGTTGAGTCCACACGCGTCATCCAGACAGCCTTCGCCTTATCAACAACAATCCCCGCGTATGGTGCCACTCCGAACCGGCAGTCCAGCCGTCGGCTACGACAGGCCTGGGGCGCTCCGTCCCGTGTCTCCAGCTCAATTGTCTCCTCTGGAGAGAGATCCTCGGGACAAACGACGGGTGAGGCACGATTCTGTCAATGGCAGGTCTGGGTCCCCATATCGTACATCCCCGGGCTTGCCATCTCCACGTCCCAGTCATTCGCCACACATATCTGTTCCATCGATATCCGTGTCACAAGCGCCGAGGCAAGGTAGCTCGCCAGCGCACAACAGGAGCTTGAGCATGAACGCAGGGGTGACACCCTTGCATCCGGGCAAACCCCTTTCCCCACTCTCGTCCACTATGTCTCTTGGAGACGGATTGAGCGTGCAGCCAAGGTTGAGGAAGCAGCCGTCGGTTGCAAGCAGTTTATCGAGTAACCGATCATCATACAAGGCGTACGATCCGAAGGAGGCCTTGGACCCGGCGTACTTGGCTAGTCCAGCTAGAGAATACGTGCCATCACCAACGTATTCGCAGCAGAGGTCGAGGAGTGGGAGAGCGTAATCGATGTTGATAATAGACCCTATGGTGGAGTTGCGTAGGCCCCGCCTTTTTCTCGTCTTCCGATTTCTTGTGCCATATTCGTCTGATTGATCTGTATATATGTAGATGATCCAATGTTGGTTTCTCGCCTATGCGTTTCATTCCTGTGGACTCGTTAATTATCGTTGGCCAGTTCACGATGTATCCGTTATGATTCACTCTGTACACGAGCGGTATTGATACGAGCTTGACGAGAGTTGGGTAGTGTAGAACATGATATTATTATGATGTGAAATTTTTAGATGAAGCCTGGACCGGGGGTGGAGATATGCACCAGTGCCCGATAAGGAATTTAGTCCCACGAGTGTACGGAATACCCGGGCGGTGCCGAAACCCACCGCTGTCCATTTGGAGGTGGAGGACAAAGATGGGTTGGCCAGGAACGGAACGCTCCGACGCTGCGATTTCCCTTCTTTGGTAGAATGTTTGTTCTTGTTTGGTCGTAACCCTCAACCCAGCCGAACCCTCTGCCCAACCGTCTTTAAACTTTCTCCTTAACCGTGCTCGCCTCTCTCTTTCTATCCACAACAATCTCCCCTCACAACCCCCCACTCGCCCTCTCCCAGTGAGCTCACCGTCTGCTACGTTCCCCACCGCGTTCAGCCATTTCTCACTTGTCATCTCTCGCTCTCTATACAGATCTCAATCAATCACTTTCCCCACACTTTGACAGTGAGTATCTTGACGCGTCGCCAGCGTGTCACTCCCTGACCAACCCCCTCCTCCCAGATGTCTCAAACCCGTGAAGACTCTGTCTACCTTGCCAAGCTCGCCGAGCAGGCTGAGCGGTATGAAGGTTAGTTCTGTCCACTCGTCGCGCCCATTGACACGGTCTGACCTCCGCTCCGCAGAGATGGTTGAGAACATGAAGCGCGTGGCTTCCTCTGACCAGGAGCTTACCGTTGAGGAGCGTAACCTCCTCTCCGTCGCTTATAAGAACGTTATCGGTGCTCGCCGCGCTTCGTGGAGGATCGTCTCCTCTATCGAGCAGAAGGAGGAATCGAAGGGAAATGAGGCACAGGTCACCATGATCAAGGGCTACCGAGAGAAGATTGAATCAGAACTCGCCAAAATCTGCGAGGATATCCTCGAGGTCCTTGACAAGCACCTTATTCCCTCCGCCGCCACTGGCGAATCAAAGGTCTTCTACCACAAGATGAAGGGTGACTACCACCGTTACCTTGCTGAGTTCGCCACCGGCGATAAGCGAAAGGAGTCCGCCGACAAGTCCCTCGAGGCTTACAAGGCCGCCTCCGACGTTGCCGTCACCGAACTCCCACCTACACACCCCATCCGTCTTGGTCTTGCCCTCAACTTCTCCGTCTTCTACTACGAGATCCTCAACTCGCCCGATCGTGCTTGCCACCTCGCTAAGCAGGCGTTCGATGACGCCATTGCTGAGCTCGACACCCTCTCGGAGGAGAGCTACAAGGACTCGACTCTCATCATGCAGTTGTTGCGCGATAACCTTACCCTCTGGACATCGGACATGCAAGATTCTGGTACGTAAATTCTAACAGCTAGCCCACACGATCTGTTTACTGACCCACTTCGGCAGACAAGGCCGAGAACAAGGATGACGACGGTGCCGCCGGCGAGGAGTAAACGCCTCCGCCTGTTCCCCGCGATTGGATTTCATTCGTCGTGTCTGCTTTCCTTCCCATCATTTGCATCTCGGTTCCTGTTCCTCATTAGTTTTGACACCATCCACCGCAATTACCATTTCCCCTCATTATTCCACTCTTAGTACGCTTGGGCTGTCCCTTATATCGGAGCTTTTTTTTCGCCAATAGTAAGAAGCAAATTGAAAGAAGAAATGCATTCATGCACGAATGAATTGGTTGTACAAATGTCTGTTGCGTGATGATTCTCATTCCACCCTCCAATACCGTTGACCAACACAGACGCAGAAGACGATCCCAAGTCCAATGCTCGTGAAGTTGGAGATGAGGTACGTGTATCTGGGACCGTACATGAACGCGATGAACGCGATAAAGACGAGCGCCCAGGTTATAGCGGCCTTCTGAATTGCACTAGGGGGGTTTAACATTCGATCAGCGAGGTTGCTGATCTTGGGGAGCAACAGGCTTACGATTCGGTTTCGAAAATCTTGATGCTCCCCTGCTTCCTCACGCAGGTCCAGGTCCAGTCGGCAACCAGTAGCCAAGGGGCAACGTACAAGAAATTATGATCGCCATCAAATGGGGTAGTGTAACCCGCCGTCAAGAGCGTGCGCACCCAAACGGCCAGCACGGGGGCAGATAGTGGGAGGAGGAGCGTCGTCAGAAGTAGGAGGTAGGTGAGGAGAGTGTGGTTGTGTATCTGATTGGACAGGTGGCTTTCCGCCCGAACGTGATGGTTTGGACGGGAAGGAGGGAAAGGAGGAAATGATGGCGAGGCTGGGCGTGCGCTAAGGGATGAATCTTTGGATTTATGTGAGATCCTCCTCCACGAGGGAGCAGAGCAGAATGAAGAGACGGTGGTGTGGAAGAGTATCAGGTAGCTCCCGAGGAAAGCGACTTGCCATGGCACGAGGAAGAAAACCAACAGGAAAGCGATTACAATCGAGCCTATCGTCGTTCTTAGTCTGCGCGTTCGCATCGGGGGTTCGCGCTCGCGATCTTTCCCGCCCACGATCCGTCCTATGGTAGATACGACTGCCGCGGCGAGGTAGGTGAGGAGAGAGAGGAACCAGAAGGTGATGACGACGAGACCGGTGGAGAGTAGTACAAGGATTGGAGCGAGGGGGGTGAAGAGTGGCTCGCCGGAGAGTCCGAGGTATGCGGAGGAAGGGAGGGGGAAGGTGGCCACTAAGGAGGAGATTAAGATGAGACGAGGAAGGAGGGATTTAATGAACGTGGAGAGGGTTTGGCCGAGCGTTGGAAGGGAGGCCCCTAGTGTATGGTTCTTGTATTGAGTACGCATGCCGGGACATTGAATGCTCAGGATTTCTCACCGGTCTCATTAACTACCACGCGTAACCCTTGCCAGATTACGAGTGACGCGATTCCAATAGACCAAGTTGCCAGCACTGGCCAATACCTATACCCCCATCTCCCGACGGACGTCCACCAATCGATAGCTATGGTGATCGACTCTGGGTAACACGTCTCCGGCTCGCCGGAAGTGTACAGCGTCAAATTCAACCCATTGTTGGAAGAAGAGGTGCGAATGTAAGGTGCGGAGGCATGAGAATGAAGAAGGACTTGGCGGTAAGGTGGAGAGGTAGATGGATGAATACGATGGTAATGTGATTCAACGGGGGTGGTGTGAATAAGAAGGGGTGGGAGTAAGGTGTCTGGTCATTGTCAGTATATCGTAGATCAAAATTAGAGGGGATAACTCGGGCTTGCCTTTGCACGAGCGCGATGTAAACTTCGGTGTGAGGCGGTAGACCAACAACACGTTCGTCAGTAAACCCGGGAAAGTTATTTCGGTTTCGAGGGGTGGGTGGTTAGATGGTGGCTTTGGGAGAGGGACTGAGACCGGATGGAATAGCAAATCTAGACAACGCGGATGTGAGGATCAAGAGGGGTTGGTTGATTTGGTCACAAACCATATGGACTGGCGTCTGAGCGAACACGGAATGAGTCGTTGGTAAAGCCGCTGATGACCCAGCCCCCGCCGCTCGCCCCATCGACCTTAATGGCGACCCAGGAATCAGTGGAATCAGCTGGAATATTTCCTTTGAAGAACACGATCCCCTCCGTCTCGTCGCTCCCGGCTCCCGGAACCGGAAATTCTTGATGGGGGTGAGTCACCGGAAGCAAGTTCAACATCGCAGGTTGTAATGGAGTGCAATGTTTCGCCGACAATTCTCCAGGACCGGAACATCTGGAGATCGAGGCTCGCAATGAGCCTGGCCTGAAAGATGATACGGATCCGATCGCCCCTCCCGCAAGGTAGACCAGGAGACTGGTCGGATCAGCGTTCAATCTCCCACCCTCCGTTGTCTTCGGCGGACGCAGGTAAAACACCTTTGATCCACGGAACGTTGGGTTGACGAGTCTCAGTGTTGTACCAGAAGAGGAATCTGTTTCGGATTCCGGAATGACCTCGATCTGCGCGCCGTCGGCAGACGGAACGGAAGGGTCAAGGATAGGAGGGTATTCGCGCCCATTTCGTAACCACGCGTCTAGGGTGAGTGCCCGAGAAAGAGCAGTGGATGGTGAAGGGGTCAGGGCCGAGAGCTCCAGCGCTGCCCTGGCAACTTGCCAACGGGCCTGGTGACACCAAACCATCTCCCTATGTCCGATCCCGGTCCAACACCTCTCCATGCCGGAAGAAAATATCGTCTTTCGGAAGATGTTCGGGGAACTGGGTTCTGGGAGGATACATGATTCGGAGGGGACCATCGTGTCAGTCGCCCCCCCGCAGATCGAGACGATCGGCGTAGGATCGGAGGTGAGGTGTCCGTGATTGGTGGAGTATATGCCTTCTATGCGGTAATCGAAACGGGCAGGGGGTAGGGTGTGTGGAGTCGACATGGTAATAATGGCAGAGATATCCGGGGACGGGAGGAGGGACGTGGCTACCACACCCCCCATCGAGTGGCCCATAACCATGATCGGTGTATTTGGAGGGTATAGAGAGAGGATATACCGGATTGCGTCCAAGACGTAGGCACGCTCCGAGAGGAGTGTAGGTCCATGGAAGGCGGAGAGGTCTTCGTTGAATTCGACGGCAAATATATCCAGCGGTTTACTTGTTGGGGAGCGGGAGGAAAACTCGGGCGATATGACGTACGGGGAGGAGAAATACTGCCGTGTCGCAGAGGAGGCGATGGAACGTACTTGATGAGACGAACCTGCGTTTCCAGGAATGAAGAGTACCGGCGCTCCAGATGGCTGTGACGCGTTGAGTTCATGAATCATTCATTGGAGGCTTGCGAATAACGGACCTGGTTGTTGTCCCAGCCCACTTCGCGATAGAGCCAAAGGGAATATCTTCCGCTCAAGCTCGTCCAGGAGGCATTGAAACCGGTTTGCAGGATGTACGACGGAGACATATATGACATCCGACATCCCTGGGGCGACAGCTGGCCGGGTATCTGGGTGCTCGCCCGGAAACATGCGAACATCGTAATGGCAGTTATTAGACCGAGCAGCGTGCTCAGCATGCTATGATTCATGGGTGGCGTATCCGCACACTACCACGATGTCACGGGCGACTCCTGGGAAATTATCGGGAAATTAAGGAATCAGTGCTGGTTTGGACAGTTTTCTGCAAACAGCCATTGAGGATGCAGTTGCCTACTACCAACCTTTGTCTTGAAATCGTTAGAGGGAGCCGAAGCGCTGACCTGGCGGAGATCCAGCCCAGTTTGATGGGGCGTGTGCACGTGACAGGTAGGCAAAAGTAGTGATCGGGTCCCGGATCGCCTAGCCGAGAATCACTGTCGTAGAAACGTTGAGAGGGTCTGGTGAGAAGAGGTAAGTTACCTGGAGTGTGTTTCGGGACACCGAAGGGAGATGGGTGAGGGATGAATTGACCGGGTGTGTTTACGTGGTGGTTACACTTTAGACGGTTCGACTGAGAACGTTGTGAGGTTGATCGATCATTGCGATGATCACCACGCTTCTGATGCCCCGCCCACGGGAGCTGAGGGGTCAGTCCAGTCTGACCAGGGTTTCGTCTTCAAATGACGGAGGCGCTCCGGCGCGGCCGCACGAGAATGGTGCGGAACATGATGAGAAAGGAGGGAACAGCCCGCAGTGGACCCTGGATCGGCGCTTCGGGGTGGGTGAGGCTCCTGGACATGAGGATCGGGCACAGTGGGGGACGGTGGCACAAGTCGAGACTGTAACGGGCCAAAACGTGGTTGAACGGAAGTTCCGAAGGGCTCACAGGCCACAACGGCCTTTCGAAAGGAAACGGATTTTCCGCTGGCCCGTTTTTATTTCGAGCTGTCTACATATTCGCGGAGTTTGGAAGCGTGGAATTGTGGGAATAAATTAAAACACCGACGCAGGCTACCGCGCCTCCGCATTCAAATCTCTGTTGCTTCCCAAACTCATGCGTGAATCCTCCACTCTCCCAGCCAAGGGGAGAAAGTCAAACCGACAATCAGACGACGGTCAGTCGTCGCTCTCGGCCACTGAAATGTCTTCGGATTTCTCTGGCCGGCAGGCCTCGGCCTTCTACACCTGCCTCGCCATTCCCGTCGAAGGCGCTACGCCGATCCAGGATCAGGACCCCCAGCCAAAATCCGCCTCCCCTCAATCCACCTCCACCCCCAAGCGGGCTCCACGAAAGTCCAAGACCGACGCTCTCGCCGCAATGCAGATTCAGGCAACCTCTTCTGACGACAGGTCCCAATCATCCTATCAGGTCACTGGTGTCAGAACATTCGACGACCCCGGGCCACCTATCGCCGTTTCACCCGTGTTGGACATGACCTCGGTAAAGACAACGAGCCCTCGCAACCCTTCTCCGAGGAAACACCCTCGCCCCTTCGGTTTGGAGGATTGCCCTACCTACCACCCCACCATGGAGGAATTCAAGGACCCCCTGGGCTACATTCGATCCATATCTGAACACGCAAAGAACTATGGAATTTGCAAGATTGTACCACCAGAGTCGTGGAAGATGCCCTTCACGACCGATACCGAGGTATCTGCCCCTGCCACATTCTCGCGTCGCGCCGTTTGCCTCAACCATTTCTCGGTTCACAGATATTCCGTTTCAAGACAAGGCTCCAGTGCCTCAACTCCATCGAGGCCTCGTCGCGAGCCAAAGTCAATTTCCTCGAGCAGTTGTACCGATTTCACAAACAGCAGGGTAATCCCCGCGTTTCCGTGCCAACGATAAACAACAAGTCTCTCGATCTCTGGCTGCTCAGGAAAGAGGTCCACAAGCTCGGTGGCTATGATGTGGTATGTTATCTCACGCCTTCCCTCTCTTCCTCCTTATTCACCCACCTCCGAGGTTAACAAAGGCAAGAAGTGGGCGGACCTCGGACGCCTTCTCGGCTTTTCAGGTATCCCCGGTCTCTCAACCCAAATCAAGAACTCCTACACACGAGTCATTCTCCCATACGAACACTTTTGTGAAAGGGTCCGGAATAATCCTTCCATTTCCAAGGTTGACAAGCGGGTCTCTTCCCCTGATCTCGGTCGCGAATCCAACATCAATCCGAACACGTCCATGACACTGATGAGCACACGTGGGAAATCACGCTCAAGCGCCTCAAGCGCACCCAGGCAGAGGGAGAGGGATGTCGAACTCACCGTCAAGGAGGAGGGCGCGAGCGTGTACGATGATAACTCGCCACCTCTGAGCCCACTTAGCTCGGCTTCCAGCACGCTTTCTGACCCTCCCGATGAACGGGATCCCCATGACCCCGAAGGGACCTCAGAGACCGCCAGAGGCAAGAGAAAAAAGGATGAGAACGGCGAGGGTTCCTCCGGAACCGCCGTAAATGGGAAGCCGAGAAATGGTACTTCCTCAGCTGAGGTAAAGTCTTGTCCATCCGACGTTATTAACCCGCGTTAATGAGACAGCCCCAGACCCAGTGCGAGGTCTGTCACAAGACCGACCGCGGACTCCAGATGCTGCTTTGTGACGGCTGCGACTGCGGTGAGTCACAAGCAATCATACTATTAACATTCCGGTTAAGTTCCTACCAGGATACCACACCTTTTGTTTGGACCCGCCGTTGAGCGTCATCCCCAAGGGGCAGTGGTTCTGTCATACCTGTCTATTCGGGACCGGAGGCGATTATGGATTCGACGAAGGCGAAGAACATAGCCTATCCAGTTTCCAGGCTCGGGATAGGGAGTTCCGCCGTATGTGGTTCGCCGCCCACCCGCCGGGCGACCACATTGAGGACGACTCGATCAAGACGAGGATCGGGAAGGATATCGTTGTTTCCGAAGACGATGTGGAGAAGGAGTTTTGGAGGCTCGTTTCTTCGCAGAAAGAGACCGTCGAGGTTGAGTACGGCGCTGATGTTCATTCTACCACTCATGGAAGGTAGGATCCAGTTATCCGCTGCCCATTCAGCCCTGACAAATCACCTCATAGTGCTATGCCCACACTTGAGACACACCCCATGAACCAGTACTCGAAGGATCCTTGGAACTTGAATAACATTCCCATTCTTGCTGATTCCCTACTTCGTTTCATTAAATCCGACATCTCCGGGATGACTGTTCCTTGGACTTATGTTGGAATGGCCTTTTCTACTTTCTGCTGGCACAACGAGGTGAGCATTCCTTTCCAGCTATCTCACGCCGCTTCTCACGCCGCGTCCAGGATCACTACACGTACAGCATCAATTTTAGTATGTGCTTGATTATGTTTTAGGAGATCTCCATCTCATCCCATTTCAGTGCATTGGGGGGAAACGAAAACTTGGTATGGTGTACCAGGGGAGGATGCCGAGCTATTCGAAGACGCCATTCGGAAGGAAGCCCCCGACTTGTTCGAAGCGCAACCCGACCTCCTCTTCCAACTGGTGACGCTCTTGAGTCCAAAGAGACTTACAGATGCCGGTGTTCGCGTCTATGCTTGTAACCAGAGGGCCGGTGAATTTGTCATCACCTACCCGAAGGCGTATCACGCCGGATTTAACCACGGGGTGCGGTTGCGTTCGAAGCCATCTTATTTCCTCTTGATTCCTGACGTCTCTTCTCACGTAGCTCAACTTTAATGAAGCTGTAAACTTTGCGCCTCCAGATTGGCTACCTTTCGGTCTCGACTGCGCACGCCGATATCAAGAGCACGGAAAGATGCCAGTCTTCTCACACGACGAACTCTTGGTCACCGTGACCCAACAGTCAAATTCGATCAAAACTGCGCTTTGGTCCGTGACTTCTCGCCGATCTGATCGTCAAAATCTACGCCACAGCTGACATCATACCCACCCTAGGTTGAACGACAGTTTCAAGGAGATGATTGACCGAGAGTTCGCGCTCAGGAGACGCGCCCGCGGCTCTAAGTTTGGCGAGATTCTCATCGAGGAGGATCGTCCGGAGGACCAGTACCAGTGCTCCGTGTGCAAGGTCTTCCTCTATCTGTCCCAGATCACCTGCCAGTGTACGACTCAGGTCACCTGCATGGATCACCCCGAGAAGCTTTGCAAATGTTCCCTCTCGAGCCGCGTGCTGAGGAAGCGATTCTCGGACGAGGAACTGACCGAGATCCTCATCAAGGTCTCCGACAGGGCCAGGGTTCCGGAGGCGTGGAGGTCGAAACTCATGAACCTGCTCTCATCTACCCCTCGACCACAGCTTCGCTCTCTTCGCGCTATTCTTGCAGAAGGAGAGCGTATCAGCTATCCGATGCCTGAGCTACAGGTTCTCAGGAGATGCGTCTCTCGTGGAAACGAGTGGGTCGAACAGGCGAACATGTTCTTGCGCAAGGCGAGTAGGAAGAGAGCTCGAAAGTCCGCGCGCCCCGGGGATGTCATTAAACCTGGAGTGCTGGATGAACCGTACGACAGGCCGGAGCGGGGACTGGAGGATGTCTATGCCTTGCTGAGGGAAGTCGAAGGGCTCGGGTTCGACGGTCCCGAGTTGGATGCTCTACGGACTCTTGCCAAGGATGCGGAAGAGGTCAAGGCGAAGGCACGTCACTTCCTCGCCACCTCGGAGGAAGAACGGTCGCGACCAGGTTTCGTCCAGGACTGCGAGAACTTGGGTATCACCGCCTCCTCGTTGAATGTGTACATCCCAGAGTTGTTCGAGGTGGAGCAGATTGTGTTGAGGGATCGCCTGGTGAAGGATATCGACGACTGGGAGGCTGGAATGTTGATGGATGACGTTCGAAACCTCGTTGCGAGGGCTCGGGCCTGCAGTCTTCCGGCCGACAGCCGACACATGAAGGTCCTCAATGCGAAGCAGGCAGCAGGGTCGAGTTGGGAGGATGGAGCCAAGGCTTTAATCGCCCAGCGGGTCAAGAATATGGATGATCTCGAGGAGTTTGCAAAGACGGAGTCGAACGTTCCCGTTGATGGTGCCCTCCTGGATCGCATTATGGGCTTCCACAGTCGGGCGAAGGAGTATCAAAGACAGGCGGATGCCATCCTCCACCGCGAGCCCGGAGTGGTTAAAGTCAAACCTCAAGACGCTATGAAGTTGGTCACGCGTGCCGAGGGAAGTTTCAACATCCCCTCGATCAACGACCTCAGGAGGACGACAGACTTTGCGCTCGATTTGGAGTCCAGGTGCGAGATGGTGATGAGGGGGGTGTATCAGCACGCCGAATCCGACGGCGACGTGTTCAACATGTTCCAGCAGTGGAAGACTTACGCGAAGGAACACCTCACCATGTTCACCATGCCCAATTTCGAGAAGTTCGAGAGGAGGTTAGCGGATCACTACCGTTGGGTCGAACGTCTACCTTGGAATCACCGCCGACAGACTCCAGCTCAGACTGCCAAGCTTTACGATGATGTCATGCTGGGGACGCAGATCAATGACGACACTCCTCCCACGGATGAATATCTCAGCTGTATCTGCACCACGCCCGTCCGACCTCCCGCGCCGGGAACCGTATCTGACGCGGTCCAATGCGACCACTGCTTCGCAAGGTTCCACGGAGCATGTGCCAGCAGTGGCGGTTCCTGCCCATTCTGCGACCACCACCATTGGAATGGATCCATCCACAAGGACCGAAACTGGCATTACTGCCACCTTGTTGAGGTCGCTAACGAGGCTCCCTTGATCTCTCGCACGTATTCCCCCGAGTGGAAGCAGGTGGAGACCATAGTGTTCCGCGTCGATCGACTCGTACAGCAGGTTGGCCAGTTTTTGAGCTTCGCATCCCATCCTGCCAACCAACGTTCGGAGTTGTTACCGCGAGTCAAGCACTATATGCGCAAACTCTACACACTCCAGTTTGTTGTCGGCCATTCAGAAAGCGTCTCTTACGGACTTGACCTTGCGGGGTTGCACCGGCTCCTTGCTACTCAACCTGTTCCACCCAAGAATAGGAAGCGAAAGCGTCCCAAGCTTACTTTCGGCCAGGATTATGACAAGGACTGGACGGACGGGACCAGATGTATCTGCCGTGGTCGCACGGAGTACCTAATCAACTATCCCAAGGTCCAATGTGAATCCTGCCAGAGGTTCTACCACAGCGGGTGTGTCTTCTTTCCGAACAACCACGCGGATCCATCCAAGAACATTTTCACCTGCCCTCTCTGTTGCTTGAGGAAGAACAAGAAGTATCCTTATTCAGAGGTTCGGGTGCGCAGTGTTGGTGAGTACTCTCTTTGCCGGCCCACTGAGTTTGTGTACCAACCGGATCCTTAGATCCACCGGATATGGATACCTACATCGATACCGAGAACATGTTGTCTTCCTCCTCCAAGGCTGTCATATACAAGAAGCTTCCCCGCCCTTACACGCAAACTCTTTTCGTCGAACTGGTCAAGTACACGCCTGGAGATACCTCCCCTCAAGAACCTGCCTCCTCCACCAGACCCCTTTCCATTGTCGATGATCGAACATCACGCCACTCTATCCCTCCCTCTCCTCATCATCATCAATCCCAGTCACCCGAGCTGAATAGATACGTGCCTCCCCCGCCTCCGTGGTCCAGCAGATGGAGTAATGCTGCTACTGCCGCGTCACCTCCGACTGGAGCTCCTTCTACTTCTGCCCCAGCATCTCCCCCCTTGCTACCTTTGCCTGGGCGCGAGTTGAGGGATCCTCCCAGGGGCATGCCAACACCACCCATCTCTTTGAAACGCAAATACGATGAAGAGCCTATGGTTGAGTCTCGACCACCACCGCCATTCCACGGCGACTACGACAGGCGAGGATTAAAGCGAAGAGAGGACGAAGCCCCGATTGATGTAGACCGTTCGCGATCCCCGGCCAGCTACTACGATGCCACTTCTACCAAGGAGTACATTGACCGTAAGTTTGTCTCCAATGGGGTCCCAGGCCCCAGTAGAGATCGAGAACGCGACGTCCGCGATGACGGACGGGACCGGACATCTCCTATCCTACCTCCCTTGGTCAATAGGGGGGATGTTATTCGAATTCCCGTAAAACGGAAGTACGAGGACACTGCACCTGTACATGACGATCGATTGCTCCCTAGCCCGTCGTCGATTCAGCCATCCCCGAAGCGTCGTTTAACCGGAGGCGGCGTCATCCTTCCCCCGCCCCCTTCATTGTCGCCCATACCCCCTCCCCGTCATCCTCCGACCCTTTCCCCGTCTCTCGCGATGATTGTTTCTCCAACTTCTACGGAACCTCGGCCGTCTCCGCGCGAACGACGACCTTCGATTACGTCCTACCCTTCCTCAGTCTCTGCTCCCAGTAACCAGACACGGCTACCCCCCATGACCCCTCCTTCTCCACAAAGGCTGATCTACAGAAATTCCTAGCTTGTTCGTTCGTGCCAATAGCCGTATCGCTTTCTTTTCTTGTACTGTTATGTTTGTGATCGCCCTTGATTCTGCTTTCTCCTTCGTTTTCCGTATGTTTTCTCTTAGGGTATTCTGTGACGTAACCACAGCAAATTCAATAGCCGATCGAAGTTTGAGCCAAAACCTCATCACAAATATCTTTAACCGCAATTCCTTCCTCCCGCGAGGCTCTGTCCACGCCCTCCCTGACCAGGACTGCTCGACCACTTTCCGCTCTGGTTGGTCACGTTTTCGCCTCGCCATGCGGTTCGGCACACGCATTTAACGTTTATCGGTCCCCAGTTCGCAGAAAGAAAACTGCCCAAGTCCCATAGACTCTTGTGCTCAAAAGCTCGACAATGGCTCCTGGTCTCAGCGAATCTCCTATTCTTTCCAGCTCGCCCATCTCCATCCGCGTCCCCTCTCACTCACCCGTTCGTCACCGAGCCAACAGCACCCAAGATGCTGATCCGGACGTTGAAGGGCTTTCCCTCTCGTTGGGTTCAAGACACTCGCCAACCTTCAACCGGTCACACACGAACCCCCATGATCCCGATGTACGCGAACGACAAAGAGCCATGGATGCTGATATGGCAATGCAACTGTCGAGGGTTCGGAGCGCTACCATCAGTCAACGCCGCCCAGTTCCCCCGATAATTGCGCGGAGACGGTCCGACGAGCTCACACCGACCTACAACCGATATCCGCTTCCACCGGAACCCCATTTCCCGTTTCCGGAACCGGAGAGGTCAGTGAACGACGAGCAACTGGACTACGGTGAACCGACAAGGAGGGGTTCAGGCGAGAATCACTCCCGAATAGACCTTCTCTCACCCCCTGTTCATCTCGGCCACCAGGAACATGACGATTCACACATGATGTCGCAGGGCCCTGATCATCGCGACCTCGACATGGAACCCACGGGGTTAGAGCCTGTTCCGTCCATGGGGGAGTTACCCATGTACCGACCCATGTCGATGCAGCACGCTCACCCGAGATGGGATTTCTCTATCATGGAGGAATTCGCCAGCACTGAGAAAGTCCGGTTGGGCATACCCACGCCCCAATCATCGATTCCGGTACCGACGAGTCGCGTCCGCCCCTCCCAGGAAGTGGAAGGCGATGTTACTACCACCGATGCGACGATCAGTACCTCGACTGGATTCACGCTCCCCCCTCGACGAACCCGAGAGCGCAAACTCAGTTCGAGCGTTGGCAATACACGAAGAGGGAAGATGGCTCTATTCGAGCAGGCTATCAACAATTCCTCAGGGAGACCTCCAATGTCGGCCCTGCTCAGCATGCCCGAGATCCCGGAAGGAAGCCTCCTCTCATCGTCTGAAAATCTTCCAGGTGGTACCCGGGGCGGTCACGACGGACCGTATCGTTTCTCCTTTTATTCCAACGCGTTATCCAAAACGATTCACTCGAGGAGCCTGAGCGAGTTGCCCGCCGAGGGGCAGTCATTCGAAGAATTGTTCACTGGCATCCTCCCTCCAGAGTTGCGCTCAGGTGTTCCCCAACCCGGTTCCGCCTCGTCGGGGACGAACGGAAACGGAAGTGCCAACGGCACTGCAGACTTTGCCGTTCGGATGGGGTTGGGAGATCAGGTGAAAAAGGGCAATGGGGATTCAGACCCAGAGACGGCGACATGGTGGTTAGATGTTATGTCGCCGACTGACGAGGAAATGAAGATGCTGAGCCATGTAAGCTGCAGCGCTTTGACCGAATAATCTCGCAAAGGGTTGACGTATTTCCTAGGTTTTCGGTATCCATCCTTTGACAACTGAGGATATTCAGATGGAAGAAGCGCGCGAGAAGATAGAACTATTTCGCAACTACTATTTCGTCTGTTTCCGGAGTTTCGATCAGGATCCATACAGCCCGACTCACCTAGATCCTATCAACATGTACGTGGTAGTGTTTAGGGAAGGAACTCTCTCTGTACGTGATTCACTCTTAAACACCTGCATAAGTCTTACGCACAAGGTGTTCTAGTTTCACTTCCGCCCGACACCACACCCGCAAAACGTGAGAAGGCGGATAAAACAACTCAAGGATTACATCAATGTCACTTCTGATTGGATCTCCTACGCTCTCATCGATGATATCACCGACGCATTCGGCCCCCTCATTCAGAGCATCGAATACGAAGTCGACAGTATCGACGAGCTGGTGTTGATTCTGAAGGACGCTGAACAGAGCGACATGTTGAGAAGGTGCGTGACCTAAAATGCCAACCACTTCCCGGCAGCTGAAGGGGGGCAATAGGATTGGAACCTGTAGAAAAAAGGTCATGGGTTTGTTGCGACTCATGGGCAACAAGGCCGACGTCGTCAAAGGGTTGGCAAAGCGATGTAACGAGAACTGGAGAGTGGCGCCTACCTCTGATATTGTGCGTCCTACTTACCTCCAGATTTCGTTATCCCTGACCAAATTACTTCCAGGGACTTTATCTCTCCGATATCCAAGACCACTTGATCACGATGACCCAGAGTTTGAATCACTACGAGAAGATTCTTTCTCGCTCTCATTCCAACTACCTTGCCCAAATCTCGATCGAGATGACAGACGCTAACAACCAGATCAACGACGTTCTGTCGAAGTTGACCGCGCTTGGTACGGTACTCATCCCCATGAACTTGGTCACCGGTCTCTGGGGTATGAACGTCCATGTTCCTGGCCAAGATGTACCGGTGAGCACATAAAGCTTTATCAAGAGCGCTCCCCCTCACCGTATTCGCTCAGGGATACGGCTGGTTCTCCGCGATCATTGCCTGCCTCGCGGCCATTGCTGTGATTGGTGGTTGGTCCACGTACAAACTAATGACCCGGTGACCGTTAAAAGCACGCCGCCCGATGTACACGTACCTCTTCATGGACTGGATAACCTATTGCTTGCGCGTACTAAGCACGCGTGTAGACATTAGACCATCACCCATCCTGTATCCCTATAGTCCTTACCTTACTGTCACCTCCTGGAACTGCAATCTGCTCCCTCGAGGTTTTCCCCCTGAAGCTGTACCCGGTCGCCAAGATCCCGGGATCTTGTAATATGAGCGTGGGAATTCCAAACTCACCATCCACAACCGTTGTGTGTGTAAGGGCTCCAGCTAGGTTTCTCGTCTTGAACCTACCTCGAGAAACGCGCAGTGGTGGAGATACCCGACCGCGGAAGTCGATCCTCTTGTACAGATACCCGCACACCCACCGCACTACCACTCATCCAAGAGATTATCCCCAGTCGCTGACCGGGAACGCTCTCACAGGGAACTAGATGAGGCCGTGGAGCTCGCCTCCGCCTTCCTCAACTTCTTCGAGGGAGATCTGATCATCAGACCGCCTAGACAGGCCCACGGAACCCTCGCCCCACATGTTCCGCCCAATGCAGTTTTTGAGTGGCTTGCTGACCGGGAAGGAGGTAAGGTAAGATACGACGTCTTACTGGATCCAGAGTTTACATATGAGTATGGCAACCTGGTGCAATCGCGACTCGCTACGATCTCGCGAGTGCCGAGCCTCCGGTTCTATAACCGCGTGAACAGCGCAGGAATCCATACCGCGGTCATGGACTATGTAAGTGTGCGGAGCGTGTGGAGGCGCCACTCGACGATAAGAAGCACATCAAACGGCTACGAACTGCTGTGTAGGTGACGCGATGGTGGCGGTGTGTGGGGGAACCTCTGGGGGCCAGGCGTTTTGGTCGTAACGGGTCGTTTGAAGCTTACCGGTGGGGAGGAAGGCACGCTTCGATATCCCGCTCGCATCGAGTGGTAACGAGTGGAATAGTGGATGCTTCGTGGGGGTCTGGTCACAAAGGTTCACAATATTCACCGCTCCGCCTTCTGGGTGGCTCACCCTTCATCTGACCCAGCAACGAAGTTACATGGGTCTCCGGCCTGTCTTCCGCAGATGCCGCACGTATAAATCCCCCTAAGAACACAAGCCCAGTATAGCTCTCCTGGTGGTTTACTTTCCCAGATGTACTGTAGACGTGTTGAAAGCGATGTTTTTAGTCGGTAGCACCGTCGGAAGCCGGTCTGTGATATCGTCAGGGAGCAAATTAAAGCTTATTTCAGCGTTATAGACCATGTTTATATGCACTACTCATACACAAATGTACCATCATTATGACCGAGCCGGGGAAAGTAGGAAACAAGGCGAAACCGATGCACATCGAAGGAATGATAGGTACAGGGACCGGAAAGATGACGAAGATGTAACTAAACACCGCCTGGGGGTCACTTCTTGCGTAGCTGGGCGCGCAGGTTGTCGTTCTCTGTTTGGGCAGCGTTGAGTTCTTCGAGTAATGCCACGCGTTGAGTCTGTTCGGACACCCTCATCGCCTCAATCTCTTCGTTTGCCTTAGCCAATCTGCTCCCGGCCTGCGCAAGTTGAGCTTCCATCTGCTTCCGAACTGCGTTCGTGGCCGACGTGATTTCATCAGCGAGGGATAGGCTCTGTGCGCTCAGAGAAGCGTTGGAGGCAGTTAGCTGGCGACAGGTTTCCGCTTGTTCAACAGCTTGCTCTTCCAACTCCCGCTTTTCAGCCTCGAGCCGATCTAGCGCCTCTTGGAGTTGAGCGACTTGATCCGACCTGTGTTTTCTGGTCAGTAAAAGTACGAAACTGGATTAGAAAGTCGGCGTCTTACAGCTCAGCGTTCTTATCCGATAAAGCAGAGTCCCTATCCTCGAGCGTCTTGACCTGCCTCTGATAAGTCTCGAGCGCAGCGCTTGAATCCATTGCCAGCTTCTGCGCCCTCTCTGCATTCTTCTTCAGCAGGTCATGAGCTTGAGCGAACCGTATCAATCGCTCGACCAACGCTCTGTCGTCCGCAATTAGAGACTGGACTCTGGATACGAAGGCTTCAATACTGAATCCAGTTGTCGATGGGGATCCCGGTGTGGCCGGTCGACTTTGTGTCTTGGCGCCGTCGTAGAGTGTTTTGAGGCCACGAACGTCCATCTCGGAAAGGGACTGTTTCAGCGGGCTACCCGCTGGCGACGATGTTGGAGAGGTTGTCCGGAAACGACCCTGCCCGAGTTTTGCTGCCCGAGTTTCGGCGGAAGGGAGGACAGCCCACACAGGTGCGAGGGCAGCGATAAGCGTCGCCGCGTCACCTTTGTATTCGACTGTTGTTGTGGCCATCGAGGTCTGTTGACCGACCAACTCGACGACCCTATCAGACTGCTCCTGTGATATCCATTAAGTATATTCACCGGGTTGATGGGGTGAAACAACAAACTCGTGATTGGTTCTCGAGATATTGAACCTCTTTCTTCAGCGCCTCAGCCTCCGCACGGGATTCCATGAACTTGTTCGAAAGATCCCGTTGTTCGCGCGCGGAGTGGCGAAGTTCCAGAAGGGTATCCAAGGTGCTCTCGATGAAAGAAGAAATAGCATCGGCAAGTACAGGAATGGTCGTATCGGAATCGCTTGGGAGGGGTATGTCGTGTTCTTGAACGACAGCCCATAAGGTAGCTGACGCATCCTCTGTGGGAGCCAACTCACTCGCCCACCCGGCCTTCTCAAGTTCGAAGCGAGTGTTGACCTTTGTCAATTCCAGATCCTTGGCCCGAAGAGCAGCGTCCATCTCCGCTTTGAGGTTGGTAAGTTCTTGTTCCTTGAGTAGAACCTGTTTATTCGCCTCAGATGCCTCTCCGTTCCGTTGACCCGCGGCTTCCAATTGTTGTTGGAGGCTCTCAACCTGCCCCTGCCTCTCCTCCAGCTCAACTCCTACCGACTCCAGGGTTTCTCTTTGTCGACGCAGTTCCTCGACCTCGCCCTTGCATTGCGCGAGTTCGCTCCCCAATGAACGAGCGTGCTCCTCAGCTGTATGAAGCTCCATCTCGAGTGTTGTTTGGAGTTGCTCTTTCTCTAGCTTCAACAGTGATAGATCCCGAGCTAGATCGGCTTGCTGCTTATTCGCTTGGGTAAGCTCGCGAGTCACAGCCTCAAGCTTCTCCTCGAGGACTGAGAGATCCTCTTCTGATGGAGGTTTCTTGGGAGGTTGGGGTACGACAGCGTCCGAGTGACCAGCGAAGAAATGCTCGAATTTGGTGTGGACGGGCAACAACCTGGGATCGGTAGGGGAGCTCATGCCTGAAGGATTGGATGAGCCATTCGTTATTGGTGATTGGGTGGAATGGTGGGATTTCTCGAGGCGGATCAGTGAGTAGCTGAGGACGCTGGCTCTGTGTTCCATTAGTCGTCGGTGAATCTCGTTGACCTGTTCGGAGAGTTTCCAGACATCCTTCTGGGCGTTGTCGACCTTAGAGTTGGACAAGTCGACCTGGTCGGTAGTTTGCTTGGACACGCTCTTGTACAGCGTGTTGACCTTGGCTAATGACAAAGCGGCATCACGTATTTTGGTCTCAAGGGTTAACTTCTTCTTAAGGCCGGCCAGGCGTGATGAAAGCGCCTGGTACTCCTACAAGCGCTTTGTGAGGAATGGGTAAATAGTTGAACTGTTGGTTGCCGCGGACCTTTTTGAGCTCCTCTACCTGTTCGGAGCTCAATATTTCATTTCCCTGGCATTCCGCGACTGCTTCAGAGGCCAACAGACTTAGTAGCAATTGGTCGCGTGTGCTGTAGCCATTCTCGCCATTCTCGTGATCGACTGGTGGCATGGCGTTTGGAGGGGGTATCCGAGTTGTTTGACGTGGGAAGAGGGTAGATTGGACGGAATCCGTTCTGGAGGACGAAGACTGGGCTTGGCCGTCATCCTGAAGCCGTGATCTGTCCCGCTTGAGGAGGAGAGGGTTGGTTGTGCTGACTGGTGACTCTGTCAAGACGTTCGTTGTTTGATCGTTGTCTGCCGGTGGCCATGATGGCTTGTTACTGAGGGAGAGAGGTGATATTGGGACAGCGGGGGCGGGTTGTGGTGGATCTGGACTAGCAGTGTTGCCTGTCAGGAAGCGTCGGACGCCGTTCATGACGGTGCCGGAAGAAAACCATCACTTGCGCTCCGCCGTCGTGGTCGCGGACGTCGGCCATGTCCTTCACCTTCCAATGGCCACGGTTCTCGGACCAATTTCACGAGAATGCGATGCAGATGCTCGACTCTGCTCTCAACAAGGGGAATAAACCACCGGTCATCGCAGATAGGATCGAAGTCGTCGAACTCGAGATGGGCTCCCAGGTGCGCCCGGACCCAGCGGTCGGAGTCTTGGTCTGCATCTTCTAAACTCCCATCCCATCAGCCTCCAGAACTGGAGATTCGAGATATTGGGGAGCTAACCACAGATCAGTTCCGAGGCATATTTCGCCTAACGTACTCGGGTGATGCCCACCTTGTGCTCCGGACTAAGGTCCAGGTGCGCACGTCCACCACAGCAGCACTTATCCGGTCTGAATATCGTCCCAGGCGAACCCTCTGAATCACAAGCAACCCGACATCCACCTGATGACTGGATCGCGAGGCATGCTTGCCGCCAAACAACCCCTCGTGGTTCCCATGCTACTCCGGTTATCCCATTTCCAGCTAAACTCATACGTTGTCCTCGTCGTTTCCAAGCGGAAGGGTATCACAATCGTGTTCAAGACGGACCCTCTCCAGCACGTCGACATTAACAGCACGTTCGATTCGATAGCAGTCATACAGAAATTTATCCAGAAGGAGATCGAGGGCCAACTACGACAAATGTTTAGGGAGGATTTACCAGGAATTATTCACCGCCTCAGCCAGCAGTGGATGCAGACAAAGGTCGAGGCCCCCTACTTGTCAGGGCGCACATTCCCGCGGGTTCCGCGCCCACTCTCGTTGCATGAACCGGCCTCCCCAGCTTTTCCTTCCCCGTTGTCCCTACAATCAGCCCCGGCCCACTCTGTTGCCGCTTCAAGTGTTTTCGGGCTCAGGGGCCCAAGATCCGTCTCCGGCCTGTCCACTTCGAGCCATCGTTCTACTCCCAAACCTCTCCCAACTCCCGCCACGGAAGCGGAATCGCCGACTTCGTTCCCGGAAATCGAGAACTTTGACCCCACCTATGGTCTACGGCCGGAGGGCCTTCCAGCCAAGGGTCAATTCGGCAACTTCAGTAAACTTTTTTCGCCAACGAAAGGGCTTGCGGAGCTGGCGGAACCTTTGGAAGAGGTGGACGAGCTGGATGAACTCTCTAGTTTTGCTGACAGCGTCCCCGACACTCGACCTTCAACTCCCTCTGTCCATTCAGAGAACCCTCAGGATTACGAAACTATTCCGGCAGTTGGGGGTGGTACGATCACACGACCCAGGGTATACCTCTCGCAGTCCCAGGTGCAAAGCCCTATCGGTACGACCCCCGTGACCCCAGTCCTCTCGGCCCCATCCTATCTCCGGCGGTCATCTTCATTGGAATACGAGGCTCTGCGCCTGCGTGGGCCGTTACCACTTCGCCTACCCGCACTGCCATCCCCTCCAGCTAACTCACAGCTCGGAACCTTCGGCCTATCACATTCCCGCACCTCTTCAGTCGTACAACCCCCCCTCTCGCAATATTCCAACTCAGAGCCCCCTCCCCTCCCACCCTCCCTGACAACAAATCCGGCTCCAGGACGGGGACATATCTACGCCCCACTCCCCACCCCACCCCCCTCTGATACGTACACTGATCCCGACAACTCTTCTTCACACAGGCGCCGGCAGAGCGAAGACCGACGATCGTCAATATCCTCCTCGATCCCGGATCGTTTCGATACCACTTCGCCAAACCTTCACGGAAGTTTTGGCCCGGATCCGGATCCACAGATCACCCTCCGTCCCTCGCTTAACGAGCACATCTTCAAACTCTCCACCCTCAGTCACTCCAACCACACGCTATCTCCATACACACGGTCTTTGGAACACTTCGCCGTGCGCAGTGGGCCGCCAAGGACTTCCGCGACCTCTGGAATCGGGGGCGTGCCGTCGGATCGACCGCCCCAGGTGAAAGCGAAGGCGAAGAGAAAGAGGATTTATCGTGTTGGTGGGAAGGTGAAGGAACCCGAAGAACCTCCCCAACCGAAGTTCCCCCCTGCGCCGGTGTCGGAATTCGACGAATCGGATATGGACCGATACTTCAAGTGGAGAGAGGAGGTCGATCTACATCAACAGGCCGATCCACAATACCAACCTCCCCCTCCGGAAGAGTTACCCCTCCATCCCACTCAACTCCGAAAACGATACCTTCAACAATCCCTACCCCAATGACGCAAACGTAATCCTAAAAGTGTTTTCGATTTCACTGGTTTCCCACTGGTTTCTGTCGTTCTTTGGTCGCCGTTTTGTCATGCACTCCCTGGTTAATTTTCTTGTGTTATTTAGACTCGCTTTGCTCTGACTTCGTTTAAACCCCAACTCATGGTAGACACAACGGGAAAACCCTCGACAAAGTATTTGTTGGACAATCCGCACTCGCACCCTTATTGCTAGATCTTGTAACAAACATGTAATTTACCCTCCCATACTTTTGTTCCCTACTTAGTCACTGTCGCTTCACAAACCAATCTTGTATCCAATCGTCCTGGATGCCCCGGCTCGACCTACGAGGAGTTTGACATATAACCTGGAAGTTATTGAGGTACGAAAGCTGGCCCCAAGTTCCTGTAGATATCCGTCGATGCGGCAACCGGTTTTGGTGGAAGCGAGCCCTCTCCTGTCATCAACGGTATTTGAACCGCCCCGAGAATAGGGGAAGTCGCAACTTCCTCAAAGTCCTACCCCAGGAAAATTCAATGCGACATCTCGAAACGGATTAAAAAGACCCACATCAACGTGCATGCTGGGTAGCCGGCTCGTGTTCTGCCTTGTCTGGTTACTCTGCCTCAATTGCCTGAAGTCATTCTTCGAGTACGTCTTCGTCAGCCCCGTCACAAGTGGTGACCGTAGAATCGTCGATGGAGATATATTTGCTATTCCGATGACCACGTCTTGGGCTTGTGGCTTCAATGGAGGCGTCCCTGGCGGGGGTTGTGCATCCGCAACTTGGTGAATGATATCGTGGATCTCGGAAAACGAGTAGGATAAGACAGATGGAAGCTGAGTGAGGTTAGCGACGGAGTTTTGAGACGAAGGGGCTATCTTTGATTGCAAGAGCTCGACCTTTTCTGGGGGAATTTCGGGATTGATATTCTCCAGAAGGTCGGAAAGATGAGAGCCTGTCAGGCCAGGAAGTTCGACTGGATCTTTGTTATGCTCCGTAGCGACTTCGAGGATCTGTACCACCACCGTCGCTAATTGAAGGTCCACCATGAGGGTCGGGACCAACGCACCGGCCATGGCTCCAACCTCCGGTCGCATTTCAGCAAGTTTCTCCTCCGGGAGTTTCTTCAGCAGGTCCGGTACGTGGTGTAAGTTGGATACAAGATCCGTGACTGAAAGGTCGCTCTCCTGTGCCCCACGCAGTAGAGTCGAGGAAATTGTGAGCGTTAATGCCATGTTATCGAGTTTGGGGCGGCCAGAGGTGATGCGATAGGCGATGTCGCTGACGAACGGCGCCGTATATCGACGTTGAAGGAGCCAATCTAAACACGAGGACAGTAGGTGGAGCATCTCCGGTGAAGATTCAATGAAGTCCAGTGACCAATTCGACACGCTTGACGATGGCAAAAGCAAGTCCTCGAGTAGCCGAAGGTATAAGGTGACTTGGTACAGCAAAACATTGATCCCGTTTGGGTACTCGTCCGTGTTTTGAACGAGATGATGGAAATCCTTCATACTCTCCAAGACCAGCCACTCTCCCACCCCTACGACTCCATCATCAGCGTTCACTAGGCGCTTGATCAAGTGCACCTTGCTCTCTACATCAAGGACCGTGAAGAAAGCACGTAGTTCGGTTAAGACATTGGGAATGACACGCTGGACCCAAAGTCCGGTGTACTCGTCGGGGCCGTGGATCTCGGGGTCGGGGAAAGGGATGAGGTGATCGACGAGGGTGAAGGTTTGTTGGAGGTGGTAGATCGGATCGGTTTCGCCGTCCCGCAGACCATGTACGAGGATCGCCCGGAAAATTATCTCCGAGAAGTGCTTCGAGCCAACGGAGACGTCGAGGTTAGCCAATGTTTTGAGCGAATCGATGCAAGTGTCTCGTGTCTCTCTAGCGACAGCAGCCACCGGATCTGTACGTGAAAATGTTGCATCGGCGGCATCCGTACAAGCAAAGAGGTCGACAGTGTTTACGGTCCATTCCCGTATGACACGCGTCGGGGGGAGGTAAGAAGATGCAAGGCGGGTGAATAGAGTCAGGGTGTCGTTGACCGAGCGGAAGGTTTGATCGGTAAGGTTGTGGGGTTCGCCAGGCGGTGGAGTGAGGCAGAACCGTTGTTTGATGTGTTGGACAAGAGCTGAGTATACCTCACCAAGGTGGATGACAATTCCTTGTGCGCGTCCTCCCCAGCTAGATTCTAAGACCTTCCATTCTCCGTCGTCCCCGTCCCGGATAACGGAATCGATGACGGTCAACGAGCAACGCAGAATACGGAGGTTACGGATATCGTTTAGATCCGTACCTGGGAGTCCTGCAAGTTCTTCCAAAGCACATACAAGTCCACCTTCCGCGATGTCAGCAAGCTTCCGGAGAGTCAAACGCTCCCCTTCTGTAATCACGGAGAGCGGTTGATCCAGTCCGAGGATACACTGAATGATGTCCTGCGAAAGGAATGCTTGGGGCTCGTTGACCAAATTGAGGATGATATTCTCGGCGTCCATGCCTGCCCGCGTTGGAGTATCATCGCCACGGACCATACACTCGAGTCGGAACGTCATTTGAGGGATAAGCAGGAAATGGTTTACAATCTAGACGGGGGTGAGTGGGCATTAAACAACATTCCTCACCCTCGCGTACCTCTCGGTAGCCGTCAATCGCTTGCCATAAACGGAGGATACCCAGGGCTCGCTCACGACAACGAGCGTTCGGGAGGCTGTCTGACCATGCATAGACGGCAATGCATAATGCCACACCAACGTATGCCTTGACAAAGGCTAGGAAGTCCTGATGATTCGCAGGAGCTGGGGGGTCCTGCAGGAGGCTCGGCGGATGGGAAAGCGGGACCGCGATTTCGTGGTTAATCTGTTCAAATACATCCGGATGGGCTACCATGGACTCCAACCAGATTCCAAAGGCGAGTTCATGAGTGCCGATGTCTTTGAGCAGTGTGGCAGCGGCCGCGAAGTCCCCGTCGGGATTTACAAGGGCATCACTTAGTGCATGCCATCCTTGGATTCGATCCAATAGCTTTGTTGCATCCGAGCTGGTGTCCGGATCCCCAACGTAGATATTCCGAACATCCTGAACCATGTCAAGGAACTTCCCAGAATCGAGATGGCGCGCAATATCGACGTTCGTCGCAGCTTGAGCAAGCTTCGACATCGTATACTTGTCGAGGTGAGAGGGTTCAATAATCTCGGCCAAGTCAACCTTTGCCTACGATCCGAAGTCAAGTTCACGGTGAGAAGGATGAGTAAGTGAGCCGACATGCCAGGATAAGCTTGGTAAGTTCTGGGTTCTGTGAGGCAATGTTTGATAGTAAGCAGGCAAGGCGGTACGACTGATCGCTGTCCTGGAAGTGCAAGGAAGTGTTGAGACAGTTTCACCCTTCGAGTAGAGAAAGCGTACGGGTGGTCCAATGATGTTGGAAATCTTATCAGCGAAACGAGAGAGTTGATCGGAGGTCAATTCATCGGAGATCTGCTCTGTCGTGAGCTTGACCGCCTTTTCCAGACTAAAGTCGGCTATCTCTTGACCGAGGTCCACATACAAGCACGGGAAATCAGGATGCTCCCAATCAGCATCGGAAGGTTTGACGCAGTACATCAAGCGGACTACGATCGCGAGCGAAGGGGACTCGGGAATCAATTCGAGGAGTTGTCTTGCGAGCAAGGTGGGATCTTTTGCATTGGCAGGGTCGAGTGAACCATTAAGGGGGGTGGGTTCCACGGCGGGGAGTGGGTTTGGGTGGTAGGTGAGTGGTAGGGTGGGTTGTTCTGCGACCAAGTCGCCATATATCGCGAGAGAGACATACTCGAAGGCCCCTTGGAAAATCACGAATCGCGTCGCGTACTATGTGGGTTGATCAGCGGGTGTATGATGTGACCGCGTTTGGTCCAACCTCGATTGACATATCCACAGCGAATTCAGCGGAATCCCCAGAATATGGGAGCACAGAGCGAACGAGTTCGTTCGTGGGTTTTGGTCGCAACGCAGGATCTGTAGGCATCATCGGAAGGACGTTGAAGTAGACATTGAGGTAAAACGCGGCAGGCTCTGTCCTCCTGTTCCGACAGCGTTAATGGCGAACGTTGACAGAGGAGGTGGTAGTAGAGACGCACGCAACTACGTCCGGACACTGTGCGAATGGCTGGGTGCCCGTAGGAAATATGCTGATCGTCTTGACCCGCACGGGCGCGTTGAATCTGATAGCGGCAAGGCGAGAAGTACCGAACGGCTCGAGAGTACACCATTCCAGCAACATGGTGGGCGGACGTGACCAAGAGGGCGCGTCTGCAGCTGAGTGGCCGCGCGGAATGGTGAGAGCGTCGGCTGGCTCGGACAAAGTGGTATATTAGGCTCACGTGGCGCCACAGGCTCTCCCAGATACCACTACCCTCTATTTCACCTCGAAACCGTTCCTCCTTTCGACTCTCTTTCAATCCTGGGCTAGCTGGAAGGCATGACAACGATGGCCACGCAGACGGGCATCCCGACGCTCTCACTGCCGGAGAAATCCACGGCTCGGACCAAGCACCGGCCGAGGACGAGGAGCGGAAGTCTCTTGAAGGTCGAACAGGTTGGCGAGGGTTCCGCAGAGCAGGATTTAGACCAGAACCTCTACGTGAATATCAATGCGGACTGGGTCAATATGAAAGGTGGCCATACACCGTCCACTGCCACCGCTCGATCTCATGAGTTTATTCCCCTTCCCTAGGCGCCTGGCTCGTTCATCCTCTACTCGTCTTCTGTGGGAAGATCGTGGTCGACACTATCCCCGGAATGAATCAGGAGATCAGCTGGACGTTAACAAACCTTCTCTATCTGCTCGTAAGTTTCCGCCCAACGACCGCGCTCCCGCAGTTCACCTGATGACCTCATGCCACGCAGTTCTCGTACTTCATCTTCCATTGGGCGACTGGAATTCCATTTCAGTCCGACCTGCACGGGGGTGCATATGATGACTTGACGCTATGGGAACAGATCGACGGAGGAGCCCAATACACGCCAACCAAGAAGTGGCTCATCACCTTCCCTATCATTCTGTGAATGGCCATTTCGAATCCTTGGATTCATGCGACTAACACCCATACCCCCAGGTTTCTGTTGTCTACCCACTACACGCACTACGACCCATGGTTGTTCACAATGAACCTGATCGCTTTGGTCGCGTTGTTGATCCCGCGGTTACCACAGGTGATTACAGCTCCTGTAGAACGGAACGCGTCAGCTGATTGATGACTCCAGTTACACCGCCAGAGAGTCCGCTTCATGACTGATGATCAGTACCCGTCCGGGGTGTCCACACCCGTCGAGACCACGTTTACCGCTTCTGGTTCTACCACGCCAGTTGATGGAAGGACTATTCCCGTAACTCTCAAAGAATCTTATTTCCATTGACGGAACTATTTTATGCTCGCTGGGTCGTGGTAGAAGTTTGGTGTATCCAGTAACGTATATCCATCATTTCGCACTACTTACTAATATTCAAAGTACTTTCCGGCCCATGATGTTCAGTCTCCTTACAATGTAGTTGACCGGGACCTACGGGACACCCGGTTCCTTCGAACTTTGCTTGTTCTATTCCGCTGACCTATTGTTCCTTTCCAAGCTCAGCGGGCACCAACCCTGGAAAAGAGGGTGCCACCGCGGCGGCAAAGCTGTATTCCCTGCGAGCTTCTGATGTCCTGGATTTCACTTCCGCAATCCCATATTTTTGCCTATGGTCGTAACCTACTCCTCTATGTGTATCTATCGTTGGTGGGGGTGTCTTTTGGAGCCCGGTGGGGTCGGCAGTGCCTACCGTTCCGCACTGTTCACCCGCCAACTGCTGTCGAGTCTCTTGGGAGACGTCGTGTGAGTTTGAAAGCACTTGGCCCTGTCCTTTGAAAGGCACAGTGATCAAGTTAGCCTTTTAAGTTGGTTTTGGGGTGGCCCGGGCCGGGATCTGGTGATCCCTCGCGTGTTTGTGGGCGCGGGCCACGCAGCGTGGGAAGATTTTCGCAAACGCCGAAAACTCCGCAGCAAACATAATCGTTGAGATCACTAGTCGTAAGTTTAATCCTTCGCCCCTCCACCATGATCATCCCTTCCCCCACTATCAAACCCGAACCTGAAGTCCAGGCTGGATGCTGGTCTGGATTCAAACGATATATTCGCCAGAAGAAATCGACCTCGAGATCCAAGCTACCTCCCAGAGGGTTGACCGCGGACCATGGCGGTGCCCAGCCACAACTTGTACGTACTGGTCCTAGATGTAGTGAAATGTATCCTAATATCCTTGGACGCGTAGCCCGAGTACACCTACGCCACCTCATGCGACTTCTGTGGGCATGGAGATCACAATCGTTCCACAAACTGGTGGCCGGCGGACAAACCCCCCTCATACTCGCCCGCGGGTATGAACGAGGTCTTCCGCCCGGATGTTATGAAGACAATCGAGGAGACTTTGACTACGTTGAGTAGTGAGTTAAGGGAGTTGAGTCTCAGGATTCACGGTGAGTAGTCTCTCGACGAACATCTCCCAGCGCTAAACCTGTCGCGGTGCTGTGTAGACCACCCCGAGCTCGGTTTCCAAGAGAAGTCCGCCGTTTGAATTTCCTTTCTTTTCGTTTCCCCCTCAACACGAATCGGTTGCAGATACGCCCACGACACCCTGACACAGTTCATGTCCTCCAAGGGCTGGGAAGTCACGAAACACTATCTGGGACTCGACACGGCATGGCGCGCCGAATTCGCCGTCGGCACTGGCGGGCGCACACTTGGGGTAAACTCTGAAATGGACGCCCTACCAGGAATCGGTCATGCGTGCGGGCACAATTTGATCGCCATCGCGGGGGTGGGCGTCGCTCTTGCGATCAAGGCGGCTCTGGAGAAACACAGCGTCCCGGGGAAGGTCGTCTTACTTGGTACACCTGGTGCGTCGCATTTTTTTGGACGTTTTTATCGCCCTGGACTCACCCGTGCCTATTCAGCTGAGGAAGGTGGTGCAGGCAAGCTTATCCTGATCGAGCGTGGTGGTTACAGGGATATGGATGCATGTGTGATGTACACCACCTCTTCCTTCCGGCCATATCCATCCTCACATACCCTACAGGTGTCATCCTGGGCCGGGTCCCCCCGGTTCGCTCGGGACAGGACCATCACTCGCCTTCCAATCTATCCAGATAGAGTACTTCGGACACACGTACGTATATTTTCGACCCCCAACGAGTTACTTCCAAAATCTCAATCAAAACTTCAGCGCACACGCTTCCGCTGCTCCATGGGAAGCCGTAAACGCTCTGGATGCTGCATTCCTCGCCTACTCAAACGTCTCTGTCCTCCGACAACAAATGAAACCTGACCACCGCGTGCACGGGGTCGTAGAGGGAAAAGATTGGGTTCCAGGCAGTACGCTTGTGGCGCACCCAGAATGAAGTTCCCCATATTGACGACTCTCTTTCTAGTCATCCCTGACTATGCAAAAATGAGGTGGTACGTCCGTGCCCCGACAGGCGCTCAGCTGAAAGTTTGGCGAGACCGCGTCGTCAAGTGTTTCGAGTTCGTGCCTCACAGCTCATCGTCGCTTTTTTCTCGCTCATGGACGGGTAATTCACACAGGGCCGCTGCACATGTGACGGGATGCAAATACAACATCACTTTCGGTCCGCTCACGTACGACCTTCTCCAAAATCCAGTGCTTGGTGGGTTCCGGTGTTCGATGGGCTTTGTGATTTGCACTCAAAATGATTCCCTTACCTAGCGGACGAACTAGTTTCCACTCTACACAACAGGTACGGGATGATTGGGACCCCTGCCGAGGGGGCAATCGGGGGATCTACCGACTTTGTAAGATTGTCCCCAGTTCGCTTTCTAGAGTCTGGGGCTGACCCGACGATGTAGGGTAATGTTACTTACGAACTCCCTTCTATCCACCCGAGTTTCGCTATCCCAACGAAACCCGACGGAGGGAATCATACCATCGGATTCACAGAGGCTGCTAGGACGGAGGAAGCCCACGACGCAACACTCCAGGTTACCAAAGGGCTCGCACTCGTTGGGTTCCGAGTGATCAACGACGAGAAGTTCTTCTATAAGGTCAGCCTTCTTGCAAGCGCTTTTACAGCTGCCGGCCTGACGTTGGTACAACTGTATCGCGATTTCTATCTACCTAGGTCAAAGACTCCTTCCACCCCGAGAAGTGATCCGAGCAAGTCTAAAAGACGTAGAAGTTACAATCTTTTCTACCGTCTGGTTCGGTTTTTTGTCCTGTATATTGCACAATTTCTCACCCTTGCTCATCAAACGTCCTTGTACGTTTGTAATCGAAGTCTGTAGGAACGGAGAGCGTGGAGAGCAGATGCAGGTTTCGTCAGCAACGCTCTTCTGTAGATAGCTTATAATTTGGATTAAATGTAGTGGGGACTCACAGGTTACGCAAGAGCATCATGATTGTCACTTTCCCAACGGTTGGGATATAGATTGATGCCTGAATCGAGGGCGATGTCAGGAGACCCTAGAGAACGCAATCGCGACACCCCTCTACCTTATCCCTGACGTCCTTCTCAAAGTTCTTCTCGCTTGCGATGTTCAAACAAATACAGCCTTGGCGAAGGGACTCGGTCTTGACCTTATAGCTTGCGCTTGGGACGGCGGAGATGACAACGTCGGAGATCGCTAAGCATTCTTCAAGGGAGAGTTGGGATGGGTGTACGACGTGGTGCTTGTTGAACCTATTCTGAGTGCCAGTGTTCGAGCCAGGCCGTTTGGTGTATTCCTGCGGGTGGGGTCGAGGCGCAGTCTCCCATCATGAACGGAAACGGTGTGCTTACCTGGATAGAGTCGATGTCCACAGAGAACACACGAGCACCGTCGTTCGCCAGCAACGCAGCAAGGGGCCGTCCGACCACCTCAGACCTAAGGCGGGTTCGAGTCGTCGATGTCCATCACTTCTACGCTACCCAAACCTCACCTATTGATAACGGTGATGACCCTCCCATAGGCTCTATCGCCGTACGGCAAGATCCGGTTATACACCCCCACGTGTTCGAGGCATTTCACGATCGCGAGGGGCGTGCATGGAAGGATAGATTTGACCGTTCCTTGTGGGGGCTGATCGTTGATCGGCACGGGGATCTCCCCTGCAGAAGAGATTCCGGGTTGCGATAGGAGCGACACGGGTTTGATGAATCGGATACTGTCGGAGAGAAGGAGGTTTCAGGGTTTGGTACCGGGCCCGGGGAGAGGGAAGACGAACTTATGGTATAGGTTATAGTGGAAGGCAAAGTGAAGACCCTCGACGTCTTTTAGAGGTGAGACGACTTGTTGAAGGTAATGGTCCTATCATGAGCAGGTCGGCCCCCCCGCCTGGTGGATTGGGGGTCACAACATACCTGCTGGTTACCAAAGATAGGGTAATAAACCTACAGACCCCAAGCATATGCAGTCAACTCGCGGCACCCGAGAACCAAAACCACTTACCATGATCCCATGGACGCTGTCATCTTCGTTGGCCTCCATAATTGCCTCTTCGACACCATCCCCTTCCCCGTTCTCCGGGCTGAGAGCCGCCCCAATCTCCTTCAAAACAAAATCGAAGCCCAAACTACTGCATTGTTTCTTCGTGAACTCTGCGTAGAACCGCGAGGGCGCAGCAGAGGTCGCGAGGATTCCCACCAGCTTTGGTGGTTTTGGCAGAGGCTTGAGAGCTTGGACAATCTCGTCTCGGAAGGTGTCCGCGACCACATCTGCTTTGAGCAAGAGGCCTTTGCCCGTGTGATCCGTGGACATGTTTGCCGTCCGTCGAGTTCCACTAAGTAGGTATCGGTCGTACGGGCTTTTTTTCCAGAGGAGCGGCGAGAGGTTAGATCGAGGAGCAGTTTGCATGAAAAAAAACTGCAGGTCTCATGCTATAGGCCGCTGCCCTCACTGACTCGACGCCGGTCCGATCCCTTGTAGACATAAAGGGTTTAACCGACGCAGATTCGATTGTCAGACGAACCCGACCCCAACTATGCCAGGGATTTTTAAATCACCAGGTATGTACGAACTACCGAACGACCCGAAGTTGACATTACTCACGGCCGCACCTCTAAGTATAGGTTGTTGGCAGAGCGGGTTCGGAACTGCGGATGGTGTGGAATGTGGGATAATAGGATATGTTGTCGCCGACGAGCTCGACGACGGCCTTGCCACACCCCGCGTCCTGTCTTGCGATCAAACGTGCTCGTAGGACTCGGAAACCTGAGTTCCAAGGCGCTTATTCGGTTAATCAAGTGCCGAGACATCCGACGTGCTTCGTAGGCGAAACTTCGACGCTCGGCTGCTCTTGAGAACGAACATGAAGTGGGTAAGGTATTCTGGTCCGACTCCGGAACTCTTCGCCTATTACAAGGGTTAGGGTGATACAGGAAAAAACGCCGACGCTGGTAGAAAGTGGTACAACAACACCATGGAGGAAGCAAGAGTCGGATCAAGGAAGGTGAGAAAAAAAAAACTGGTGGTGGGAGAAATTGATTCGTGAATTGTAGCGGACAGCGCTGGGCGGGAGATAGACGGGGGAGTTGAATGAAGGGAGATTGCCGCAATATCGAAGGGTCAGGCGCTGTGTTTTACCCCATTGACCTTGGAAGGCAACGGGTGCTCTTCCATTGTCACATCTCCTTTGTCGAGGCTGGAAGTCTCCTCTTCGTCATCGATGAGCTGGCGTGCTCGCTAGGGCGACGGGCTCAGAATCGTCCCAGCTCAAGTTAATGATGGAAGAGCACATACTTTCATGGCTTCGGCTTCGTTGGAATAATGCCTTCCGCGAGCCTTGACGAATGCTGCATGTTTTGCAGCAGCTGGAGAAGACTGGTTAGCGCTGTCTAAAAGCCAGGCGCAGGGTTGGCACTTACCTTCCTCATCCATCTCCTCGTCCTCCTCAACTTCCTCATCGTCGGGGTTGATACCCCTTCCGAGGAATGAAATCTCGCCCTTGGCTTCATGGGGTAAGCTGAAACTCGTGCTCCTGCTCGAGCTTCCGCTCCTCGATCGGATGCTTCCAGACGATGATCGGCCGTTAGCTCCGCTAGAGGACGAGGGTCTACGAGGAGAGATAGGTGGGGAAGGGGGCGGTTGCTCGGTGCTGACGGGAGATTGAAGGACGGGAGAGTTCACGCCAGAATTGTTCCCTGCGAGATCCAAAGAGGGGATGTCTAGAGGGGCAGGACGAGGTGATAATGAGAATTGAGCTGAATAACCGAGAAATACGGGGCTTACCTCCCTCAAACTCGTCGGTTTCAGCGTTGTATCTAACGTACGGAGTCTTGGGCTCGGTTATCTTCATCTGACTGTCTTTCTGAGCCTCGGTCAAAGCAAGGTTCTCCTCGTCCCATTGCAAACTGGAGGGGCAGAGTCAGTTTCTGTGTCCCGGGCTCAACGATGCGGGTCTGGCACGATGGCGGTGCCACTGTCTCCCGGGACCGTTGAAAGATCTTGATCGCCGGATCATGCTACTCACTGTTGGGTATTGCTGCTTGGGGCATTCTTGAGGATTCCCTTTGGCTTTGGGCCGGAGGATTGACGAGAGGGTAAGGGAGGAAGAGGGGAGATGTTTTCTGTCGAAGTCATCCTGGATGGGGTCCGGAAGGGAGTTGGGAGGGGTGGAAACGGACGAATCACGTGGGTTGACCGTCAGTTCCTGCGGTCGCCCAGACGATCATGAGACGATGACTTCATCCGTCCCAGTGCTCTGGGTCCAAAGCTCACCCTCAGCTCACGAGCCGGCTGGCGTGGTGACTGTTCCGACGAAAGGATAAGGATTGGTTCTCTCTCTTGCTGAGCGTGGGTCGCGAGTTCGCGGTCATACAGGTAAGAGTACGGAATTATAACATGCATTAGTCGTGGTGTGGTCGTAGGGCATCTAATGATCGCTTCATATCCCACTCCCCAGCTTCATCCCATGCCCACTCATCGCCAACGGTTGGATTAGCCGATTGAGTGGCGGCTGGACGCTGAGCGGGAGGCGGAGAGGGGCTTTGAACTCTCCTCATCGCAACATCATCGGGGTCTACCTCTACGTGGAATGGGGTGGATGAACCCGAAGGGAGGGACTTCGAGTCTGGCGTCAACGGGCGAGGGCGTGTCACCACTGCGGTTGTGGTTGTAGTCAGAGGTTCTTGACTCTCGACATCGTACTTCGCAGGGTGTTCGGGCACATCAAGCGTCTCGTCCTCCTCATCGGAGCCATCGGCCAAAAATAGCGGTTCCCGGTCACCGTCTTGGGCGCCAAGCCGAGAGGAATCATCAGTCAAGGCGAGCGGTGGGGCGTGTGCTTTGACGATGGAGTCGATCAGCCAGAACTGGAGGACGTTCATGATGATTGGGAATAAACCCATCACGCTTTAGATGTCAGGGATGAGCGCAACTGAATGTACGGGAGGCGTGAATGCAACGTACAAAATGACCTGAGCGGCATCTTTGTTCCCGAGCCAACTCAGCAGCCACTCTCCAACTTTGGTGACCCCGGGCCAAACGGCGAACAAACCGACGACGACAAGCTTCATGACAGTTAAACAAGACAAATAAACCGCGAGCTGGCGTATCCAGTAGACAAAGGACGGGGGGGAGCCGTATTCCCCAGACTTAAACCCTTCAAGACCAAGCTTCTCGGAGAGGAGAAGAGTAGCCAATTTGAGGCAATAGTAGATTATACCAACGCCTGTCATCCGCATGCCGTTAGTTCACACCCAGAACGAAAGGATCTGCGGTGAGCGCGCACCCAGCGTGGTGTCTATGAGGATATTGAGGAAATACAGTACGCAGGCGTTTCCGGATGCGACGCGGGCGACAATGCCGGATATGAGTAGGTTGACCCCATGGACGAACATTTGGCCGGCGAGCTGTTTAGCGACATCGAATAGCCAAATATTCCATGGACGTTTCGGAGACTCTCTGTGTCGTTTGTAGACAAGAGAGAGGATGACGAGGAGACCCAACAAAGCCTGGACAACCTGTCGGCGCAGCACGCGTGTATCAGATCCCACCAGGGCGAGCAAAGGGTGTTTGTACGCACGAGAGCCGTTGGGCCTAGGAGACGGCAAGAGCGTTTGTCGACGTCGGGGTAGTCGCCGGGGACCCCATCGTCCGCGAATGAGGGTAGTGGGAGAAATGGCATTTGGCGGAATCAGCGCCGCTCTCCCTCACTCCCGATGTCGAACCCTGCATCCCTCCGCCTGATCCGCTGGGGCGTTGGGGATTACGAATCAAAAACGCGCTAAAGGATGGTACGACCCAGAGTGAAACCATCTCAGCCTCCTGCGTCAAGTATATAAGCACCCGGCCACCCATTTTCTTGAGGCAGACACCCTTGTGTTCTTCCCCCCACCATCTCTTCAAAAATGGTCAGTCCCACGCGTCCCTCCGGTGTTTATCGCCGTCATTAACGAGATCTACAGTCATCCACCGAAGTCGTCATCGTCGCTGCCTCGCGTACTCCCGTGGGATCTCTCAACGGCGTTCTGAAGACCCTCACCGCCCCAGAACTCGGGACCATCGCCTTGAAACATGCACTCGACACCTCCAAGGTCCCTCCAGAGTTGATTGAGGAAGTTTACTTCGGTAATGTCGTCCAGGCTGGCGTTGGTCAATCTCCCGCTCGTCAGGTCGCCCTGGGCACTGGGATCCCATCATCATCCGATGCCACAACCGTGAACAAAGTCTGCGCTAGCGGACTCAAATCCATCATCCTCGCTTCTCAGACCATCTCCACCGGTGACAAGAGCGTCGTCGTTGCTGGTGGTATGGAGAGTATGAGCAACGCTCCGTACGTGTAATCTTTTCGCCTTCTGATCAAATCGATCCTAGCCTCGATCGATTTCTCTATTGTCCACATCCAATGTTTCTGACCTGTATTGTTTTCCTTAGGTTCCTTATCCCACGACAGAACCCACTATTCGGAAAGTTCGAGGCTAAGGACTCATTGGAGACCGATGGTCTCTGGGATGTGTACAACAAGTTCGCCATGGGCAACTGCGGTGAAGTCTGTGGTGACAAGCACCAGGTCACTCGTGAAGATATGGACAACCACGCCATCGAGTCGTACCAGCGTGCCGATCGCGCCTGGAAGGCCGGTGCCTACGATGCTGAGATCGCTCCCGTCACCATCAAGGGCAGGAAGGGCGACACCATAGTCAAGGAAGACGAGGAATACAAGAAGGTCTTCTTTGACAAGATCCCCACTCTCCCCGGTGCTTTCAAGAGACCAAACGGAAAGGTCACCGCCGCCAACTCCTCCAACCTCAACGATGGTGCCTCCGCCCTCATTCTCATGTCAGCTGCCAAGGCGGCTGAGCTTGGTGTAAAACCACTGGCCAAGATCATCTGTGTGTATTATTTCCCTCCTGTGATGATCCCGCGCGCATACATCTGACTATCTGATCATCAGCTTATGCCGACGCTGGCGTTGACCCCATCGACTTCCCTGCCGCCCCGACTGTCGCTATCCCCAAGGCTCTGAAGAAAGCTGGCCTGACTGTTGATGACATCTCCTTGTTCGAGATCAACGAGGCTTTCTCTGTTGTCGTTAACATCGCCGAGAAGGTTCTCAACATCCCACGATCCAAGGTCAACGTCAACGGTGGCGCTGTCGCCTTGGGTCACGCCATCGGTAATTCCGGCTCGCGTATCGTCGTTTCACTCGTCCATGCTCTCCAGCCTGGTCAGTATGGCGTTGCCGGAATTTGTAACGGAGTAAGCCCTGATCTGACTGTGATTAATCAAACTGGACTGATTCCTAACGTCCTCTTCGCGTGCAGGGCGGAGGAGCTTCTTCTTTGGTTATTCAAAAGCTGTGAGCACGCTTTGTGTGACACTTTTCTTAGAGACAGATTGGAACTTATCAATGGGATGGAATTTGGAACGCAATGTAATAGTGAACAGTATGACGGCCAGAGGTTGACATCTAAGATTTGAGGAAATGTGCCCTGCAGTATGTAAGGGGTTGCCGGAAGAGGTGAATTGGTTCGGGCTCGAAGTGTGATGGTATCGCAGGTACAACCTAAAGCTTTACGCATGGATAGTTAACGGTGTACCCTCCTGCCTTCTCTGGGATACAGTGAAACTTCCGGGGGCTCTTCTTGGGGGTCATGAGTGAGTCTCGATGGGAGGTCAGACTCGCGAAGTCTATTCAGTGATTACCAACGAAAGTGGTAAAACAAGGCGCTGAAGTCTGCTCTCTCCGATGGGTGTCTGCTCTAAGAGTTGGCATACGTTGCGATCTATTGGTCCACGCTCGGTCTGGTGGTTGCCGCTGCTCCAAATAGACGGTAGCCGGATATTATGGGAGTGTCTCGATCGAGGGAGGCGCCTGGATCAGAGGAAATAAGTCGGGATGGGTTTATTGGACAATCTCGTTGTCGGAACGGGTTGTAGGGTGACCACGGTTGCGCGGTGGCGGACGGGCTGGCGATGCTGTGTGTCGAAGAGTCGAGTGGATATGATGAAGGGATACTGGTATCGACAGGGGCGGTCTTCGCCCTAGGTGGGCCCTGAGGTCGTTGCACCTGATCCCTTGTCCTCCATCGGTGCGGGGCTGAATGTTCGGCTCCCCCACCCTTCCCGCAGTTCGTGCACCTGGCAAAAGACGACGCCGGGATGGTAGATGATGTGGGCGATCTTGGCTTCGGTGGTTGACCCCAGGTGCCTGCAAACGCAAGCAAGCTGGACTCGAGGAAGATGGGATCACCGACAGTGAAAAGAGTCGCAAGGAGAGGTGCCCAGCGAGGAGGAAAAGATGCTCGGAGAATGTGGCAGAACTCGCCATCCGGGATCTTCGCCCCAGCTGCCGAAGCGTCCTCCCACAACATGGTCATTTTGTCAAGGTGAGACTGAAGATCGTGACCATCGGTGTATTTGCAGCCGTTCAATCGGTTCCGTGCCTGAAGAGCGATAATGTCGCTCGTCCTCTCAAAGCGAGCACACAAGGATGACCAGATCTCTGCCGCAGGCGCGGTGCCCAGAAACTTCATTTGGATAAGTTGGCTTTTGATGATTAGGGTGATCTGTGCAGCAGCAGCCGCATCGAGGCAGCTCCATTCTTCTTCCTGTCCGGTGGGGAGAGACGCCATTTGGAGATATGGCCAAGGCTCCTCGTCCGATGTAATCCCGTGGACAGCTCCTGTGGATTGTGTAAGAGTCCGTTGGCTATCGTAGGGGGTGAGATCGAAAGGGTTCGATGTCGGTGCCAGTGTCGACGTCTCCGGTGTTGCTGTACCCTGTGACTGTAATGAGCGGGACTCCGACGGTGGTAGAATACTGCCGTCCGCGTATCCCATCAGCCCTTTCATACGAAGGATCGCAGATATAGACCGCTTCCATATCCTCCAGTTCGTCGTCTGCAGCTGGTCGGATTCTGGGAGGAGTACGAGTGACGTTGGGTCCCCGTCTACTTCAACAAACGAGATCGACGAGAACGTGGAGCCGGCCATCGTATTCTTCGAGGTCGTCTCGTCTCTGGGTCGTGATTCGTTCTGGTGAATCAGAAGCAAACCGGTGTCACAACCCGTCTGATGTCAGGCTACGGGTAGAACCTATGAGTGATACAGACCCAGGAGGCATAGCAATAAACTCACCCGGCCGTAGTGCAAAACAACTGAGGAAAGAAGAGGTATCTTTGCGCCGGAATTCCAACCACCGAATCTCATCACGTGCTCAACGAGTAGTTTCAAGAAGACAGTGGTCCGAACGGAAACGATTGAGAAGAGCTAGAACGATACGACGAGAAAGGTCGAGCAGACCAACTCCAATCAGTTGGACGAGAGCAGAGGTTCAGAGCTACGAGGCTCTCGCTCGTGGGCGTCCACGTAAGTCACAAGAAATTACCAAATCACCCAGTCGTGATCAAAGCTGGAGTGGATCATCGAGAAACTCCCCACGGTCATTCGTTCCGCCAAACTCATCTCGGCATCAAAGTGATCAACTAAAAAAATGGTGACCACCGACTCGGTGTCGGTATTTGCTGAGGGAACTTTCGAGGACCAGGTGCGCGTATTCTTTCTCTGTTTACGCGGGGGCCTGACGAACGATCCCCGCATACGTCTTCAGATAAGAGAACTGGTAGATTATCTCGCGAGAGGCCTCTCCGACGATGACCGCCAGAAATCTTTTGGTCAGATCCTTGAACTCGTCAAGACTGAACAACCTCCGGAGGATGAAACGTCCCAGGTTCCGCCTGTGATCTCAGAAGAAACACAAGTCCAAGTTTTCTCTCTCCTTATCCCAGAGGTCAAGGGATTAGGTGATGGATCAGAAAAAGGTGCCTAATATCTCGTGTGCCTCTGGTCTGTTTCAACTGGATCAACTGAGAAACTTTTCCAGAGGTTGAAGGGTGCTTCAACCTTTTGTTCGCCCACTTATTCAACCTCTTCCCAATCGATTCTGACGAAATCAAGGAGCATGTCAAAACTCTGCTCACGGCCATCACATCATCTAAAGGCCATTTTTCATCGCAATATAGACTGTAAGGTTCCCTTGTCAGTCTGGTGGTGTCTGAGACCTTGCCTGACCGTTCAAAGGCTTTCATTCCTCTTCAATGCAATTCCCCGAAACTCTGCCCTGCGGCTTACCGTTTACGACGCTCTCGTCCGACAAGCTTCATCCCACGACAAGGTCGAGCTTCTTCAGATCACCCCTGAATCCATCGAAAGGTGGACGTCGGAATGGAACATTACGCTCGAACAGAAGTTTGACCTCTTACGACTCTTGGCAGAGGCTTTTGAAAAGGCTGGCCAATTGTATGCGTTACCTCGTGTGGTTCTATACCCTCATTGCTGACTTCTCTCTTCCCCCCTGCAGAACGACTTCTTACCAGTACCTCCTCGCATCACTGCGAAACTTACCTCCCAACTCTCCCCACGCTAAATCCTCAGCCATCCAAGCCATCTCCACTTCCCTGAAACTACCTTCCGTGTTCGATTTTGATACCCTCTTCAAGATCGATGCCGTAATAGCATTGCAGGGACATGAGCTCTTCTCTTTGCTGAGAGTATTCCTCTCAGGCGGCCTCGAGGATTACAAAAAGTGGGAATCGAAATATTCAGGATCCATCGAGAAACACGGTAATTATCCACACTGTCGGTGTTCGTAGAGCTTAACGCTGACTTTTAAACCTCCACCAGGACTTGACAAGGCTCAAATGGAACGGAAGATCCGGTTATTGACGCTAGCGTCCCTCGGATTCCAGAACATTGGCAAGGATGTACCGTATGCCACCCTTGCATCGGCGCTGCAAGTCGACCAGTCAGAGGTCGAGAAATGGGTTATCGATGGTATGCCTTCTCCCTTCACGCAACGTACGTCCATCCAACTAACATCGTATCTAGTGATCCGCGCTGGCCTGGTCTCCGGAAAACTCTCTCAATCCTCCAGAGTCTTCCACATCACTCGCTCGACCTCACGAGTGTTCGAGCGGGACCAATGGGCCGCCCTCGAACAACGCCTTGTCGCTTGGCAAACAGGTCTGGCCGCGGTATTAGCCGTTGTCACGTCCGCACGGGAGAAGGGTAGCGAGAGATCGATTGGGGACAATGGTTACAAAACAGCATCTACAGAACCAGCAGCCCAAACCCAACCCGTAGCAGCCTGATTTTATAATAGACTGTCCGTTATGATGCCGACAGGTGCAAGAGAAGTCCGTTGTATCAGGTATCACCAGCCGCCATCGAAACCAACGAATCCTACAAGGAGGCCATCAGCAAACCGTCAGCGTGCTTCGCTTGGAAATCTCACCTGTGAGCAAGAAGACGGGGAAGTATCTTTTCTTCTCGATCGAACTACACCAATTCCATGCACTCGTCAGTCGACCGTCGATGCAACTGCCAGCGTCGTAGAAGTTATCCGCTCCAGAGCCGTCAAACCCATGCCTGAAGAAGTCGGCGAGGATTTCCTTGATGAGACCATCGACGGAACCGAACTCCTGTTCGATAAGTCCGTGAATGCCCGGGCTATCTTTCAGGCTGGGGATCTGGCTGAGGGTGGTGGTGATGGGAAGGAGGATACGGTAGATCTGGGAGTACTTGTCGATGAACATCAAGGCATTTGGAACGTTGTGGTCGCCTTTGGATGGTTAGATGGAACCTGTATAGGGACTAAGGGAGCATAGCTCACCCATGTGAATGACGGAGGAGCCGATCCATGTACCAACGCTCTTTTGAGCACGGTTGAGGATAGTATGCATTATCCGGGACGTCTTCGGAGCGGGTTGTACACGGTTCAGGCCCTGACCGGTGTCACGCAGCCTGTATGGTGAAGTCTCCGCCAAGAGATCCTGCTCGGCCAGAGACCACAGATGGAACATGTCTAGGACACCCCGTCAGCGTGCGCGGACAGCAGAACTAAAGAAGTCCATACCATGCAAAATCTCTCGCCAGAGTGTCAAACTCTGCAGAACATAAGCGTACTGTTTCGAATGGTCGTGGCTAAGCCGAGCGCCGTTCTTTCCGCTCCTGATAGCAAGGCTGCTCTTGGAATCTTGGGCTTGGGTGGGATGGAAATAATGTTTAAGGTACTGGATCATGCGGTCGCAAGGATCTCGGTTGACTCTCAGGAAAGCGTGGTTGTCCCCGATGCTATAGAGACATTGTCTCAACTGTTCTTGTGTGAGCCCTCGTCCAGAATATTTCGAGGTAAGAGTCTCGATGGCTTTCTCCTTGCTCTTGATGTCCCGTTGGATGTCCCTCCTCGTACGCCCTTCCGAGATGATCTCCTTCGTGGCAATGGCAATAAGATCGTCTCGGAGGATGTCCGTAGCCTTGTGCTCTTCTAGGGTGTTGTAGACGGTATTGATTGGGTTTATACAGGAGAAGCTGAGCAAGTCTCGCACTTCAGGTAACTGACTGTCCTAAAGAGCAAAATGGGTCAGTTAGACCGGGGAGGAACTGCAGAGAAGCTTACTTGAAGCAGGTAGATCAGTTTTCCATATGTAGAACGCATCTTGTCTGGGTTCATGATCTTATACCGCCTCCCCAACTCGAACAGCTGCTGGAAGAACAACTCGTTCCCTTTGAAGTCCCGATCCTGGAACAGCTCTTGGCCTTGCTTATAGTCCGTAGCGAGAACGAGACCGGACAGGATCGCACAGAGCTCCCGGATTTGTTGAACGATCCGCTTTGGCTTCGACAGACCGAATCCTATGGTGTCAACCCTGTCCGTCTGTCATAGGTAACCCCACGGTAAATCAGTCATAATCCGATCCCTGGGGGACAGCACTTGTTAACACACATATTCGGAAACGGTGAGAGCGGCCTCTAGCAGCCGGAGGTATTTGCGTTCCATGAGGGTTAAACGCATCGGGATGTATTTCGATCGCTCGACGAACCACTCCCCGACGCTTCCGCCAATGACCGGCTGGGGTTCGAGCTCGAGGGTTCGTTTCGCTTGGATGGCCCGTTCCAACTCTTCGTCCGAGTCGGCATCCTCTACGTCCATCTGCAAAGTCGTGTCAAGCAGGAGTTAGTGGACGCGACAGAAAAGTCCCACCTCATCATCACCTCCATTCACTGGTGCACCGTTCGAGGAAGACTGGAGTTCGTCGGCTTTGGCCACAGCTAATGGTTTGGTCTTGTGTTGCTTCCTAGATCCCTTTCGATGTTGCGCCGCGAAGCACACATCACAGAAGTTGTCCGTGCAAGATATACAATACACCTGCGCTGGTTGATCTAAGTTATTGAGGTGGCGAGTAAGTTCGGGTGCACCGGATCCGTCGGTGGGAGCATACCCTCGCATTCAACACAATAGCCGTCTTCCAAGGGTTTCCCGGTAGCTTCCTCAACCCAGCCCTCAGCATGGGCGTCTAAAGGTTTGTGATGTTCTAGGTGTTCTATGCTTTCATCGTCTAGGATTCTTGAGAGAGAAATTCCGGATGCTGGCGGGTCATTTGTCGGCTGGCCGTTTTCCATGGCTTTTGGTGGTTAGAGGGTGGATTGGGGGAAGGTGGGTTGGGAGTAGAGGGGTTTTTGACAACGAGGACCCAGCGCTGCAAAATCTTACATCCACCCAAACCGAGCCGCCGATCACAAATCCGACACCGGAATCACCGTTACAATGGGTTTACTGCTCACGAACATCCTCGTAGCGAATCGTACACATGTCATGGCCGAGGCTAGTTACGACACTGTACCCTCACATCCCTAGACCCATGAGAGCCGAGACAAGCCTCTCAGCCACGGCGTGCGGCTCCTGCCTCGCCATCTCAATCAAGCTCAGCAACTTCTTCACTCCGATACTCAATACTGGCGATTGCCCATCATCACGTCCAAATCCTGCTTCCTGGAGCATGGCCATCGCCTGTCTAGTGCCCGCGGCATTGTTGAAAAGTTCTACTTCTGTGAGAACGTGTTCGAGGGATTTGATGCTTGAGATCGGTGGTACGCGAAGTTCGGAATCAAAGTTCTCCGAGAATCCAAGGTCGGTAAGGATTGAGTGCGAGGAGGAGGTGGCGATGATGAGGAGACGACGACCCTGAAGAGCAGGTTTAGTAACCAAACACCGACAGCAACCGTACTCTTGCCTTTGGTGGTCTACGACCGAAGAGGACCAAAAGGGCTTGGAGAACAGAGTTGGAGAACCTGGGTCCGATCGGTGTCCAATCTGAAAACGTGTTGGCATAACTTTCAGCAAGAGTCGGAGAGGTGATAGTTACCGAGCAATCGCTCTAGGTTGTCTACGACGATAACGCTAAGCGGGCTCTTGTAACTATCCGCAAAGACCTTGTTGATGGCAGCAACTTTCTGAGGCTCCGAGAATCCGACCATCGTGTCCGGTGATAAGAGCTTGATAAAGGGGTATCCAGAGGCCGAGGCAATACTGGCTGCCAATGCAGTCTTCCCAGAGCCAGGAGGTCCATGTAGGAGTATGCTTACAAGCGGTGTCCTCGTCGATGTCCGAACTTGCTCAACGAAGAGTTGTCCGGTTTTAAGCAGTTCCTATCGAGCGTCATCAGCTCAGGATCAGACTCCGGGATATGGGCACATACGTCGACGTTGGGAGCAAAGTGGATAATTCCGTTTTGAATGACCTGCTGTAACTCTTCTTCGGAGACACCAAACGCGGGCTGTACCTCATCGAAGGCGCTTATGAAGTCGTCCCTGTTGACACGGAGGTTCTCGACATCGTCCGAGATCCCGGCAATCGTCCCGACCTAGGGGGAGTTGGTTTCACCTCCAAAACTGTCAAGGAACCTACACCAACCTTGACATGCCTGTTGAACGCAAAACTCGTAGCACTCTTGACCAAACCACCGATCTCAGCACCCGAGAAGTTCTTGGTGAGAGAAGCCAGTTCTTTCAGGTTAACATCCGAATCCATGACTCCATTGTTCCTCATCTTGGCGGTGTGGATCGTCAAAATCTGGTAACGGCCGTGCTCATCTGGGAGGGAGATCTCCATGTGGACTTCCAAACGACCAGGCCGCAACAACGCCTCGTCAATCATGTCGAGACGGTTGGTCATACCAATAATCAGGATATTGTTGAGCTGGTCGACACCGTCCATCTGAGGAGTACCGTTAGTGTGAAGATCACATCCACTCTGCGCCTCCTTACCTTGGACAAAAGCTGGTTGACGATACTGTCCCCCACTCCGGTGCCGCTGTTGGTAGACCCACGCTGTTTACAGATAGCGTCTAGCTCATCGAAGATGATGATGTGCAGGCCACTTTCGTCCCCCTTGGCTTTATACTGTGTCCCCCGAGGGTGAGCAGGGCAACACCGGCAAAGTAAAGGAACCAACCTCCGTTTCAGCATCTGCGAACAGTTTCCGGATATTCTCCTCGGAGGCGCCAACGTACTTGTTCAAGATTTCGGGACCATTGACAATCTTCGGCTCGCGAGCGTTAAGCATCTTTCCGATTTGTCGAGCCATCAACGTCTTCCCTGTTCCCGGGGGGCCGTGTAACAAGATCCCCTTGACATGCTGGATGCCGAGTTTGTCAACCAAACCGGGTGGGAACACTCGAGACGCGAAGGCACGTCGGAAGATAGCACCGAACTCGGTATCTAAACCTCCGATTCCCATGTCCTCAAACTTGAAGTTGGGTGCGAGAATGGCATTCGGGGCGGCTCTAAATCACGGTTCTGTGAGTGCGCACGACTTCTGGAGGGGGAACACACTTTTTGGCACTGGATCTAAGTTTCAACCCTCCCCCCTCGCCTTTCATGAACGTTACGTCCGACTTCTCCATCATGACCCCCATATCATTCCTCCCTCCTCCGGTACCACGCAGCTGCTCAGCGGCGAGCTCTATAACCCTCAAGCCTTTGATGGTTCCACGGTAGTTGAATCCCCGGTACTCGAATACGAAACTTTCTCCCAGACCGAACATAAGCCCACTGTAAAGTTTGGTGAAATGCTTCACCAGATCATCGGCGGAGATTTCTGTCGCGTCGTTCTTGCGGAAGAGGCTGATTTCGATATCAATGGACTCCAAGTAGGGAGGGGTGAACGTGAGAGGTTGGACGGGGACTTGATCGCCAGCCAGGGAAAGCTCCATCCACTGACGATGAGGACCGTCTACGCTGATCGTTCCCGGAGCTACCTTGCCAGTGTCATCGTGCCTGTGGGCGGGTCGCGTGAGTCTCAGAGTGATACCGGGTCGCCGTTTCCCTAACCTCACGGTGATAGCGAATTTGTCCTTGACTAAGACGTGTTGGCCGTTCTGGAAGTCGCTTGGGTGGACGATCAGAGACTTTGTGAACACGTGAGCTTC